>CAFBON010000001.1_pt1 | contig 30325 bp, 32 predicted proteins | sample 7269471 | NCBI WGS metagenome assembly CAFBON01 (sample SAMEA6814116, study PRJEB35770) | uncultured Acidimicrobiales bacterium | biome: Freshwater; feature: Freshwater reservoir; material: water | place: Czech Republic | collected 2017-07-26 | depth 30m m
GCCCTGCTCGAGGAGCTCGACGCATTGCAGCAGCAGGCCACCACGATGCGCGAGCACTGGGAGGGGGAGAAGCACGCGATCGCGGCCATCCGTTCGCTCAAGGAGGAGCTCGAGCAGTTGCGTACGCAGGTGGAGCGCGAGAGCGACCTCAACATTGCCGCGGAGATCCGTTACGGGCGCATCCCAGAGCTGGAGCGTCGCGTCGAGGATGCAACGGCGCACCTCGACGAGCTGCAGAAGGGCAACCGGATGCTCAAGGAGGAGGTGGACGCCGAGGACATCGCCGAGGTGGTCTCCAAGTGGACTGGCGTGCCGGTGACCAAGCTGATGGAGGGCGAGATGGCCAAGCTCGTTCACCTCGAGGACCTGCTGCACCGGCGTGTCATCGGCCAGGACGAGGCCGTGCATGCGGTAGCAAACGCGATCCGCCGCAGTCGTGCGGGCCTGTCGGATCCGGACCGCCCGATCGGTTCGTTCATGTTCCTCGGGCCAACGGGTGTGGGCAAGACCGAGCTGGCCAAAGCACTCGCGGAGTTCCTCTTCGACGACGAGCGCGCAATGGTCCGTATCGACATGGGCGAGTACATGGAGAAGCACTCCGTGTCTCGCCTGATCGGTGCGCCCCCCGGTTACGTCGGCTACGACGAGGGCGGCCAGTTGTCCGAGGCGGTTCGGCGCCGTCCGTACTCGGTGGTCCTGCTCGACGAGATCGAGAAGGCACATTCCGACGTGTTCAACGTGCTGCTCCAGGTGCTCGACGACGGACGTCTCACCGACGGGCAGGGTCGCACCGTGAACTTCACGAACGTCGTGATCATCATGACCTCCAACCTTGCGGGCGATCCGTCGTCGTTCTTCAAGCCGGAATTCGTGAACCGTGTGGACGACATCATCCGCTTCCGTTCACTGGCGGCCGAAGATCTGCGCCCGATCGTGGAGATCCAGTTGAGCCGCCTGAAGGAGCGCCTGACAGCCCGCCGGATCACGCTCGTGGTCACCGATTCCGCACTGGACAAATTGGCCCGCGACGGTTACGACCCGGCCTTTGGCGCGCGGCCGCTCAAGCGGGTGATCCAGCGCGAACTGGGGGACCGTCTGGCGACCGCCATCCTCGAGGGCAGGGCAGCCGACGGGGACACCATCACCGTGGACTCACCTACTGCCACCGGTGGCACCGAGGCCACGGACGGCTTCGACATCACCGTGGTGTCGCCCGTGGCGTGAGCCGCACGCCCCGGAACACACAAGGCCAACGAAACAGGTACCCCGGCACGAAACAGACCCGATAGGGTTCCCCCACGTGCCGGTCACCGTTGTTGTAGGGAGTCAGTGGGGCGACGAGGGGAAGGCCAAGGTCATCGACCTCCTCTCGAACCAACACGACTACGTCATCCGTTATCAGGGCGGCCACAATGCCGGCCACACGATCGTTGCCGGCGGTGAGAAGTACGCCCTGCAGCTCGTGCCGTCCGGCGTGCTGTACCCCCACGTAACGCCTGTGATCGCCAACGGCGTGGTGGTGGACCCGATCACGCTGCTCGACGAGGTCGGTCGGCTGAGCGCCCGCGGCGTCGACACCTCGCGGCTCAAGGTGTCGAGCCAGGCCCATCTCATCCTGCCGTGGCACTTTGCCCACGACCGCCTCGCAGAGGGCAGTCGCGGCGACAACAAGATCGGCACGACCCTCAAGGGCATTGGCCCGGCCTATGCGGACAAGGCCCGCCGGACCGGCCTCCGGGTTGGGGACATGCTCGACAGGAAGTGTTTCGCGGAACAGCTTGCCGAGCTCGGTGCGGCCGAGAGCAATCTCCTCGTCCACCTCGGCGGTGAGCCGCTCGACGTGCCGGCGATCGTGGAGCAGTACGCCGGTGATCTCGCGGATCGCGTGGCGCCGTACATCACCAACACCGTTGCGCTGTTGCACGATGCACTTGCTCGCGGCAAGCGGCTGCTGCTCGAGGGTGCCCAGGCGACGTTTCTTGATATTGATCACGGCACGTACCCGTACGTCACGTCGTCGAACCCGACAGCTGGCGGTGCGTGCTCCGGTTCGGGTCTCGGCCCGCGAGACCTCGGCCGCATCGTCGGCATCACCAAGGCGTACACCACACGCGTTGGGTCCGGACCGTTCCCGACCGAGCTCACTGATGCACTCGGTGACACCCTGGTGGAGATCGGTCGCGAGTTCGGCACGGTGACCGGTCGCCGCCGTCGGCCTGGCTGGTTGGATCTGGTGATGCTGCGTCATGCTATTCGGCTCAACAGCCTCACCGAGATCGCGCTCACCAAGCTCGACGTACTGGACACGTTCGACAGCGTGCGCATCTGCACGGGTTATCGGGTGAACGGCACGGCGATCACCGAGTACCCGGACCGTCTCGACGTGCTTGGCCGGGTTGAGCCGGTGTACGTGGAACTTCCCGGCTGGGGCACTTCGATCGAGGGGGCCCGCCGCGTGGAGGACCTCCCGAACCGGGCCCGGGCATTCGTGGACCTCGTGGAGCGTGAAGTCGGCGTACCCGTCCGCTACGTGGGCGTGGGCGCCGATCGTGATGCGGTGGTGGAGCGGCCATGATCCCCCGTTACTCCACCCCCGAGATGACCGCTGTTTTCGACGACATCGGGCGGTTCAGCCGTTGGCTGGAGGTTGAGCTATTGGCAACCGAGGGCCAGGCCTCGATCGGCGTCGTGCCCGAGGCCGACGCGAGTGTGTGCCGGGCACGGGCGCCCCGCATCGACGCAGCGTTCGTGGATCGGGTGCTCGAGCGGGAGCAGGTGACCGATCACGACGTGGCGGCATTCGTCGACGTGTTGCAGGACGCTGTCGGCGCCCCGGAGGGTGCGTGGATCCACTACGGCCTCACCTCTACCGATGTGGTGGACACAGCGCTCGCGTGGATGCTTCGCGACGCAACGGACCTCATGCTCAAGGCATCGGACGAGTTCGTGCGCACTCTGAAGCGGTTGGCGCTCGACCACCGGGACACCGTGATGATCGGCCGCACGCATGGCGTGCACGCCGAGCCGACCACGTTCGGCGCAAAGGTGGCCCTCTGGTGCCTCCAGGCAGACCGTGACCGCACCCGACTGCAGCAGGCGCGGGCAAACATCGCCGTGTGCAAGCTGTCTGGAGCGGTGGGCACCTACTCGAACATCGAGCCCGCCGTCGAAGCGTTTGTGGGTTCGGCACTTGGCCTGCGCCCCGTCCCCGCCACGCAGGTGCTTGCGCGCGACCGCCACGCGGAGTTCCTCTGGGCCTGTGCATCGGTCGCCGCAACGGTCGAGCTGGTAGCGGTTGAGCTTCGCCATCTGCAGCGCACCGAGGTACGCGAGGTGCAGGAGGGTTTCCGTGCGGGCCAGAAGGGTTCGTCGGCCATGCCGCACAAGCGCAACCCGATCTCGGCCGAGACGCTGTCGGGGCTCGCCCGCGTCGTCCGCTCCAACCTGATGGCGGGTCTCCAGGACGTTGCGCTCTGGCACGAGCGGGATATCTCGCACTCGTCGGTGGAGCGAGTCATCCTGCCGGACTCGGCGCAGTTGGCCTATTACATGCTGCGCCGCTGCACCCGACTGCTCGCCGGCCTGCAGGTGTTCCCCGAGCAGATGCTGAGCAATCTGTGGTCGAGCCACGGTCTGGTGTTCAGCCAGCCGGTGCTGCTGGCGCTCGTGCAGTCCGGGATGACCCGCGATGACGCTTATCGGGTGGTGCAGGAGAATGCGATGCGGGCTTGGGACGACCACCGGGACTTCCGCGGCCTGCTGGACGCCGACGGCCGGATATCGGTGTCTGCTGCAGTGCTCGACGAGGCCTTTGACCTCACCCGATCGCTGCGCAATATCGGCACCACGTTCGATGCGCTCGACGCCATCGACTGATACCGGGGCGGCTAGGCCGTGCGGTCGATACCGGCGGACTTGAGCACTCGGGGCTCAACTCCCACCTTGCGCCACGCACCATAGGAAATGCCCTGACGCTGGCTGTATTGCTTGGCGACGCGAATGAAGTCGGTCTCCAGACCGGACAGGTCCACCATCTCGCCGAAATTCTCTAATTCGATCTCCAGGTCCATCTGCTCCTGAATGAGCTTCAGCTCGGAGAGCGCATCGGCAACGCAAAGTTCGTCGGCGACGGCCTTCAGGCGCTTCTTGATGGAGTCCGCAGTGCGCTTCCGGCCGCGCTTGGGGCGGTTGGTTCGCAGCGCTTCGAGGTAGTCACGCACGATGCGACCCTCGGCGCGTCCGGCGGCGAGAGCCGCCTTGTGCTGGTTGGTCATCGGATTTTTCGGGCCACGCTTTGCTGCCATGAGATCTCACTTTTACTACCACTAAGCGTAAAACTTAGTTCACTGAACGTCGAACAAGTTCCAATTATATTCCCCTCGACGAGACAAGATTGCCTCGATTGTCCCGAATTTTGCCTAGCAGTTCGGAACGATCTCCTCGGCGATGAGATTGAGATGTTCAAGGTCGCTGAGGTCCAGAACTTGGAGATACATGCGCTGTACCCCTGCATCTCGAAAGCGACGGATGGTGGCGGCGGTTTCGGCCACCGTCCCGGCGGCACCATTTGCCCGCAGTTCGTCGGGTTCCCGACCGATTGCGGTCGCACGGCGGACGAACTCGGCTTCGTTGCGGCCCGCAGCCACCACCAGTGCCGCCGTGTAGCGCAGGGAAGCCGGGTCCCGGCCGATCAACTCGCACGCCTTGCGGACCCCGGCGCTGGCCTCCTCGAAGGCCTGCACGGAGCCGAAGGGAACGTTGAACTCCGACGCGTACTGCGCCGCGAGACGCGGTGTGCGCTTGGGGCCCCGTCCCCCGATGATGATCGGCGGGCCCGGTTGCTGGACCGGCTTGGGGAGCCCGGGTGAATCCTTCACCGACAGTGTCTTGCCCTCGTAGGAGAAGGTTTCCCCGACGGGGGTGGACCAGAGGCCGGTAATGACCGCAAGGTGATCCTCGAGCACGTCAAAACGCGTGCCAAGCGGCGCGAACGGGATCGCATAGGCGTCGTGCTCCTGCTGGTACCAGCCCGCGCCCAGCCCGAGTTCGAGCCGGCCGCCGCTCATCTGGTCGATCTGCGCAGCCGTAATGGCAAGCACTCCCGCGTGGCGGAATGTTGCGGAGCAGACCAGCGTGCCGAGCCGAATACGCGAGGTGTCGCGGGCGAGTGCGGCGAGGGATACGAGCGCGTCGCTCGGCCCGGGGAGGCCCGACACGCTCCCCATCTTCAGGTAATGGTCGGAGCGGAAGAACGCACCGAAACCGAGGTCCTCGGCGCGCCTGGCCACGGCCAGTAGATCGTCATAGCTCGCACCCTGCTGGGGTTCGGTGAAGATCGCGATATCGGCAAGATTCATGCGGCGACACTAGGCCCCGCCCCACCGATCGGTGGCCACGGACCGTTGACACTATGAAAGCCGGCGCCCGGCGGGTTACCACGAGCAACTACGGTCATTCACATGGATGCCATCACCGAAGCCCTGCGGGAGCACGTACTCAGCCATTCGCTGAAGCGCGGCGAGTTCACGTTGAAGTCGGGGGCCAAGAGTGAGTGGTTCCTCGACACCAAGCAGACGGCCTGCCGACCCGAGGGCATACTCCTCGTTGCACAGGCGGCCCTTGCCCGGATTCCTGCCGATGCCGATGCCATCGGCGGGCTCACTATGGGAGCGGACCCGGTGGCGTTCGGCATCGCCGCGGTGGGGGCAACGATGGGGCGGAACCTGCGCAGTTTCAGCGTCCGCAAGGAGGCCAAGGACCATGGGGTCACCGGTCGGATCGCGGGGGCGCTGGTGCCTGGCGACCGAGTGATCGTTACCGAGGACACCGTCACGCGGGGCACCTCGATCATGGAGGCGGTTGACGCGGTCACTGCATTCGGTGCGCACGTGGTTGCCATCACGGTCATTGTTGATCGCGGCGGCACCTGCGGCGCTATGGCGGCCGAGCGCGGCATCCCGTTCCTGCCGTTGCTCACGGCGCCGGATCTCGGCTTCGGCTACGGCACCTGAGACGGCCTGACAACATGTGAACGTCTCCGGTCGGGTGCGAACGGGAGGAGCGAAGAAGGGAACGAGAACATGGCAAGCCCGCAGGCGGAGGAGTACCTCGCCAAGGCCCGCAAGTACCGGGAGAAGTTGCGCGCGGCCGGGGACCCGATCCCGGCGAGTGCCGCCGAGTTCCGCAGGGCCGACCAGTTCATGGACCTGCTCACGGGAGAGCCGACGTCGGTCACCTTCGAGGTTGGCACGGTCGGTGACATTCCGGGCCAGTGGGTGATCCCGAAAGACGTCGACCGGTCGAGCGTTCTGCTGTACCTCCACGGCGGAGGGTACGTGATGGGTTCGTCCGATACCCACCGCAAGATGGTCGGCCACCTCGCGAACGCCATCGGAATCCAGGCCTTCGTGGCGGACTACCGCCTCGCACCCGAGCACCCGTACCCGGCCGCCGTCCGAGATGCGGTGGCTGTGTTCCGCGGCCTCCTCGCCGATGGCATCCGACCGAACCGGATCGTGGTGGGCGGTGACTCGGCCGGTGGCGGCCTGACGATCGCGATGCTGCTGTCCCTGCGTGACGACGGGCGGCCACTGCCCGCGGCAGCCATGTTGCTCTCGCCGTGGACGGACCTTGCCCTCACCGGCGAGAGCCTTGAGTCGAGGGAGCAGACCGACGTCACCGTCACGGCCGCGGGCGCACGCAAGATGGCTGAGTACTACCTCGGCTCGGCCAAGGTTCGTGCCCCGCTCGCCTCCCCGCTGTACGCGGACCTGCGGGGGATGCCCCCCACCCGAATCCAGGTGGGGGCCGACGAGATCCTGCTCGACGACTCGGTGCGGATTGCCGAGAAGTTGAAGAACTCGCGTGTGGACGTGACGATCGAGGTGTTCCCCGAGATGCAGCACGTCTTCCAGTTCGGCGCAGGCACGCTGCCCGAGGCCGACGACGCCATCGCGAGGCTCGGCGAGTTCGCGCGCAGGCACCTGGGCGTCTGACCGGTGATGGAGCGCTGCTGATGACCGCGCACGGACCGATGGACTTCCCTGAGGCGCGGGAGGCACTGGTGGACGCGGGGCAACGACTGGCCGCCCGCCGCCTCGTCACCGGGACGTCGGGAAACCTGTCCGTCCGTGTCGGCGACCGCATTGTCACCACACCGTCGGGGGTACCGCTCGATTCGCTCGACCCTGCTCGGCTCAGCCTCATCGACCTTGACGGAACCCACCTGTCCGGTGCCGTCCCCACCAGTGAGGTGCCCTTGCACCTCGCGCTCTACCGCAATACCGGTGCCGGTGCGATAGCGCACACCCACGCGGCGGTGTCCACTGCGGTGTCATGCACCTGCGACGAACTGCCGGCTCTGCACTACAACGTGCTGCAGCTCGGCGGGCCCCCTCGCACGGCCCGCTACGCCACGTTCGGGTCCGAGCAGTTGGGCGAGAACGTGGTGCAGGCGCTCCGCGGAGGTCGCACGGCAGCGCTGATGCAGAACCACGGGTCGGTGTCCGTCGGACACGACCTCGGACAGGCATGCGACCGGCTGGAACTGCTGGAGTGGCTGTGCGAACTGCACGTGGAGGCGCATCGGCTCGGCACGCCACGGGTGTTGAGCGCCGCCGAACTCGCGGATGCCGAGCGGGCATTCGAGGACTACCGGAAGCGGCTCAAACCAGGGAGATGAGGCCGGCCGGGCCGGCTGTTACCTCGCCGATCACCACGCCATCGTGGATCGTGCCGGCATGCTCCGGGGGGCACGACACCAGCAGCCCGCCCGAGGTCTGCGGGTCCGCGAGCAACAGGCGATCCTCCTCGGACCCCCCGACGAGCAGGCCACCGACGAAGTCGAGGTTGCGCTGTGAACCAGCGGGAACGAAGCCGTCGACAATGAGCGACCGGGTGCCGTGGATCACCGGAAGCGCTGCAAGGTTGATCCGTGCCGAGACGCCGCTCGCGCCCAGCATCTTGTGGAGGTGCCCGGCGAGCCCGAATCCCGTTACGTCCGTCATGGAGTGCGCACCTGCACGGCGTGCGTCCCGCGCAGCGGGTCCGTTGAACCGGCACATCGAGGCGACTGCGTGGGCGAAGGGCTCGGCGAGCGCGCCACCCTCGGCGACGGCGGCCGCATCGAGCCGCTTGTGGGCGGTGACGATGACACCGACACCGAGGGGTTTGGTGAGCACGAGCACGTCGCCCACACGGGCCTTCGCGTTGGTCAGCGGCTCGTGGCCCACAGCGAGTTCACCGATGACCACCTGGCCGTAGAGCGGCTCCGGCCCGTCCACCGTGTGCCCTCCGGCAATGATCCACCCGCCGTCGCGGGCGGCAGCGGCACCACCGGCAAACACGTCCCGCAGGAGGTCGAGGGGGAGTCGGTCCTTGGGCCACGCAGCGATGTTGAGCGCGAAGAGCGGCTCGGCCCCCATTGCGTACACGTCGCTCACGGCGTTCGTGGCGGCGATAGCACCGAATGTGAACGCGTCGTCGACGACCGGTGCGAAGAAGTCCACTGTTGCCACGAGGGCGCGTCCGTCCGGACGACGCCAGACAGCAGCGTCGTCACCCGTTTGTATCCCTACCCACAGGTCGGGATGCACACTCGATTCAAGGGGCGACAGCACCTGCGCCAGCTCGGCTGGGCCGAGCTTGCAGGCTCAACCGGCGCCGTGGCTGAAGGCGGTAAGCCTCACGGGGTCGTTCATCGGGACTGACGGTAGCGGGAGCGCGGCTGCGCTCCCGGCGTTCAGGCGACGACTTCGTCGACGAGACCCCAGTCGAGCGCGGTTGACGCATCGATGCGCAGCCCGGTGAGCCCGAGCCAGGCGGTCCGCTGCCTGCCGATGCGCCGGGGAATCGACACCGTTCCCCCGGCCCCGGGGACGAGACCGAGACCAATCTCGGGTAGTGAGATCACGGCATCGGGAGCGGCGACGATCCGGTGGGCGTAGGCGGGCAGTTCGATGCCGGCACCCATGCAGGCGCCGTGGAGATGCACCGAGACGCGACTGGCGAGCGTGGCCATCAGGCGCGCCGGGCTGCGGGTGAGCCGAACGAGGTGAGCCTCGGCGTTGCTGGCGAACGAGCCGAACTCGTCGAGATCACCACCGCTGCAGAATGACGAGCCACTGCCGCGGAGCAGCACGGGGCGCGCCTCGGCGTCCGCGAGCGTTGTGATGAGTGCTTCGTTCAGTTCGTCGCGCATGCGTCGGCTGAACGCGTTGTGCACGTGGGGACGGCTCAGTGTGAGCGTGATCGTGTCAACAGCGGTCTCGATCTGCACCGCCGGGCCGATCTCGGCGAGCCGGTTCCCCGTTCGGTGCGCGCGTCGCCAGGCAGCGAACTCCGGCCCACCCTGCAGCATCGAGTAGGCGAGCGACTCCACCATGAGCCCCTGCTCGGTCGTGCGGGACTCGCCGCCACGCAGCAGCAGCACGAGAGTCATCGCTGCGAGTGGCGTCCGTTCGAACGCCTCGTGCAGTGCGTCGAGATCTGTAGGGGGTACCACGACATCGGCGAAGCGACTCGGTGTGTGACTGACGAACAGCGCCGGGAGGGAGGCGAGCGCGTTGTCGGTATCGGGCCCGTCGAGGAACGCGGCGCCGTCGGGCTCCACGATCACCATGGAGCCGCTCAGCTGTTCGTGGGCTAGCCCGGCCGTGTGCATGGCCCAGATGTCGCTGCCCGTATGGCGCTGGATGTCGATGCGCCTACGCTACGCGCACGACCGGTGCGAATGTTCCCGTACCTACCGTGCTGCGCCCATGCTCGATCTCGCCCCGCTCCTCCTCGGTGACATCGACCTCTCGGATGCCGACGCGCTGTGGACGGACTGCGGGGCGGCTGCGCTCACTGGGCGGCGGTCCGGCCCGCCGCTCCCCGGTCCGGCGGCGGTCGGGCCCTCGATGCGTTCGCTCGCCCTGCGTCTCCGCGAACTGTCCACACGGCTCGGGTTCGAGGTGATCGTTGACGGCCCGGCGCTGCTTGCCGAGCGGGCACGGATCACGGGGCACGGGCGCCAGGGAACGGTGAGCTGCGGGGGTGCCTGCCGACTCCTCCGCGCGCTCGACGGTTGGGTGGCGGTGTCGCTCGCCCGCGACGAGGATCGCTCGTGCGTGCCCGCATGGCTGGAGATCGACGTGGACGTTGCCGATGCGCTTGCGGTGGACACTGCTGTGAGCGCAGCGGCCTGGGCGACCACCACGGCGGTGCTGGTGGAGCGCGCTGCACTGCTCGGTATCCCGTGTGGGGCGCTCGGCGAGGTTCGCGAGGCGCAGGTACCAGCGAACCGACTCGGCACAGCGGAGCCCTTGCGCTCCCTCGACGGTCTGGTCGTGGTGGACCTCTCGTCGTTGTGGGCCGGTCCGCTGTGCGGGCGTCTGCTCCGCGCTGCCGGTGCGCGGGTCATCAAGGTGGAGAGCAGCACGAGGCCCGATGGCGCACGCAACGGCCCCCGGAGGTTCTTCGACCTGATGAACGCCGGCAAGGAGAGCGTGGTGCTCGACCTCGCGGCACGCGAGGGTCAGGCACGGCTCGCACAACTCGTCGACGGGGCAGACGTGGTGATCGAGGGATCGCGTCCGCGCGCGCTGCAGCAGATGGGCATCGATGCGGGGTTGTTCCGCGGGCGGGTCTGGCTGTCGATCACGGCATACGGGCGCAGCCAGCCGATGAGGGTGGGGTTCGGCGACGACACAGCGGTTGCGGGTGGGCTCGTTGCCCACGACGAGGCGGGGCCGGTGTTCGCGGCAGACGCAGCAGCCGACCCGATCAGCGGTCTGCTCGGTGCGGTCGCCGTGCTCAATCGCCTTGCCTCTGGTGACCGGTGGCTGGTGGACCTCTCGCTCGCCCACGCGGCGGCGCTCATGACGCGAGGCTGATCAGCGCTTTTCCCGTAGAACGGCCGGACTCACTGGACGGACAGGTCGATGATGGCCTCGTGCTCGATGCTGCACACAATGGCGCCGTCGGCCCGGATTGTCATGTCGACGACAGCACGCTCGCCGGAGCGAACGAACCGGTCCACGACGCGCGACGTGATCTCGATGTCGGCGTTCGCGCGGGCGAGCGCGTGGTGTGTGATCCGGCTGCGGGTGTGGATCCAGGGACCGCGCACGAGTTCTTTGGAGAACACGCCGTTCGCGAGCGACGGCCACACCGCAGGGTGCACGATCCCGCGCTCGACAAAGATGTCGAGGTCGTCACCGGCGCGAACCGCGTAGTCCGGACCGTGGTTGTCGTCGAGAGCGAACCGGTGCACGGGGAGGTCCTCGCCCGGCCGTTCGGCCTGCACACGCGTATCCGCCTGCCAGGCCCGCACCACGGCGCGCGGGCTCGTGTCCGGGTCCACGATGGCGTCGACCACCACCGTGTCGTCGCTGTCCGTGCGCGGGGCGCAGCGAACGAGATCGTTCTGCAGCACCGGTACCCGGAGCCGCAGTTCGCAACCACCGCATTCGACCCAATCGAGGCCCCAGGCGGCCACGAGCGGGTGAACGAGGTATGCGTAGGTGGTGACACCGGCAACCAGCGCGCCCGCGAATCCCGCGGCCCTCGCACCCTCGTCGGTGTGGATCTTGTTGTGAGCGTGCTCGGGCAGGTTCTGCGCAACGGCTGACCACTCGACAGGAATCGATGTACTCATTCCACCCTGTCTAGTACCGACGGTCCGGTTTGTGGGGGGATCAGCGGCGCCCGCACCGATCGTGCAGAATCTCAGCATGCCGCTCTCACCCGATGCCCGCTTCCTGCTCGACGCCTTTGCCGCCCTGCCCGCACTCGGCACCCTGTCGCCCCAGGAGACCCGTGATGTGCTGGCAGCGGCTGCGGTCGCGATGCCCGAGATCCCGATGGCCAGTGTGGAGAACCGGACCGTGACGACACCGGGTGTCGATGTCCCGGTTCGTGTCTACACACCCACCGGGGCCACCTTCGGCGCTCCCGGCCCGGTGATCATGTTCTTCCACGGCGGGGGCTGGGTGGTCGGCAGCGTTGACAGTTACGACCGCACCGCACGACGCCTCGCCGACGACACGGGCTGTGTCGTGGTGTCCGTCGACTATCGCCTCGCACCCGAGCATCGGTATCCGGCACCGCTGGACGACTGCTACGCCGCCACCGAGTGGGTGGTGGCGAATGCCGGGTCGCTTAATGTTGACCCGGACCGCCTCGCCGTGTCGGGCGACTCGGCGGGTGGCAACCTTGCTGCAGCGGTGACGTTGATGGCCCGCGAACGTCGTGGCCCGGCGATTGCGTTCCAGTTGTTGATCTACCCCGTCACCGGAACCCCGTGGGACGGCCGCGCGTCGTACCGGGACAACGGCGACGGCTATCTGCTCACGAAGCAGTCGATGGAGTGGTTCACGGACCACTACGTGGGTGACCGGAGCAGGCTGGCAGACCCGTACCTCGCGCCTATCCTCGCAACGGATCTCACCGGCCTGCCCCCTGCCCACGTGATCACCGCACAGTTCGACCCGCTGCGCGACGAGGGCGAGGCGTATGCGGCGCGGCTGCTGGCGGCCGGTGTGCCCACCACGGTGACCCGCTACGACGGCCAGATACACGGCTTCTTCACGAACGACGCGTTCATGCGCGATGCGCGGCGTGCGCAGCTTGAGGCAGCGTTGCACATTCGCGCTGCGCTCGGCTGACCTCCTTCTCGGTACCGAACGAGCAGAAAACGGCCGCCAGTTTCGGTACCGAGAAGGCAGCGTCAGATTCGGTAGACGCGCTCGGCCGTGAGCGCGAAGAGATCCTCACGCTCGGCTGTGGGCATGCCCTGTGTCATCTTCTTGTAGGCGTTCCACATCGTCCGGTACGAGAAGGACACCTTGTCCACCGGGAAGTTGGACTCGAACATGCAGCGCTTCGTGCCGAAGTGCTTGATGATGTGATGCATCGCCGGGCCCCACGCGTCCACGATCTCGTCGCTGGTTGCGACCTTGCCGCGCTCGGCCCAGCCGCTGCCGTACGGGGCCATGCCCACACCACCGAGCTTTACCATGACGTTGGGAAGCTGTGAGAGCTCCACGATGCGGTCTCGCCACAGGGCGTGAATCTCGTCCCTCCGCCCGGCGTACGTTCCGACGCCCAGCGGAGCACCGATGTGGTTGAGGATGATGGTGGTGCCCGGGGCCGTCTTCGCGAGTTCGACGAGCTCTGGCATCTGTGGGTGGTACAGCCAGGCCTCGAACGAGTGGCCCCGGGCGCCGAGCTGCGCGAGGTTGGCCCGGAAGATGTCCTGGCCCATGAGACCCTCGGTGTTCGGCTCCTCCTTGCTGGATCTCGCCGCTCCGGTGGGATCGAACGCGAGTCGGTGGCGGATACCGCGGAATAACCCCTGGCCCGCTGCCTCGTGGGCAGCGAGCACCTCGGCAATGGTCTCGACCGGCAGTCGGAAGTCTGCGGAGCTGACGATTCCGGCGATGTAGGCGCCTGCGGTCTTGCGGCTCCGCTCGGCCTCGATCACCATTCGCTCGGTCTCGCCGACCACCGCGAACGCCTCCGGCCCGGTCTCGTGGTACGACTCGCCGCATTCGATGAACACGGTCTTGTCTATGTAGTGCCCGCTGTTGGTGTCGAGGCGGAGCTCCTCGAGGTAGTAGCGGGGTGCGATCGGGCGGTCCGGTCGGTCGCCCCAGAGGTGGTGGTGCGGATCGACGATGCGCATGTGGGACTCGATCGGGTCCTCTGGCTTGGCCTCGCGCTTCATGACAACACTCCCTTGGCCCGCAGGCCGGCGATCTGCTCGGACGAGTATCCGAGCGACAGTGCAACTTCCTCATTGTGTTCCCCGAGGAGCGGTACCGACGCATTGGGCTCGAGCGGGGTCTCGCTGAACCGGGGTGCGGGCCGTACCTGCCGGATGCGCCCGGCGGTCGGGTGGTCCCACTCGAAGTAGGTCCCGTTGTGGGCTAATTGCTCGTCCTCGAGGATGCTGTCGAGTGTGTGGATCGGGCCGGCAGGCACTTCCGCAGCAATGAGGCGGGGGAGCAGTTCCTCGGCCTTCCAGTCGAGGAATGCGGCTGCGAGGGCCTCGCCCAATGCCGCATAGTTCTCGGGGTTCATCAACGCCTGCACGTTCCCGAACCTGGGGTCGTCACACCACTCGGGATAGCCGAGTGCACGAAACATGCCGTGGCGCTCCTTGTCCGTGCCGGCAAAGTAGATCAATTGCCCCTCACCACACTGCGTCACCCGCATGATCTGTGCGAGCGTGGCGCGCTGCCCGAACATCGGGTCGTCCACGAGGGTGCGGCTCATCATCCCGTCGGGCCAGAAGAACGCGAGTGCGGCGTCGATCATCGCCACGTCGATCACCTGCCCGCGGGCGAGCCCGCGCTCCCGGGCGAGCAGGGCAGCGGTGATCGCTTGGGCGACGGTGTACGACGTGGATTTATCCGCAACGATCGTGCGGTGCACATCGTGCAGGGGCACCTCGGGATTGATCTGCGCAGCGACGTGCCCAGTGAGGCCCTGAATGACTGGGTCGTAGACGCGCCGATCGTTGTACGGGCCGGTCTGGCCGTAGCCCGAGATGTCGACGTAGATGAGGTCGGGATTGCGTGCCATCACGACGTCCTTGCCGAACCCGAGGCGGTCGCACACGCCCGGTCGGAAGTTCTGAACGAACACGTCGGCCGTGTCGCACAGCCGGAGCAGCAGTTCCACCCCCTCAGGTGAGGTGACGTCGACAGCCAGACCCCGTTTGCCGCGGTTCATGTTTGCTACCAGACCGTTGATCCCACCGATGAGTACCTGATTCGCCCGCACGATGTCGCCACCGACGGTCGGCTCCACCTTGATCACGTCGGCTCCCTGGTCGGCCAGCATCATCGTGGCGAGCGGTCCAGACACGACCTGGGAGATGTCGACGATCCGGTAGCCCTGCAGCGGTCCTGTCATGGGCATCATCGTCGCGTGAAATCGGGGCATGTGCTGATGAACGTGCGTCGGACCGCCGGAACCTGAGAAACTACGTCCAGGCGTGGGGGCGCCCGGTTGTCCGGGCTCCCTCCACATGTGAGGAGTAGAGATATGCAATTGAAGGCCGGTTCCCGCCTGCAGAGCACCGCCTGCGACACCCAGGTCATCGTGGTACGCGCACCGAAAGACGAGGTAGACCTCCGTTGCGGGGGCCACCCACTGGCCGCTGCCACCCCGGCCGAGAAGGCCGCGCTCGACCCGAAGCACTCCGGTGGGTCGGCAATGGGCAAGCGCTATGCGGATGAAGCCGTCGGTCTCGAACTGCTCATCACTAAGGCCGGCGCTGGCTCGCTGAGCGTCGGCGATGAGCCGATGCTGCTCAAGGATGCAAAGCCGCTCCCGTCGAGCGACTGAGCGTCTGAGCGTCTGATCGACACGGTCCGGAGGGACGAAGGTCCCGACTGGTTGGTGTTCGCGCGCTGATAGTTCAGTAGCCCTAGATGAGTACGGACACGTTGTCGACCCTCTTTGCGCTGCTCACCCTCGTGTGCGCGGCCGCGGTCGTCGTTACGTGGGTGGTGCTCGCCGGTGCCCGACTCGCCGCTGCGGACTCTGCGTGGGGAACGCTGCGCGATGCCCTGAGCGACCTGTCGCTCTGGTTCGCGTGGATCGTGGCGCTCACCGCTACGGCAGGGAGCCTCTACTACTCGATCGGTGCGCACTATGCACCGTGCGAACTGTGCTGGTACCAGCGGATCTGCCTCTATCCGCTCAGTGTCATCCTGTTGGTCGGTGCCGCCCGCAAGGACCGCGCAGTGGCGTGGTACGCACTCCCGCTGGCCGTCATCGGCGCGGTGATCGCGGCGTACCACACACAGTTGCAGGCTTTTCCCGAGCAGAAGACCTTCTGCGACCGCAACAACCCCTGCACCAACCGCTTCGTGTGGGAGTTCGGCTTCATCTCGCTGCCCCTGATGGGCCTCGTGGCACTTGCGTTCATCATCACGATGATCGTCGTGTGGACCACGTCTTCCCACCGACCCGAGGAGGTCGAATCCGAATGAACCAGAAGTCGAACAGGCCGTCGCGTCAACCCCAGCGCGGACGCAACCGCCAGGTGGGTACCCGTACCGCTGAGCGTGCTGCTGCGCGCAAGCGGACGCGGATGATCCTCGTTGCGGTGATGGGCGTGGTCGTTGCAGGAGCCGTGATCGCAGCACTGCTCGCAGGGGGAGGCGACGAGCAGTCCTCGTCGAGCACCTCCACCACGGTGTTTGACGCAGCAGCGGTCGCAGCAGCCGTCACCGAGGTGCCCGCCTCGGCGTTCGACGCTGTCGGCAACGGCACGGCAACCGGCGGGCCCGAGCCGGTGAACCTCACGCCGATCACGCAGGAGGGCAAGCCAGAACTGCTGTACGTCGGGGCGGAGTACTGCCCGTTCTGCGCGGCGCAGCGCTGGGCGATGGTCGCCGCGCTCTCCCGGTTCGGCACCTTTACCGGTCTGTCGGCATCACACTCGGCAACCGAGGACGTGTACCCGGACACGCCTACGTTCAGCTTCTACGGATCGGCGTACACGAGTGTGTACCTCGCCTTCACTGCGGTGGAGACGGAGACGAACGAGAGGAGCGGGGGTTCGTACAAACCGCTGCAGAAACTCACGGCCGAGCAGGAGGCAGTGCTCGTGGAGTCCGGTCGCACGGGTATCCCGTTCCTCGACTTCGGCGGCAAGTTCCTTATTTCGGGGGCAAGTTTTGACCCCGGCGTGCTCGAGGAGCGCAACGGACCGGGCATCGCGAAGTTGATGGCGGACCCCACGAGCAAGATCTCCCAGGCCGTGCTCGGCGCCGCGAACGGCATCACGGTGGCGATCTGCGGGATGACCGGCAACCAGCCTGCCTCGGTGTGCGACTCGCCGGGTGTGCAGGTCGCAAAGGCCGCTCTCGGGCTCTGATCGATTACGCCATGAGGGGGCGGAGCCGTGCCGACATGTCGTCGGGCATGCGGGCAACCTTGCCGTCGGGCCCGACGAGACCGATGCGCACGATGCCATCGGCGAGCAGTTCATCACCGCGCAGCACGCGCTGTTGCCAACGGCTGGATGCACCGCGGAGTTCGACGATCGAGGATTCGATGTGCACGATCTCGTCTGCGAGCGCCGGTTTGCGATAACGAATCTCGAGCTCGCTCACCACGAACTGATAACCCGACGCACGCGGTCCGGCGAGCAGGATGCCGTTGTCGCGCAGTGCCTCCGTGCGACCGATCTCGAACCACGTGACGTACACGGAGTGGTTCACGTGCGCATACGGATCCAGGTCTCGGAAGTGCACGCGAATCGGCGTGAGGTGAACCATGTCCGCAGTCCTAGCCGGTTGACGGCGCGCTAGGCGAGCTTCAGGAACAGCTGTTCAACCTCTGCGAGGTTGAACCCGCTCTCGGCCGCTGCCTTCGGGTCCGACAGGCAGTGCGACATGCCGGTGACGAGCAGCTTGAAGCCGACCTGATCGAGTGCCTTGCCGGCGGCTGACACCTGGGCGACGATCTCCCGGCATTCGCGGCCGTCGGCGAGCATCTGCTGGATGCCGCGAATCTGGCCCTCGATGCGGCGAAGTCGCTTGTGAAGCTCCTGCTGAGTGGTGTCGTCGAGTTGCATGATCCGGCTCCTTCTGCCGCTCAGTGTACGGGTGGGGGTATGGGAGTGCGCCTCAGGAGGCGGCCGGATTGGCCTTCAGGTGGTCGAAGCGCCCCGCAGGGCGGATGGCGCGGTACGCGGGGATCACCGGGGCCAGGTCCTTGGGAGATGCCCCGTGGAGGATGACCCCGTCGGCCCCGAGGTCCAACTGGCGCAGCACCGCCTTCGCGCACGTCTCGGCCGAGCCGTACGTGGCGGGGGCGAGCCATTCGTCGGGCAGCAGCGTGGCCACATGCTCGAGCTCTGCCGTGGTGGCCTTCTGGTCGAGCGCTCCCCTGAAGCCCGCTACGAACGGGTCCGCACGGAACCGAGCGAGCACGGCTGGGTCCCAGTTGTTGGTGCGCACCATGAGGTCTCCGTAGGCCTGCAGGTAGGTGGCGAGGCGGCCGACGGTCTTCTTCAGGCGGATGTCCTCGGGGACCCAGTCGCCGATGGTGGCGTAGCAGCTCCACACGCGCACCTTGTCGGGATCACGTCCCGCCTGCTCGGCAGCCTCTTTCACCGTGCGCACGCAGCGCTGCAGGGTCTCGTCGGTGAAGAACGTGTGGAGGATCACGCCGTCGAACGCGCGACCGCCGAGCGCGAGCGACTGCGGGCCGAAGGCCGTGAGCATCAGCGGGATGTCCTCACGGAAGTCCGGGTCGATCTGCAGGAACGGCCACCTGCCGGCCGGTCCGTTGTGGCCGATGATCGCCTCCCCGTTCCACAGGCGGCGCATGATGCTGGCGAAGTCCTCCATCTGCGCGGTGGTGATGGTGGGCAGGCCATAGGCCTTGAAGACGGCGTCCATGCCGCGGCCGAGGCCGAGCGCGAAGCGGGCGTTGGTGAGGCGGTGCATCGTGGTGCTGAAACTGGCGGTCACCATCGGGTGGCGCGTGTTGTGGTTGGTAGCGCCGGTGGCGATCCCGAGCGTGCTGGTGACCGCGCCGGCCACACCGGAAATCGTCGCGATCTCCTTGATGTTGAACCGCTCCGACAGGAACGTGGACCCGAAGCCGAGTGCCTCGCCGTCCTTGCACTCCTGGATGAGGTCCTGCGGCGACTTCGGTGCGCCGGGCAATCCGTAGAAGGAGAGTTCGTTGAGTTGCGGGAGCGCAGTGGTCATGGGCGCAAACCGTAGGCGTTCGGCCGGGGAGCCGCTGAACCCGCGTCTGATGTCGCTGTGTTCGGTTCGAGGCGATGTTCGCAAGCGCGCTCCTGCTGGAACACATTCGAAGGAGCCGACACTTCAGCGCAACGCACAAGCGCAAGCGCGCCGGCCGAGACCTATGAATGCGGAGGGATCATGAGGAAGAAGAGGATCGTGAACGGACTACTGGCGGGCGCGCTCGTCGTGCCGTTGCTCCTTCCGTCGAGCCACGCGGAAGCCCTCCAGTCGGACTGCAACTCCGGCAACCTCAACGACAAATGGTGTCTGTGGAACAACACCAACTACCAACTCCAGCCGTTCGTGGAGACGATGGTCTCCGTAACACTCGCAACCGATGCCCTCTATTCGTCCTATTGGGTTCGACCCGGTGCACTCTCGGGTCATTCGTCAGTAACGCAGCGAACTCTGGCGGGAGTCCTTGTCGGGTGCACCCTCTCGAACTACGGGAGCAACAACAACTCGCGTCGCGCCGGCCGGCACACCGTGAATACTTCGAACGTATGTTGAAGGCACACCCTTGGTGGGTGTTTCTCGTCACCCTCAGTGCCTGTTCGACAGGGGTCAAGGGTGAAGGCAACCTCGACGGGGCAAGCAGCGAATCGGGGCGAGGCGAGAGTGGGTTGCCGATCGAGCGGGTCCTTCTGCTGAACCAAAGGGATCAACAAGCGTTGGAGGATGCACTAGGTCAGCGGGTCGAAATCTGCATGCGCAAACGCGGCTTCGACTATGCAGCGCCACACTCGGTTCCATCTCCGTCGGACTTCTCGCTCAAGGTGCGCTACGGGGCAGTACCGACAGAGGATCCGGCAACGTGGGGCTATCGCGATCCTCAACTGATCGATCAAGTGGAGCGACGCGAAGCGTCCGACGACGCCCCGAGCCTTGAGGCCACGACGGCGTTGCTCGGGGACCCAACGCGCCCGCAGAACGATGGTGACTCGGGCAACTGTTACGCAGTTGCACGCACCGAGGTCTATGGAGACTCCCGCGGTGTCGCCGGTTGGCCTGGGTATCAGAACCTCGTGTCATTGCAGGTGGACAGCAACAACGAACTGTATGCGTCGCGCTCAGCGGAGGATCTCACGCGCGGATGGTCGGCCTGCATGAGGTCAGCTGGCTTCGATTTCGCTCGCTGGTGGGAAGCTCCGCTTTCGTTCAACGTCGACCCTGCTTCTCCAGCGTCGATCACTGACGCGGAGCGCCGGTCGGCATCGGCCGATCGCTCTTGTCGAGCGTCGCTTCACTTCGCGGACTCGCTGCTTCGGCTGGAGAGCGCAATTCAGGATCGAATGCTCGACGCAATACCGGAGGTCGTCGCAGAGTTCCGCACAGCGAGCTCGGCTGCGGTGCGTCGCGCCGGTCAACTGCTTGCCGCGGATTCAGCAACCGGACCGGAGCGAGCTTCCGCGACAACCGCGAACTAGCCGCGGAGCGTTGTTGCGGGAGGGGTGCGTGCAGCCTTGACCGCGGGGGCGATGCCGGCACAACCTCCGGTCACGATGCCGATGATGGGCGCGGCGAGCAGCACCACGGGCTGCATTGTTGGTGTCCACGTCCGAGCAACGGCCACCGCTGTTACCGCACTCAAACCAAGCGCTGCGCCAAGCGCGCCTGCAAGTGTTCCGGTGAGCGCGGACTCGAGCGTGATTTGGCCAAGGATGTGCGCCCGCGTTGCCCCGAGCGCGCGGCGAAGCCCGATCTCTGGTCGGCGCTCGGTGACGTTGAGGAGCGATGCGTTCGTGATGGCTACCGCGCCGATGACCAGCGCAAGCCCCGATAGTGAGTAGAAGAGGATTTGAACGTCGCCCTCGACCTGGTTTCTCAGCGTCTTGGGGTCTGGAGGAACAATCGCCTCGAGGCGTTCTGGCTGCTGCGGCCTCAACGCGAGGGGTGCCTGCGTGCCGATGAGTTGTGCGGCGCCCGGTGCGGTGTCGATTACCACGTGGCGTTCAGCGCTCCTCGTCTCGAACTGCGTGTCGGCCGCACTGGTGGGGATCACTACCGAGAGCAACAGGTCGGGCGTTCGCTTCACGTCCTCGAGAATCCCCATGACAGAGTACGGAGTGCTGTTAATGAAAATGACTGGGTGTTGGTCGATGTAGGTGACCCCAAGTTGATCGGCCGCCGCCCTGCCGAGGAGCGCTACCCGTTCCCCACGCTCTTCGTGCCAGCGGTCATAGACGCGACCAGTGACGAGCGTTGGGCGAGAGGCGAGCACGGCACCAGGCGTGGCGGCGATCACAGGGATGGATGGCGCGGTCCCGTGGGCGGGGGTTGCGGACGCGCCCACCTCGGTCGCTGAACCATCGACGCGGAAGCTGAGCCCAGCGTGGACCACGCCGGCGAGCCGCTCCAGTCGAGCATCGACGTCGTCGGGAAACGGGTTGGTCCCATCCGGTGCCGCATCCTGGATGTCGACCTCGGTGGCTCGGAGAGCGTCGAAGCGTGAGGAAACCTGTGATCGGGTCGTCTCCGCGAGTCCGATCGTGGTGACAAACGCACCCACGCCGAGAATGGTGCCGAGCGCCGTGAGCAGTGTGCGCACGGGGCGCTGTGCGATGACGGAGATCGCCTCAGCGAAGAGGTCACGGACCCTCAGGGAGGAGCACCCCTCGCGTGCAGCGGGGTTATGCACTGGCATGCTCGGGTTCGCTCAGAACGCCGTCCGTGATGGAGAGCCGTCGCTGGGCCACGTCGGCGACGGCCCGGTCGTGCGTGATCACCATGATGGTGGCGCCGCTCATATGGAAGCCGTGGAGCAGTTCGAGAATCTGCTGGCTCGTCGCGGAGTCGAGGTTTCCCGTTGGCTCATCGCACAGCACGAGCTTTGGCTCCCGCACAAAGGTGCGGGCAATGGCAACTCGTTGCTTCTCCCCGCCCGAGAGCGTTGCGCAGGTCGAGTTGCGTCGGTGTGCGAGCCCAACACGCTCAACGGCGTCCAAGGCGCGTGAGTATCGCTGGACCTTCGGGACGCCTTGGTAGACGAGGCCGAGTTGGACGTTGTCGAGCACCGTTCGGTAGCCGACGAGGTGAAATGCCTGAAAGACGAACCCGATCTTGTGCGAGCGCAGTGCCGACCGAGCAGCGTCGCTGAGGGTTGCGACGTCCTGACCGTCGAGCAGGTACCGGCCCGTAGTCGATGTATCGAGCAAGCCGAGGAGCGACAGAAGCGTTGTCTTCCCTGATCCCGATGCGCCCGTCACGGCGACGTATTCGCCCTGACGAATCGTGAGGTTGCACGGGTGCAGCGCGGTGACCGGTGGTGGACCGGCAAACGTCTTGGAGAGTCCATCAAGCACGATGATTGCTGTGCATTCCGCGGGTGCTCCCGAGTTGTCGGCGGCGCGCGCTGTCATCGACCGACGACCACCCGGTCGGCGACCGATAGCGACCCCGGCTTGTTCGGGTCGATTGCGACGAAGCCGTCAGCGGACAGGCCGGTCGTGACGGCAACTTTGATCGGGTCGTTGTCCCGGCCGCTGAGAACCGAGACGAAGGTCGCTCCATCGGCAGTCGAGGAGATTGCCGTTATGGGCACGACCAGGCTCGCGGCACCCGTTGAACCTGCCGCAACGGTGACTCGCAGGTTCGCCCCGGTGAGTTCTACCGGGAGCGCCCTATTCGTGCGTAGTTCGGCCCTGAATGCGAGCTGTCCGTCTGCGCCCGTGTTTGGCCGGTCATCGATGCTGACGACGGTTGCGCTGTAGGCAGTACTGGTCTGCTCATCCAGCACTTCTGCGCGCATGCCCGTCCGGATCAAGCGCACTTCGTCGGAGCGCAGTGTCAGCGAAACCACCAACTGTCCCGTTGCGAGTTCGGCGAGGTGACCGGCCGACATATTGGTTGCCGATCGGTCGATGGAGCCAAGCGAGCCGACCACAGCTCGAACTCGAGCAGGCAGTGCGGGAACGAACACGACCTCTCCCTGCGGCACGGTGGGTCCAGCGCTCTGGCGAATCGCGTCGCGTGCTGCCAGCGCGTTGCTGTGCGCCTGCACTGCTTGGCGGAGCGCGATGTATTGCGATGTCATCTCCGGGTTGCGGGCCTCGCCGAGCCGCGCCTCGGCAAGTCGAACGGCCGCAGAACCGGCGGCGACCGCAGCATCTCCGGACCGTTTCGTGCCGTCGACGGCCGCGTCCCGCCTGCGGACCTCTGCTTCGGCTGCGGCGATGACAGCCGGGGTCGAACTGGGGTCGGACTCGGCCCGCTCTAATGCATCCCGTGCGTCATCGAGGTCGGCACTGGCTTGCGCGAGGGCCGACGCTGCGCTGGAGGTTGCGTCACTGAGCCCACGTTGGGCAGCCTCGACGTCGAGCAGTGCCGCGAGCACGACGGAGCCGACTGTCTTGGCCGATACGGCATGCCGAGCAAGGTCGAGCGCAGCGGACGCGTCGGTGATCGCCTGCTCAGCAGCAGCGAGGTCAGCAGCCTCCGCCGTCGACGCGGGGATTGGCTCGTAGCCGGCCCGCTCGTACAACCAGGAGACGCATGTCTTGGTCCCGTCGCCGAAGAACCCGGGCGTGTCCGAGTCGAGGCAGCCAAGGCGCCCGAGGGCTGACTGGAGTTGGGCCACGTCCGTGCCGGTCATACCCGGTCGGAGCGAGCGGTAGATGGGGACGGCGCCGGCGAGGACGAAGATGGGACGGCCCGAAACCTCGATCACCCTCATGCCTTCGGTCACTTCATCGCCCGCAGCGATCGATAGCCCGGTGAGGACGGGTTCTCCCTGAACGGACGTAGGGGCCACCGCGCTCGCAGAGCCCTCGGGGACGACATCCCCACGGCTAATGATCGTCTGCGTGAGCACCCGGTGTTCCACGGCCGCAGTGACCCAGGAAGCGGCCGGAGGTGCAGCCTTCGCTGCGGCCTGCCGAGGTGACTGCAGGCGCGTCCCCGCCACAAACGCACCACCGGACGCAAGAACCAACGCGGCGAGGCCGACGATCCAGCCACGCCTTCGACGGACCACTCCGGGATAACCAGCTACCGACACCTTAAGGTCGGGCTCATCACGCGATGTAGACACTGCTCACTCGGTTGTCCCAGCCGGTGAGCATGCTGGAGCTAGCCGCATTCGCCCCGGTAGGTCCAGGGTATGTCGGCGCTACTCGGTTGGCGCCGTCGTAGAACGTCGATCCGCACGCACCGACCTGATAGCTGCTGGTCATGTTGTCGAACCCGTAAGTCGACAGATTGATCGCCGTTCCTCGGGAACTCAACTGCAGGACGGTGGCCGAGTATGAGATGCCGCTGTACAGCCGCAGGGACGTAGTGCACATGGCCAATGGTGAGATGGATGCCGAGCTGGCCACGCTGTCGAGCACTTGATCCATCTCTGCAACGCTCCGGAAGCACTGCGTGGTGACGCCGTCGCTTGTGCACGCCGTTGCTGCACCCCAACTCTGGGCGAGATTGATCGTTCGACCCTCGAATGTGGCGAGGACCCCGCCGTTACTCGGCGCTGCGTTCGCCTGCATCGTTGGAAACAGTCCCACGGCCGCGATCAGTGTGCAGCCGGCGAGGAGTCGAGCAGTACGGGTCATGGTGAAGCCTCCGCTATTGGTTGTATTGGGCGATTTGTACGGTGCGTTGTTCGACGATGACGGCGGCCTTGGTGCACGTTGCGCTCACGGAGTCAGGGCGAATCTCGACTCTCCATCCCTCGAGCTGAAAGTCATCGACAACCCTTTGCGAGCGAGTCGAGGCTGCCGCCGCGTTGAGACAAGGTTCGGTCAAGTTGACTTCTTCGGTGATCCGATCTGCGAAGGCGACGAGTTGCTTGCTCTGGGCATCGAGCTGCTCGTCCGCCTCCCGGAGACCGAGCTCGCCGCAGTTCCCGAGGGACAACGGCTGTACTTGAATGATCTCTCCGTTTGCGGAGATGCAGGCCGTGAGTTCCGGGATGCTGATGTCGCTGTCGCCGGGCTTCGTGAACCTGCCTTCGCGCCACAGCGCTGAGCAATCCCCAATCGGATCGTCGGTCGCCGGCAACACGATCATGTTGCGGCCTTCGCCGAGGAGGTCCTGGCAGACGACACCCAATTGCGGCTTCGACGGCTGCCCACCGCGAAAGAGGGCGGCGACCCCAACACCACCGGCGGTGACGAGTGCCATGCTCAGCGAGACCCCGACGATCCAACGCCGACGGCGACGGTGCCGCACCGCCTTCGCGTCGAGGCCCGACAGTTGCTGCGCGCGTAGAAGCACAGTTTGGGTGAAGTCGTCGAGGCGTTGTTGATCCAGTGGCGCGACGTCGTTCTCCCAAGTTTCCGGGTGCTGTCGGATCCATGCTGACAACTCGTCGGTCGCAGCGTTGCGGTCGGTGTGCTTGCGTCGGATCATCGGAATGCCTCCGGTTCCGACTCCGGGACGACCTGGTCCGCATACGCTTCCCTCAGCGCAATCCGGGCAAGCATGAGACGCTTCCGGGCCGCACCCGGCGAAATGTTGAGGCGTTGACCAATTGCCGGCCCGTCGTGCCCGAGCGCGTCGAGTACAAGAACCTCTCGGTGTCGCTCGGGAAGCGATGCGAGTGCAGCACGAAGTGCTGCGGACCGGTCTGCATTTTCTTGCGACTGAGCCGCTTCGAGGACAACGACCTCGGGCCCGGGCAGCTGGGCATCAAGGGGTTCGCGGGCCCAGCGATCCACTGCTCGACGGTAGGTGGCTTGTCGCCTGCCGTGGTTGGCCGCGAGGTAGGACGCAGTCGTCAGCAGCCATCGGCGCTGCTGGGCGAGCCCAAGGGTAAGTAGTTGGTCGAGGCGGTAGAACGCGAGTGCGAAGGTGTCCGCAGTGAGATCCTCAACGGCGTGATGGTCAAACTCGACCCGCGAAAGCATCGCACGAACGACGCGTTCGTGCGCGCAAATGAGTCCTCGGAGCGCCTCTTCTCGTTCCTGCAGTTCGTCCGCCATGGCCCCTGCCTGGTTTATCGAATTGTTTAATAGTGTCGCGCCAAGGAGAAGTGTTCCGCTCAGGGCAGTTCCTGTTCTCATGGGAGCTCGAGCGGGAGGACAAGAACCTCGATATTTCCGCCGGTTGGACCAAAAATGTCCGAAGGAATTCTCTCGGCGTATTCGATTGCTTCGACCGGGTTGGCGAACGGCCCGAACGCCCACAAATGCCCTCTGAGCAGGTTTTTCACCAGGACAGCACGTGGAGACCAAGCGGAATCCAAGATCGCTAATTCGAGTGCAGCGGTTAGTTCTGCTGGGCCTGGGGCCGGATTGGCGACGCCCAAACTGGCAGCGACGCAGTGGTCATGACCTCGGCTTGTACCCCGAACTTCGGGGGGGGGGGTGGTTCGGCGCCCGAACATTCTTCCGCCTCCTCCTGCGTAACGCGCCAAGAGAAGTGTCAGATAGCCGCAGGGTGTTCCTCGCGAACCAACGAATGTCAGATCCAGCGCTTCTGAGTAGATCAGCTCGCAGGAGCGGTGCGGCGGAACACCTTGCGGATTCTCGACACTCAAAGGTGTCGACCGCATGGGCACGCCGCGCAGTGCGACAGCGACTGGAGGGTCGACGTGAGAAACTCAAGATGGAGCGCACTAGCCTTGGGCCTCGTGGCTCTTGCCATGGCTGCCGGGGTCGCGCGACCTGCAACAGCTGATCAGCCGCTGTTCAAATCCTTTGATGAAAGTCGAATGGACACGAGTAGAGCGACGCGAACCGAGATCCTGCTCGATGAAAACACCGCAACTGCACTCGATTACAGGCTCCGCGAGACGGCGCCACAACAGTTCGGCGGCCTTTACCTCGACCTCAACACCGGGTCAGCGGTTGTTTTCTGGAAGGGAGATCAAGACCTCCCGGGCGTGGACTCGGTGGCGTTCGTGGTTGAGTCCGCGCGTACTATTCCAGAGATGCCTGCTCCTGAAGGGCTTGCTCACGGTTACCAGTTGGTAGTTCATGCGGCCGAGCACTCCTTAGTCGAGTTGGACCGAGAACGTGACTCGGTGGTGTCCGGGGACTGGACCCCGGACGTATCCGATCGGGTGGCCACCTACTTCGTCGACGTGAGCGATGCGACGGTGCATGTGGGCCTGGAGAAACTGAGCGACGCCGATCGAGAGAACGCCGCGCGCGTCTTCGGATCTGCGGTCGTTCTGTTCGCGGACGAGCGTGGGGAGAAGTTAGGAACCCGGAGTGCGGATGCCGCGCCGCACTACGGCGGCCTCCGGCTGTACAACTCCAGCGGATCTGGATGCTCAGGTGGATTTGACGTCAAGAACGCAGCGTCTGACTACATGTTGACCGCTGGACATTGCGGGAGTTCAACATTCACTAACAACGGAGCAGTCGTTGGCTCAACCGTCGGACGAGAGTTCTTGAACAATGGGTACGACTCGCAATACATCAGCGGCCAGTTCAGTCCTCGAATCTACTCCGGGTGCTTGACGTGCTCGACGAACCGAATCGTCAAGGGAACGTGGGCGCCCTGGATCGGCGAAGCCGACATTCTCACTTCAGGAGCCACGTCGGGTCAGGCTGGGTTCTTCTCGATCGCACAGATCGACGTCTGTCACAACTACGGGTCGATTACGACGTGCCATCTGGACGCCGCGGGATGGGTGGGGCCGATGGCCAATACAGCCGGTGGTGACTCAGGCGGTGCCGTCTATGTCGAGTCCGGCGCAAACGCATACGCAGTGGGTACCGTCGATGGCATCAGTGGGACTGGCACGATGTACTTCTCGAGGATTCAGGCGCTGCTATCCCGTTGGGGATTAACCCTTGTCACGGGCTGAACCGACGCCTTACCGCCGGTGGGCTCGAAGCGTCGGAGCAGTCGGGCTGATCGTGGGCATACTCCTCGGTGGCGTCGGCTGCAAGGACTTCAAGGGCACGGGCTTCGGCGGCGGAGTCCAGCTTGGCGGCCTACCAAGAACCGGCGCAGGCGCAAGAGTGTCCATCTGCATTGGGGACGACCCGTGCATGAGCTTCACGAGGGCGGGTGAGTCAGCAGGAACGGACGTCTACCCAGTATTTGCCCAGCAAGGGGGCGGCGCACTGCCGCACGCAGACGGCACGAAGGTGATGGTCGACGTGACGCTGGCGAACCGTGATGGATTGACGGTGCTGCACGGCTCGACGACTGCGACGGTTGAGTTGTTCCGGCCTGGCAGCTGTGACGAGTACGGGCCGGTCATCGCTATGGCGTTCGATGACGAGGGAGTACTTCGGCCGGCGCGCGTGAAGGATTTCGGGTTCGACTGCGCACCGGCACCGACCACTCGGGCGACGACCTGAGGTCCCTCTCGATCTCCACAAGCAGACCGAAATCCCGTCACGCCGCACTACGCCGCTGGCGAGCGTGAGGCAGACGGCATGCTGCGCTCGCAGCGTTCGGCCGACCGAGCAACAACCTCAGCTCGCCTCGCGGGCTCGGTAGTCGCGCAGCCGCTCTGCGAGCGCGTAATTCTCTTCGAGCAACCGCTGTTCCGCGTCCTGTTTGGCTCGGTACCAGGATGACATCAGTCCACTCTTGACCTTGCAGTCGACGTCTGCGACGGCCTGTTTGATCTCGTTGGCCGTTGCCACCTCGCCGGATTGAGCAGTTTGGAGCGCTTCGTCGGGAGTTCGCACGTCATACCCCGTGGCGCGCATGCACTGTCTCCAAGCCTTCAACGCCGCGGCCACCCGCGGATCACCCATCGCGGTTGCGTAGGCATCGTTAACGAGCTTTTGGACGAGCACTCGATCGCCTTCGTAGGACGCGAAGTCCCCCAACAGTTTGTTCAAGGCCAACTGAACGCACCCACTCGTCCCGGCGGCCGGAAGGCCATTCGGAAACGATCGACCCGCTGGAACCGCACCCACGCCGTTGAACGCGTAGAGGTACGTCGACTGCGCCGCAGAGTCGAGTCCGGCGACGTACGTATCGAGGGCGTAGTCGAGCTCGTCACCTTTGGGACCCCGATACCCGCGCGCCTGTGCCTCCTTGTGCAACCAGACGCCGAACGGCCGCTCGAAAGTTAGTTCCGTTGGCTGGGCGACAAAGCGAACGGCAGGGTAAGAGAAGCCCCGATCCTCCATGCACCTCCGAACCAGTTCTTGCTGCCGGGCAAAAACGATCCGTTCGTTCTCGGCAGACCGAAATAGAAGGCTCGATAGCGGGAGGGGCGCGACTATTGCGAGCTCGTCGTCACTTTCGAGACGAGTCGAGGGCTCGTTGACTAGTGACGAGTCGCCGCTGGTGCAACTCGCACCCGCGGTGACAATGAGCGGCAGCAGCGACGCGAAGCGAAGCAGCGGGCGGCGGCGTGAGGCTGCGAGTCTCATTTCAATAGGCGTTTCCCGACAACGTGGTGTGCGAGCTGATGTTGTTGTTCAGCCCCAAGTTCCCCGTGTTCGAGACGCTGTAGCCGGTCATGCCATATGCAGGGAAACATGCGCTCGTCCCTGAGAGGTTGTTCGACCAGACACGCACCGCATTACCGGGCTTTCCGTTCGCGGCCGAACTCGTCTTGTCGTCCGGTGACGTTGTCGTGTTGAAGTACAGGTTGTTGCTCCAGGTGGAGTCTTCCGAAGCAGTCCAGTCGGCCAAGCTCCCGGCGTAGCTGGTGCCGTCCCACGCTCCGAAGTCCCCCGAATTGAAGACACCGTTTCCAACCAAACCGCTGGTGTCAGCGGCGTTAGCGACCTGCGGACTGATCAACAAGGCCACGCCGATCGCCGCAACGGCAATTTGCTTGTGAATTCTGTGAATGGTGAATCGCCTTGACATGTGGTTCTCCTTTGTTTCGTAGGTATCGGAACCGGACATATCGAACTTTGGACACCTCCGTCCCCAAAGTGTCACCTCGAGAAAAAGTGTTCCGCCTCTGTTCCACGGACTGAGGAGCGAGGTTTGGCTTCTTGGCCTCTGCAGAGCGAAATCCCATCGCATAACGTTTGGGCATGGCGCTTTCGTACGCATCCGGGGCGAGCAGCGTCCCGCTCATCGGTCAGACCATCGGCGACAACTTCGAGGATTCGGTGCGCCGCTTCGGTGACCGTGAGGCGCTCGTCGTCGTGCACGAGGGGAAGCGGTGGACCTACGCGCAGCTGAACGCTGATGCGGACCGCATCGCTCGCCGGCTGCTTGCGATGGGCTTACAAGTGGGTGATCGTCTCGGGATCTGGGCACCGAACTGTTCGGCTTGGACGATGGTGCAGTACGCCACGGCGAAGGTGGGCGTGATCCTCGTCAACATCAATCCCGCATACCGAACGCACGAGGTGGAGTACGTACTGCGCCAGTCCGGCTGCCGCATGCTGGTCGCTGCAGAGACGTTCAAGACGAGCAACTACCGGGCGATGATCGACGAGGTGCGCGGCGCACTGCCGGATCTCGAGAACGTGTTGTACATCGACACACCCGAGTGGCACGCATGGCTCGACGGGCCGCAAGCGCCTGACAGCGATTTGCGCGAACGCATGGCCGGACTGTCGTTCGACGACCCGATCAACATCCAGTACACGTCGGGCACCACGGGCTTCCCCAAGGGTGCCACGCTCACGCACCACAACATTCTCAACAACGGCTTCTTCGTGGCACGCGGCTGCAACTACACC
>CAFBON010000002.1_pt1 | contig 24622 bp, 19 predicted proteins | sample 7269471 | NCBI WGS metagenome assembly CAFBON01 (sample SAMEA6814116, study PRJEB35770) | uncultured Acidimicrobiales bacterium | biome: Freshwater; feature: Freshwater reservoir; material: water | place: Czech Republic | collected 2017-07-26 | depth 30m m
ACGTCGTTGTCGTTTTCAACGGGGAGATCTACAACTACCCCGACCTGCAGCGTGAACTACGGGGCCGCGGACACAATCCTTCGTCGGACGGCGACAGCGCGTGTCTTCCGCATCTCTACGAGGACCACGGCCTTGACTTCTTCGAGCATCTGCGAGGCATGTTCGCAGTCGCGCTGTGGGACGCCCGCCGACGACGTGCAGTGCTCGGTCGCGATCCGGTCGGCAAGAAGCCCCTTTACTACCACCAGCGGGGTAGCCGGCTGTGGTTCGCAAGTGAACTCAAGGCGTTGCTCCAGATCTCGGAGATTCCACAGACGCTCGACCCAGTTGCGGTTGACCTCTACCTGACCTACCAATACGTCCCACACCCGCACAGCATTCTCCGTGACGTTCACAAGTTGCCGCCCGGTCATCGGCTTGTCTTCGATGATACGGGGCTCCGCTCGGAGCGTTACTGGTCCCTCGAGTATGCGCCTTCTGAACCCCGACGGTTCGGCCATGGACGTCGGGAGGCGCTGAGAGAGACCGAGCTCGCCGATGAGTTGCGGGAGAGAATCCTCGAGGCGACCAAGGTTCGAATGGTTAGCGAACGACCCTTAGGCGCGTTCTTGTCCGGCGGCCTCGACTCCAGTGCCGTCGTCGCAGCCATGGCGCGCCTCAGCGACAAACCGGTAGCCACTTTCTCCATTGGTTTCGAAGAGGAGGCCTACAACGAGCTCCCCCATGCCCGCCGCGTGGCCTCACTCTACGGAACAGAACACCACGAACTTGTCGTGACGCCAGACATCGCCGACGTGCTACCTCGCGTTGCACGGATGTTTGACGAACCGTTTGCGGACGCCTCGGCCATACCCAGTTTCTATCTTGCCGAAATGGCACGCCAGCATGTTGTCGTCGCGCTCACGGGCGACGGCGGTGACGAGTCCTTTGGCGGCTACGTGCGCTACGCAAACTTCTTGGCAGCGGGCGGCAAACGCCGCTATCCCACCCCGCTCGTGAGGTGCGCTTCTGCGGTCGGTTCCCACCTCGCCACGAACCCGCCACGCAACCGTCACCTGGCCCGCGTCGGCCGTGTGGCGAGTCGCATGGCAGCCTCGAACCCAGCAGATCGCTATGCCCAACAGATGAGCTATTTCTTCCCGTGGGAGACGCGCAAGCTCTACAACCCCGAGTTCCTCGCCGAGGTCATTGGCAATGACCCGTACCAGCGGATGCGAGAGCCATGGACAGAGACAGGTGCAAGTGACACGGTAAACCGATTGCTCGCCTGCGATGTTGCGCTCTACCTACCAGGAGATCTACTTCCGAAGGTAGATATCACGACCATGGCCGTCAGCCTCGAGGCCCGCAGCCCGCTCCTCGACCAGCGCCTCGTCGAATGGGCGGCGAGTCTCCCGGGATACCTAAAGGTCCGAAACGGAACCACAAAGTACCTGTTCAAGAAGGCTATGGAACCCTGGCTGCCTCGGGATCTCATTCATCGCAAGAAGATGGGCTTCGGTATGCCGCGCGATGAATGGCTCCGTGGTCCTCTTGTTCCCTTGGTTCACGAAATGCTGCTTGGGCCTGACAGCCAAGTCTCGACCTACCTCTACTCAGACGAAATTCGCGCACTCGTGAGCCGCCACGAAGGGCGGGGTTCCGACGGCGCTCGCCTCTGGGCCCTTCTCATGCTCGAACTCTGGCACCGTGAGGTACTGCAGCGATGAATCGCCGCGTGCTTTTCATCATCGGCTCGGGTCACCTCGGCGGGCGCGAACTGCAACTACTTCGACTAGCCACAGAGCTCTCGACTGCGGGCTGGAAGCCAGCCGTTGCGTTCATCACCGGAGGCGGCCCGGTCGCTGACAGACTTCGGTCAGCTGGAGTACCTATCTGGGTGCCAGATGAGCGTAGCGAACGGCCAAGCCGAGCCAAGACCTCAACGAGACGCAACTCCTTCTCAGCCCGCCTGGATATCTTTTTTGCTACGCGAGTCAACATCCTTCGCTCGGTACGCACCTTGCGTCGGGCAGCCCGGCAGCACCGACCAGGAGTTGTGCACGCGATGCTGCCCACGTCGATCTGGCTTGGCTTGACAGTTACCGCTCGCCCAGGGCGGCGCCGAATCGCCGGCGTTTACGGCTTCACGCCTGACATGAGCCCAGCAGTTCGGCGCGCGTACCGTCGCCAGCTCAACCGAGCACATGCCGTTGTGTGCAACGCACCACACCTTGCAGCCGAAGCAACCCGTGAATTCGGCGTGGTGAGTGAACGTGTCCATGTGGTCCCTAATGGGGTTCACCTACCTGAGGTGGTTGCTAACGTCAGCAGTGACCCACCCAGGGCCGTAGTGGTCGCAAACTTTCACCCCTACAAGGGATACGCGGACCTGCTTCGTGCGTTAGCTCTTCTGCCGACGGATTCAAAGTTGTCCGTGCACCTTTGCGGGGGCGGTCACGAACGCGTCGCGATGCAACAACTCTCCACTGAACTCGGCCTCTGCAGCCAAGTGGTCTTCGTGGAGCCACCCGTCGACGTACGGCGGGAACTCTCACTCGCCCAGTTTGCGATTCACCCATCGCACACCGAAGGGCTCTCCAACTCCATTCTTGAGCAACTGGCCTTCGGGCTGCCGGTGATCGCCTGCGACGTAGGGGGCAACTCCACGCTCATCAAACACGGCGAGAACGGTCTCCTCGTGCCTGCCGCCGACCCAGACGCGCTCGCGGGGGCGATCACACTCCTTGCCGCTCGCCCCAGCCTGAGAATAATGATGTCAGCGTCAGCACGACTCACTGCGGAACGCTTCGGGTGGAAAGCCTGCACGGACGCCCACATCGATCTATACATCTCCCTGATCAGGGCACGCCGCCGGTGAGTCGTCTATCGGGTATACGAACGCTACTTGGGCTCATGCCTGCGTCGACGAGGCGGTCCGTTCGACTTGCAATCGTGTATGGCTTGCTGCTCGCCGCCGTTGAGTTCGTGGCAGTCTTCCTTCTCTACCCAGTGTTCGGCTTCCTGGCGCAACAGCAGTCCAGTCTCACACTGCCGATCCTGGGCTTGACCATCCACCGGTCTTATGCCCGCAACTTGGCAATCACGGCACTCGGCCTGCTGGTGATCCGCTCGGTGCTCACGTTCGCCTACCGCGTTTGGTGGGTCAGGGTCACTGCCCTTGCGGAACTGAAGATTAGTGATCATCTACTCCGCATCTATGCGTACGCGCCTTTTGGGTTTCACGTAAGCGCTACCTCCACGGATCTAATGTCTCGAGCCGTCGCCAACGTTAACCTCGTCTGTCAAAGCGGCCTTGTTGGCCTTGTTGGCGTCGTTACCAGCGGATTGCTTGCGTTCGGCCTGGCAAGCGCGCTCATTGTCGCGAGCCCAATCGCCGGGGTACTTGTTGCTGCATACGTTGGGCTGCTCGGAGGCGGGTACATCGCGATGAGTCGGCGGCGAACACGTCGACTGACGGACGAACTCTCTGGCCAAATCAGCCATGTCTACGGTCGAGTTCATGCCTTGCTGTACGGCATTCGAGAGGTCACGGTCTTCGGACAACGGGAGGACTACCTGTCTCGGATCTCCGGCAGCCGCAGAAAGATGGTGGAAACAAATTCCCGGGTGATGCTCCTACAGGATGTTCCGCGCACCGTCTTAGAGTGCGGTCTTTACAGTTCCGTCTTGGTCACGCTGGCAATTCTCCTGTCAACCAAGAATCCGGCCCGAGCTCTGCCTCTCGTAGCTCTGTTCGTAGTTGCCGGTCTCCGAATCATGCCGTCGCTCGCACAGCTGCTCGGCTATCTCGCCTCAGCCCGCACTGGAATTCGCATTGCCGAGAACCTTGCCGCTGAGGCCCGAGAGATTCAGAGCATCTCCTACGAACCAACCTCACGAGGTCCGCTATCGGCAACCAAAGCAACTCTCACCCTCGACAAGGTGTCATTCCGGTATGAGCCAGAGGGCCCAACCGTGCTTTCTGAGGTCGACCTTAAGATTCCATTCGGCAACTTTGTCGGCATTATCGGGCCCTCCGGGTCCGGCAAGACCACCCTGATCTCGATCGTTCTCGGCTTGTTCCCAGTCTCCTCAGGTGACGTCCGCTACGGCAACGAACGCGTCGAGAGCAACAATCCCGATTGGTTCACCAAGGTATCAGTTGTTCCGCAAGAGGTACTTCTGACCGAGGACAGCCTCCTCGACAACATCCTTGCCGGCGCCGACCGTAACGACGACCGGTTACGTACGGCCATCCGCCTTGCTGGTCTCGATCAGCTGCTCGAAGAGCTTCCCGCTGGCCTCCACACACCAATGCTTGAGGGCGGTGCCCGGCTCAGTGCCGGTCAGCGCCAACGAGTTGGTCTCGCTCGCGCTCTATATCGACAACCAGAGATACTCATCCTCGACGAACCAACGTCCGCCCTCGACAGCGACGCAGAGGCGGTCGTGGTCCGTTCTATCGACGCTCTCAAAGGTCGGATGACGATCTTGGCTGTCGCTCATCGGGTTCACACGCTTTCAAGCGCAGACCTCTTAGTCCGACTTGAAGATGGTCGCCTAGTTAGTGCTGACGAGTACAGGACACTTCCGTGATCGGCCGCCGGAACCTGAACTTGGGCGATCCCTCGTCAAATCGCCCGCAACAAGTCTTGTCTACTCTCCACAATGTGCACACATACCAACCCGTTCCGGCTCTCGTCCACCACGTAATCACCTGGGGTTGGGCAGACAAACAGGCCGCCAGGGAAGAAGGGTTTGCCCCGGGTTTGGTTGACTACTTATCTGTGAGGATTTGGTCCTTGCTGGAAGGAAGTTGTCATGCCCAAAGCATTCCCTGAATCGCCCCGGGTTTGATGCAGTGCTCATTCCGTGGCCGAAGGGCTGCGGGGAAGGAGACTGCTGTCATGGCACGTCCGTCGAAGTACACGTCCGAGTTCCGTCGTCGAGCCATTGAGGAGGTCCTCGATCGTGGCCGCTCGGTGACCGAGGTCGCGAACTCGTTGTCGATCACGACGCCCGAGACATTGCGGCGTTGGGTGGTCCAAGCAAAGATCGATCGCGGTCTGGTCACTGGTCCCACGACCGAGGAGCTGGCTGAGATCAAGGCGTTGCGTAAGGAGGTGGCTGACCAGCAACGAACGATCGAGATCCTCAAGGCAGCCACCACTTTTTTCGCGCAGGAGGCCGACCGTCGGTCGCGGTGAGCGTCGCGTTCATCGACGCTCATCGGGACCGGTTCCCGGTTGCTGTGATCTGTCGTGCGATCGAGTTCCCCGAGCGCACGTTCTACGCGTTCAAAGCCCGACCGGCATGCGCTCGAGCTGTCAGCGACGTCGATCGCAAGGCGATCATCCTGCGCGAGTGGACCGCGAACTACCAGTGCTATGGGGCCCGGCGACTCCACAAGCACCTCCGCCGCCAAGGCCACCCGATCGCCCGCTGCACCATCGCCCGCCTGATGCGTGACCTCAACATTCGTGGCGTGCAACGCGGCCGCAAACAGTTCACCACCCATGCAGACAAGACCGCTGACCGGCCACCCGATCTGGTCAAGCGGCTCTTCGCCGCCGACGCGCCGAACCGACTGTGGCTGGCTGACATCACCTATTGCTCAACCTGGGAAGGCTGGCTCTACGTCGCGTTCATCACCGACGTCTACGCCCGCGTGATCATCGGCTGGCAGATCGCCAGCCACATGCGCACCGACCTCGTCCTCGACGCCTTGGAGATGGCCGCCTGGCGCCGGAACCTGCTCGACGGATGCGTGCACCACTCCGACGCCGGCAGCCAGTACACGTCGATCCGCTACACCGACCGCCTCGCCGACGCCGGCCTGACAGCCTCGATCGGCACCATCGGCGACAGCTACGACAACGCGATGGCCGAAGCCCTCAACGGCACCTTCAAAGCCGAACTGATCAAGCTCCACGGCCCCTGGCGCACACGCCACCAGCTCGAGATCGCGATCATCGAATGGATCGACTGGTACAACCACCGGCGACTCCACTCCGAGCTCGGCGACATCCCACCAGCCGAGCACGAACAGCACTGGTACCGTCAACAAGACCTCGCCCTCGCGGCAGGAAATAATCCGCGCTGCATCAAACCCGGAGCACTTCACAACGATCTGTGCCGCCCAGTTGGCGATGGTGCGGCCGAGCCGGCGGACCTCGAAGGGCATCTCCGGGTCGGTGAAGTCACGGCCGATTTCGGCCACCCAGGCGGCGGCGAGTTCGACGTTGGTGTGGTCGTAGATCTGGCGGACGACCTCTTTGGCGTTCCACGCGAACCACACCTCACGCGCCGGATCACCAGCAGCAAGCAACCCCATCAGCCGTTCCCGGCCGTCGATGCTCAGCCGCTCGGCGGCCATCGTGAGTCGGCGTCGTGCGCGGTAGAGAGGGTCGTCTTTGCGGCCGCGGTGACCAACGATGTCGTTCTGCACCCGCCGGCGGCACTCGTCCAACGCAGTGTTCGCCAACCGCACGACATGGAACGGATCAGCAACCTGGACCGCGTTAGGGAGCATGGTGTCGAACACGGTGCGATACGAGTTCGACAGATCCAACGTCGCCCAACGCACCCGGTCGCACCATGCCTGCGGTCGGGCAGCGAACCAAGCGCAACACCCGCTGACATCACGGCCGGCCACGACGTCGAGGAGCTGACCACGTTGCACGTCAACGATCTGGGTGGACCACAGCTGGCGCCTGTAGCGGCCTTCGCGCACGTAGAGCGTCTCGTCGAGTCCGACGGCGTTGACGGTAGCGAAGCGTGCCGGATCGTCGATCAACGGTCCACCGAACAGCACGACCGCGTCCATCACCGTGTGCCAATCACACCCCAGATCGTCAGCGACTTCCGACACCGCTCGCCCGTGACGGCCGACCTGCAACGTCGCCCACCGCGCCGCTCTGGTCGTCATCGCACAACGGGCCGAGGCGATCGTCGGGTCCTGCCCGGTCCACGAACGCTGGCATCCTGGGCACCGCCATCGCTGCTTGCGCCACACCAGCCGCGTCGCACGACCGAAACACGGAAGGTCGACCAGCACCACCGCGCGAATGCCGTGGCGGTGAGCCACCTTCCCGCACCCGCACAGCGGCCGCTCAGCACGCGAAGCGATCTCGACCCGCAACCACTTCGGCCAGTCACCGACCCCACTCACGATCACGTCGGGCAGCCCGACAAGCAACGCGCACATGCGCGTAGGATCAGATTCCACAGGGGCTCCCGAGTTCGGCGACGTTAGACACCGTCAGACTCGCAGAGCCCCTGTACCGCGCCCGGGAATCACCTACCCGACAGCAACCCCACCCTCAGATCCGAAGAGCCGGCAAACCCCACCTCCTGGTCGTTCACCGAACGAGTCCGTCAGTCCGGCCTCATGCCAAGCTTCGGCTCGGTCGGTGACGCGTTCGACAATGCGATGATGGAGTCGTTCTGGTCGTCGATGCAGATCGAGCTTCTCGACCGCAAACGGTGGAACACGCGACTCGAGCTGACGAACGCCATCCTCGACTACATCGAGGTCTTCTACAATCGACGGCGACGCCACTCACAACTCGACTACATGACGCCCGCCGAGTTCGAGCTGACGCTCACCACCTCGCGAACCGCCTGATCTCAACAGCCAAAGGGGTCAAGATCTCCGGGGCAGGTCAGAGCCTCCACAGAACCCGGGGCGCTTCACCATCACTCCAGCCTGAAACGCGGAGAGCCCGACAACCGCGGTCACTTCATCGTAAACTTCATTCATTCCATGACGGGGGTCTAGAGCCAATTGCGTTGGTCCCAGGGCCATGTTTCCTTCGCGCTGCCCCAACCACCGCACCGGCGAGAATCACTGGTCCCATTAGCGTAGGCAAGGAGGACAGGGTCTCGGCCAGCAGCATCGGCACGATCATGATCGCAAGCATTGGAGTGGCCACTCTAGGGGCGCCCGCACTCCTGGCAGCGCGGGCGATCAAGACGATCAACGTCAGGAGCAATCCGAGACCAAATCCACCCAACTCCGCAAAGTACCGTAGGAAGTCGTTGTGTGCGCTCGGATAGGCAATCGCAAACCTCGTTCCCGCCAGCTCAGAGAATTGACCAAAACCGACGCCGGCAACTGGATGTCGAAGACCCTGTTCGAAGGCGAATCTCGCAACATCACGGCGAAACTGGTCCGTGCTCGAGAGACTCACGGTAGCTCGCCTTCCAAGCACGGCTCGATACACCAAGGTACCGAGAGATGCATACATGATAGAGACGAGAGCAAAGACCAACCCAACAGCAATTACATCCCTTAGGCGCCGTTGGGAGTGACGCAGAAGCATCCATAGAAAGCCAACGCCCACCAGGAGCAAAGCTGTTCGCGACTTAAGGCTGGGCATTGCCAACAGGCAAGGTAGAGCGAGTAGGACGAATCGCCCCTGCCGGCGCTCGAGCCCGACCGCTACACCTGCGATCGACCCGAACGCGACCAACAGTCCCAGGTAGTTGGGATTTAGACCAAGTGCATACACCCTCTGGATTTGTCCCTCAGCGGGCGTGTCTCCCTGTCGGAACCATCCGGCGAGCACGGTGACGCCCACAAGCGCACCAGTGCATGCGATCGCTAGTAACACCTGATCGATACGAGGTCGGATCAGCGAGGCGGCGATCATCATTGACAGCCCCATCGCCGTGTAAAGCGCCGAGGGGCGGACGGAGAGACCACCGACAATTGCGTCGTTGGTGAAAGCACTCACGACAACTGTCGTGGCGAGGAGAATGACGACTCCATGAAACGGCATGATCAGTTTCCAGCGGCGTGTGACTACACCTAGTCCTGCAACGGCGACCACTAAGGCATACGCGTTGAGAGATAGCCACGGCACCATCAAGACGTTGCCGAACGCCGCAGCTGGGATTGAGGCGAGCAGCGCAGCCTGCGGGAACAGATGGGCTACCAGCAGCACAACGGGAAGCATCAGAAGAATCGCCCGCGACATTTCTCCACCGAACATCGACCGAGCTAGGAGCAAGCCCCACAGCGAATATGCCCCCAACCCGGCGATGACGCGGGGGCGGACGGGCGAAAATCGGTGCTCCCAGGATCGTGTCAAGCGGTAGCGCCACTGATCGAACTTTGACTTCGAACCCGTTGGCGTTGACTGAGTAGGCTGTGGCGTTGATGTGGTCATCGACAAGTCCCCACCGGTATCCTATCGAAGACGGTCCGGCGCAGCACCGGTTGGTGATGGCAGTGATGGGCTCGTCGAGCCGCCTTGGTGGTGCGGAACGAGGAACTGTCGAAACTGCCGCAAGCGATGCAACCCGTGGAGGGCGTTGGCTGATCGTGCTCCGGGACACAGGCCCGGGCGAGGTAACCCGTCTGTGCTCGGAGCTTGGCGTCGACTATGCGCTTGTGAAGTCCACCCGTCACGTGCGGAGGCTCATCCGCAAGCACAGGCCAGACATCGTTTACGTGTTCGGTCCGCGATGGAGCGTTCCGCTGCGTCTCGCCCTCGCACCGTCGAGGCTCCGCAACAGCCGAACCCCCCGCCGACGACCACGGTTCATTGTGGCCCAGCGAGGCCTTGATGTCTGGCGTAGGCCCTGGCACAACTGGGCTGACCGCTACACCCATTTGCTCGTTGACCGTTACGTAGCCAACTCTCACGCTGCTGCAAGCACGCTCGTGGAGCAGGTCGGAATCCCCGCCGAAAAGGTGTCTGTCTTGCACACCGGTCTGGGAGCAGATTGGTTTGCTGCCCCGAGCGAGAGGCGCAATCGCCCAGGACTTCCGCTCCGCGTAATAGTCGTTGGCAATGACCGACCCGAGAAAGCCCTTGACGAAGCAGTCGCGGCGCTGGCCGCCGTTGCTGACTTCCCTTGGGAAGCGACGATTTATACCGACGTCGCCGAACGACTCGCCTCCATAGTGGCCGCCGCAGGGATTGAGGGCCGGGTACGAATCGTGTCGAAACACCGGGTGACGCCGGTTGATTACGACGCTGCCGATCTGCTCCTGCAAACCTCCGTGGCCGAGAGCTTGCCGCGAGCAGTCCTCGAAGCCGTGGCCCGGGGCGTTCGGGTCATCGCAACTGATGTGGGCGACACTGCGGCGATCGTCCCGATGAGCCAACTCTTCCCCGCAGGCGACCGAGCCGCCGCAGCCGCAATGCTCCGACGATTCCTCCAGGATCAAGGCGTCCCCCAAGGTCTCCACTCCTACTGGAACACGCCACAGCCAGTCAAAGTCGCAAGCGAGCTCGTGGTGGTCGACGCGTTCCGCAGCATCGCACACGACCGCACGAGAACGTAGCGCCGGAGTGATCATCCACCTGCGAGGTTATCGCAGCTGTTCCACCCTGCTCTTAGCATCATCCTGGAACCGAGACGCAGCAGCGTCGACTGTCTCGTATCGCTACTCAACGGAGTTGAGCCTTCGACTACTGCTGGAACAAGTGCGTTCCGGTCTCGGTGTATGCTCGGTTTGTGCAGATTCTCGTGACCGGGGCGGCGGGCTTCATCGGATCGCAACTGGTGCGCCGCCTCACCTCGCTGGGCGAGATTCGCGGTCTCGACGACCTATCAACGGGCTCTCGTGGGAACCTTGATGGAACAGTTGTCGACCTCCGCGTCGGCTCGATCCTTGACCGAGAACTGCTTGACGATGCGATGGCCGGTTCCGACGTCGTTGTCCACTTGGCCGCCCGGCCGTCGGTACCGCGGTCAATTGCTGACCCAGTCTCATCTCACGACGCCAACGCGACGGGGACACTCTACGTCCTCGAAGCAGCACGCGCAGCACGCGACAGCACCGGACGCGATCCGCTCATCATTGTTGCCTCGTCCAGCTCGGTATACGGCTCCAACCCGGTGATCCCCAAGAGCGAGCACTCCCTGCCCATGCCGATCAGCCCGTACGCCGTAAGCAAACTGGCGACGGAACAATATGCAGTAGCGTGGCAAAACAGTTACGGGATGCGAACTCTCGCGTTCCGGTTCTTCAACGTCTTTGGACCGCACCAAGCACCAGGTCATGGCTATGCGGCCGTAGTTCCGGCATTTCTACACGCTGCGCTGAAAGGTGAGCCGGTCACGATTCATGGCGATGGCCTACAGAGCCGAGACTTCACCTACGTAGGCACCGTTTGCGACGTCATAGCCGACGCAATTGAGCGCAACGTCTTTCATCCCTGGCCCGTCAACCTCGCCTTTGGTACCCGAACCACGCTGCTCGAGGTCCTGGCCAAGATCGAGCAGATCATTGGCAGACCCGTCTTTCGCCACCACGTCGAGCCCCGCATTGGCGACGTCCGCCACAGCGAAGCCGACTCCAACCTGCTCCGGGACCTCTTCCCTTCCATCGAGCCAACACCCCTTGAGCTGGGTCTTTCGCAAACCGCGGATTGGATGCGCTCTCTGGTAGTGCCGTGAACCACCCATCTCCTGTTGTCCGCATCATTGCCCGCACAAACGTTGGAGGCCCTGCGCTGCAGGTCACCGCACTGGTGCGACAACTCCCCCGAGAGCGCTATCCCCAAACGCTGCTGCGAGGACGCTGTGGCGACGACGAAGACGACTACCTAGACCTCGTAGCGACCGATGTGCCATCGACGATCGTGCCGGGATTAGGCCGCAACGTTCGGGTCCTTGGGGACCTCCGCGCACTGTTCTTCATTGTTCGAGCGCTGCGCGCGCTGCGGCCGACCATTGTTCACACCCACACTGCGAAGGCCGGTCTGCTCGGACGCGTTGCCGCCATTACCACCCGCGTCCCAATACGGGTTCACACCTTTCACGGCCACGTTCTCAGCGGCTACTTCGGGCCCACGATGACCCGCTTGGTTGTCGCCGTCGAGAAACTGTTGGCTCGTGGCACCACCCATATCGTCGCCGTCGGGGAGAAGACACTTGCGGATCTCATCGCGGCCGGCGTGGCGCGGCCGGAATGTTCTTCGGTCATTGCGCCCGGCGTCGACGAGGGCCGAGCGATCCCGGTCGACGAGGCGCGCACTGCAATTGGCCTTGGAGGCCTGGCATCAGACACTCTGCTCGTCGTCTTCGTCGGCCGACTCACCGCAATCAAACGGCCCGAGCGATTCGTCGAACTCGCGCGGGACGTCGCCGTAAGTCATCCGTATGTTCATTTCGCTATCGCTGGAGACGGTTCGCTACGTGCCGAACTCGAGAACCTTGCAGCGGGTACACCAAACCTGACCTTCCTCGGCATGTGTGGTGACATCACCGAAGTCTTCCGCGCTGCTGACCTGGTCGTCCTCACGAGCGATAACGAAGGGATGCCGGTTGCGCTCATCGAGGCTGCCATGCACGGAGTCCCCGCCGTTGCTACGGACGCCGGTTCGGCGCATCAGGTGGTCATCGATGGCGAGACCGGGATTGTTGTGCCAATCGGGGACGCGAGAGCACTGCGCGCTGGCGTAATCAAAGTGCTGGACGATCCTGCTCTCCGCTCTTCCATGGGTGAATCGGCGAGGCGTCACGCTGTCTTGAATTTCTCTAGCGGACGCTTGGTCGAGGACTATCGGCAGCTGTATGAGCGCTTGGTCGCCGAGCGTGTGCACGCAACGTGACTAGACGACCTCGCGCCTGCCTCGACTGGCCGCGTAGACCGGCACGCACATTAGGCGGACTGACAGTAACGCGCCTACCGCTAGAGCCGGGACTAGTGGAATCAGTGGATTGAGTCGCCCGTGCAGGACCAGTACGCCACACCCGGCCGTGATCGCCGCCACCACTCCAAGGGAGAGCGCCACAACCCGTATCGGGACACCGAGCCGCTGCAGCCGATGGCTCGTGTGGTCGGTACCCCCCTGCAGGATTGAGCGGCCAGCCCGGATGCGGCTCAACACGACCAGTCCAGTGTCGAAAATCGCGATTGCCATTGCGAGTACTAACCCAACCACCGTGGTGGCCCAGTTTCGCTGGGCGTAGGGTACTGCGGACGCCTTGAGTGCACTCGACACCAGCAAGAAGCCGAGAAACAAGGAACCCGCATCCCCCATGAAAATCTTGGCCGGGTGCCAGTTGAAGATAAGGAAACCCAAGCAGGCCCCAGCGAGCGACGCGAGGACCGCCACCTGGGACCAGGACTCATTGGTCACCGCCGAGCCAAGGAGCGGAAGGGAGACTGCCACCACGATCGAAGCTGCTACGCCATCCATGTTGTCGAGAAGGTTGAGGCTGTTGGTCAACAAGACCAGTGCCGCCATGCTCAGCAGTACGTCGAGCCAGTTGCCGAACAGCGGAGCTTTCGCTCCGCCCCGAACCGCCAGCGCCGCAGCCAAGAACTCCACCGCAAGACGCGGTGCCGGCAACAGAGAACGCACATCGTCAATGACTCCCACCGCACACACGAGGAGGGCGCCGAGCAACAACCAAGCCGTGTCTCGCTCCCAACCCGTCAAGGCCAGTGGAAGCACCAGCACGGCCAGAGCGATCGCGACACCGCCGAGATACGGCGTCGGGGTCTGGTGCATCTTGCCAGGCTTCGGGCGATCCATCACTCCGAGTCGAAGCGCCACCGTGCGCGCTACTGGCACCAAGCCCAACGTCGCCAGACTTGCTGCGACTAGGGCCACGAGCGACCACTTCCGTTCGAGGAGTGCTCCAAGCATCACTCAGGCCCGAAGCCCAGCGATCGTAGTTCGGTTCGCGTAGCGGTGATGGTCTCAGTGAGAATCACATCGAGGTTTCGCCGTGGCGCCCAACCGACTAGCCGCTGAATCTTGACCGTATCAGGAACGCGACGGCGCATATCCTCAAACCCACCTTGGGGGAACGCGACCTCGTACGGCACGAGAACCACCTCGCTTGCGCTGCCGCTCCGCTCACGGATCGCATCGGCCAGCTCGAGCATCGAGACCTCGATACTCGACCCTACGTTGAATGCTTCGCCCAGAGCGGCCTCGCAGTCAACCAGACGCAACACCGCCTCGACCGTGTCGGAAACATGGCAGAAGCAACGAGTCTGGTTCCCATCGCCATAGACGGTAATCGGCTGTCCAGTCAGGGCCTGATGGACCATCCGCGGGATCACCATTCCGTACAGCGGGCTCTGACGGGGCCCAACCGTATTGAAGAACCTCGTCACCACCACAGGTAGGCCGAGTTCGCGGTGGTATTGGAATGCCAGAAACTCGTCGACCATCTTGGAGGTCGCATAACCCCAGCGAGTGACCGAAGGCGGACCAAGCACCAGGTCCGAGGCCTCGCCGAGAGCGCCGCCATCGTTCTTTCCGTAGATCTCGCTCGTTGACGCCACAACGACCTGTCGCCCGCTTCGATGAGCGGCGGCGAGCACTACCTCGGTTCCGCGTGTGTTAGTGAGGAAGCTCTTCAAAGGCTCGCCCATAACAACCTCGACACCGACGGCCGCTGCGAGGTGCAGCACAACGTCCGTGCGACGCACCAATTGGTTCACAAGTGCTTCGTCCATGACCGAGCCCTCGACGAAGGAGAACCGGTCTGAGACTCTCGCACCGCAGAGGTTTGAGAGGGTGCCCGTCGAGAGGTCGTCGAGCACCGTGACTTCGTGGCCGTCGGCAAGAAGGCGATCAGCGAGATGCGACCCAATAAACCCGGCGCCGCCGGTGATCAGCCACGACTTCCTCGCAAGCCCGTTCGACGCGCCTTGCAAACTCATAGCGCCTCAACCCGTTCCCCGCTGAGGCGGTTGCGCGCATCAAAAACGTAACTTGAGTGAAGGCTGACTAGCTCGTAATCGACGTCGTCATGATCTGTAACGAGCACCACAGCATCGGCCGCCAGAAGCTCTTCAGCGGCGAGATCCACTCGCGGCGCGAGGCGATCGATGGGGTGTGTTCCGACATGCGGATCGTGTACACGTACTGCTGCGCCACAGGCGAGCAACCCAGTGACCACGGGGACGGCCGGCGTCCCGCGAACATCCTCTGAGTTCTTCTTGTACGCGAGGCCGAGGACCAGGATCTTGGCACCTTCGATGGGTAGTCCCCGCTTCGCCAAGCCCGAACAGACCCTCTCCACCACGTAGGCCGGCATCATTGCGTTCACCTCATTGGATGCTTGGATGAACCGTGAGGTGACCCCCAGATCACGTTCGATCTTCCACGAGAGATAGCTCGGATCGACAGGCAGACAGTGACCCCCAACACCCGGGCCGGGAAAGAACGGCATGAAACCGAACGGCTTGGTGGATGCAGCCGACAGCGCCTCCCAGATGTTGATGCCAAGACCGTGAGCATGCACTGCCAGTTCGTTGACCAGAGCAATGTTCACATAGCGAAAGGTGTTCTCCAACAGCTTGCAGAGCTCCGCCTCGCGCGTGCCGCTTACCGGCACCGTTCGGTCGACCAAGTTGTCGTAGAAGGCTTGGACAGCCTTGGTCGACACTTCGTCGACCCCTGACACGATCTTTGGCGTGTTGGTGAATGTCCACGCCCGGTTTCCTGGATCGATGCGTTCTGGGGAGAAACCCAGGTGGAAGTCGCGGCCCGCACGCAATCCACTTCCTGCCTCGAGGATGGGGCCAAGCACCTCTTCTGTCGTGCCCGGGTAGCTGGTCGACTCAAGTATGACGGTGCACTCAGGCCGTACGAATTCGGCAATCATCCAGGCTGCCGACTCGATTGAGGAGAGGTCGGGAGACCCATCAGTCAAGGGTGTCGGCACGGTGATGACTGCGACGTCAAAGCCCACCAGATCCCTTGAGTGGGTTGTCGGAAGGAAGCGTCCGGTTTCTAGAGCAGCCGCCAGTTCGTCGTTGGCCACGTCGCCAACGTGGGATCGGCCCAGGCTCAGGTTCGAAACTTTGTGGTCATCAACATCGAACCCTACGACTCGGTAGCCAACCTGAACAGCCCGCAGGGCCAGAGGGATCCCAACGTAACCCAGGCCCAATACCGCAACACATTCCGGTGGGGCTTCGCCATTGTTATCTGCAGTTTTTCTACCTAACCTCATAGATCCCGCCACCTCGCGCAGTTCATCCGGGTACTTCCCATTCTTCAGCATGACTCCATCCTCATCAAAGGTTGAAGCCTCCACAGAACCCGGGGCGCTTCATGTCGACATCGGACTCCGACTCGTCGGACCGCACGCCAACGTCTACCCCGGCCTCACGGCCCCGCGCACCGTCGGTGACCTCCGAGGCCCGCACCGTTGAACTGTTCGCCCCTATACGTCACCGCCCGGATGCGCTTCGCTGAGCCCACCACACCACCCTGCGTCATCAACCCCCCACTCACGTGGTCGATTTGACCCTAGCAGGGCTAGAACGTTGTGCGCCGAGGTGAGCGGCCAGTTTCGCCAAACACATTTGAGTTCAAGTAATCGAATGCTCCACGTTGCTCCGGTCAGCAATCATTCGCCGCGGCCGAACAGGTCGCCCGACCCGCACCACGTCGGTGCTCAGCAAAACCGTTACGTACCGTGTCGTCCGGGCTGAACTCGCTAGTCTTTCTCGGATTCGCCGCGCAGTCGTGCGGCGCTCGAACTACAGAGGCTGGGTGGAACGGTTGCCAAACCGAATTTCGTCACTTGACGATGACACTCAGATGACTCTCCGTGACTACTGGCAAGTGGTTGTCCGTCGGAGATGGCTGGTGCTCGCCGGCGTCGTGGCCACCCTCGCCGCCGCCCTCATCATGGTGGCGGCCCAAACCCCGGTCTACGAGGCCGAGGCCCAGTTGCTCGTTCGCTCCCTGCCGGGCGACAGCGTGTTCCAGGCCCAGAGCGCAAGTGCCGCCAACGCCGCCCGGCTCATCGAGACCGAAATCCGCGTGCTCGAGGGCGCCCCGGTCGAGGACCGTGTACGGGAGAACCTCGGTGTAGTCGGAGACCTGCCGGATGCAAGCGGTTCGGCCATCAAGGACACCGACGTGGTCCGCATCCGGGTGCGCAGCGGCAATGCCGAAACGGCCGCGCGCCTCGCAGATGCGTACATGCAGGCCTACATCGACGTGAAGCGCGAGCAGAATGTGAACAGCCTCCTCGATGCGAGCGCCGAAGTGCAGAAGAAGGTTTCGGAACTGCAGGAGCAGATCGACGCCATCGACGACCAGATCGACGCCGTGCCCACCGGCGGGGGCAGCGATGCCGTGGCAACCCTCACTGCGCAGCGTCAGCGACTCGTCGACCAACAGTCCGTGTTCAAGCAGCGGCTCGACCAGATCCAGGTGGACGCCTCTCTCCAGAGCGGCAACGCACAGCCCGTTCGCCCCGCCGAGGTGCCCACCGGCCCTGTGGAGCCCACACCCCTTCGCACCGGGCTCTTAGCCCTCGTGGTGGGTCTGCTGCTCGGCCTCGGCGCCGCCTTCCTCATCGACTACCTCGACGACACGCTGAACAGCCCCGAAGACCTCGAGCGCACCGCCGGCGGACTGGCCGTACTCAGCGTCATCCCCGACACGAGCCCGCCCGACAGCCGCCCGCTGGCGCTCAGCGAGCCCGACAACTCTGCGGTGGAGACCTACCGCCGCCTGCGCACCGGCCTGCAGTTCATCGCCCTTGAGCGTCCGCTCACCACCATTCAGGTCACCAGTGCCCTGCCCGGCGAGGGCAAGACGAACACCGCGGCGAACCTGGCCCTCATCTTCGCCCAGGCCGGCAAGCGCGTCATCCTCGTTGATGCCGACCTACGACGGCCCCGGATTCATCACGTCTTCGGGATCCAGGCCTCGCCCGGGCTGACCAACGGGGTTCTCGGCGAACCTCTCGCCCCGCTCATGCACCCGATTGCGGTTGGCGAGTCCACCTTGCAGGTACTCGCCTCGGGCACCATCCCGGGCAACCCGAGCGAGATGCTCGGCAGCAGTCGCATGCGCGCAGTCCTCGCCGAACTGCAGGCGAGCGCCGATGTCGTGATCATCGACTCCGCCCCGGTGCTGCCCGTGACCGACTCCGTGGTGCTTGCCGGTCTCGTCGATGCTGTGGTGCTGGTGACCGAGGCCCACCACACCTCACGCCGCGAGTTGGCATCGGCCATCGAAACACTCAACCGCGTCGGAGCCCCGCTGGTGGGCCTGGTGCTCAACCGTCTCGAGGCCAAGCGGAGCCCATACGGCTACGGCTACGGCTACGGAAAGACCTACGGGGCCGAAACCACCACACCGGAGACCACGAAGAAGTCCGTCCTCTTCGGCCTGCTCCGCGGCAGCAGGTAATCCGCACTGCACACCAACCGAATACTCACCGCCCCTTCAACACGATCGGAATGACATGAACCGTTTCTGGCTCACCGTTGCCGCAACCGTCGTCATTGGCGTGCTCGCCGGGGTGGCACTTGCGGGTGCACCGTCGGACGTGGACCAAACGGTGATTCCGCCGACCTCGACGGCCCCTGCCACTTCCTCAACCGTGCCCGCCGGCACCGCCGACTAGCGATCGCCCGGCACTGGTTGCCCAACCGTGACCCGCACCGGTTGCTCCACCTGGGCCACGAGAACGGCGATCGCCGCAACGGGGATTCGCACTGCACCATAACTTAGTGAACCCTGCACACTGGCTCCGTCGGCGTCTGGGACAAAGACCGCTCGAATTGCCGTGAATGGCCGGCAAGGTTAATTTTCGCGCTACTGCCCACAATCCAAGATCGGCCGAGCTACCACGGTCCCCATCTGCAGGCCTGGGCTGTCCACTGGGATGGGGTCGATACAAGGCGCTCGTCGAGTTCCACGAGCGCACCCTTTTCGAGTGACGACTCGCGACAATTCCGCCTGGCGTTCAAGCGGTTGTCGGGACCGGCTTTCGGGCCGACGAGGTCGGTGAAATCGTTGCCGCAAGGGGACCGGGGGCGCACCGTGTTTATTTCGGTGTTCGCATCGACCGGGACTGCGCAGCATGTGTCCTGGTGCGCGGCGGACCTGCACCGCCACGAGCTCTCCCGGCCCCGCAACGAGGAGGAAGGCCTACCGGTCGGCGTCGAATGACGTGAGCCATACCGAGGCCCGCCGATCTGCAACGAAGCACCCGATCAATCGCTCCATGCCGTGGGCAAAGTTGGCGATGTGCCGCAGCGGTTCGGGATCGAACTCGTCCGGCCGCAGGCCGAGGTCTCGCACGAACGTGAGCCAGTTGCGACCGCACCAGTACATCGTTCCGGTGGGATAGAGCATCTGGGAGCGTCGGCGACCGCGAAGACCACCCCGACGGGCGAGCCTGCGAACGACCGAGCGATTCATGATGTCGCGCTCCACCGCATCAATCCAACGACGCGGTGCTGCGAACCCCGCCACGGGCGCGTTCACGATAAAGGCAACCTGCTTCTCGACCGCCTCGGACGACGGCAGGAGACCGGCGAGCAGACCCTGCCGCCACGACTCTCCGGCACCATTGGGAAGGTAGGCGGACTTCTTCGTGTGCACCTTGATGAATGCGTCGCAATCGGTGTCGAGCGCGCGCTGGGCAACCGCTACGAGCGCAAAGAGGTCGCGCCCGCGGTTCTCGACGCTCTGGGACACCACGGCAACCCCACGGTCGACAAGCGGTGCAAACGCTTCCAGCGCCTGCACCGAGCCCACGTGTGGAGGGTGTGTGACGATGACATGGCTCAACCTCGTGCAGAGCAGTAGTCGCTCGACGAACTCGGGGAGGACCTCCGGGTAGAACCCGTGGACGATTGCGCACACGCTCGCGTCGCCGGCACCAAGACCGGAGTGTGACGTGGGCAGCGTCACGCGATGCACCACGGGAACCCGCGGTCCGTGGTGGGCTTTGGTGGACCGCCACCAGAGGCTCCCCAGAACCTTTCGCCGACGAATGAGCCGCTCCACTGCCCGCAAGGCGATGGTCGCCCGCCACGAGGTGCTGGCGTAGACATCGTTCAGGCGATCCTGTAGATACTCGTTCTCACTCTGAAGGCGTTCGAGTTCGCCGCCGTGATCCATGCCTCCAACCTATTTCTGTCGGGCCGCCGCTGCTCTCCCCTCACCGGGATCAACTGATGCCCAAAAGCGGGAAAGCCGCCACTTCGGGGGAAGCGGCGGCTCTCAACCTGGAACCACTGAGGATGGGGGATCCTCATCGGTTCTTCGACTTCGGAGGCGGGGGCCTCCGTTTGTCGAGTACGAGATTGAGTATGCAAGTGAATGTGTGAACTTGCAAACAGAACATAGCGATACTTGTTATCGTTTTGAGAGATGGACCTTCGACAACTTGCCGCCCTCACTGCAATCGCTGATCACGGATCGTTCTCGGCTGCCGCCCGCGCCCTGTTTACCGTGCAGTCAAACGTCTCCGGGCACCTCGCTCACCTCGAGAAAGAGCTCGGCGTCACACTGGTGGACCGCCACGGTGGCGGGCTCACCGAGGAGGGGTTCCAGGTGGTCGAACGAGCCCGACGAATCCAACGAGAACTCGAAGAGATCACTGCCGAGATGTCGTCCCGCGACACCGATGTGGCGGGCACCACCCGGATCGGGGTGATCGGTACCACCGGTCGCTGGGTGATGCCCACGCTGCTGCCCAAGTTGGCCGCCGACTTCCCCCGACTGCGAACCGTGATCTCTGAGGGACCCTCCAGCGGTTTGGTCGGTCGCCTCCTCGAGGGCCACCTCGACGCGGCCATCGTCCACCTCCCTGTCGATGATCCAGAACTCTCTATCGAGCCCCTGTTCGCGGAGGACCTCATGCTGCTCGTTCACACGGGCCACCCACTCGCGGACCGCACCGAGATGTCACTGGTGGAACTGGCCGACTATCCGCTGCTCCTTGCGCCAACCGGTGTTGCGCTGCGGCGGGTGGTTGACCGCGCTGCAGCACAGGTAGGGGTCACCCTCACGCCGCTCGCCGAGATCGACGGAGTGCGTCTGCTCGCATCGCTGGCGTTCGAGGGGTTCGGGCCAGCCATCGTCCCGGCCACTTCGGTCCCCCGCTGGTTGAAAGGCAGTTTTCACATCGTTCGGGTGCCCGAACTACCGCGCCGGGTGGTTGCGTGGGCCCAGCGCCGCCGCCCCGGACCCTCGGCGCCAACCCGCGCAGCCCGCCAGGTCACCCAGGCGGTGCTGGACCACATCGGTACCAAACAACCGGGGGTTCACATGGGTATCGAATCCCCGGGGCGGGCCTGACGACCCGTAGTGTTCTCTGCGTGTCGTTTCCCATCGGTCTCCGCTCCGGCGCGCCAGGACCCGCACGGGCGTACGTCGGCGACCTTGACGGTCGACGGGTGGTCACTGTTGGCATCGACGGCTCGGTAAAGCTCGGGGCCCTGTCCTCTTCGGCATCACTGACCATCGCGGAGGCGGCAGAAACGGCGCGTGCCCAACGACTGCCCCTGATCATGGAGATTGCCTCCTCGGGAGCCGATCTCGTGGAGGGCATTTCCGCACTGCACGGTTGGGGTGTGGCGGCGCGAGCGATCACCACCTGCTCGGGGGTTGTACCGATCATCGCAATCGTGGACGGCCCGGCTGTGTCGGGCCCTGCGCTCCTGCTCGGTGTCGCCGACTGGGTGATCATGACGGAGCGGTCGTATGCGTTCGTCTCGGGCCCCACGATGGTGGCCGAGTTCACGGGCGTGTTCATCGACAACGACGAACTGGGCGGCGCGGAGACCCACGCCCGCCAGAGCGGCCTGCCGGCGATGGTGGTCACCGACATCGACGCGGCTCGTGCCGAGGCTGCTCGCCTGCTCGCGTACCTCCCGGATCACTGCGACGACGAGCCACCCCGATGGCCCACCGACGACCCGCCAGACCGTCAGGTTCCCGAGGCAGGTGCGCTCATCCCGCCCACGTCAACCGGCAGTTACGACGTGCGCAAAGTGATCGAGGCCCTCGCGGACGACGGCGAGTACATGGAGCTTCGGGCCCGCTGGGCAGCGAATGTGGTCACCGCCTTCGCCACCGTTGACGGCCGACCGGTCGGCATCGTCGCCAACCAGCCCGTGGCCCTCGCCGGAACACTGGACATCCCCGCCTCCCAGAAGGCCGCCCGGTTCGTGACGTTCTGCGACGCCTTCAACCTCCCGATCATCACCCTGGTGGACACACCGGGCTTCTACCCCGGCAAGGACCTCGAGTGGCGGGGAATGATCCGCCACGGCGCCCAGTTGGTGTTTGCGTACGGACGGGCAACCGTGCCCCGGATCTGCGTCATCCTGCGCAAGTCCTACGGCGGCGCGTACATCGTGATGGACTCCAAGAAAATGGGCAACGACCTCTGTCTTGCCTGGCCCTGGGCCGAGCTGGCGGTGATGGGCGCTGGCCAGGCCGCGGCGATCCTCCAGCGACGGGCGACACCCGAGGAGAAGGCCGAGTTCGAGCGCGATTACGCCGAGCGCCTGCTCAACCCCTACGTCGCCGCCGAGCGCGGGTTCGTGGACGCCGTGATCAACCCGGCCGAAACCCGCTCAATCATCGCCAATGCCCTCACGGTGCTCCAGGACAAGCGGGAGCGGCTCCAGTCCCGCAAGCACGACAACACGCCGCTCTAGCGGTTGCCTGAGCGCAACGCCCACCGGTCACGGACTAGAGGCGACCGGCGCTGCCTCGGGTAACATCGCCGCCCGGGGAGCAAGCCCCGAAACCACGTCAGATACCTCACAAAGGGGACGCGCAAGGTGCCCGAGACCATCACGATTACCGACGACCGGACCGGGAAGCAGGTGACAGTTCCGATCACCAACGGGGTCTTCCCCGCATCGGCTGTCCGGGAACTCGACCCGTCGCTGTTCATCTACGACCCGGCCTACATGCAGACCGCTGCGTGCAGGTCCTCCATCACCTACCTCGACGGTGACAACGGGATCCTGCGCTACCGCGGCTACCCGATCGAACAGCTTGCCGAGAAGTCGACCTTCCTCGAGGTGGCTTACCTCCTCCTCAACGGCGATCTGCCGAACGCTGAGCAGTTGAAGCAGTGGACGCTCGATGTCACCCACCACACGTTCGTGCATGAGAACATGCGCAAGCGGTTCCTCGACGGGTTCCACTACGACGCACATCCGATGGGCATGTTCGTGTCCTCGATGGCAGCACTCGGCACCTTCTATCCCGAGGCTAAGAACGTCCTCGACAAGGGCTCGCGCGACCAGCAGATCCTGCGCCTCATCGCAAAGACACCCACGATCGCGGCGATGTGCCACCGCTTCTCGGTCGGCCTTCCGTTCGTGTACCCGGACAACGACATCTCGTTCCCGGCCAACTTCCTCAACATGATGTGGAAGATCGGCGATTACGAGGTGGACCCGCGCCTCGAGCGCGCCATGGACGTGCTGTTCATCCTGCACGCCGATCACGAGCAGAACTGCGGCACCACCTCGATGCGTGTCGTCGGCTCCAGCCAGGCGGATCCGTACTCGGCTGCTGCTGCCGCAGCGTCGGCGCTGTATGGCCCGCTGCACGGCGGCGCCAACGAGGCAGTCGTCCGCATGCTTGCCGACATCGGCTCGATCGAGAACGTCCCAGCTTTCATTGAGGACGTAAAGAGCGGCAAGGCGGGCAGCCGCCTGATGGGCTTCGGCCACCGTGTCTACAAGAACTACGACCCACGCGCCCGCATCATCAAGGAGGTCGCGTACGGGGTGTTCGAGGTCACGGGCAAGAATCCGCTGCTCGACATCGCGCTGAAGCTCGAGGAAGCCGCCCTCAACGACGACTACTTCAAGAGCCGCAAGCTGTACCCGAACGTGGACTTCTACTCCGGTCTCATTTATCAGGCCATGGGATTCCCGGCCGAGATGTTCACGGTGCTGTTCGCCATCCCGCGCACGGTCGGCTGGCTGGCCCATTGGCAGGAGATGCTGACCGACAAGGAACAAAAGATCAGCCGCCCGCGCCAGTGGTACACCGGCGTGGACGAGCGCGACTACGTGCCGCTCGGCTCCCGCTAACCCCTCTCACCTCTCTCGCTATCGGTCCCGAAACTCACGATTTTCGTGAGCTTCGGGACTGAGAACGTTTTGGGGGGTCACCCAACGTCAATCAAGATCTTGCCAACGTTCGCGTTTCGCTCCATGACGGCGTGCGCCTCCGCAATCCGGTCCATCGGGTAGCGGCAGTCGATCACCGGTCGCAGTACCCCCGTGTCGAACAGGGGCAGCATCTCCGCGATGAATCGTTGTGTGAGCGAGATCTTCTCCTCAAGAGGCCGTGCACGAAGCACCGTGCCAATGAGTTGCATGCGCTTGGCGAGCATCGCACCGATGTTCACGGGAGTCGTTGCGCCGCCCATCACGCCCACCTGTACAACGCGACCCTTCAGGGCGACGGCCGCAATGTTGCGGTTCACGTAGTCACCCCCGATGACGTCGAGGATCACGTCCACACCTCTGCCGCCGGTAACGCGCTTGGTCTCCTCCACGAAATCCTGCGCGCCGTAGTCGACCACGAGGTCCGCACCGAGTGCACGTACCGCCGCCACCTTGCCGCCACTGCACGTGACAGCGACGTTGGCACCGACGGCCTTGGCGATCTGGATCGCGGCCGTGCCGACGCCAGAGGCACCCGCATGGACGAGGGCCCAACGACCGCTGGTGAGACCGCCCTGCACCACGAGGGCATCCCACGCCGTTAGGTACACCTCGGGGATGGCAGCCGCGTCGTCGAGGCCGACACTGGCCGGCACGCGCATCAACTGTCGCTCGTGGACAGCGATGCGCTCGGCGTAGGCACCGCCACCGGTGATGGACATCACCTCGTCGCCCGGCTTCCACATGCGC
>CAFBON010000003.1_pt1 | contig 21074 bp, 18 predicted proteins | sample 7269471 | NCBI WGS metagenome assembly CAFBON01 (sample SAMEA6814116, study PRJEB35770) | uncultured Acidimicrobiales bacterium | biome: Freshwater; feature: Freshwater reservoir; material: water | place: Czech Republic | collected 2017-07-26 | depth 30m m
AACTGCTGGCCCGCCTCGGCGATGCCGCGGCCGACGATGACGGCGACGGTGACGAGTAATGGCTACCCCCGCCGAGCAGCGACCGCTCGTTGACCACGACGTGCACACCGACGAACTGCCGCCCCTGCCGCAGCGGGACTCCCGGATCGTCGCGTCTCGTTGGATCGAGGCCCCCGACGCCATTCGCCTCCTCGGCGACGACCTCGGCGAGGAGGCCGGGTACGTTCGTCGGATCGGGCGCTATCTGCTGTGGCGAGCGGGTGCCGCCGTGCACGTAGACGCGCGGTACGGGGCAGTGGACTCGACGGACCTCGGCCGCCTGTTCACCTTTCGGCTCTTTGCGGACGGCTCCGGCGAGGGCAACGGCCCCGATGGCATCGTGCACACGCGGTTTCGGTCCTGGAAAGAAGCCCTGCGGGACGACGCGTAGGTCACGTACGCCGTGGCTATGGGCGTTCGGCTCACCGAACCCGAATGCACGTCGGTACGATCGGGGGCCGATCACTTGCCCGAGTGGCGGAATGGCAGACGCGGAGGATTCAAAATCCTTTGTTCGCAAGGACGTGTGGGTTCGAATCCCACCTCGGGCACTATCAATGCGCCCAGCGGGGCGCATACGTCATGGTCGAGGGCCCATGCGCGCGTGCCGAACGGGGCGGGCGTAGCGTGTCGAAATGGCCAGCCAAACCTCAAGCCCTGATGCAGCGATCGCCACCGGGGTGTCCCCGGAGCGGCTGAAGAACCTGCGCTCGTGGAATCTCGGGCTCACCCTGCTACACGCCGCCCAAGCGGTGATGATCGCGGTGATGGCGGGCGACTTCGTCATCAACATCACGTCCACCTTCCCGCAGGGTCCGCCGGGGACGCGGCTCGACACCCCGAAGGCCCTCTTCGACCTGCCGATCGGCCCGGCTGTCGCCGTATTCCTCGCGCTTGCTGCGATCGACCACCTACTCACCGCAACGGTGCTGCGCGGCGCGTACGAGGGCGACCTGCGTCGGGGCATCAACAGGTTCCGCTGGGTGGAGTACTCGCTGAGCGCCACGTTGATGATTGTGCTGATCGGCTCGTACAGCGGCATCACCGACATAGCGGCGGTGATCGGCGTGATCGGCGCCAACGTCGCGATGATCCTGTTCGGCTGGGTGCAGGAGCGCATGAACCCGCCTGGCCGCGCAACCACCACAATGATGCCGTTCTGGTTCGGCACCCTCGCCGCACTGGCCCCGTGGGTTGCCATCTGGGTGAACGTCATCGGCGCCGACACCGTGCCGGGCTTCGTGTACGGCATCGTGGTGGCCGAGCAGGTGTTCTTCTTCAGCTTCGGCCTGAACCAGTGGCTGCAGTACCGAGGTGTCGGTCGCTGGAGCAACTACCTGTACGGCGAGAAGGTGTATCTCGTGCTCAGCCTCGTGGCCAAGAGCGTGCTGGCCTGGCAGATCTTCGGCGGTTCGCTCGCCAACTGAGTGCGGCGGCGGACGCGCACCCTTGCCGGGCCTACGGGCTCGATGTCTGGGTATCGCCGCAGGGACTGGGTTCGCGTATCCTCGGGGGTTCAACCAGGGGGATTGCGGCAATGCCTGAAGAATCAACAAGGCCAGCGGTATTCGGCCGCCGGTCCTTCGTGGCCCTTGTGGGCCTCGGCCTCGCGGCATGCAGTCGGGACGGGTCAAGTGGAGGCACCCTCGTCCCCGATTCGTCCGTGCCGTCGTCCACCGCGGCGCCCGTGACCGGCACCCTCTCGGTGTATTCGGCCCTGAACGAATCCACCAACGCGAAGTTCTTCGCTGCGTTCGCGGCCGCGTATCCCGGTGTGACGGTCAACCTGTTGAGCGGTTCGGCCGGCGCCCTCCAGACAAAACTGCGTGCCGAGGCCGCAACGCCCCTCGCCGATGTGTTCATCGGCGGCTCGAGCGAGTTCCACGATCCGCTCGGTGCCGAAGGGGTGCTCGAGCCGTATCGCTCCGCGGCGGCCGAGTTGATCGACCCTCGTTTCAAGGATGCGACCGGGCACTGGACGGGTTGGTACACCGGTGTGTTCGGCATCATGACCAACCGCAACCGCCTTGCGCAGGGGCTCGACAACCGGGCTCTGCTCACCTGGGACGACCTGCTCGACCCGGTGTGGAAGCAAGAGATCGTCCTGCCCGACCCCCTGAAGACCGGTGGCGGTTCGCTGTTCGTGATGACTCAGGTGTTCCGCTTCGAGCGTGACATCACCGAGGCACTCAAGTACCTGGTTGCCCTGCACGCGAACATTGCCGCGTACACAGAGTCATCGTCAGCAGCGCTGAAGATGGTGGTTGACGGCACGGCCGTTGCGTGCCCGAACTGGGCACATGACATCCTCACCGAGCAGGCGAAGCCGAGCGCGGTCGATCTCGCCGTCCCGGCGCAGACCGGTTTCGAGATCGGCGCTGTCAGCATCGTGAAGGGAACCCAGAATGCTCCGGCTTCCCGGGCGCTTGTCGACTGGTCGCTGTCCCGCGAGGCGGGGGAGCTGAACGTTCAGGTAAGCAATCGCAGTTCGGTCCGCTCGGATGTCCTCCCTGCTCCGGGTGCCCCCCTACTGTCGTCGGTGGACCTCGTTGACTACGACCGCGTGTGGGCCACAGCGAACCGCGAGCGGGTTCTCGCGTCGTGGCGGGCTGCCGTCGGCCGCTGAGCCCCGCCTTCGCTAGGGTCAGGAGCGTGGTCGACCGAGCGGACCACAGTTCCTGGGGGCACCATGAGCAGCGGCAATATTGACGGAGCACTGCGCGAGCGAGCAGGCCGAGTGATCCCGGGCGGGATGTTTGGCCACCAGTCCACACGCATGCTTCCCGCGTCGTACCCCCAGTTCTTCAGCCGCGGCGAGGGCGCCTACCTCTGGGATGTCGACGGCAACCGCTACCTCGACTTCATGTGTGCCTACGGCCCCAGCCTTCTGGGCTACGGAGACCCCCGCGTGAACGCGGCAGCGGCGGCCCAGATGGCGCTCGGTGACGCAATGACCGGACCGTCTGCGTTGATGGTGGAACTGGCCGAGACGTTTGTGTCGATGGTGAGCCACGCGGACTGGGCGATGTTCTGCAAGAACGGCACCGACGCAACGACGATGGCAATGACGGTCGCCCGGGCCCAGACGGGTCGCAGGAGAGTGCTCGTGGCAGAACACGCGTATCACGGTGCTGCGCCGTGGTGCACCCCGGTCCCGATGGGTGTCGTGCGCGAGGAGCGTGCATTCATCAGCACCTACGTCTACAACGACCTCGCCAGCCTCGAGGCTGCTGTTGCGGCAGCCGGGGGCGACCTGGCAGCAGTGTTCGCCTCACCGTTCAAGCACGACGCGTTCGAGGACCAAGCGCTGCCCGATCCTGCCTACGCGCACCGGGCACGTGAGTTGTGTGACCGGACCGGCGCGATGCTGATCGTGGACGACGTGCGCGCAGGCTTCCGCCTCACGCGTGACTGCAGTTGGGAACTGCTCGGTATCCGTCCGGACCTCAGTGCGTGGGGCAAGTCCTTCGCGAACGGTCACCCGATCTCCGCACTCCTCGGCTCCGATTCCTGCCGCAAGGGTGCCTCGGGTGTGTATGTCACCGGATCGTTCTGGTTCGCAGCGGTGCCGATGGCCGCCGCGATCGAGACACTGCGCATCCTGCGTGAGAGCGACTACCTCGAGCGCACGATCGCCCTGGGGGAGCGCCTCCGGTCGGGCCTCGACGCCGCAGCGGCCGCGCACGGGTTCGTGCTCCGCCAGACCGGGCCAGCGCAGATGCCCCAGATCCTGTTTGCCGACGATCCCGACTTCCGGGTGGGCTTCGCTTTCGCCGAGGCGATGCTCGAACGAGGCGTGTACGTGCACCCGTGGCACAACATGTTCCTCTGCGCAGCGATGACGGAGTCGGACATCAACTTCGCCGTCGATGCGGCCACATCCGCACTCGGTCAGGTGCGCGCAGTGTTTCACACGCTCCAGCCGCACCCGATCGTCGCAATGGTGGTTGCACCGCACTGACCCCAAGGCGTCACCGCAGCGGTGCCCTTACGTGATGCGTTGCAGAAGCGGAACGAGTGAGGCCTCGAGGAAGGGTGCGAAGTAGCGGGCAGCCTCGTTGGTGATGTGGTTGTCGTCGGCGTACAGCAGGAGATCCCCGACGAGCACGGCGCAGCGCTGTTCGGTGCAGAACCAGTTGTACGTGGGCACATAGGTGATACCGGCAGCAAGAGTTGCTCGTTTCTCGGACTCGCGGAGCTCGGGAATGGCGGATTCTGTCGGGCTAAATGTGCAGCGGTTGACGGCTTTGCGGTTCCGCAGGAGGCACGACGGCACCAGGTTGGGCGGCGGCGGCACGTCCTCAAGGAACACCACCCGAGAACTGATCTCCTTGAGCTCTCGGAAGTACTTGGTGAGCAACTCCTCCCACTGCCCACCCCGGCGTTGGGCCACGGTTTTCAGGCGGAAGTTGTAGCGGAAGTGCGACACGATGATGAGGTCAGGCTTGAGGGCCTTGAGGCGCCTGATCACGTTGTCCCGCCACGGGAGGCAATCGGGTCGCAGGTTGGCATTGCGGAACCTGTTGATGTCCTCCGGCGGGCACCCCATCTTGGCCAGGACGTGGAGCTGCCAGCCGTTGGTCGTGGCAACGGAGTTGAGCCCCGAGAACCAGTGCCCAGCATGAGAGTCGCCGACGAGCGCAACCGTCGTACCACCTTCGGGATCGCCGTATACACACGACTTCGTCCCGAGGTCAGTGGATCCGAAGGTCAGGACGCAGCCGTCTAGGAAGACCTGTCCACGGTCGCGTTTTACCCTTCTGATGTCGGGCCGCACGTTGGAGGGGAGCAGCTTCGTCAGCAAGCTTGCCTCGAGATTGGTCTGACCCACTGCGACGAGAGAGTCGAGGCTCGGGTAGGCGGTGGTGGGGGGCGGAAGGGTTGTCGATTCCGGCTGGGGGTCCCGGTCGGGGTCGGAGGGTCGGGATGGCGCGGCGTCCGACGTGGTCGGGGTGATTGCTACCGGCACCGTTGGTGTGAGTGTCGGCGCAGTTGCCGTCCCGACCCCTCCGGGAATCGGGGCGTTGAAGGTGACGATGGCGAGTACAGCCGCTACGAGGGCCAGCGATCCGCCGAGCGCTAGGGGTCTGAGGGGGCGCCCAGCCAGCCAAGGGTCGCGGCGGATGGGGTTCTCAATGAGTGCGTACGACACCGCCGCGATCGCAATCGCGACGCCCATCGTGACCGCAGCCTGCCCGTTGTCGAGTGTTCCCCAGCGGGCGGTGGCAAGGACGTAGGCGGGCCAGTGCCAGAGATAGATCGCGTACGAACGCTTGCCGATCCATTGGAGGGGTGCGAACGACAGGAGAGGCGTCGGAGTGAATCGCTTAGACGTGCTACCGGCAGCAATGAGGGCTGCGGTCGAGAGGACGGGCAGGAGCGCAGCGACACCGGGGAACGGTGTTCGGTCGTTGATGACGAGCGAGGAGACGATGACGCCCGCAAGCCCGGCCCATCCCAACAACACACAGGCGGCGTGCTTGATCCGGTCAAGTTGACTCCCCGCGACGGCAAGTAGCGCTCCGACGCCTAGTTCCCAAGCGCGGGTTGGTAGCACGTAGAACGCAGTGATGGGGGAGCGCTTCGTGTACCAGACACCGGCGCCGAAGGAGAGCACCACGACGACTCCGATCAGGATGCCGATTGCCCGGAGGGATCGCCGCGCCCGTGCTGTCAACGCGATGAGCAACGGCCAGACAAGGTAGAACTGTTCCTCGAGCGCCAGTGACCAGAAGTGGAGCAGGGGCGAGGGGCCGACGGAATCTGCCGCGAAGTAGTCGTTGCCACGGTGCATGAACACGATGTTGATGACGAAGCCTGCAGCGGCGAGTGCGTCGTGTCCGAGGCCGCGGAACTCGAGCGGCGCGAGCATCCAGCTCGCCACGAGCAGCGTGGTGATCACGGTGACCGATGACGCGGGAAGCAGGCGTTTGGCCCGACGTGCCCAGAATCCGATCATCGAGATCCTGCTGGAGGTTTGCAGCTCGCGGATCAGCAGGGACGTGATCAGGAACCCGGACAGGACTAAGAACACGTCCACGCCAACGAGTCCGCCGTGGAAGGGGCCGAGCCGGGCGTGGTACACGACGACCAGCAGGACAGCGACGGCTCGGAGGCCCTCGATATCCGGGCGGAACCCAGAGGGAGCCCCCTCGTTCCTCAACCCCCGGAGATGCACAACTCCCAAGGATACCGAGCGTGCCCGACGGGGCGTTTGGAACCGGTCGCGAGGCAAAACGACAGAATCCGGATCGCTTCCCGGTCGAACGTCGACCGACAACCGACCCGGATTCCGGGAAGTACTGCTTAGAGGCGTTCGATGATGATCGCCGGGGCCATGCCACCAGCGGCGCACATCGTGACGAGGCCGTAGCGGCCGCCGCGGCGCTCCAGTTCGTCGACAATGGTGCCGATGAGCAGCGCTCCGGTTGCGCCGATCGGGTGGCCGAGGGCCATCGCCCCACCGTTGACGTTGACCTTGGCGCGGTCGACACCCGTGTCACGGATGAACTTCTCGGCCACGACGGCGAAGGCCTCGTTGACCTCGAAGAGGTCGATGTCGTCGAGGGTGAGGCCGGCCTTGGCGAGCACCTTGCGGGCCGCGGGAACCGGTGCGTTGAGCATGAGCGTCGGGTCGTCACCCATGTTCGCCATGGCGACGACGCGCGCACGGGGCTTCCAGCCCTGGGACTTCGCGTAGTCCGGGTTGGCGAGCAGGATCGCCGCGGCGCCGTCGACGACGCCAGAGGAGTTCCCGGCGTGGTGCACGTGCTCGATGTTCAGGCCGGGATAGCGGGCAAGCACCAGCGAGCGCAGGGTGGTGCCCTCGGCGTCGAGGGGCATGTCGGCCATGGCAGCGAACGAGGGGGCGAGCTTAGCGAGACCCTCGAGGGTGGTGCCGGGGCGGGGGAACTCCTCACGGTCGAGCGCGAGCGAGCCGTCGTCCTTCAGCACCGACACGAGGCTGCGGTCGAAGCGGCCCTCGGCGATGGCAACGGCTGCGCGCTTCTGGGACTCGACGGCAAGTTCGTCGAGCGCGGTGCGGGAGATCTTCTCGATCGTGGCGATCGCGTCGGCGGCAACGCCCTGATGGGTCTGGGGGTGCAGGGCGCGCAGGTGCGCATTGCCTGCGTCCATCAGCGGCCCGCGAACGCCCATCTGCGCCTCACCGAGTGCCGGGTGCAGCGACATCATCTCGGCACCGCCGGCGATGACAACGTTCTCCATGCCCGACATGATCGAGGCAGCGGCGAAGTTCACGCCGGTGATGCCCGAACCGCAGAAGCGGTCGAGGGTGACACCGCTGGCCTTGGTGTCGTAGCCGGCGTCGAGCGCCGACATGCGGGCGAGGTCCCCGCCCTGAGTGCCGACCTGCATGGAGGTACCGAAGATGATGTCGTCGACCTCAGCAGTGTTGAGGTTGTTGCGGTCACGGATGGCGGCGAGCACCGTCGAGCCGAGTCGCTGCGGGTGGATATCGGCAAGGGCTCCCTTGCCAACCTTGCCGACACCACGAGGGGTGCGAACGGCGTCGATGATCCATGCTTCGGGCATTGGGGCCTCCGGGTCGGGCTGGTACAGCCTGTGATTGCTAGGGCGACGATACTGCCCTCCGGGACAGGTGGCGGCATCGGACAGGGGGCCGCTTTGCCGTGGCAGAGCCGGTGTGGGAAGGTCAGGAAATGACACACGGTTTGTTCGACCTGACGGGAAAGACGGCGTTGCTCACGGGCGCCTCGAAGGGCATGGGCCGGGCCATGGCCGAGGCGCTGGCCCAGCACGGTGCCCGGGTGATGATCTCGAGCCGCAAACTGGACGGTTGCCAGCAGGCTGCAGACGCCATCAACGCCAAGGTCGGCGAAGAGCGTGTCTTGGCCCATGCGTGCAACGCCGGGTACAAGGATCAGCTCCAGGCCCTGGTGGACGCCACCCACAGCCGGATCGGCAAGATCGACATCCTCGTCGGTAACGCGGGTGTCAACCCCGCCTACGGCCCGATGTCCTCGATCGCCGACGAGGCCTTCGACAAGACGATGTCCACCAACGTGAAGGCCAACCACTGGCTCATCCAGATGGTCGCGCCCGACATGGTCGAACGGGGCAGCGGGTCCATCATGATCACCTCGAGTGTCGGGGCGTTCGCCCCCTCGCTAGTGCTCGGCACCTACAACATCTCCAAGCTCGCGGTGATCGGACTGATGCGGAACATCGCTGCAGAGCTCGGCCCGAAGGGCGTCCGCTGCAACGCAATCTGCCCAGGCCTCATCCGCACGGATTTCGCGGAGGCACTCTGGAACAACCCGGAGGCCGAGGCACGCGCCAAGAGCGAGATCCCGATGCGGCGTCTCGGGGAGGCCGAGGACCTCATGGGGCTCGCCGTGTTCCTGGCCTCGGACTCCAGCGCGTACGTAACCGGGCAGGCGATCAACGTCTGCGGCGGCTCGTACATGTGGGCTTGAGGCCCGCACCTTCCGCACGCAATGACTGACTAACGCACTGACTGACGACACGAGGGGAACCACGACATGGACATCAAGGATCGGGTTGCGATCATCACCGGTGGCGGCGGCGGTATCGGTGCCGCAACCGGAAGGCACTGGATGGGCCTCGGAGCGCGCATGGTTGTGCTCGCGGACCGCAACGGGGAGACGGCACGTGCAGCCGCGGCCGGGTGCGGGGCGCTCGGCGTAGAGCTAGACGTGACGGACGAGCAGGCAGTCATCGCCCTCGTCGACCGCGTCGAGCGTGAGTACGGCCCGATCGACATCTTCTTCTCCAACGCGGGGGCAGGTGTCCCCGGAAATGTGGAGGCGCCGAACGAGGCGTGGCAGTCCCAGTGGGAGTTGCACGTGATGTCCCACGTGTACGCAGCACGAGCGGTCATCCCGGCGATGCGTGCGCGCGGCGAGGGCTACATCGTGCAGACAGCGAGTGCTGCGGGCCTGCTTGCCGCCATCGGTTCGGCTCCGTACAGCGTCACGAAGGCAGCGTGCATCAAGCTTGCCGAGACGATTGCGATTGAGCACGGCGATGCCGGTATCGGGGTGTCCGTTCTCTGCCCGCAGGGCGTGAACACGGCGATGGCGCCCCAGCAGGTGGGCGACGGCGGCACCGACGGCATCGTGGAGCCCGAGTACGTCGCCGAGGTGGTCACCGCAGCCATCCGGGACGGAAAGTTCCTGATCCTTCCTCACCCCGAGGTGCAGACCTATGTGGAGCGCAAGGCGCAGGACCCCGACCGCTGGCTCACCGGGATGCGCCGGCTCCGGAAGCGCTCACTCGACCTGCTCGGTGGGGCCTGACCACTCGGTCGGTCAGTCGCCGGAGCCAACGTCGGCGAGGCTAATCGACACGTTGTCGGGCAGGGGAGGGAGTCGCAGCGTGAGCGCCCAGGTGAGTGCCACAAAGGCGGTTGATCCCCACAGCGCTGCCGCGAGCCCGCCCCAGAGGTACAGCAGGCCGGAGAGCAGGGTGCCGACAAATCGGCCGGCTGCATTCGCGGAGTAGTAGAAGCCGACGTCGAGCGCAACGTCTTCGTCGTCGGAGTAGGCGAGCACCAGATACGAGTGCAGTGACGAGTTCATTGCAAACACCACACCGAACACGATGAGCCCGCCGACGATGGCGGCGGTGGCCGCGATGTCGAGGGCGACGGCAGCCGCGATCAGCGCCGAGACGACCGCAAGCGCGATGCCCCACTGACGAGTGGAACGGACCTCGTCCACCTTGTGACCCCGCCTCCCGAGGAGCCTGGGTGCAAGCGACTGCACCATGCCGTAGCCGATGACCCATGCGGCGAGGAAACCGCCGACACCCTGGTGGGACCACCCGAATCCCTCCGCCAGAAAGACCGGCAGTGCGACGACGAACCAGATGTCGCGGGAGCCGAACAGGAAGAAGCGCGCCGCGGACAATCGGTTGATCGCCGTGGACTTGGACAGCACCGAACGCAGGGGCGGTTTCTTTCGGGACCGGCCGATGTCCTCGTTCAGGAAAACGAGCAATGCGACGGCCGTGACGCCGAGGGCGGCCGCCATCACCCAGAGCGCGTTGTCGTACCCCAGCCAGGACAGCAGCGCGCCGCCGAGGAAGAAGCCAACCCCTTTGAGGGCATTCTTCGAGCCGGTCAGGATCGCCACAAGACGGAACAGCGCTCCGTCGCCGTTGCCGGCAACGGTCTTCACAGCACTCTTCGAACTCATCTTCGTGAGGTCCTTGGCGACCCCCGAGATCGCCTGAGCCACCATGACGAACAGCACGGCGGCCCACTGCTCCCACGATGCCTGCTCGAGCGTGAGGGCGGCGAGCGCAACGATCTGGAGGACGAGTCCGCCGACGAGCGTCCGGTTGAGGCCGCGCCGCGCCCCCACCCACCCGCCGAGGAGATTGGTGAGGATCCCCATGAACTCATAGGCGAGGAACAGGAACGCAATGGACACTGCCGAGTAGCCGAGCTCGTTGAAGTGCAGCAGCACGAGCATCCGTAGGGCGCCGTCGGTGAGGGTGAACACCCAGTACCCGGCGGTCACCAACGCGTAGTTCCGCAACCTCATCAGCGGGCCGTCGCCCCGAGGGTCGAGGCAACCAGTGCGGTCAGTTCCACCATCCGGTGGGCGTAGCCGTACTCGTTGTCGTACCAGACGAGCACCTTGAGCATTCGGCCGTCCACCACCATCGTCGAGGGGCCGTCCACGATGCCGGACCGTGTGTCGTTCGTGTAATCGGCCGAGACCAGCGGTCGGTCCTCGAACCCCAGGATCCCGCGGAGCGAGCCGGCGGCCGCATCGCGCAGCAGACCGTTCACCTCGTCAACCGTGACATCTCGGGCCATCGTGAACACGGCGTCGGTCAGCGAGGCGTTGAGGAGGGGCACGCGGACCGCGAGGCCGTTCAGCTTCCCTGCGAGTTCGGGGTAGATCAGGGTGATGGCTGTTGCCGAACCGGTGGAGGTGGGGATGAGCGAGTTGAGCGCTGACCGTGCCCGCCGGAGGTCCTTGTGGGGGGCATCAACGACGACCTGGGTGTTGGTGACGTCGTGCATCGTGGTGATCGCGCCGCGTTCGATCCCGATGGACTCGTGCAGCACCTTCACCACCGGGGCGAGACAGTTCGTCGTGCAGGACGCAGCGGTGACGATCTGATGTGCCTCAGGGTCGTAGAGATGGTCGTTGCACCCCATCACCACGTTCAGGACACCCGGGCTCTTCACCGGGCAGGCCACCACCACCTTGCGTACACCCTGTCGGAGGTGGGGCCCAAGTGCCTCGGCGGTCTTCCACGCACCGGTTGCCTCGATCACGATCTCCACCCCGGAATCACCCCACGGGATCATCCCCGGGTCCGAGTGCTCCGAGAACGAGACCCGCGAGCCGTCGATCGTCATGTCGGCACCGTCGTTGGTCACGGTGCCCGCGAAGCGGCCGTGGACAGTGTCGAACTCGAGCAGGTGTGCAGCGGCCTCTACACCACCCTTGTGCTCATTGACATGCACGAGCGCGAGTTCGGGATGATCCCGCAGTGCACGGACCGCGAGCCGTCCCACGCGACCGAATCCGTTGATGCCGATACGTGTGGTCATCTCGACTCCTTGAGGTGAGTGGCAAACCCGGTGAACATGGCGATCCGTCGGTCGAGCTCATGCAGTGCTCGGTCGAACCCGGCAGCGGTGGGGGTGTCCGTCGGGTCGACGACGGACCAGTGCCACCATTCCTGCGGTGGTCTCAGCCTTTCGTGCGCACGGTCGCACACGGTGATGACCTGCGCCCGCGCGGGTATGTGAGCCAGCAAGGCCGGTGCAGCATCCTCCATGGGGATCCGGGCGCGCCGCGCCGCAGCCAGGGCCCCGCGGTGAATTCGGGGCGCGGGATCGGTTCCGGCCGAGGTTGCCGGATAGCCCGTGCGAGCCGTCCAGAGTGCCGCAGCGAGTTGGGAGCGAGCGGAGTTCCGTGTGCAGAGGAACAGCACGTGGTCCGGGGGGCGTGGTTGTCCCAGGAATGCTGCAAGGTCGGCGATGGCAAGCCGAACGTACTTGCGGCGGCCGTCGGATGCGGAGGCCGAGCGCTGCACGACACCCGCAGCCTCCAGAACGCCCAGGTGATGGGCGAGCAGGTTCGATGCGAGGCCCATCAGCGATGCGATCTCGCCCGGGGACCGGTCGCTGCAGACGAGGAGGTCGGCGATGGCAAGCCGGACGGGGTCGCCGAGCGCGGCGTGTACCTCCGCCCTCCTGACGAGGGACTCATGCATGCCGATGACGGTAGGGGGACCGGCAGGGATTGGTCAACAAACGTTGAGTGAACAATCGGAGACACCTAGACCGTGCGTGCGGCCGTAGCCTTCGGTTCGTGGCCACCGGGGGTTCGACAGCATTCCGCTTCGACAACACCTTTGTGCGTGACCTTCCGGGCCTCTGCGAGCCGTGGAAGGCAGCGGTGTTTCCCGCGGCCCACCTGACCGTCCTCAACGAATCCCTCGCCCGCGAACTCGGCGTGGACCCGGACGCGCTGCGTGCCGGTTCGGTAGTTGAGTCACTCGTCGGTCATCCCGCCCCAGCCGGTGCCGAACCGGTTGCTCAGGTGTACTCCGGTCACCAGTTCGGGAACTTCAACCCGCGGCTCGGGGACGGACGCGCACTGCTCCTCGGCGAGATCATCGACATCGAGGGTCGCCGCCGGGATCTCCATCTGAAGGGCTCGGGACGGACGCCGTTCGCACGTGGTGGTGACGGCAAGGCCGCGCTCGGCCCGATGTTGCGCGAGTACGTCATCGGGGAGGCCATGCACGGTCTCGGCATTCCCACCACCCGGGCGCTCGCGGTGATCGCCACCGGGGAGTCCGTCCAGCGGGAAACACCGCTCCCGGGGGCAGTGCTCGCACGTGTCGCGGCGAGTCACGTCCGCGTCGGAACGTTTGAGTACGCGGCCCGATCGGGCGACGTGGATCTGCTTCGCCGCCTCGCGGACTACGTGATCCAGCGCCACTACCCGGACGCACTGGACGCGGACAACGCGTACCTTGCCCTCTACGCCGGCGCCGTCGATCGTCAGGCTGCTCTCGTCGCCCGGTGGATGCTCGTGGGCTTTGTGCACGGTGTGATGAACACCGACAACATGACGCTGTCGGGCGAGTCGATCGACTTCGGGCCGTGCGCGTTCATGGACGGATTCAACCCCGAGACGGTCTTCAGCTCGATCGATCACAGCGGGCGCTACGCGTACGGCAACCAACCGGCCGTGGCTCAGTGGAACCTCGCCCGGCTCGGCGAGACGCTGCTCCCGCTCATCGGGGAGTCCCCGGAGGATGCCGCCGAGGCCGCTACCGACGTGTTGCGCTCGTTCCGCGATCGCTACGACACCCACCACCGTGCGGGCCTGCGCCGCAGGCTCGGGCTCGACGCTGCCACCGGCGTGCGCCTCGTGGAGGCCGATGCCCTCGGTGCAGAACTGCTCACCGTCTTCGAGTCGCAGCACCTCGACCTCAACGGAACCTTCCGCTCGCTCGCAGGCTCCCTTCGTGACGGCGTCTGCCCGGTGCTGCCGGCCCCGTGGCTCGAGCGGTGGCACAACTGCGTGCTGGCCGATGGGCGCGACGTGCAACGTGTGTCGGCGTGCCTCGATGCGGTCAACCCGCTGTACGTTCCGCGCAATCACGAGGTGGACGCCGCACTGACTGCGGCCATTGCGGGGGACCTTGCGCCCTTCTCGCTCCTCGTCGAGGCCGTCAGCCGTCCGTATGAGGAGAGGCCGGGCCTCGGGCGGTTTGCGCAGCCGGCCTCGCCGGAGTTCACCAGCAGCTTCCGGACCTACTGCGGTACCTGATCGGGCGGGGCCCTAGTCCCCGGTGCCCAAGCGGCGGAGATCGGCAACGTTGGCCTCGAAGCCGCTGTTTGGCGCCTCGGTAGCGGTGGTGTCTATGTAGTCGACGAGCAACCGGGCCTGTTCGGAGCGGTTGCCCCGGATCCGCTGTGCGACCCGGTCGGCGAGCCCCATCTCGTTGGCGATCGTGCGTGCCACATAGCGCCCCGCAGCGCCCTGCATGCCGCCGAGCTCACCGGCGGCGGCTGCCGCGATGAGCGCGGCGGCAACCCGAGCCGCCACCGGTTTCGCTGCAGCCCAGTCCACCTTGTCGGCAAGGTCCTTCATCCGTTGCGCGGCAGCACTGTCGCGCGCAGCGCCGGAGACGTTGTTCCAGTTCACGCGGCCGAGAAGGTCCGCAACCTCGGCAGCCTCGGCAGCCTCGGTCGCCTCCTGCTCCGCTGCGGCGTCCGCATCGTCACGCGGCGCTCCCTGCGGAACCTCCTCCGCATCGGAAGCGAGCCAGGCCTTGATCGCGTCGATCGCGTTCGGCCCGATCCGCTGCACGGGAGAGTCATCGCCCTCACGACCCTTGCGGTACTCGTCTTTCAGGGTCACGGACGCTGCCTTCATGCGCTCCGTCGCCCGCCGGAGGAATCCAACGGCGGGCGGGGCCGCAGCGTCGCTGCTGTCGTGGTGGACATCGTCAGTCACGCCGGGCCTCCCGGAACGCCTGTGTGCTCGCGCGGACGAGTGGTCGCCGATCGAGATCCTCGATGCGGACCGGTAGCCGCCGGCACCAGTTCGGGTGCTCCACAACCGTGCCCGGCACATTGGGTCGTTCGACGGATGCGCACAGGTCCTCGAGGGTAGCGAGCCGCAGGAGCGCGGGGGAGCGGGCGAGGAGGTGATGCATCGAGAGCGCCACGTCCTCGGCGAGCGAGCCGGCCGGAGCATGAGTGAGCGAGGTCAGCCGGTCTGCCATTGCGCGGTCGCCGTCGCGTCCCTGCCAAACCGCTGCAACCGTCGGCAGGTCGTGAGTGGTGAGCGTTGCCAGACACTGCCGGGGCCACCGTGTCGGGGGGTCCTGCTCGAACCAGGCGACCTTGGTGCCGAGGATGCCGCTCGCCTGCAGGGTGTCCCGGACGCCCTCGCCCACGGTGCCGAGATCTTCCCCTACGAGGAAGGCCCCCGCGCGATGCGCCTCAAGTCGAAGGATGCCAACGAGCACGTCACTCGGTTGCTGGACGTACGCGCCGTCACGCGGGGACGCTCCCGGCGGGACCCACCAGAGCCTGAAGAGGCCCATGACGTGATCAATGCGGAGCCCTGCGAAGCCCCGGAGGGCGGCGCGGACCGTCTCCACGAACGGTTGGAAACGTTGCGATCGCAGCGCGATGGGGTTGAAGGGTGGCAGCCCCCAGTCCTGTCCGTCGGGAGTGAACATGTCCGGTGGTGCACCCACCCTCCAGTCGAGGGCCAACTGGTCTTGGTACCGCCAGGCATCGGCGCCGGACGCGTCGAACCCCACGGCGAGATCGCCGATCAGGTGAACGTCTGGTGCGCTGCGCTTCGCGCCGGTGAGCTGGCGGCTCACGAGCCACTGGCACCACGAGTGGAACTGCACGTCGAAGTCCTCGCGGTCGAAGTCGGTCACCGCCGGCGAGTCGGGACGACGGAATTCCTCGGGCCACTCACGCCAGTTGTTGCCGTAGCGTTCCGCAAGCGCGCACCACACGGAGTAGAGCCGGAGCGGCTCGCCCTGCGCCTCCACCCACCGCCCCCAACTGTCGCCGACGGCAGAGCTGATGAACCACGACTGCAGCGCCGACCGCTTCATTCTCCACACGTGGTTGCGGTCGATGAGCGAGCCGGATGCGTCCTCGGGCAAGCCGGGTACGCGCAGGTGGAGCGGGTTCCACCAGAGACGGCTGCTCGGGTAGTACGGACTGTCCTGCTGCGGCAGGACAGGTGAGGGGGCGTGGAGCGGGCTGAGCAGCACGGCCCCCGCTCCCGCCGGTGCGGCCCAGCGCAACAGCGCACCGAGATCACCGAGGTCGCCGATCCCCTGCGATCCCTCCGACCGGAGTGAGTACAACTGCGCGGCGACCCCCCACGCATCGGGCGCGTCGGGGGCGCGCCGCGGGGCCACCACGAGGAAGGTAACGGGGCCGCCGTTGAGCGGAACGAGGTCGTGGTAGCCGAGCGGAAGGTTGTCGGGGATGGAGTCCAGTGGTCCGGTCTCGGTGCCGTCCTCCAGGCGGATGACGCACGGGCTCCAGAGCCGGGCGGTGTCACCAGCGCTGACGCACCAGGCCGGGGGGGCCGCATCCGAATCGCCGAGTACTGCACGCAGAGCCCGGCGGGTTTCCGGCGGTGTCTCGTGCCACTGACCGTCGGTGCCGTGGTATCCGTCGGAGATCCCCCAGGCGTCGGTCACGTTCCTCAGCATGCCAGCGCTCCTACACTTCTCACGATGGGGAAATGGCTCGTGGAGCGTCGCCTTACCGGCATCAGTGGTCGCCTGCGTGCCCTCCGTGAGGAGCTTCGCGTGATCGACGAGCAGTTGCTGTACCTCGCCGACGAGGCCGACGACAGCCGCATCCGCTCGCTCGTGTCGGAGACGCCGCTGGCCGGACACGAGTTCCGGGAGGCGAATCGACACGCGGAGGCGATGGGCTCACGACGTCAGGAAGTGCTCGACAACATCGCCCGCCTCGAGCACCGGCAAGACGAATTGCTCGACCAACTCAGCGGCTGAACCGACATACTTGACCGGTGACCATCAGAGTCGTCATCGCAGAGGATGAGGCAATCATCCGTCTCGACCTCAAAGAAACCCTCGAGGAAGAGGGCTACGAGGTTGTCGGCGAGACCGGCCGCGGGGATACCGCCCTGCAACTCGTGCGGGACCTCCGCCCAGACCTCGCGATCCTCGACATCAAGATGCCGGGCATGACCGGGCTCGAAGTTGCGGCGCAACTGAACACCGAGCGGATCTGCGGCGTCCTCATACTCACGGCGTTCAGCCAGCGTGAGGTGGTGGAGCAGGCCCGGGATGCGGGTGCGCTGGCCTACCTCGTGAAGCCGTACCAGAAGAGCGACCTGATCCCCGCGATCGAGGTGGCAATCGGGCGCTTCCGGGAGCTGTCCGCGCTGTCCGGCGAGGTCGGTCGGCTGGAGGACCAACTCGAGACGCGCAAGATCATCGACCGCGCCAAGGGAATCCTGCAGAACGACTGCGGCCTTACCGAGGCGGACTCGTTCACCTTCATCCAGCGCAGCGCGATGAGCCAGCGGACGCGCATGAGGGACATCGCGGACCAGATCGTCGCCGGCTCGCTGCGTCCTTAGTCCGCCGGGGCTCAGCTGAGCATCACCGCGCGTGGTGCGAGCGACGACGTGACGGTGTTGCCCCCGCCAAGGCACCCCGGTGAGGTGGCACCGGCACGCGCAGTGAGCGCCCGGCTGCGGAAGTTAGGGTGGCTAGGTGGGCACGGTGTTATTGCTGGACGGGAACTCCCTCGCCTATCGGGCGTTTTTCGCCCTGCCGACCGACATGGCCACGGCATCGGGGCAGGTCACCAACGCGGTGTACGGCTTCACCTCGATGCTCATCAACCTCATCAAGGATCATCATCCGAAGGCGGTCGTTGCTGCGTTCGACCGGCCCGAGCCGACGTTCCGCCACATCGCTAACCCGGCGTACAAGGCCCAGCGCGAGGCGAGCCCCGACATCCTTCGTCAGCAGATGGGCCTGGTGCGGGAGGTACTCGCGGCACTGGGCATCACTGCGCTCGACGCACCGGGCTGGGAGGCCGACGACCTCATTGCAACGATGGTCGAGCGCGTGCGCGACACGGGCGACGACGTCATCATTGTCACGGGGGACCGGGACAGTTATCAGCTCGTCGAGGACCCGCTCGTGCGTGTGCTGTACAACAAGCGCGGCGTGAGTGACTACGCGCTCTACGACGAGGCCGGCATCCTCGAGCGCACCGGGGTCACCCCGAAGCAGTATCCGGAGTACGCGGCGCTGCGCGGGGACCCGAGTGACAACCTGCCGGGTGTGCCCGGGGTTGGGGAGAAGACGGCCGCGAAACTCATCAACGCCTACGGCGATCTGAACGGCATCTACCGGAACGTTGGGTCGCAGACCCCCAAGCTTCGCGAGTCGCTCACCGCCAACGAGGCACAGGCGCGCATGAACCACGACCTGATGCTGCTTCGCAGGGATGCCCCGATCACCGTGGATGTTCAGCAGGCCGAGATCCACCCGGACATGGTCGAGGTGAGGCGACTGTTCGACTTCCTCGAGTTCCGGGCGCTGTTCGACCGGTTGCGTCTGGTGATCGGCTCGGGGGACGACGACCCGGATGCCGCCGATGGGGCGGACGCTGCGAATACCGTCGAGGCCGAGGTCAGCGCCGCAGGCAGTGCCGCGGAGGCGATCGCTGCACTGGCAGGGTGCACGACGCTCGACCTTGCGGGCGCATGGACGGGCCAACCCGGTCGCTCTCCGCTCAGCGGGCTCGCCGTCATGACAAACCCGGATCTCGCCGAGGTCCTGTGGATCCCGGCGAGCATGCTCGGCGATGCCTCGCTCGTCGCTGCGCTCGACGACGGGCGCCCCGTCCGATCGCACGACGCCAAGCCCCTGATGCGCTCGCTGCTCGGTCTGGGTGTGGACCTGCATCACCTCACGCTCGACACCGTGATCGCCGCATACCTGCTGGACCCGGCCGAGGGTCGGTACTCCCTCGGCGAACTGCTCACCCGATACACGGGCGATGTGCTCCCTGCCGAGGGTGCACCGAGCGGCCAACTGGACTTCGGCGACACCTCGGTGGACGACTCGATCGGTGCGGGTCGCGCAGCGCTCGCCGTGTCGAGGCTCGCACCAGCCATTGAGGCTGCGCTCGAGGCGCAGGGTATGGATGCGCTCTACCGGAACATCGAGAACCCGCTCGTTCGGGTGCTCGCCAAAATGGAGCACGACGGTGTCGCCGTGGACGTTGCGGAACTGCGCGCGCTCAACCAGCGCTTCACGTCGGAGTGCCAGCGGCTCATGGCCGAGGTGCATCTCGTGGCAGGGCGCGAGTTCAACCTCAACTCCACTGTCCAGCTCCGCGAGATCCTGTTCGGCGAGCGCGGCCTTGCCCCTGTCAAGAAGACCAAAACCGGGTTCTCCACCGACGCACAGTCGCTCGAGAAACTGCGCGACCAATGGCCGGAGTTCATCAACCCCCTGCTCGAGTACCGGGAGTTTGAGAAGCTGCGCTCCACGTACGGGGAGGGGCTCCTCGCCGAGGTTGCCGCCGACGGACGGATTCACGCCACCTTCAACCAGACGGTTGCACGGACGGGTCGCCTCAGCTCGGACCAGCCGAACCTCCACAACATCCCGGTGCGCAGCGAGGAAGGCAGGCAGTTCCGCAAGGCGTTCGTCGCCGCCCCGGGCAGTGTGCTGCTCATAGCGGACTACAACCAGATCGAACTGCGCTGCATCGCTCACCTCGCCGAGGACCCGGGCCTCATCGATGCCTTCACGGGTGGCGAGGACATCCACAACGCAACGGCGGCGCGCGTGTTCGGCGTGGACCCGGTGTCGGTCACGCTCGAGCAGCGCTCGAAGGCGAAGATGGTCTCGTACGGACTCGCCTACGGCATGGAGGCATACGGGCTCGCACAGCGGCTCAACATCCCCCGCGTCGAGGCCGCAGAGATCCTCAACGCGTACTTCGCGGCGTTCCCGAATGTGAACGCGTACATGGAGCAGACGGTCAAGCAGGCTAAGGCACGTGGTTACACCGAGACGCTGTTCGGTCGCCGACGCCCGATTCCGGATCTGCAGAGCAGCAACTTCAGCGTTCGTGCCGCGGCCGAGCGCCAGGCGATGAACGCCGGCATCCAGGGCCTCGCTGCCGACATCTTCAAAGTGGCTCTCGTGCGTCTCGACGCTGCGCTGGAGTCAACCTCGCTGGCGAGCAGAGTGGTACTGCAGGTGCACGACGAGATCCTCGTGGAGGCACCGGAGGCCGAGCAGGATGTCGTGCGCTCGCTGATGATCGACACGATGCGCGGTGCCGCCGAACTGCGCGTACCACTTGAGGTGAACATGTCGTCTGGGCGCACCTGGGCGGCCGCCAAGGGGTAGCGCCTATCCGGTTGCCAGGTTCACCACGGCGTTGACGATCGCCCCGACGGCACTCGCGAGAAGTACCGCTAACACCACGTGGTCGAAGCGGCGCCGGGCGAGCCGCAGGCTCAGTCGCTGACCGGCCAGGACGAACAGCGTCTGAACCGGCACGACGGCGAGCGCGAGAAGGACGACATCCAGATGGATCTTCCCGCGTGAGGCGAAGAGGATCACGGCGACGACCTGAGCAGTGACGAAGAGCGTGCTGATGGTTCCGCGGAACCGGCTAATCGACAGCTGGTGAGCACGAAGGTTGATCACCATCGGTGGCCCGTTCGTCCCGACACTCGTATTGAGCACGCCGCTCAGGAAGCCGAGGAGAACATCGCTCGTCCTCGTTGCACGGCGCAGTTCCACGCCGGTGAGCATGAGGACCGTGACGGTGCCCGTGACGACCGCGATCGTGAGCCGGAGCGGGGCGTCGCCAATGGTCTCGAGAACGACGAGCCCGAGTGGCATGCCGACGAGCGAGGCAATGGTCATCCGGGTGGCCACCGGGCGGTCGATGTCCCGGCGGAATCTGAGGAAGTCCTGGATGGCCGGTGCCAGGCCGCACACGGTGATGAGGATGACGGCGCGGGCAGGGGCGACGACGATCGAGCACAGCGGTGTGGCGGCGAGGAAGTAGCCGAACCCAGAGAGGCCGGAAACGAAACCGCTTGCCGTCAGGATGACTGCGAGGAGTGCGATCTGGCCGGCCGACATGAGAACGCGAACCATAGGGCACAATGAGCGGTGCCATGACCGACCACTGGTTCGAACCCCTCGCGGACTACCTCGGGAATGCCTATCTCCGCTACTCGTTTACGAAGGGGACCCGCCAGGAGGTCGACGCAATCGTCGCTGCACTGGGTCTGGAGCCGGGTCAACGCGTGCTCGATGTCGGATGCGGGCCGGGCCGGCACGGCTACGAACTTGCCCGTCGGGGTATCACGGTGCACGGCGTGGACATCTCGCAACGCTTCGTGGACCTCGCCAACGCCTCCGCGCCGGAGGGCGCGACGTTCGAGCGCCTCGACGCCCGCTCCCTCGGGTTCGACGCC
>CAFBON010000004.1_pt1 | contig 21033 bp, 18 predicted proteins | sample 7269471 | NCBI WGS metagenome assembly CAFBON01 (sample SAMEA6814116, study PRJEB35770) | uncultured Acidimicrobiales bacterium | biome: Freshwater; feature: Freshwater reservoir; material: water | place: Czech Republic | collected 2017-07-26 | depth 30m m
GGGATGCCTGCGCAGGTCCCGTCGGGGAACGCCGCAACGAATGGCTCAGGTCGGAACCCCAGTGCCAGAACGACCTCGGAAATCCCCCCTCGAGCCAACTGCGAGACAACGGACTCGATGATCGAATGGTGTCCCACCGGAAGCATCGGCTTCGGTGTGTTGTTGGTGAGCGGTCGCAGTCGGGTGCCGAAGCCCCCTACCAGCACCACCGCTCGCATCGAGGGCAACCGATCAGTTGACGGCCGTGGTCACCAGGGCGGCGGTGGTGGACGGGGCTACCGTGGTCACAGTTGCGCCAGTTGCGCCAGTTGCGCCAGTTGCGCCAGTTGCGCCAGGAAGCGTGGAGTCACCGGGGAAGGTAGTCGGCGTCGTGGGTGCCTGATCGACGCTGCCGAGCGTCGGCAGATCAGTGGCCCACTTGGGAAGCGGGAGGTCCGCGTTCTGGACGCTGTCGGCGACAAAGGCCACCACAAACACCTGCTGATCGTGGAGGATCCGCTCGTTGCCGAGATCGGAGGTACGGACCGTCCGCGCATCAGCCTTGTCGTAACGGTCCCACACGATCGTGCGCAGCGAGGCCTTCTCGGGCTTGCCGTTCACGTCGCAGGTGTCCTTGTCCTCGGCGTAGGTGACATCGCCGCTGGGCGGGGTGAGTTCGGCTCCGGTGATCGTGAGCTTTGTGTCCGTGACCTTCACTCCGTACAGGCCGAGGAACACGTCGAACCGGGCAGACTTACCGGTGCTGCGGTTGATGGCTTGCTCGTTCGAGGGATGCCAGTGCATCACACCGTCACCGTGGGAGTGAATCTGGAGCTCCTGGTAATCCGCGCTGGACTCCTTGTTGTCCTTGAACGGATCCAGATAGTGATCACACACGTAGATGCCGTAGGCCAGGTGCCAGTGGTTGCCCAACTTCGGGCCGGCGGCCTCGGCACGGCTGTAGTGGCGGGACACCCCCACGACGAGCACACCGAGAACAAACACTGCAGCAATGGCGATCGGAAAGATCGATCCACCCTGGAAGCGGATCTTCTTGCCTTTGCCCCGCTGTGCGAGACGAGCAACTTTTTTCGCAGATGAGGCCTTACCCATACAAGGGAGCGAGGCTATCGGGTCCCGGCCCCGTACCGGGGGTCAGGACATCAGAGCGACGCGAAAAGTGCCTCGTACCGCTCGGCGACCGCCGCGGGCGACACGTGCTGCTCCACCCAGATTCGGCCCGACCGGCCGGCGGTGATGAGCCCCTCGGGGTCGGCCAACAGGTCCCGGAGTGCCGCAACGAACAGGTCTGCGCGGTCGGGCGCGACCGATCGGCCGGCACGACTCTGCTCGAGAATCCTCGGTACCTCGGTTCCGGGGTCGATCGCCGCAAGGATCGGGCGTCCGGCGGCAAGGATGGAGTAGGTCTTGCTCGGCACGCTCACCCTGCCCAGACCGGTCTTCAACGGCACGACATGGACATCGCCGGTGGCGAGCACCTCGGACAGCCGTTCGACCGGCTGATAGGCGCCGAAGTGAACGTTGGGGAGGCCCGCCGCAAGCGCCTCGAGACCCTGGCGCCCGGACCCGTCGCCGTTGATCACGAAGGTCACGTTGGGGATCTGGCGAGCCGCCTCGACCAACAGGTTCAGCGACTGGGACATGCCGACATTGCCGGCATACATCACGACTGGCTCGTCACCGATTCCCAGTTCGGATCGGTAGGCCGTCATCCGGTCGAGCGGACGGATGGCCTCGGTGTCGACGAAGTTCGGGATCATGCGAACGGCGGCCCGGCGCGACGGGCTCACCTTCGCCGCCACGTTCGCGGCAAGGTCGTCCGACAGCACCGTGATGGCGGCGGAGCGGCCGTAGGTAACCCGCTCGAGCCAGCGCGCAGCGGCAATGATCCGGGGATTGGTGATGGCGCCCGTCTCGACCGCCGCATCGGGGAACACGTCCTGCACGTTGAACACGAGCGGGGCGCGACGCAGCAGCCCGACGGCCCACCCAACCAGACCGAGCGGTAGGGGCGGAGACATGACGAGCACGACGTCCACCCGACCGCGTCCGCCTTCACGACCCGCAGTGAGCGCGCCCCATCCCGCGAGCGCACAGAACCCGCCGAAGCCCAGCGCTCGACGGGCGATATTGCTGCGGTCCTTGCCCGGGAACGGGTGCACGCGGGTAACCGAGCCGAACCACGTAGTCGCCCGGCGTATGCGACTGCCCTCCCAGCCCTCCTCGATGCGGTGCTTGCGGTACCAGGGCAGAGCCGTCACCACGTGGAGTTGATGCCCGCGGCGGCCGAGTTCGTGAACGAGTCGGGTCATCACCGTCCCGGTGGGCGCGGTATCGGGTTCGAAATGCGGGCAGAGAACGACGATCTTCACGACAGCGCCAACCGGTACGCGCCCAGCAGGTCCTCGGCGCTGCGGCGGGTGGAGTACTCGGCCACCCGCGCCCTGCCGGCAGCAACGAGTTCCGCTCTGCGCAGCCCGACCGTGTGCAGTGCCCCGGCCCACGCGTCGGGCTCGAGCGGCAGCACCAAACCAGCGCCGGCAACCACCTCGGGAAGGCTTCCGCGGTCGCTCGCGATCAGCGGCGTGCCGAGTGCCATCGCCTCGAGCGCGGGTGCGCCAAACCCTTCGTACTCGCTCGGGAACGCCACCGCCATGGCCATCTTGATGAGGCCATCGCGGTCGGCCGCCGGCACGCGCCCCGTGCGGATGACGCGATGCCGAACGCCTCGGGCATCGATCCGTTTGCGGAGCGCGCCCTCAGCCGAGCCCTCTCCTCCGGTGAGCACCAGTGTGATGTCTGCCCACGGGCCGGCAACGAGGTCAACGAGGAAGTCCTGCCGCTTGTGCGGATGTGTCATTGCGGGGTAGACGACGATCGGACCACTGCCGAGTCCGTATCGTGCGCGCAGTGTCCCCTCGTCGGTGGCGGCCGCGCCGAGTTCCGGCTCCATCCCGAGAAGGACAGGCACAATGCGCGCCGGATCCACGCCGTACGCATCGACCACCGTGCGCTTCACGAACTCGGTGGGTGTCACGATCACACGGGCGCGCTGGATCGAACGGGGTGTGGACCATCGCAGATACCGAAGCTTGAGCGGCGCGACGTACTGCGGATACTCGTGCCACTGGAGGTCGTGAACCGTGAGGACTGCGGGCTGTACCCCGATTGCGGGCACTGAGCCTCCGCCGTGATGCACGAGCGACATTCGCCGACGGCGCGCCTCACGCGCCAACCATGAGTGCTCCATCGCCACTCGGACGGGACGCTGCTGGCCGGACAGCGGTGCGGTGACGAACCGACACCCGGCGAGTTCGGGGTGCGCGTCCTCGAAGCCGGGCAGCACGAACGCCGTCAGGTCAAACTCGCTGGAGACCTCCCTGAGTCCGAGCAGTTGACGGACGAAGTAGTCCTCGCTGCCGCCGACCCGCCCGGGTCGCGCCCACAGCAGGTTCATGCCGACTGCGGTCACCGTGGGGCCCGACCGACGACCGCGGCCTCCCTGCCGGTGATGAGGCGCTTGATGTTCGACCAGTGACGAACGGCGCACAGCCCAAAGATGCCCGCTGCAACACCGACCTCCCAGCCCGGGCGGCCGAACGCCGCCGCGAGAAGCGGAACCGCCGCACAGGCGGCGAGCGACCCGAGCGAGCCGCGCTTGGTGACCTTGACGGTGGCAGCGAACACGCTGATGCCGATGAGCGCGACATACCAGAACATCGGGATGACTCCGCCGCCCGCGGTAGCCATTCCCTTGCCGCCCCGGAACCCACGGAACACGGGGAAGATGTGGCCCACCACTGCAGCGGCCCAGCACGCCATGGCGAGCGGGCGTCCGTCGACCGCGAGCCCGACGATCGGGATGATGAGGCCCTTGAGCATGTCGCCCACGAGCACGATCGCCCCCGCGGACTTTCCCGCGGTTCGGTACATGTTGGTGGCCCCGGGGTTTCCGCTGCCCTCCTTGGTCGGGTCAACGCCCTTGCGTCGACCGACGACGATCGCTGTCGGGAACGTACCGAGCAGGTACGAACCGAGAATCAGGAGAACCCAGGCAACCGGCACGCCCAAACACTACGACGCACGACGGCGTCCGCCCGGGCACTGTCGGGACCGACCGGCTCACGACAACGGACGGAGGTGCACCACGTCGCCGGTGTCGATGATGACCGTCGCGCGCTCGGCATCCGTATCGCCGTCCGGTCGGACCACGAGACGACCGTCGGCGAGGACATCCACCGCGGTCCCGATGATGTCGCGGGTCATCATCTCCACCCTCACGTGCTGACCGATCGTCACGAGTCGGCGCCGGTACTCGTCGTCGTGGTCGTCGCCCAGTTCCGCGAGCGCAGCGAGGAGGGCATCGAGCACGTCCGCAGGGTCCACATCCGGCCCGAGGCAGGCGGCTCCGGGAGGGGCCCACCGGACGTTCAGCCCGAGTCCGGGTACGACGTAGTCCACTCCACCGGCGTGGCCGCCCACCTGAGTGAGGATCCCGCCGAGTTTTTTTCCGTCCACCAGGAGGTCATTCGGCCACTTCAGGTCAACCCGGAGGCCGGTCAGCCGCTCAGCGGCAACCGCGGCAGCAACCGCAACCCGGTGGGTGAGACGATGGGGTTGGTCCAGACCACGGCGAAAAAGGAACGAGACCAGCAGGTTCGCGCCCGGAGGCGCCTCCCAGACCCGGTCCAGACGACCCCGGCCGGCGGTCTGGTGAACGGCCCGAAGCACCGTTCCGTCGGGCGCACCGCTGGCGGCAGCAGCCAGGAGATCGGCGTTCGTCGAGCCGGTTTCTTCGACAACTTCGACAATGAATCTTGGCTGATCGGTACTCATCGGCCAACATTGACACTTGTGCTCCAAAAGATCCTGATTGCCAACCGCGGCGAGATCGCCGTCCGAGTCATCCGCGCCGCCCGTGAACTCGGGATCAAGACCGTCGCGGTCTACTCCGAACTCGACCGCAATGCGCTCCACGTCCGGCTTGCCGACGAGGCCTACGCGCTCGGCGGACAAACCGCGGCGGAGAGCTACCTGAACACCGAGGCGATCCTCGACGCCATCCGGCGCTCGGGCGCCGATGGCGTTCACCCCGGATACGGCTTCTTTTCCGAGAACGCCGATTTCTGCCGTGCCATCGAGGCAGAGGGTGTGGCATTCATCGGGCCGCCGCCCGAGGCAATCGAGGAGATGGGCGACAAGGTGTCGAGCCGCAGGGCCGCGCTGCGTGGCGGCGCTCCGATTGTCCCGGGCACCACCGACTTCGTGACGACTGCCGAGGAGATCACCGCGTTCGGCAACGACTTCGGGTTCCCGATCGCGATCAAGGCAGCCTTCGGCGGCGGCGGGCGCGGCATGAAGGTGGTCCGTAGTGCCGACGAGGTGCAGTCCGCCATGGAGTCCGCCCAGCGCGAGGCTCGCAACTTCTTTGGACGCGACGAGATCTACGTGGAGAAGTACCTCACGTGGCCGCGTCACGTCGAGGTGCAGCTGGTCGGCGACAAGCACGGCAACTGCGTGTGGGTGTCCACGCGTGACTGTTCGGCGCAGCGCCGTCACCAGAAGCTCATCGAAGAGGCGCCGGCGCCGGGTCTCCCCGACGGCATGGAAGAGGCGATGGGGCAGGCGGCGATCAAGGCGGCCAAGGCCGTGGGCTACTTCAACGCCGGCACAGTGGAATTCATCTACCAGAATGGCGAGTTCTTCTTCCTCGAGATGAACACCCGCCTCCAGGTGGAGCACCCCGTCACCGAGGTGATCACCGGCATCGATCTCGTTGAGTGGCAGATCCGTGTGGCCTCCGGCGAAAAGCTTCCGATGACGCAAGAGGAGGTTGCCGCACAGCGACGCGGTGCCGGCATCGAGGTGCGCATCAACGCCGAGAACCCCGCCGGCGGCAAGTTTCTCCCCTCCCCCGGCACGATTACGGCGCTGCGTGTGCCCGACGGCTTCGGCGTTCGCTTCGACGCCGGCTACGAGGCCGGGGACGAGGTCAGCCAGTACTACGACAACCTCATCGGCAAGCTGATCGTATGGGGCAAGGACCGCCCGACCGCCATAGCCCGCGCCGTACGCGCGCTCAAGGAACTCGTGGTCGAGGGCGTTGCAACGACGATCCCCGCCGACATCGCCATCCTCGAGCACCCGGACTTCGCTGCCGTTACGCACTCCACGAAGTGGGTCGAGGAGACCCTTGACCTTTCCGGCATCGGTGCACCAAAGAAGCCAGAGGCCGCCGGTGAGGATGCTGCAGCGCTTGTAGAGCGCCGCACCACCGTCGAGGTGAACGGCAAGCGCTTCGACGTGAAGATGTGGGTTCCCGACACGCCGATGATCGCCATCGCGGGCGGCGCAGGCGGCGGGGCCAAGAAGCCCGCACGCTCGGCGTCGGGCAGTGGTGTGGCCGGCGGCACCGGGGCGGGCGACGTGGCCGTGCCCATGCAGGGAACGATCGTCAAGATCCTGGTCGAGGTCGGCCAGGCCATCGAGGCAGGTCAGGCCGTCGTGGTTCTCGAAGCCATGAAGATGGAGAACCAGATCAATGCCGAAAAGACCGGCACGGTGAAAGAGATCAAGGTCGCGGTGGGTGCCAAGGTCGGCGCCGGCGACATCGTCGTCGTCATCGCCTAAACGAACCCACCCAACGCACGAGAACTACTCGGCAGCCTCGGCAAGGGCCTCGCTGAGTGCAGGGTGCACGAGCAGGCTCTCGACGATGTCGGACACCTTCAGGTTGGCCGTGACGGCCAGCGCTATGACGCTGATGAGTTCTGCAGCGTTACCGCCGACGATCGACCCACCCAGCACCTCGCCCGTGGCAGGGTCGGAGATGATCTTCACGAAGCCACGGGAATCGTTGTTGATGAGCGCCTTCGCCGACGCGGAGAACGGCACCTTGGTAACCCGGATCTTGCGTCCGGCGGCGAACGCCTCGGCCTCAGCCAGACCCACATCGGCAATCTCGGGTTCGGTGAAGATCGCAGACGCTGCCTTGTCGTAGTCGAGGTGGCGGTGCTCCCTCGTGTGCAAACCCATCACGTGCTCGGCAACCTTGCGACCTTGCATCGAGGCCACGGACGACAGCGGAAGCTTCCCACTCACGTCGCCTGCCGCATAGATGTGCGGCTGATTGCTCTGGCAGTGCTGGTTGATCTCCACGTAGTCATTGCGATCCATCTCCACCCCGGCTGCTTCGAGGCCGAGACCGTCGGTATTCGGCACGGACCCGATCGCGAGCACGGCGTGGCTGGCCCGAACCATGCGGCCGTCGTCGCAGCGCACAACGACCCCTGTCCCGTTCTCGTCGTCGACAAGATCGATGCCCACAGCCCGCGCGCCCTTGAGCAGCGACACCCCGCGCTTGAGGAAGTCCACCTCAAGCACCGCGGCCACCTCGGGATCTTTGCTGGGCAGGACCTGCTGGCGGCTGACGACCAGGGTGACCTTGCAACCCAGTGATGCGAACATGTGGACGAACTCCACGCCCGTGACGCCGGACCCGATGACGGCGATATGTACCGGCATCACCTTGGGCGGGTAGCAGTCGCGCGTGGTGAGGATTCGATCACCATCGGGTTGACACCAGTCCGGGATCCGTGGACGCGAGCCGGTAGCAACCAGCACGGCGTCAGCGTGGAGCGTCTCGGTAACACCGTTGGACTCCACGAGGATCTCGTTCGCGTTCTTAAACGAGGCCGATCCGGCGATCATCCGGACCCCTTGGCTCGACAGGAGGCGCTCCACGGAGGTCTGGATCCGGGTCTTGATGCTCTCAATGCGTTCTTCGAGCGCGGGGGTGTCGATCTCGACTTCGTGCTGCTCGAGCCCCATGCCGCGCATGCGCCGACTCGCCGCCATCGCGCCGCCGGTAGCGATCATCGTCTTGGACGGGATGCAGTCCCAGAGGTGCGCGGCACCGCCGATGACCTCACGCTCGACCACGGTGACCTCTGCCCCGAGCCGAGCGGCATAGGTGGCGGCGGTGTTGCCGGCGGGGCCCCCACCAATGATGACAAAGCGCACGGCCACGGCGAAAAGGCTAGCGTTCGCACAATCGATCAGAGAGGTGGCCCGATGAAGACCATGTTTAGCTCACGCCGAAACCCCCGTGGATTGGCGGCTCTGCTCGCAATGACACTCGGACTCGGCATCGTTCTCCAAGTTTCCGCCCCACCGTCGGGTGCCGGCTTCCTCGGACCCGGCCCCGGAGCCTTCGCAGTTACCTACGGCAGGACTGCGCCGACCGACGTGGAAGCTTCGTGGGCGAGCCGAGGCATCATCACCGTCACGCGCACATCGCGCGGGAACTACACGATCGTCGCGCCTGCAGTTACGGGGCAGGGAAACCCACAGTTGACTGTCCTCGGACCCGGTGCTCCCCTGCCGCTCTGCTCGGTGGTCAGCACCTCGAATGCCAATCCCGGAACCAAGGTGAAGGTTCGCTGCTGGAGCGCGGCTACGGGCAAGACCCGCGATGCCGGGTTCACGTTGCTCTACACCTCGATACGGAACCCGCTGGCGGGAAATCATTACTCGGTGCTGACCACGAACAAGTCGAACCGCTCGCACACGCCGACCAACCAGTTCCGGGCCGAGCCGGGGGCTGCCCCGCTCAGGGTGACGAGGCTGGCCCGCGGGGCGTACACCGTGATAATCCCGAACGAGAGCTTCCCCAACAAGGGAATCCTGTTCGTGTCTGCAACGGGGTCAAGCCAGCGCTATTGCAACCTTGCCGATTGGTTCCTCTCCGGCTCAGACATCAACGCTCGGGTTGACTGCTACTCGCGAACCGGGGCTCGGGCAGATTCACGCTTCACGCTCACCGCAACGGTGGCAGACATCTTCGGGGACACCAGCCCGAACGCCCTGTCGCTCTTGCGGAACGCGGGGGCGTCCTACGACAGCACGTGGACCGAAATCAGCGGGAACTACCACTGGAGCGGGGCCTCGGGCACCGACGCCACTCGCAACGAGTTTCAACCCGGAAGGTCCACCATCGTCGGCGACAACCTTTGGTCCGATCCCAGTCCCGCTGTGTTCACGATGGTGTCCGGCTTTGGCTCGAACTTCCGCTGCTCACCTGGGGTTACCCAGACCGACTCGGTCAGTGGTGACGCAACATTTGAGGTTCAGTGCTTCACCCCTGCGGGTTATCCGGTGAACGCCTCGTACACCCTTGGGGCTGTAGTCAAGTCGTTCGCGTTCTAGGCCAACCTGCGCCGGACTCCACAAAGTCCCCTGCCGAGGTCGCCTCGGCAACTAGCCTCACCTGTCTGTGAGCGAGCACCTCGAGAACGACGACAGCGAAGTCACCGACGGCGGTCATTCCGTCTTCGAGGCGGAGCGTTCCAAGCGCTACGACAAGATCGATGAGATGCGGTCGGGGGGACTCGAGCCCTACCCGTATCGCTTCGACCGGACACATACGCTCTCGGACCTTCGTGCAGCGTTCGGTGACCTTGAAGCAGGCACGGAAACCGAGCATCGCGTCTGCGTCGCTGGCCGCGCCATGCTCATCCGGGAGCAGGGGAAACTGATCTTCGCGACACTGAAGGACCGCGATGGCGACCTCCAACTGTTTGTCTCGAAGGCCGTCATCGGCGACGACTCGTTCGCGGCGTTCGGGGACCTCGACCTCGGCGACTGGGTTGGCGCCGAGGGCACGGTGATGACCACCCGCAAGGGCGAACTGTCCGTCAAGATCGACCGCTTCGAACTCCTGTCGAAGGCGGTGCGACCCATGCCCGACAAATGGAAGGGTCTCACCGACGTCGACACACGCTTTCGGCAGCGCTACGCGGACCTCATCGTCAACGACGAGGCACGTCGCACCTTCCGCATCCGCCACGAGATGATCTCCAGCTTCCGGCGGACGCTGGCAGAGTTGTCGTTCATCGAGGTGGAGACCCCCGTGCTGCATGTCGAGGCCGGCGGAGCACATGCCCGCCCCTTCGTCACCCACCACAACGCGCTCGACATGCAGATGTACCTGCGCATCGCCCTCGAGCTGCACCTCAAGCGACTCATCGTGGGTGGCATGGAGCGGGTGTACGAGATCGGCAGGGTGTTCCGCAACGAGGGTCTCTCCCCGAGACACAACCCCGAGTTCACGATGATGGAGCTGTACCAGGCGTACGGCGACTATTCCGAGGTGATGAACATCACCGAGGAACTGATCCGCAGGGCAGCCATGGATTGCCTCGGCGGCACCATTGTCGACATCAACGGCACCGAGTGCGACCTCGCCGACCCCTGGCCCCGGCACCGGATGATCGACCTCGTTGCAACCGCAACCGGTGTCGACATCCATCCGTCCATGCCTCTCGCGAAGCTTGTTGCGCTGGCGGAGCAGTACGGCAGCAAGCCCGAGCCGCACTGGACTGCCGGCAAGCTCATCGACGAGCTGTTTGAGGCGACGGTGGAGCAGTCGCTCGTGCGGCCGACGTTCGTGACCGGCCATCCGGTGGACATCTCCCCGCTCGCTCGGCGGGACCGCAACGATCCGTACCTCACGGAACGCTTCGAACTGTTTGTCGGGGGGCGCGAGCTCGCCAACGGCTACAGCGAGCTGAACGACCCCCGGGAACAGCGCATGAGGTTCGAGGAGGAACAGGCCTCCAAGGAGAGCGGCAACCTCGAGGCCGGCACCGTGGACGAGGACTACCTGCGCGCGCTCGAGTACGGCATGCCGCCCACCGGCGGGCTTGGAATCGGTATGGACCGTCTCGCAATGCTGCTGAGCGGCGCGCAATCGATCCGGGAGGTCATCCTCTTCCCCACGCTGCGCCTCGAGCAGTTCTAGTGCTTGAAAGTCTGACCTCTCGCCGGGCACTACTCCTTGGAGCCCTCTCACTAGCGGGCGGTGCAGTGTCAGCCTGTTCGCCCGGGCGTGGCACTGCTCGCCCCGGCCCGACGTCGTCCACGTCACCGGTCACGAGTGAGTTCGTCACGTCCCCCACCACGGTGCCGAGCGCCCCGTCCACCACCAGTGCTCCCTTCAACCCGGCGACGCCGTACATCACACCGAACGATCGCTTCTACCGCATTGACACCAGCATCGAGGCCCCACAGGTCGATGCGGCGACGTGGTCGATGACCGTCGAGGGTCTCGTGGACCGGCCGCTCACGCTTTCCTACGCAGACCTGCTGGCCAGACCACAGGTCAAGCGCACCATCACCCTTGCCTGCGTCTCGAACTACGTCGGTGGGTTACTGGTCGGCAACGCCGAGTGGGAGGGGGTGCTGCTGGCGGACGTGCTCCGGGAGGCCGGCGTGCAGGACTCCGCCGAACAGGTCTTCACCACCAGCGTCGACGGCTGGACCTGCGGCTTTCCTGTCGCGGCAGCGCTCGACGGTCGCGACGCCCTCATCGCGTTGCGCATCAACGGCGAGCCACTCCCGGCCGAGCACGGCTACCCCGTTCGCCTCGTGGTGCCCGGGCTGTACGGCTACGTGTCGGCCACGAAATGGCTGTCGTCGATCCGCCTGACCACCTGGGAGGAGGAGTCGTTCTGGATCCGCGTCGGATGGAGCCGGGAGGGACCGATCAAGACGCAGTGCCGGATCGACCTGCCGCGCTCTGGAACGGAGATCGACGTTGGTCCCACGATGATCGCCGGGGTTGCGTGGGCCCCGCACACCGGAGTGGCCAAGGTCGAGGTGCAGATCGACAACGGTGAGTGGATCGAGGCAGAACTCGGCGACGAAGACCTCGACGACGCGTGGCGTCTGTGGCGACTCCCGTGGACCGCAACACCCGGATCCCACCTGCTGCGTGCCCGGACCACCGACAAGACCGGCGTCACACAGACCGACCAGCCCGCACCGCCCGAGCCCGACGGCGCCACCGGCTACCCGACACGGGGCTTCAGGGTTGTTGACCGGACCGCCCGCTGAGGCTTAGCGCCGCTTGAGACGCAACCCGCGCGCCCAGAGCGCAAGTGCCCCGACGAACGCAGCGAGCGACACCACCCCGAGCACTGCGCCGCCTCCCGCCACGGCCAGGGCCAGGAACACGCTGACAGCGCCGGCCCAACAGGCCCAGCCTGCCTTACGGAGCACCCGATCGCCACGAAGGATCTGGGGGTTGGTGGACGCCGTGAAGTTGATCCCGGAACGCTCCAGCCGCGCCCTGCGCAGACGGCGACGCGTGAGCAGCGACGCAGAGAACAGGATGATCGCCAGCACCGACCAGGCGAGCAGCGTGCGTGCGGCCGGGCCGTTGTTGTTGCAGTCCGGGTTGTTGGCGATGTTCTGCCGGCACGAACTGTGGTTCATGCCCGACGTGAGCGACCAGAACAGCAGGATCACCGCGCCGGCCACGCCGACAAAAGCCCCGGCCGAGGTGGCGCGCTCGACGGCCGACTGACGGTTCGCCCCCGTGCGGGCCATCTACTTGCCGGGGCGGTACACGCCGAAGACCTCGCGCAATGCGTCGCTGATCTCGCCGAGGGTTGCCCCCACGCGCAGGGCTTCCTTCATCGGGTACATCACATTCTCGGTGCCCCGTGCAGCGGTCTTGAGGTCCTCGAGCCGCGCCGCGAGCGCTGCGTGATCCCGGTCCGCCTTGTACGCAGTGAGGCGCGCAACCTGGCCCTTTTCGAGCTGCGGGTCGATTGCCTGCAGGTCCGGCTCGGAGTCCCCGGACGCAGTGAACTTGTTGACACCGACGATGACCCGCTCGTCATTGTCGATCGACTTGGCGTACTCGTAGGCCGCCGTCTCGATCTCATCCTGCTGGTAGCCGGCCTCGATGGCAGCAACTGCGCCGCCCATCTCGTCGATCTTGTGGATGTACTCCCACGCGAGCCGCTCGATCTCGTCGGTGAGCGACTCCACGAGGTACGAGCCGGCGAGCGGGTCAGGCGTGTCGGCGATGCCGCTCTCGTAGCCGATGATCTGCTGGGTGCGCAGGGCGATCTGTGCCGAGCGCTGCGTGGGCAGCGCCAGCGCCTCGTCGAAGCCGTTCGTGTGCAACGACTGGGTGCCACCCATCACGGCGGCCATCGACTGCACCGCAACACGAACGATGTTGTTCTCGGGCTGCTGGGCCGTCAGCGTGGAGCCACCAGTCTGGGTGTGGAACCGGAGCAGCTTCGATGACTCCTTCTTCGCACCGAAACGCTCGGTCATGAGGCGGTACCAGATGCGACGGGACGCGCGGAACTTCGCGATCTCCTCGAAGAAGTGATTGTGCGCGTTCCAGAAGAACGACAGGCGGGGGGCGAAATCGTCCACACCGAGTCCCGCCGCTATGGCTGCCTCGACGTAGGCAATGCCGTTCGCGATCGTGAACGCAATCTCCTGCGCAGCGGTGGAGCCGGCCTCACGGATGTGGTACCCGGAGATCGAGATCGTGTTCCACTTCGGGACATGCTTCGAGCAGTACTCGAATATGTCGGTGATGACACGCATGCTCGGCCGGGGCGGGTACACGTACGTACCGCGGGCGATGTATTCCTTGAGCAGATCGTTCTGGATCGTTCCGGTGATGGCCGAGGCGGGAACCCCCTGCTCCTCCGCAACCAGTTCGTACATGAGCAGGAGCACTGCCGCCGTCGAGTTGATGGTCATGGACGTCGTGACCTTGTCGAGCGGCAGGTCCTTGAGCAACAGGCGCATGTCGGCGAGCGAGTCGATCGCCACGCCTACCTTGCCGACCTCGCCCTCCGAGCGCGGGTGGTCCGAGTCGTACCCCATCTGTGTGGGCAGGTCGAACGCGCAGGAAAGGCCCGTCTGGCCGGCGTTGAGGAGGAACTTGAAGCGCTCGTTGGTTGCCTCGGCCGTCCCGAAGCCCGCGTACTGGCGCATCGTCCAGAGCTTGCCCCGGTACATCGTGGGGTAGACACCGCGGGTGTACGGCGGCTGCCCCGGAAGGCCCAGTTGCGTTGCTGGGTCCCAGCCCGCAAGGTCCTCAGCCGTGTACACGGCCTTGATCTCGATACCGGAATCAGTTCGCTTCACGTCATCTGCCACCCAAACAGCGTACTCAGGGGGTCGAAGGTCCCGACCAGCCAAACCCTGAGGGATGAACGACATCCACGCCCCCGCAGTCACAATGGGGGCGTGGATCTCGTTCGCCTGCTCAACCTCGCCCCCCACGGTGCGGACACCTTCATCGGAACCGGGCCGCACTACAACTGGGGTGGGCTGTATGGCGGCCAGATCGTCGCTCAGGCGGCACGTGCAGCGGCCAACACCATCGACGGACTCGGCGGCCCCGACGGCTTCGCGATCAACTCGCTGCGCGCGTACTTCATCCGGCCCGGTGATGCCTCACAGCCGATTCAGTTCGATGTGGAGCGCCTGCGGACCGGTCGGGGCTTCGCCACCCGCAGGGTGCTCGCCCGGCAGGCCGACGGGGCGATCCTCAACCTCGAGGCATCGTTCCAGCGGCCCCAGGACGGCCCCGACATCGACAGTTCGCCGATGCCCGTCGTTCCGGGGCCCGACGATGTGGCCACGAGCAACTGGACACCGCTGTTCGAGCGCAAGCCGCTGATGCAGGCACAGATGCCCGATGACGGTCGCCGCGGCGCCCACCGCGAGATGTACTGGATGCGGTCCGCAATACCGCTCGGCGACGACCAGGTGAACCACTGCTGCGCCGCGGCCTACCTGAGCGACGACCTCCCGTGCGACGCCGTAGCGCGCGCCCATCCGGGGGGCGGCGGGGACCTGCCCACCGACCACCCGCAGTGGTTCGAGGCGTTCAAAAAGGGCTGGTTCTCCGCGAGCCTCGACCACGCCATGTGGTTCCACCGACCGATGCGGGCCGACACGTGGCAACTGTTCGACTGCAGCTGTGTCACCTACACCGGGGGCAGGGGCCTCACCGTGGGCAATGTGTACGCGCTCGACGGCACACACGTGTGCACGTTCACCCAGGAGGCCGTTGTCCGACCCGTGAGGGCCTGACGAGCGTTTAGTCTCGGGGCATGACCGCCACCGAGCACTCCAACGGATTCGCCAACGCCGCCATGGGCAAAGCAGCGCTGAACATCGGCCCGCCCACGTTCGACAACGTCGTCGACGAGCGGAACTACCGCAAGGCCAAGCTTGCCGGTGCGCTGCGGATCTTCGGCCGCCTCGGCTTCGGCGAGGGGGTTGCCGGGCACATCACCGTGCGCGACCCGGAGTTCCCCGACCAGTTCTGGGTGAACCCGTTCGGCGTCAGTTTCCGGTACATGCGCGTGAGCGACCTGCTCCTCGTGAACCACGAGGGCGAGATCCTGCACGGCGACGCCCCGCTCAATCGGGCGGCATTCAACATCCACTCGGCGATCCATCAAGCACGCCCCGACGTCGTCGCCGCAGCACACGCGCACTCGGTGTACGGCAAGGCATGGGCCTCGCTCGGCCGGAGGCTCGACCCGATCACCCAAGATGCCTGCGTGTTCTACGAGGATCACGACGTGATTGGTGTGCAGGGCGGCGCCGTGGTGTTCAGTGCCGACGCCGGCAAGGAACTCGCCGCAAACTTCCCGGTCGGCAAGGCGGCGATCCACCAGAACCACGGGCTGTTCACCGTTGGCGACACCGTCGATGCCGCCGCGTTCTGGTTCATCACGATGGAACGCTCGTGCCAGGCGCAGTTGCTCGCCGAGGCTGCCGGCACACCGCACCTCATCTCCCACGAGAACGCGGTGTACACGCGGGAACAGACTGCGTTCCCGCTCGCCGGATGGTTCAGTTTCCAGCCGCTCTGGCAGGAGATCTGCAGGACCGACCCCGACCTGTTCGACTGAGCCCCGGCTCAGTAGCCGATGTTCACACAGGTGTTGTTGGTGCTGTTGCTGTTGGACCCATTGACACAGGTGGTGTTGTTCCAGATCACCGCGGGGAACGTGGTCGGCTGGAACGAACCCGAGTTCGTTTCGGAATTTCGGGCGAGTGCACCGGTTAGGTCAGCGTTGGTCAGGATCGCGTTGGCCAACGCAGCACCCTTGAGGTTCGTGCCCCGGAGGTTCGCACCGGTGAGGTCGATTCCGGGGGCAGTGCTGCTAGCCAGAATGGTGGAATCCTGAAACGACAGCCCCGACAGATTGACCGTGGGCCCGAGCAGGAAACCAGACTTCAGCACCCACTTGGCCGGCAGTGGCGCCGGTGTACCGATGATTCCGGACGCTTTCAGATTGGTGAAGTTCGCGCACTTCTGAGCATTGTTCACCGGGATGCACCCGAACTTCGCGCCCGTCAGGGTGGCGTTGTTCAGATTTGCCCCGGTCAGGTTGGCACCGCTCAGATCGACATTGGTGAAGTTCGCGCCACTCAGGTCCGCGCCCGCAAGGTTCGCTCCGGTTGCAATGTCGTACTGCACACCGTTGATCGTCATCAGGGTGCCCGAACGTGAACCGGAGCCACCGGCCACCGAAACGATGGTGACCACCACAGCCGCAAGCACCACAGCGGCACCCAAACCGCCGATCAACTTCTTTCGCCGGGTCGCCGCGCGCGACGTTGTCTTCGTCTTTTCCTCGGTGCTCATGGCCCCTCCAATACTCGTTCTATTCTGACAGACGCCGGCGGGCTGCAGTGCTCTCCCGAACTCCGCCGAGGCGAAGCACGAACTCTGGGCGACCATCGAGACGTGAGCGTCGCTGCGCCAGCAGCAGCGAACAGGAGCCCTATGCCGAAGCGAAGCGGCGGCTATGGGCGACCATCGGCTAGTGACCCATCCAGGGGGCACACAGCCCGTCGAGGTCACGCACCTCGATCTTGTCCCGATTCGCCCAGGTGACCACGTTGCTCGGGTCCGGGCGCAGTTTGAACGTACGGAACGACATTTCGAGCGTGTCGATCGCGAGGATCCGGCCGCTCAACGAGTCGCCGAGGCCGAGGAGCAACTTGATCGTCTCGAGCGCCTGGATGGAACCGATGATGCCGGGCAGCACACCGAGCACACCTGCCTCCGCGCACGACGGGGCAAGCTCGGCCGGCGGCGGCTCGGGCACCATGTCGCGGTACGTCGGCCCGCTCTTCGGGTCGAACACGCTCACCATTCCCTCGAAACGGAAGATCGATCCGTGCACCACGGGGATGCCAAGCTTCACGCTCGCGTCGTTGAGCAGGTATCGGCTCGGGAAGTTGTCCGCACCGTCGACGACGACGTCGTAGCCCGGGAGGATGTCCATGATGTTGTCGGCCGACAGGCGCGTGTCGTAGGTAACCACGTTGACATCGGGGTTGAGCATCGTGAGTGTCTTCTTCGCGGAGTCCACCTTGCGGTCGCCGACGCGGTCGATGTTGTGCAGGATCTGGCGCTGCAGGTTCGAGGCATCCACCTCGTCCATGTCGACGATGCCGATGGTGCCCACACCTGCCGCGGCGAGGTACAGCGCGGCAGGCGAGCCGAGACCGCCCGCACCGAGCATAAGCACCTTGGAGCCGAGCAGTTTTGTCTGACCCTCCACACCCACCTCGGGCAGGAGCAGGTGACGCATGTAGCGGTGCTTCTGCTCGGCGCTCAGCGCAACCGGTGTGCGCCAGGCTCGGCCCTCGTCCTTCCAGCGCCCGAAGCCACCGGCCATCGACACCACGTTGGAGTAGCCGAGTTCCTGGAGCGTCTTGGCGGCGAAGGCTGAGCGAACGCCGCCTGCGCAGTAGACAACCACGGGAGCGGTCTTGTCGAGGATCTTGCCCTCCACCTGACCCTCGAGATGGCCACGCGGAATGTGCACCACGCCGAGCAGTGCACCCTGTTCGTATTCATCAGGCTCACGTACGTCGAGCACCACGGTGCCGCCGGCAGTGATCTGGGTCTCGGCCTCGGCCGGTGTTACCTCGGTGATCTCCGCCTTAGCGGCAGAGAGCAGGTCTCGGAAGGTTGCCATAGTGAAAGCCTACTGGCTGGGTCGGGATTCTGCAGGTGGGCGCCAGCGCCGCTACCGGTCACCCGCCGGGCGTGAGCAGCAGTGGGAGCACCTCGCTGATCCCCGAGCGGATGATCTCGGTGGCGAGATGGTCCATCTCGGTTGGCTCACCGTTCACGATCACCACCTGAGCACCGTGACGCTTCGCCTCGGGCACCACCCGGTTCACCGGGCCGACGGCGAGTGTGGACCCAACCGCAATGAGCAGATCGCACTCCGTGGCCACCCGAAACGCGCGGTCGATCACCTCCGGCACGAGGCTCTGGCCAAACGAGATCGTGTCGCTCTTCAGGACTCCGTGCTCACCACGGGTTCGGCAGCGCAGGCAGTCCGGGTCGTTTTCGCCCGCGGCGACGCGCCGCAGTGTCTCCGCCATCGGGAGGCGGTCCTGACAGTTCCAGCAACGGGAGTGATGCATCGTGCCGTGTACCTCGATCACGAGGTCCTCGCTCACACCCGCGAGCTGGTGGAGCCCATCGACGTTCTGGGTGATGAGGGCATGCAGTTGTGCGCGATCCTGCAGCGACACGATCGCCCGATGCCCTGCGTTCGGGCGGGCCTCCCAGGCAGAGGAGTGCAGCCGCGTCTGCCACGCAATCTCCCGCACCTCGGGATCGGCGAGGTAGTGGGTGATCGTTGCCATCTTTTCGGCCTTCGGGTTGAGGGTCCACAGCCCCTTCGGGCCGCGGAAGTCGGGAATACCGGAGTCGGTTGAGATGCCGGCCCCGGTGAGCACCACGATCCGGTCGGCTGCGGCCACGAGGTCCTGCACTCGACCGAGAGTGTCTCGCTCGATGTTCACGCCGACCCCTTCCGCTTCCCTGTTCCGCCGCACATCAGTAGAGCACGGCGACGCAGCACGCGTCGTCCCGATCGTGAGGAGACCCCATGCCCGCATCCACCCTCCTGTGCAGCGACAGCACGCTCATCGTCCTGCCCTGGCCAGACCGCGAGGCCGACAGCCGTGGGCACGAGGCACGCGGCCGCTACACCGAACTGTTCGTCCTGCCGATCCTCGGGCCTACGGCCACTTGGCTCCTGCGCCGGCTGGTCGACGGCCTCGAAGCCTTCCCGGACGGGTACGAACTCGACCTCGCCGAGACTGCAGGCGCGCTCGGTCTCGTGCACCAACCGGCACGGCCCGGCCCCTTCGCGAAGGCCCTCGACCGCGTCGTGATGTTCGGCTACGCACAGCCGGCGCCCTACGGCCTCGCAGTCCGTTCGCACCTGCAAACGCTCACCGCTAAACAGCTGGGCCGTCTCCCCCACCACCTTCAGTCGCTGCACGGGCAGTGGATACCGACCCGCTCGGTCACGAACGGGTGAAGGAGGTGACCAGTTCGATGAGCGAGCGGGTGCCGTAGGCGGTTGCCCCGCGTGACAGCCAGCCATCCTCGCTGTCGGAGTTCATCGTTCCGGCGATGTCCAGGTGGGCCCACGGCACGTCCGCGACGAACTCGTTGAGGAACAGCGCAGCGGTGATCACACCGCCGTACGGGCCGCCCACGTTCTTCATGTCCGCCACATTGGAGTCGAGCAGCTTGCGGTACTCGCGGTGCAGCGGCAGCTGCCACATCAACTCGTCCACACGTTCACCGGCAGCACGCACGCGCTCCACCCACTTCTGGTCGTTCCCCAGCACGCCGGCGATTCGGGTGCCCAGCGCGGACAGCACGGCACCGGTGAGCGTTGCGATGTCCACAATCGCGTCCGGCTTGTCCTCCACGGCGAGGCTCAGCCCGTCGGCGAGCACGAGGCGCCCCTCGGCATCAGTGTTGTGGATCTCGGCCGTCTTGCCGTTGCGGAACGTGAGCACATCACCGAGCTTGAAGGCGCTGCCCGACGGGAGGTTGTCCGTGCAGCAGAGGTAGCCAGTGACCTGTGTCTTGCAGCGCAGAGACTTGAGGGTGGACATTGCGGCGAGCACGGCAGCAGCACCGCTCATGTCCATCTTCATCATCACGTGCATGCCATCGGACGGCTTGAGCGAGATGCCACCCGAGTCGTACATCACTCCCTTGCCCACGAGGGCCACATGGCCCGATGGGTTGCGCGGCCGGTACACAAGCTTGACGAGGCGGGGGGGCTCCACGGAGCCCTGATTCACCCCGAGCATCCCGCCGCAACCCATGCGCTCGAGCTCGTCCTTGCCGAACACCTCGATCTCGAGCCCATTCGCCGCTGCGATCTCCTCGGCCCGCTCCGCGAGGTGACGGGCTGTGAGGTACGCCGGAGGGGTGTTGGCGAGGTCCCTCGCCGTGGTGACCGCCCCGGCGATCAACGAGCCGCGCTGGGCCCCGGCGCGGACAGTGGCCTCGCTCGCCGACCCCGCGAGCAGAACGACCCGCGAAAGGCCGCCCTTGGGCTTGTCGCTCTTGTGGTTCGTGAACCGGTACGACGCGAGCACGAGCCCCTCGGCAACCGCCTGGGCAGTTGCCCGGCTCGCCTCGCCGTCCACATCGGCAAGCGACGTAGCGAGGGTGGAACACTTTGCGGCAGCACGGGCGAGCGCTGCTGCTGCATTGCGCATCGCAGCGGGCGTGCGGTCCTTGCGCGCCCCCACACCGATCGCGATCACCGTGGCGCCCGAGGCTGTCGGGATGACGAGGGTCTGGCCGGGCTTGCCCTCGAACCCGAGCTCGGCAAGGCGGGCACGGGTCAGTCCGAGCGAGCGGGAAACCGTGCCCTCCGATGCCACCGGAATGCCGACGGCATCCGCGTCGCGGGGCGTCGAGCGAGCAACGTCGATCGTGAGGGTCATGACAACTCCTTGGTGATGATCGAGGTTCCCTCCTGCCACCTGGCCATGGTCCAGAGCAGGTCGGAGAGGCGATTGAGGTAGGGCACGACCAGCGAGGGATCGGCTGCCGCTGCGAGGGACATCCGCTCGGCGCGACGGACCACCGTGCGGGCAAGGTCGAGCCAGGCGGCGACCCGGTTGCCGCCCGGCACCACGAATTCGGTGGGCGGATCGAACCGGGTATCGAGATCGTCGATGATCGCCTCGAGGCGGGACACCATTGCGGGGGCCACCGCCGACTGCCCGGGCACGAGCTTGGTCCGGTTCGAGGGGAGCGTGGCCAGTTCGGCCATGAGCACGTACAGGTCCTTCATGATCGGCACGAGCAGTCCGACGAGTTCTTCTGCGTCCTCCGAGCCCGAA
>CAFBON010000006.1_pt1 | contig 18682 bp, 18 predicted proteins | sample 7269471 | NCBI WGS metagenome assembly CAFBON01 (sample SAMEA6814116, study PRJEB35770) | uncultured Acidimicrobiales bacterium | biome: Freshwater; feature: Freshwater reservoir; material: water | place: Czech Republic | collected 2017-07-26 | depth 30m m
AGCGAGTGCCGACGCACCGAATCGGGTGCTCCTTGCCCTGCGCGGCAGTGGCCAGGGTGTGTACGTCGGACTGGCCGAGGACACGTTCGTGGTGGCGAGCGAGCCGTACGGCATCGTGGAAGAGACGGCTCGCTTCGTCCGCCTGGACGGAGAGTCGCCGGCACACGCGGACCAGCCAGCGAGCCGCGGGCAGATCCTCGTGCTCGACGGCGCACTCGCCGGTGACCTCGCCGGTCTGCGCCGCATCGCCTATGACGGCAGCGAACTCCCGATCGCCGAGTCAGAGGTTGCCACCGCCGAGGTGACCACGCGCGACATTGACCGAGGCGCGTATCCGCACTTCCTGCTCAAGGAGATCAAGGAAGCACCCCTGAGCCTGCGCAAGACGCTGCGCGGCAAGATCGTGGAGCGCGATGGCCTGCTGCGCGCCGACCTGGGCACACGGACCATTCCCCCGTCGGTCATGGAGGGCCTGCGCAGCGGCCGGATCCGGAGTGTGAGGGTGATTGGGCAGGGCACTGCCGCCGTCGCCGGTCAGAGCACCGCCGTGTTGCTCGATGAACTTGCAGCGGGCCGCTTCGACGTGCGCGCAATCACTGCTACCGAACTGTCGGGTTTCCACCTCGCAGTCGACATGAGCGACATGCTCGTCATTGCCGTCAGCCAGAGCGGTACCACCACGGACACCAACCGGACGGTCGACCTCGTACGCGGTCGTGGTGCGAGCGTGATCGGCATCGTGAACCGGCGCAACAGTGATCTCACGGACAAGGCCGACGGGGTGCTCTACACCTCCGACGGGCGCGATGTCGAGATGAGCGTGGCATCGACCAAGGCGTTCTACGCACAGGTGGCCGCAGGTGCACTTCTCGCCTGCGCGATCTCCGACCTGGCCGGCGCTGGCAGCGATCGTCGTCGCCACGAGATCCTGACGGAACTGCGCAGGATGCCCGACGCGATGGACACGGTGCTGGAGCGCCGCCAGGACATCGCGGAGGCAGCCCAGCGCTTCGCCCCGCAGCGGCGGTATTGGGCCGTCGTCGGCAACGGCCCCAACAAGGTTGCCGCCGAAGAGGTTCGGGTCAAGCTGAGCGAGCTCTGCTACAAGTCGATCGCGTGCGATGTCACGGAGGACAAGAAGCACATCGACCTCTCCTCCGAGCCGCTGATCTTTGTCTGTGCAGCGGGCCTCGTCGGCTCGACGGCAGACGATGTGGCCAAGGAGGTAGCGATCTACCGGGCGCACAAGGCAGCCCCGATCGTGGTGGCGAGCGAGGGCGAGACGCGCTTCAACGGGGCACTCCACCTGGTGACCGTGCCGGTCGTGGACCCTGCGCTCGCGTTCATCCTGTCCGCGATGGTCGGTCACCTCTTCGGGTACGAGGCGGCACTTGCGATCGATGCGCTCGCCCGTCCGCTCCGCGAGGCGCGTGAGGCGATCGAGGACGCGATCGCATCCGGGGTCACGGGCGACCAGATGCTCCGCCGCGTGAGCAGGCAGATCGTGCCGATGGCGCAACGGTTCTTCGACACGCTCCGCACCGGTTCGTACGACGGAAACCTCGAGGCCTCCACAGCGGTTCGCCTCTCTGGTCTGTTGCGCGATGCGCTGTCGCCCCAGCCGCTCGAGGCGTACCAGGAGGATTCGGGCAAGGTCGGGTCCCCCTCCGGGCTCATCGACGACCTCACCGCCGCGCTCACCCGCGCCATCGAGGAACTCACCCGTCCGGTCGATGCGATCAAGCACCAGGCCAAGACCGTCACGGTGGGGATCTCGCGGAGCGATGAGGCGGTGCTCGACCGCTCGCTCGTGAGGGAGGTGCTCGCTACCGGGGCCGGGCGAGACCGGCTCGCGTATCGCACACTCAAGGTGCTCGGTGATCTCGACGGCGCCGTGGCCGCGGTTACCGGGTTCACGCGCTACCAGGTGGAGGGTGACCCGTCTGCAGACGCGACGATCACGGTGGTTGACCGCGGCGGGGTGAGCCTGTCGATGCCGTCCCGTGTCGAGCGGAACAGCAGCCTTCGGGGAACCAAGCGCCGCGTTGCGGCCGAGCGCGAAGTGCTCGTGGCCCGGGGCCGCTCGGACGGTCGTCACGTCATCCTCGTACCCGAGGTAAAGGGTTCGCAGACCACAGGGATCACGCTGCTGCACGTCCGGTTCCACGAACACCTCCCGGTGGCAACGATCCGCACGGTGCTGCAGGGCTACGACCGGCGCTACGACCGACTCGTCGACTGGGTGACCGAGACCGAGGGAAGCTTTCGGGACGACCTGCTTATCGACGTTCCGGTGGTGGACCTGCTCGTTGCCCCGATCTCCGAGGTCGCCGATCGCTGGAGATCGCAAGCGTGATCGGCATCGGGATCGATGCGGTGGACGTCGATCGCTTCCGGGTGTCGCTGCACCGGACACCCACGCTGAGGACACGGCTGTTCACCGAGGAGGAACTGCAGTACCTCGCCCCGCGTGTTGATCCGGTTCCCGGCCTGGCAGCAAGGTTTGCCGCCCGTGAGGCAGCCATGAAGGCACTCGACCAAGGGCTTGGCGCGTGGGGCTTCCACGACATCTCGGTGGTGCGTGACGGGTTGGGCCCGCCGAGGCTGTTGGTGGTGGGCAGGGCCGCGGAGGTTGCGTCCGGATTCGGTGTCCGATCCTGGAAGGTTTCGCTGACCCACACCGACACGGTCGCTATGGCCGTCGTCACCGCACTCTGACCGGCACAGGCATACCGGGTGTGATGGTGCCCGGACCGGTCCTGCCCGTTCGCCTACCGTAAGGACGTGCTTGCCGTGGTCAGTCCCGAGGAGATGCGTCGTATCGATGCCTCCGCGGTCGAACCGCTCGAGGTACTCGTGGAACGTGCTGGCGCAGCGGTTGCGCGTGCCGCCGTCCGGATGCTCGGTGGGTCGTACGGCAAGCGTGTCGTCGTGATCGCCGGCAAGGGGAACAACGGCGCCGACGGACGGGTGGCCGCGCGGCGCCTCGCCGATCGTGGTGTTCACGTCACCGTGCTCGACGCCGCCGGGCTTCCCGAACGGTTGCCCGAGTGTGACCTCGTGATCGATGCTGCCTACGGGATCGGCTTCCGCGGTACGTGGACGCCTCCGGACGTTGGCGGCACCCCGGTACTGGCGGTGGACATCCCGAGTGGTGTCGATGGCCTCACCGGGCAGTGCGATTCCGGTGTGATGCCCGCAGACCGCACCGTGACGTTCGCCGCGCTGAAGCCGGGTCTGCTGTTCCCGCCCGGCAGTGTGCTGGCCGGAACGCTCGAGATCGCCGACGTCGGTCTCGATGTTTCGGGGTCGTCAACGCATCTCGTCCAGCATCAAGACGTTGCGGAGTGGGTGACACCGCGCAGACCGGACTCGCACAAGTGGCGTGCGGCGCTGTGGGTAATCGCCGGTTCCGGGGGCATGCTCGGGGCGGCACGCCTTGCGGCCGCGGCGGCCCACCGCACCGGTGCGGGAATGGTCTATCTCTCCACACCCGGTGCCGGCGTGGATCCGCTTGCCCCCACCGAGGTGGTCAATCACCCGCTTGCGTCGGGCACCTGGGCCCAGGACACGCTCAACGCGGCCGGTCGATTCCATGCATTCGTCGTTGGCCCGGGGATGGGCAGGCTGGATTCGACCGCCCTGCAGATCCGCGAGTTCCTCTCCGCCACCGCCCGGCCCGTTGTGGTGGACGGCGACGGTCTCTTTGCGCTCGCCTGGAGCACGGAGGGCGCGGCGCCACTGCTGCGCGCCCGCACGGGTGAGACGGTGATCACTCCGCACGACGGCGAGTACGCGCTGCTCACGGGGCGCCGACCGGGGTACGACCGGATCGACGCCGCACGTTCGCTCGCCAGTCGAACCGGCGCCGTGGTTCTGCTCAAGGGCCCGGCCACGGTGGTGGCGGACCCCTCGGGCAACGTGCTTGTCGTAACCGCCGGGGACGAGCGACTCGCGACGGCAGGAACCGGCGACGTGCTGGCCGGCATCATCGGCGCACTGCTCGCCGCAGGGGTGCCAGCGTTCCGTGCGGCGGCTGCAGGGGCGTGGATCCACGGACAGGCGGCCCGTCGCGGCCCGGCGCGCGGACTGGTGGCGAGCGATCTGCTTGCGCTCATCCCAACAGTGCTGGCGGCCCTCTAGATGTTCAGCGAATCCTCCCGGGACAGCCGGTGGGTCGAGGCCCGCGTCGACCTCGCCGCCATCCGTCACAACGTCGGTGTCATCCGCCGGATCGTTGCGCCTGCAGCGGTGTGGGCGGTCGTGAAGGCCGATGGGTACGGCCACGGCGCTGTACCCGCAGCCAGGGCGGTGATGGCCGGTGGGGCCGAGGGGCTGTGTGTGGCCCTCGCGCAGGAGGGTGTGGAGCTTCGCGATGCCGGCATCGACGCGCCGATTCTGCTGCTGTCCGAGCAGCCCGCGTCCCAGCTTGATGCAGTCGTGACCCATCGCCTGATCCCCACGCTGTATTCCATCGGCGCGGTCCGGGCGATGACCGATGCTGTTCAGCGTTCTGGCCGCTCTGGGTACCCGGTGCAGATCAAGGTGGACACCGGCATGAACCGCGTCGGCGTGAGCACCGGGGGCGCAGTCGACCTCGTGCGTGCCGTCGAGGCTGCGTCGCCGGCACTGCGGCTTGCTGGCATCTTCACCCACCTCGCCGTGAGCGACGAACCCGACAATCCGTTCACCTCGGAGCAGGTCGCCCGCTTCGAGGACGTGCTCGCCCGGCTGCCGAACCGCCCACCGGTGGTGCATGCGGCGAACTCCGGAGGGGCGCTTGCACATCCGGCAACCCGTTACGACCTCGTTCGCCCCGGGATCACGGTCTACGGCATCGAGCCGGGCAGCACGCTGCGCGAGCACTGTGCGGACCTGCGCCCCGCCCTGTCGCTCGTGTCGAGGGTGTCGTTCGTGAAGCGCGTACGCGCGGGGGACAGCATTTCGTACGGACTCAAGCACACGTTCGCACGTGACACCACGGTTGCTACCGTTCCGATCGGCTACGCCGACGGCGTGCCCAGGCGTCTCGGCAATGCAGCAGGGCTCGTGCTGCTCGGTGGCCGTCGCCGCGACATCGCCGGAATGGTGACGATGGACCAGTTGATGCTGGACTGCGGCGACGACGCGGTGCAGATCGGCGACGAGGTTGTGCTCGTCGGTGAGCAGGGCGGCGACCGCGTGCGCGCCGAGGAGTGGGCCGAGCAGCTCGGCACCATCGGATACGAGATTGTCTGCGGTATCTCCAAGCGAGTCCGCCGCGTCTATCTCGACTGACCACTACGATTCGGACGCTGTGATCACCTTGTGCTCGCCGTCACCGACGGCCACCCACACCATCGCCGGGGCTATTGCCCGTCTGGCACGAGCCGGTGATCTTGTGGTGCTTGCAGGTGAGATGGGCTCGGGAAAGACGTGGTTCGCCAAGGGTTTCGCGTCTGCGCTCGGCATCACGGATCCCGTTACCAGCCCGACGTTCACGCTGGTACACAGCTACTCCGGGGGCCGCCTTCCCCTGCACCACGTAGACGTATACCGCCTGGACCGAATGTCCGAGGTGGCTGACCTGGCGCTTGCCGAACTGCTCGAGGAGTCGGGCACGGGCAAGGGTGGTGTGGTGCTCGTGGAGTGGGGCGACGTGGTCGCTGCAATGTTCGGCCAGGACTACCTCGAGATCCGCCTGGAGGCCGACGACGAGGACCCGGAGAATGCGCGCCGTCTCGTCGTGCGCCCCGTAGGCCCCGGTTGGGGCAGTCGCTGGGATGCGTTGGGCAGATCGGTTGGCGAGTGGACATGCTGACGAACGCGATGGTGCTGCCATGTTGATCCTCGGGATCGAGACGGCGACGGAACAGGTGAGCGTGGCGATCGGGGGGCACGAGGGAGTGCTCGGCCTGTTCGAGGTCACCCGCGGCCGTCGGCACGCCGAAACACTCGTGCCGGCCATCGAGTTCCTCTGTCGCCAGGCAGATATCGAGATAGCCGAGTTCGGCGCGATCGCGGTTGACGTCGGCCCGGGGCTCTTCACGGGTATGCGTGTCGGCATTGCTACCGGCAAGGCAATGGCCCAGGCGCTGCGGATACCGATGATCGGTATCAGCAGTCTTGATCTGCTGGCGTTCCCGCTCCGACACTCGGACCGTCTCATCGCATCGGTGATCGACGCTCGCCGCGGCGAGGTGTTCTACGCGTTCTACCGGCAGGTTCCCGCCGGTGTTCAGCGAGTCTCGGAGCCACGGGTGGGCCGTGTCGACGACCTCGTCGCCGATCTCGCCGAGCGGGGCCAGGACGCTGTGTGCGTCGGAGACGGTGCGCTCCGCTATCGCGACCAGATCGTCGACTCCGTCCGGGTCGACTTCGCCGAGCAATACCTCAGCCACCCCTCCGCCGCACCGCTCGTCCAACTCGCTCACGCGAAGGCAATGCGGGAGGACTGGGTGAACCACTCGGCCCTCGCGCCGCTCTACCTCCGTCGCCCCGACGCCCAGATCAATTGGGAGACACGGAGCGGGCGCGTCTCATGAGCATCGTCCAGCGCCTGCTCGAGACGCGTCGTCTGGAGCGTCAGGCCCCGCACGACGACGTGGTCATCGAACAGATGCGCAAACGGGATCTCCGTGAGGTGCTCGCCATCGAGAACCAGGTGTACCCCAAGCCCTGGACTCCGGGCGTCTTCCAGAGCGAGATCGACGAGATGCGCAGCGGCTACCGCAACTATGTGGTGGCCCGCAGTGGTGGCCGGCTGATCGGGTACGCAGGGCTGCTGTACTCCGGGGACGACGCGCACGTCACGAACATTGCGGTGGACCCGACCGTTCATCGACGCCAACTCGCGACGCGCCTGTTGATCCACCAAGCCCGGTTCGCGATCCGACAGGGGTTCAGGAACCTCACCCTCGAGGTCCGGGCATCGAACCGTGCTGCCCAGGAGCTGTACCGCCGGTTCGGGTTCGTGCCGGCCGGTATCCGGAAGAACTACTACGAAGGTGTCGAGGATGCGATCGTGATGTGGTGCCATGACATCGATGGCGAGGGCTACTCCGAACGCCTGCGCAGCCTGGAGGCCGGGATTGCCCGCTGAACCGCTCAGGGTCGACGCATCCACCGTGGTGCTCGCTATCGAGACGAGTTGCGACGAGACCGCCGCAGCACTGGTGATGGGGGGCCACGACGTGCTCTCGTCCGTCGTCTCCACACAGATCGATCTGCATGCGCAATACGGCGGCGTGGTACCGGAGATCGCGTCCCGCGCGCACCTCGAGCACCTCAACCCGGTGATCGCCCGTGCAATCGTGGAGGCAGGCATCGACGAGTCGCGCATCGACGTCGTTGCGGCAACGGTGGGGCCCGGTCTCATCGGCGCTCTGCTCGTTGGCGTGTCGGCTGCGAAGTCACTTGCGCTCACGTGGGGCAAGCCCTTCGTCGGCGTGAATCACATGGAGGCACACCTGTACGCCGCGTTCCTCGAGGATCCGACCCTCGAGTTCCCGCTCGTCGTCCTGCTCGTCTCCGGTGGGCATACGATGCTGATCGAGATGCAGGACCATGGGCGCTATCGACTGCTCGGCCAGACCATCGACGATGCGGCCGGCGAGGCGTTCGACAAGGTGGCGCGGTTCCTCGGGCTCGGTTATCCGGGTGGCCCGGCAATCGACTCGCTGGCGCGGATCGGCAACCCGAAGGCCATCGCGTTCCCCCGGGGGATGATGAACGAGGGGTTCGACTTCTCGTTCAGCGGTCTCAAGACCTCGGTGATGAACTACGTGCGCAAGCATCCCGACGTGGACACTGCCGATGTTGCGGCCTCCTTCCAGGCCGCTGTCGTGGACGTCCTGATCAGCAAGGCACGTCGGGCAGCCACTCAGGTGGGGGCCACGGCGCTCGCCCTCGGCGGCGGCGTGGCGGCCAACTCGCAACTGCGGTCCGAGTTCATGGCGGCCTGCGAGCAGGATGGCATCCGCGGGTTCCTGCCGAGCCGCGCAATGTGCACAGACAACGCGGCGATGATCGCCTCGGTGGCATGGCACCGACTCGGCTCGGACGGGCCGACGAGCCTCGAGGTTGGCGCCGACCCGACGCTGAGACTGTCGTTGATCGCGTGAGCGCCCGCATCGACACCTTCACGGTGTGCCAGCCGGGCCTCGAACCGATCACCCACGACGAACTGGTGAGGCTCGGCGCGAAATGTCGTGTCACTCACGGCGGGGTCATCGCCTCCCTCACGTGGTCGCAACTGGCGCTGGCACATCTGCAGTTGCGGACTGCCACTCGGGTGCTCGTGCGGCTCGCCCGCTTCGATGCCACCAACTTCAACGAGCTCGGTATCGGTCTTCGTCGGATCGACTGGCACGAGTGGTTGCCGACCGATGCCGACGTGGATGTCCGCGTGGCCTCGTCAGCGTCCCGCCTCTATCACACGGACGCGATCGAGGAACGGGTGCGGGAGGTGATCGGGGAGGGAGACGGTGCGCCGCAGCGGCTCTCGGTCCGCATTGACCACAACCTTGTCACTGTGTCGCTCGATGCGAGCGGCGAAGCGCTGTATATGCGTGGCTGGCGGACCGAGGCCGTCGCAGCACCGATTCGGGAGACGCTCGCTGCAGCACTCGTGCTGTGGAGCGGTTGGGACGGCAAGGCCCCGTTTGTGGACCCGTGCTGCGGATCCGGAACCGTCGCCATCGAGGCCGCCATGTGGGCGCGCAGGATGGCGCCCGGCCGGAACCGTTCCTTCGCGTTCGAGGAGTGGCCGTGTGCCGAGTCCGTCGAGTGGCGCAAGCTGTGGGCTGCTGTCGATGCGGACGTGCGCCCGTCCGGCCCGGTGGTGCATGCCTCCGACATCGATGACGAAGCGGTGCAGATCACGCAGCGCAACGCCGAGCGTGCCGGGGTTGTGCTCGAGACCCGTGTGGTGGATGTTGCCGTCCGGGCGAACGAGCCCCGCGGGGCCAAGCCGGGGTGGGTGGTTACCAACCCGCCGTACGGTGCGCGGGTAGGCGGGAACCTCAAGGAGATCTACGCAGCGGTCGGGCGCCTCGCCGAACCGCCGTGGCGACTTGCCCTGGTGGGTGCACAGGGAACACCGACGAGTTCGTTCGGGCGTACGTGGGAGGACTCCATCCCCACCCGCAACGGCGGTGTTCCCGTACGGCTCCTGAAGGCGACAACTAGCGAGCGATAAGCACCGAGCAGGGCGCGTGGTGTGAACACCGGTTGGGAACGCTGCCGAGCAGGAACCTGCCGACGCCGTTCATGCCATGTGCACCGACAACAAGTAGATCGGCACCGTTCTTCTTGCAGAAGTCCATGAGGGCCGTGGATGCATCGCCGTCAAGCACGTGGACGGTCGCCTTCGCACCGGCGGTCTTGGCAATCTCGAGGGCCTGATCAACGGTCTTGGCGGCGCCCTGCTTGGCCTCCTCGTCAAAGCTGTCCGGGATGGCGAGGGGCGTGACCCCGCGCAGCGCAAGGTCTGCAGCGAGGCTCGCGACGCAAACGATGTGCAGTTCGGCCGAGGTGGCAGCGGCGAGTTCGCTCGCCTGCCTCACGGCGTCGAAGGAACTCTCGGACGCATCGGTCCCGACCACGATCTTCTTCACGGCAACACTCCCCCTGCGGCTCGACGAGCCTGTGCGTACATCCTTGCCCAGTTCGGTGCCCGACACACCCGTCCGATCGACCCTTCGGCAGGGACCAATGACCGGGTCGACTGCCCCTGCTCAGGTCTTCGAGGCGGCCTCGAGGGTTTCGAGGAAGAGGCGGAGCGCGCCTGCCGCGAACACCGCCATGTTCGCCACCCTGTCGTCGAGTCCGGTGAGGACATGACGCGTGACGTAGGTGGTGTAGTCGTCGCCCCGGGCGTGCGGCCCCGCGATAGCGAGCCACACGTGGCCGGCAGGGTCGCCGTAGCGGTTCGGCGGCCCGGCGGCGCCCGCCTCACCGATGCCCCAGGTTGCCTCGGTGCGCAGGGCTACCGCCCGGGCGAGGTACTTGGCGAACGGTTCGCTCGCGCCGCGCATCCCGTCGGGGATCTCGGTCGTGCCCGCAATGAACGCCTTGTGGGCCTGAGCGGTGTAGACCACCGTTCCACCCAGGTAGTACGCGGACGCACCCGGTACGGCGAGGAGGGCTGCCGAGATCAGGCCACCGGCCGAACCCTCGGCAACCGCGACGGTCTCCTCACGCTTCCGGAGAACGCTGGCGATCTGCTGGGCGAGGCCGTAGGTCTCGTCCCAACCGGGTGCGATCTGTTCCGTCATGCTGTTGCTCCCTCGACAAAGTTGCGGATGAGTGCGGCGAGGACCACCGGCTGGTCCCCCTGGATACTGTGCCCCGCTCCATCGACGTGGTGCACCTGTGCGGTTGGCTGGGCCTCGCGGAACCGAGCGATGTCGGCGTCGTCCACGACACTCCACGCCTTGCCGATCAGCAGGAGAATGGGGCAGGTGATGGCTTCGACCTCGTCCCACATCGTGGTGAAGTCGGTGGCCGTCTCGGCATCCTTCGGGCGCTCGAAACGGTCGTAGCGCCAGACCCAACTGCCGTCGGCCAACTGGCGGGCGTTGTGGAGGATTCCCCGACGGAGGGACGAGTCGGTGCGCTCCTTGTTGTGCTCCTTGGTACGGGCGAGGATCGCATCGAAGCTCTCGAAACTCTGCGGCCCGTTCACGAAGTCGGTGATTCGGGCGCTCTTCTCGCGGTTCGTCCCCGGCGTGACGTCGACGATGACGAGCCTGCGCACGAGGTCCGGATGGCGCGCCGCCAGGACGTACGACGTGAGGCCCCCGAGCGACATGCCGATCACGGCCTTGGCATTCGGCGCCAGTTGCCGCACGACCGCTGCGATCGATTCGGCGTTCGTTGCCGGGTGGTAGTTCCGGTCGTCCCGGCGGTCCGAGTGGCCGTGCCCGGGGAGGTCGATCGCGACGGCGTTCGGGCGGCCCATTGCGAGGAGCGTGGTGTCCCAGGTGTGGGCGTTCTGCGCGCCGCCGTGGACGAACACGTACTCGGGTTCACCGGTTCCCCACACGAGCGCGCTGAGGCGGTGCCCGGGGGCAACTTCCACCTCCGTTCGCCCCACCGTCGGCGGGCCGGGATAGTCCAGCCCGGCCTCACTTGCGTTGTCGGCGAAGTAGCCGAACTCTTCGTAGGGGACCATCTCCGGTGCGGTGCTCACCCGGGGAACTGTAGGTGAGCGGCGCGGCTAGGTTCTCAGCGACGGGGAGGGGATCCGGTGCTCGAGGGACGACTGGCTAACAGGGTGGCGCTCATCAGCGGGGTGGCGCGTGGACAGGGCCGCTCGCATGCGGTTCGCCTCGCTTCCGAGGGGGCCCACATCATCGGGTTCGACCTGCCCGGCGCCTCGCCGCACACCGGTTATCCGATGGCCACCAAGGAGGACCTCGCCGAGACCGTTCGGATGGTGGAGGCAGCAGGCGGACGCATCGTTGCCGGCGCAGCGGATGTGCGCGATGCCTCGGCCGTACAGGCTGTGGTGGACCGCGGGATCGAGGTGCTCGGCCCGGTGCACATCGTGGTGGCGAACGCCGGGATCATCTCGCCCGGCAAGCCGTTCTGGAAGATCTCCGAGGAGCAGTGGAACGACGTCATCGATGTGAACCTCACTGGGGTGTGGCGCACGGTGAAGTCTGCGATCCCCTCGATGCTCGCGGCCGGCAAGGGGGGTTCGATCATCCTCGTTGCGTCGGCGGCGGCGCAACGAGGGCCGATGGGTATCGCCGACTACATCTCCGCGAAGTCTGGGCTGCTCGGCATGATGCGCACGATGGCGCGCGAACTTGCCCGTCACGACATCCGGGTGAACTCGATCCTGCCCGGGAACGTGAACACCGACCTCATCCACAATGATGCGATGTACCGCCAGTTCCGGCCCGAACTGGAGAATCCGACCATCGACGATGTCGAACCCCTCTTCCGGCGCACGATGCTGCTGCGCCGGCCGTGGGCCGAGGTGGATGACATCTCGAACGCCGTCGCGTTCCTCGCCTCGGACGAGGCGAGGAACATCACGTCGGTCGAACTGCCGGTGGACCTTGGCGGCATCCTCAAGTAGGGGCGGACTGCTGCCGCTACAAGCGGGGCCCGGTCAGAACGGGCGGAGCGGCTCGGCGGAATCCGGGTCGTGTGACAGGCCCTTGTAGCGCGGGGTGCGCTTCTCGAGGTAGCTCTTCACGCCCTCGTTGAAGTCGTCCTTGCCGATCATCTCGCGCACGAGGCTGAGCGATTCGGTGCGGGTTTCCTCCACCGAACGCGTCCAGTCGGCATTCAACTGGCTCTTGATGACTGCGAGCGAACGAGGCGAGCAGTTGGCCGCCATGTCCTTCGCGTACTCGAGGGTTGCGGGAAGCAGGTCGTCGGCGTCGTAGGCACGGTTCACGAGGCCGAGGCCAACCGCTTCCTCGCCGGTGACCACGCGGCCCGACAGCAGCAGGTCCGCAGCATTGCCGTGGCCCACGAGGCGGGCAAGCAGCCACGAGACACCGTTCTCGGCAGGCAGGCCGCGGCGGGGGAAGGCAACGGTCATCTTGGCGCCCTTGGCGGCGAAGCGAAGGTCGCAGGCGACGGCCTGGATGAACCCGATGCCGGCGGTGGCACCGTTGACGGCTGCGATAACGGGCTTGGGGATCTGGCGGACGTAGATGTGCGAGCGGGTGGGTCCCTTGCGGGCGATGGTGCCGGCTCCGCCGCCGGCCGCTGCCTGGCTGAGCGTCTCCATGTCGAGACCCGGGCAGAAGGCCTTGCCGACGCCGCTCACGACAATGACGCGTACGTCGGGGTCCATCGACGCAGCGCGCAGGGCCTCGAAGTAGGCGTGCTCGAGGTCGAAGCTCCAGCCGTTGTTGCGCTCGGGACGGTTCCACTGGAGGAGCAGGACACCCTGCTCGAAACTGCGAAGGACAAGGTCAGTGCTGCTGCTCATGCCCCAATCTTCCCACGCCGCCCACTCCCCCCGCCCAACTCGCGTTCTGACGGCACTTTCCCCACGCATACGTGGGAAATCGTTGTCGAGAATGCGCCGGGGGGCTATTCGGAGGTGGGGCCGGAGAAGTGGGGAGCGCGCTTTTCCTGGTGCGACATCAGGCCCTCTCGGGCGTCGGGCCCGCCGAAGCCGAGCATCTCGTAGGCAAGGGACGCGTCGAAGATCGGCCCGGCCTGGCGATACCAGTGGTTGAGGGTGTGCTTCGTCCAGCGAATTGCCGCCTGCGCCATCCCGGCAAGCTGCACGGCAACCTCCAGCGCCTTGGCCTGCTCCTCGCCCGGCTCGACGCACAGCGAGACGAGTCCGATGCGCTCGGCCTCCTCGCCAGTCAGGGTCTCGCAGGTGAGCAGGTAGTACTTCGCCTTCGCCATGCCGCAGAGGAGCGGCCAGCAGATAGCGGCGTGGTCGCCAGCGGCCACGCCGAGACGGGTGTGGCCGTCGATGATGCGGGCGGTCTTGGCGGCGATCGACACATCCGCGAGCAGCGCGGCGACCAGTCCGGCGCCGACAGCCGGCCCGTGGATGGCCGACACGATCGGCTTCGAGCAGTTGATGACGTTCAGCACGAGGTCCCGCGCCTCACGCAGGGTGCGCATGCGGAACGCATAGTCGGTGGTGATCGAGTCGATCAACTCGAAACTGCCGCCGGCGGAGAACGCCTTCCCGGCGCCCTGGATGATCGCCACACGGGTGTCCGGGTCCCGGTCCACGGCGAGCCACACGTCGGCGAGCTCCCGGTGCGCGTCGGGTGACACGGCGTTGAGCCCCGGCGCATCGAGCGTGAGGCGCAGGACACCGTCGGCAGGACGGTCGAATCGGAAACTGGGAAACAGGGCGGCGTAGTCAGGTACGGCAGACATCGATCTGACCTTATGCGGGCCGGGATCGACGATGCGATTGGTGCAGGGTCGTTCTGTTGCAGCCATGTGCAAAGATCGTGGAATCGTTGGGTTCGGGGACCACCGCTGCGCCCCGCTACCCGGCCCTCGTGAGGAGAATCTGACATGACCCAGTTCGCCGGTCGCCTTGCCGTGCTCACCGGAGCAGCCTCCGGTATCGGCCGCGAAACCGCACTGCAGCTCGCTGCGGCCGGCTGCAACCTCGCGCTCGCCGACATGAACGGCGACTCGCTCCAGACCGTTGCCGCCGACTGCCGCAAGGCCGGCGTTCGGGTCAGCGCGGAAGTGCTCGACGTCACCGACCGGGCCAAGGTTGGTACCTGGCCGATCTCGGTCGGGAAGGCCCACGAGGCCAACCACGTCGATTTCCTCTTCAACATCGCTGGGCTGAACGGCGGTGGAAGCTTCGTCACGGCCCCGGCCGATGAGTGGGACTACACCTTCGATGTCTGCTGGGGCGGTGTGTACCGATGCTGCCGGGCGTTCCTGCCGATGCTCATGCGCAGCGCGTCATCGCACATCGTCAACGTCAGCAGCGTGAATGGGCTCTGGGCGTCGCTCGGGCCCACGATCCCGCACACGGCCTACTCGGCGGCGAAGTTTGCGGTCCGCGGCTTCAGCGAGGCGCTGATTACCGACCTTCGCCTCAACGCTCCGCACGTGAAGGTCTCGGTCGTGCATCCCGGCCACATCGGTACAGACATTGCGATCAACAGTGCGCGTGCACAGGGCATCAACCTTGAGGACCCGAAGAACGAGATCTACAAGCAACTCGGCGAGGCGTTCCGTGACACCGCCCCCACGTCTGCGGCACAGGCCGCCGAGGTGATCCTGCAGGGAGTGAGCGACGACCGCTGGCGCATCCTCGTGGGCGCCGATGCACATCGACTCGACGAACTCGTCCGTCAGGATCCCTACGGCGCGTACGAGCCCGAGTTCGTGATGCGCCTGCACGACGCAGGCGCGCTGCAGGGGATCGACGCAGGCAACGACCAGTAGCCCACCGACTCGTCGGTAGCGTGGTCTGCTGTGACAACGACCGACTCCGTCCCGGCGCTCCAGGTCGGCCCGCTTAGCGTGTGGCCGCCCGTGGTGCTCGCGCCGATGGCGGGTGTCACCAACGCCCCATTCCGTACGCTCTGCCGCAAGTTCGGGCCGAACCTGCTCTACGTGAACGAGATGGTGATGGCCATCGCCGTCGTGCACCGCAACGCGAAGACCGAGCGGATGATGACGTTCTCGCCGGACGAGTCTCCCCGAAGCCTGCAGCTGTACGCGAGCGACCCCACGAGCACGGGGGAGGCTGTGCGCCGCTTGGTCGGAGAGGGTCGTGTCGACCACATCGACATGAACTTCGGCTGCCCCGCAGCGAAGGTCACCCGCCGAGGTGGTGGCGCTGCCGTTCCGCCGAAGCGCAACCTCATGCGCAGCATCGTTCGCGCAGCGGTGCAGGCCGCAGCACCGCACAACATCCCCGTCACCATCAAGTTCCGCAAGGGGCTCAACGACGACATCATCACGTACCTCGAGACCGGTCGCATTGCCGAGGAGGAGGGTGTCGCTGCCATTGCGTTGCACGCGCGCACGGCTGAGCAGCACTATGCGGGCAAGGCTGACTGGAACGCGATCGGCGAGCTGAAGCAGGCGGTCACGAGCATCCCGGTGCTCGGCAATGGCGACATCTGGGAAGCGTCCGACGCAGTCGCAATGATGCGCCAGACCGGCTGCGACGGTGTGGTGATCGGCCGTGGGTGCCTCGGGCGCCCGTGGCTCTTCGGGGACCTGCACGCCGTGTTCGCCGGTCGCGTGGCTCCCGCCTCGCCCCGCCTGGGCGAGGTGGCCGATGTGATGGTTGAGCACGCCCGCATGCTCACCGAGCACCTTGTCGACGGCATCGGAATCCGGGACTTCCGCAAGCACGCCGGCTGGTACCTGACGGGCTACCCGGTCGGCGGGGATCTGCGCCGTCGCTTCGGCATGGTGTCATCGCTTGCCGAACTCGACGATCTCGTGGCCCAGTTGGACCTTGAGGCCGAACTCGTCCCGGGCGGTGAGCGCCTCGTTCGTGGCCACTCGAACGGGCCGATCCGTGTCGCGCTCCCAGACGGTTATCTGGCGAGCCTCGACGACGCAACACCGCCGGACGACGCAGACGTCGTAGCGATCAGCGGCGGCTGAGTTCACCTGCGGGTCGCGCGGACCAGTACGCGCGTGTCCATCAAGGTGAGATGCGCTGTCACGAGGGCAGAGAGCGCGACAGGAACCACCGAAGGACGATCCAAGCGAGAACCCGATGCCGGGTTCCCGTTGCCACTCTAAGCATCGATGGATACCAACGCGGCTCCTAGACATTGACGGGGTTAGGGGTACGCGTCAGAGGCGCTAGCCGCGGTCGACTGTCGTATCTCCGGGCTTGCGCTCCTCTGCTATTGGGTCGCGGAGCCGACCGTCTTCGTCGTACAGGCGCCACCAGCCGGCCCCGGCCTCATCGTCTGCGCCGTTTCCTGGATAGCGCTCTCACGCATTCCTCTACAGCCAAGATAAGGCCCACGAACGCATAGCTTATGAGATCTGATTTGGTCAATTGCCAACGAAATACGTATGTGGAGATGGCAATTGCGGCACCGATGGGAACGATAATCGATAGAAACAGAATCCATTTCTTGAAGCGCAGCCCTTCGCTCATCTCATCAATCGAGGGGTAGGGCAGCGCTCGCCGGCGCGAAGAACGACTCATTCTTCGTCGACCGTGCGCTTCAGCGCATTCCCAATGATGGCGCCCGCGAAGGAGCACGTTGCCCCAACGAGGAGGGCACCTGTCCCAGCCGTTGGAGCACCGGCCGCAAGGGCTCCCGTCACACAAACTGCTCGGAACAGCCACGTGGAAGCCGCCGAACACAGCAAGAGTCCTCCAGTGATCGCGGGCATAGCGCACAGGTGCGCTTGCGATGCCGCGGCCTCTGCATTTTTTGTGGGTTTTGCCGTCGGGTCCGACGGTCTTGATGGTGCCGAGCATGCACCATTGGCCGTTGAGGTCGTATTGGTTGATGGGGTCGGGGACGTAGCCGTAGGGGTTGGTGGTGGTGCCGTCTTCGATGGGGTCGGTTTGTTGGAATCGTCCGGTGTCGGGTTGGTAGACGCGGGCTCCCATCTCGATGACCGGGTTCACACCTGGTGGGTGGTCGAGGGTGCGTTGGTGCTGGCCGAGCCATCCCCAATCGACGGTACCGGCACTGTTGTCGGGGATGTTCCCGACAGGGTTGCCGTAGGGGTCCCAGTTGAACGCGGTGACGGTGCCGTTCACGCGTGTTGCCGCAACATCGCCGTGGATGTTCGGGTACGACCACACATCAGTGCTCGTGCCCACGCGTTTGGTGTACAGCACACCACCGGGCAGGCTGATCGTGGTCTCGATCAGGTTGTTGGCCGTGTCGTACAGCGCAGACACCGCGTCACCGGCACCCGCGAACCCGTAACGGGTTGTCGAGGTCGTGTTCGTCGCGAGGTCGGTGTCGGTACGCGCAACGATCCGGTCGAGCGCGTCACGGGCAAGGGTCACCTGACGGACCCCGGCGACCAATGTCGACAGGTGACGGTCCGCCACGTCGTAACAGTACGAGAGAACCGGACACAGCAATTCATCGGCGAGGACCCCGCCGCCCAATGTGAGCCTCGGTGTTCGCAGGCCCCTTGCGGTCTGCCCGGAGTGCCAAGCAACCAATAGTTGTCCCCATAATCCAGACCCCGACGGCCAGGATGGCCGTGAACCCGACATCGTGCTTGAACAGAACTTCCACTGCGAAGAACACCAACGCGGTAAGACCACCAACGAGGAGCGGGCCGAAGAAGAGGTGGGCAAGGATCCATTCCCGGGATTGGGCAACGGACCTGCGCAGAACCAATCGAGCCCCGTGGTCACGTCGACCGGCGACATTCACACCTGTGGGATCCTCACCGTGCTCCACACGTTTGCCGAAGGTAGGCCTCAGCACTCGGCGAAAGGTTCCCCTTGCGAACTCCACGACACCCCACATCCCGACGAGCAGACAAAGGAAGACGAGTGCCCCGGTGCCACTTCGATCGGCCGTAACTGTGGCTTCGCCGACCACCCCGACAACGAGGATCCAAATGGGCTTCACCACCGTCGGCGTGTCATCGGCAAAGACTCGGCCGACCGATGCAATGAGCACGACACACGCAAGGATTAGAAGCAGGGCGAACACTGTCACGCTCCCACAGCGCGACACGCAAGGTCGCCAACAGTGCCAATGGCGGAGGCCTGCCAACTCGTCTTCGACCAAACCCGCGCTGGCTTGCTTTGGTTCCGCGTAATCGCCGTGAACCACCTCGACGGGAGCCATGTGCCTGCCGACACCGTGCGCCCCCGTAGGTCAAGATAGGACACGTTGCGCGAGGTCGGGCAGAGAATCTTCCTGTTGAGGAAGTTGGCCCCCGACACCAGGTACATGTAGTCGTTCTCAAGGCCTTCGAGTAGTCCCTTACCCAGAGCCTTTGTCCCGTCGCCAATGCCGCATGCTCGGTCTCGCCACCACCCGCTAAACCCCTTGTGTTTCTTGCACAGGCCATCTAGGTCGTATTGGTTGATGGGGTCAGGGACGTAGCCGTAGGGGTTGGTGGTGGTGCCGTCTTCGATGGGGTCGGTTTGTTGGAAGCGTCCGGTGTCGGGTTGGTAGACGCGTGTTCCCATCTCGATGACCGGGTTCAATCCTGACGGGTGGTCGAGGGTGCGTTGGTGCTGGCCGAGCCATCCCCAATCGACGGTACC
>CAFBON010000007.1_pt1 | contig 18632 bp, 21 predicted proteins | sample 7269471 | NCBI WGS metagenome assembly CAFBON01 (sample SAMEA6814116, study PRJEB35770) | uncultured Acidimicrobiales bacterium | biome: Freshwater; feature: Freshwater reservoir; material: water | place: Czech Republic | collected 2017-07-26 | depth 30m m
AGCCAGTACGTGTTCCCGGGCGGCAAGGTGGACGACGCGGACCACGCGGTGAACATGGAGCCGTGGTGCGACGGGCGCACCGATGCTTCGTCGAGTGGACTGCTGCAGGTACCTGCCGGTGGTCTCAGCGTCTGGGTTGCCGCAATCCGCGAGTGCTTCGAGGAGGCCGGGGTGCTCCTCGCGCGAAATACGGCATCCGACGACATCATCTCGTTCGATGATGCATCGGTGGCTGCTCGCTTCTCGGCGTACCGCGACGAGATGAATGCAGGCCAACTGGACCTCGGCGACCTCTGCCGTCGCGAGGACCTTCGATTGATCACCGACGCGATCGGGTACGTGAGCCACTGGATCACCCCAATCGGCCCGCCCCGCCGTTTCGATGCACGGTTCTTCATCGCACGTGCCCCTCAGGCTCAGGAGCCGCTCCACGACGACAATGAAACGGTGGAGAGTCTCTGGGTGCGCCCGAGCGAGGCCCTCGACCGGTTCCGTGCCGGGAACCTCGCGATGTTCCCGCCGACGGCGGCGAACCTCGAGTTCCTCGCCGACCACTCGAGCGCCGATGTTGCGCTCGCGTCGGCTGTAGCCCACGGGAAGACGCCCCCGGCAGTGCACCCGAAGGTGAAGGCGAACGACGACGGCAAGGTGGTGGTCACGCTGTTCCCGGGCGATGGTGGCTACGACGCAGCACCCGACTACGAGGTCATCGCCTAGGCGGTTGTGGCTGGCTTTCTGCCGAGCGTGAGCTCGATGGAATCGAGCATCCGTGCCGAGCAACCGGCGAGTGCGATGGGGGGAATCGTTTCGTTGACGAGGCGCTCGGCAAGCCTGCGGAAGGCGCGTGCCGCCTCGCCGTCGCCCTCGATTGCTACAGGGGCCCCAGAATCCCCGCCGGCGGCAACTGCCGCCTCGAGCGGGATCTGGGCGAGCAGCTCGGCGCCGATGGTGTTGGCGAGCTCCTGACCCCCACCACGACCGAACAGCTCGTAGCGCTCGCCGTGGTCGCAGATGAATGCGCTCATGTTCTCCACCACGCCTGCAACGCGGAGGAAGGAGCGACGGGCCATGTCGGCGGCGCGCACAGCGACCTTCTGCGCGGCGAGAGCCGGTGTGGTGACGATGAGCATGTCGGTACGCGGCAGCATGCGCGCCAGACCCATCTGCACGTCCCCGGTTCCCGGGGGCATGTCGATGAGCAGGTAGTCCAGTTGTCCCCAGCGCACGTCATTGAGGAACTGCTCGACGGCCTTGGTGAGCATCAGGCCACGCCACATGAGCGCCGTCTCTTCGTCGACGAGGAAGCCGGTAGAGACCACTTTCAGGGTTCCGGGCCCGATGCGGCGCTCGTTCGGGATGATCATCGGGCGGTCTGAGCCCTCTACCTTCTGGGCCTCGAGGCGATCGGACATGCCGAGCAGCCTCGGTACCGAGAAGCCCCAGATGTCCGCGTCGAGGACACCGACGGTGAAGCCACGGGCAGCGATTGCCGCCGCGAGGTTGACCGTGACCGAAGACTTGCCGACACCGCCCTTGCCCGACGCGATCGCCAGGACACGGGTGTTGGCAGGAACAGCAGTGTCCGAAGCGTTCTCCTTCGCGTTCCAGCGTGCCTTGGTCATGACGGCGCTGCGCTCATCGGGGGTCATCTCGCCCCAGTCGATCTTCACCTTGGTGACACCGGGGTGAGCCCCAACGCGGGTCTCGACGTCTTTTTTGATCTGGGCGCGCAGGGGGCAGCCGGAGATCGTGAGCTTGACGGAGACGAGAACGTGGCCGTCCTCGCCCACGGTCACCGAGGGGACCATGCCGAGATCAACAACGTTGCCGCCGAGTTCGGGATCAATCACCCCGCGAAGGAGGCCGAGGATGTCATCAACAGACGGGGGCGCTACAGCGGGCACGCACAAATTGTACCGGTGTACACCGTGTTAATCCGTTGCTAGACTTCGGGAAGTGGAGCAACGCCTCGACGTCTTGAAGACGCTCGGTGACAACACCAGATACGCCATCTACCTCGAGCTTGCGCGTTCGCCCCGACCTGTCTCCACGGCGGAAGTAGCCGAGTCGCTCAGCCTGCACCCCAACACCGTTCGCCCCCATCTCGACCGGATGCGCGACGTCGGTCTGCTCTCGGTGGACATCGAGTCCCGGGGTGGCGTCGGCCGCCCGCAGCACCGCTATTCGCTCGCCCCCGACGCCCCCTCACTGGGTTTCGAGCCGCCGATGATGCCGGCACTCGCGTCCATGCTCGTTCGGCTCGTCGAGCAGGTAGGCGGCACCGGCGCCGATGCGTACGAAATCGGCCGGGACCAAGGGCGCGCCGATGTGGCGCGACACGCAGACGCCCCGAGCTGCGTCGAGGCCCTCGTGGCCGAACTCGATCGCACGGGCTTCGATCCGGCCGTCGGCGCGACCGAGGATGGCGATACCGCCCTCATCGCCTTCGCTCACTGCCCGTTCCGTTCGCTCGTCGACGACCACGCAGATGTGGTGTGTTCCCTCCACCGGGGAATGGTGGAGGGGTTCGTCGACGCCATGGGCGATGCCGAGGTCACCGACTTCCGCACGCTTGCCCACCATCCCTCGTGCCAGGTAGCCCTGACCACGAGGTAACTTGATACCCGCTGTTGCCCTTTGTTCTCGAGGAGACTCTGCACATGATTACGCTTACCGATTCAGCGGCCGCCAAGGTCCAAGAACTCATCCAGGCCGAGGGTGAGCCCTCTCTTGCTCTTCGCGTTGCCGTAAAGCCGGGCGGATGCTCCGGGTTCCAGTACGAGATGTACTTCGACGGCGATGTCGCCTCCGATGACAACCTCGTCACGTACGGCGATGTCAAGGTGCTCGTGGACCCGGCAAGTGCCCAGTTGCTAGCCGGCGCAACGCTCGACTACAAGAACGGTCTGCAGGACTCAGGGTTCCACATCACGAACCCGAACGCGAGCCGCAGCTGCGGCTGCGGCCAGAGCTTCTCCTGACCGGCTCGGGCCCGTTGCCCGAGATCCCGTTTGTACTGAACGGAACAGCCGTCGTCCTCACCGACGACGGCTGTTCGCTGTTAGAGGGTCTGCGCGACCGGCTGGGCGTGCGATCCGCAAAGAACGGCTGCAGCCCACAGGGACAGTGCGGCTGCTGCACGGTGTGGCCGGACGCTCGTTGCGAGGCGGCACTTCGATCTTCACGGCCGGCCGGTTCGGAGGCGGTCTTTGCGGCGGTGGCGGCTGCGACCTTGCGCGCAGTTTCGGTTATTCCTCCCGATGGCCCGCGGGGCGCATGGCCTAGCCTGCGTGCGGAAGGCAGGTGCTCGCAATGTGGTTTGTTGACCCCAACAAGGTGATGTCGGAGTTGCTGGATGGGGAGGCGGTCATCGTCGACCTTGCGTCCGGGCGATATCACGCAGCGGCCGGCGTCGCCGCCACGGTGTGGGAGGGGATCCTTTGCGGGCAGTCGTTCGAGCACATCATGGACGACGTTCGGCGGGCGCACACCGGTCTGCCCGCTGACGCGGGGCATCTCGTCAAGGAGTTCATTGTCCGGGTGGTGGACAGCGGACTGGCCATCCCGTCAACCGAGTTGCTCTCCACCAGCGACACCCGTTCGCCGATCGGTGCCGAGCCCACGCCGTGGGTCGCCCCGGTACTCGAGTCGCACGACGACCTTGCGGACCTCATGCTCATCGACCCGGTCCACGACGTGACCGATCAGGGCTGGCCACACGCGGCTCGGCAGGACCCGTGAGCGAACTGCGAGGGGTCGTCGAGCGGCTCCTCGAGCGATCACTTGCCATTGCCGATGCAGATCGGCACGTGATGACCCTCGGCATCGCTGGATGCGTGATCCGGATCGTCTCGGCGGGTCCGGCGATGCTCGACTTCGTTCGGCCCGCTTTCGCCCATCTCGAGCGGCTTGCCAATGACGTGCCTCCAGATCTCACCGTCACCACGTGGGACTCCCGGTCAACAGGTGAGCCCTATCCGGATCTCCCGCTCGTCGACGTGGGGCCTCTCGCTACCGGAATAGTGACCGCACCCGGACTCTTGATGTCGTACTACTCCGTCGGTCGGGCGATGAGCGTGCTCGACCGCACCGCCGGTCAGGCGCTGTTCATCGTCGACGACGCATCGAGCCTCCCGCCGTGGGAACGCCCGTCGCCGTTGCGAACGATCTTCTCGTGGTGGTTCATGGACCGCGGAATGCTGCTCGCCCACTCGGCTGCGGTCAGTACGGGCGACGGAGCCACGCTGCTCGTCGGCCCGAGCGGCAGCGGCAAGAGTTCGACAGCGCTTGCGTGCTTGGCCGGGGGGATGGGCTATCTGGGCGACGACTATGTGCTGATCGATCTCGCGACCAACGAGGTGTGGTCCCTCTTCGGCTCGGCGAAGCTCGTTGCCGATCACCTGATGCAGAACCCGGGGTTGATGACCAGTGACGGGGTCATTGTCCATGAGGCGAAGGCCGTCAAGCACTATGGATGGCCCTCCACCGAGTTCCCCGACCGTGCTCGACTCCGGGCCCCGATCCGGGCACTCGTACTCCCCACCGTGACGCGGGGACCCGAGTGCCGTCTGGTCCCGAGCACCGCGGCGAGGGCGTTACTCGCACTCGCGCCGTCCACCATGTTCCAGTCCCCTGCACTGAAGGAGACAGCGTTCAGTCTCTCGACCAATCTCGTGCGTCGCTTCTCGCCCTTTCGCCTCGAGCTAGGCGAGGGAGTCGAGCAGGTTCCTGCGATGCTCTCTGAGCTGATCCATCAGGCAAGGGAGAAGGCATGAGCGTTACCGGACTCCACGGAACACGCGTCTCGGTCGTCATTGCTGCATACAACTCCGAGGCGTTCATTGCTGATGCGCTCGACAGTGTGTTTGCCGAGGTGGGCGAGCACGATGAGGTCATCGTCGTCGATGATGGCTCGACCGACGGCACCGCCGACATTGTCCGCCGTTATCCCGAGGCACGGCTGATCCAGCAGGGCAACGCAGGCCCAGCAGCAGCGCGCAATACGGCTATCCAGTCCTCCTCCGCTGCCTACATCGCTGCGATCGACCACGACGATCTCTGGCCCGCAGGACGCCTTGACCGGATGGTTGCCGCGCTGGAGGCGAACCCCAAGGCCGGTTACGTAGCGGGTCGCCAGAGACTCGTGGTCTCCCCCGGTGCGCCGCTTCCGTACTGGCTGAAGTCGACCGAACCCGAGGAACTGGAGCGTTGCCGGAACGAGCGCGGAACAGGGATGATCATGATCCGTCGCAGTGCATTCGACCGCGTCGGGTTCTTCGACGAGTCGATGACGCGTGGTGGCGAGGACATCGATTGGGTCTTCCGGTGTTCCGAGGCGGGCTACAGCGAAGTCGAGATCGACGACGAGGTACTGATCAGGCGTCTTCACGGGGGGAACATCACGGCGAACAGGGACGATATGAAGCGCGCCATGTTCGCGGTCCTCCGCAAGCGCGCGCAGAGGCGGCGTTCCCAGTGATCTCGGTAGACGTCATCGTCCCGGCCTATAACCCGGGCGGGCTCTTGAGCGAGGCACTTGACTCCATTCAGGCCCAGACCTACCCGCCCGCGCGCGTCATCGTCGTCGACGACGGATCGACCGATGGAGCAGTAGCCGGGGCGGTAGCGGGCCGCCCCAACATCACCGTTATCCGTCAGCGCAACGGAGGGGTATCGGTCTCCCGCAATACCGGCGTTGCTGCATCACGAGCAGATGCGATCCTCATTGTGGATCATGACGATCTGCTCGTCCCGAACTCCATCGCATCACTCGTGCACGCGATGGAGAGCGATCCCCAGGTGCGGATGTGTCACGGCCTCGTTCAGGAGTTCGTCGACTCCCGAGGGGGCCTGCCCGAAGGTGTTCGGGTAACCGAACGAACGCTGCCTGCGCGACTCTCCGGGTGCACGTTGGTACGTCGAGCGCTGTGGGACCGCGTCGGTGGCTGTGTCCCCGGGATGACGCAGGGTGAGTGGATCGACTGGATCGACCGGGCGATGATGCTCTCGCCGAAGGTCGCCGTCGTCGACGAGGTCATCCTTCGACGTCGTATTCACGCGAACAACTTCACCCGTGCCACCGCCGGGAAGGTCCAGTACCTCGACGTCGCTCGCGCTGCACTGGCACGCAAGCGCGGTGGGACGCCCTCGTGAGCCGCATCGAGGGCCTGCGGTGGGATTCGTGGCCCGAACCGAAGGACGTGCTGCTGCTGCGGGCGCTTCTCCGCAGTGACGAGGAACAGGCTCGGGCCGCGTGGAAGGACTTTCGGTCGCAGTGGGACGCCGACGCCCCGACCCATGATCAATTCCGGTTGTTCGGCTTGATCGCTGACCGGATCGACATGCTTGACCCCGCCGAACCCCGCGCCGGGATGTTCCGTGGTCTGCGCCGGCGGAACGCCGTGCACGCAATGGTGATGCTTGATCGCCTCGACGACCTTCTGGCACGGTTCGATGAACTCGGGGTAGAGGCCGTTGTGCTCAAGGGGCCCGCTCTGGCGCTCTCGGTGTACGAGCATGCTGGTGCGCGTCCATACGGCGATCTGGATGTGCTCGTTCCCTATGGGGTGCACGAGCGGATTACCGATGCCTTCGTGGCCGAGGGGTGGGTGGCAACGCACCACGATTTCGCCGGGAATCATGGGGTGAACTTTCGTCGCAACGGGGCGGAGATAGATCTCCATCGGTTGGTCCACTCCGAAGTCGTGCTGTCGGGCCGGCCCGAGCAGACCATGTCCGTGCTGCAGACTGAGTGGGCACCACGCCTTCTGCCATCCGGCCGGAGGATCCGCGTACTCGCGCCAACCGATGCCCTGCTGCATACACTGGTGCACGGAACACAGCGTCTGCTCCCGCACAACCTTCGGTGGGCCGTGGATGCTGACCGGATCCTTGCAACGGAGCGCGTGGACTGGGATCGCCTCGTAACCCTGGCCAAGACCTTCCGCCTCTCACCGCTGGTTCACGACGCGCTGCTCTTCCACAGCACGCTGACCGACCGTCCTGTCCCGGGCGGCGTGCTGGAGCAACTTGCCGCAGATCGGCTGAAGTGGCTGGAGCGCAAACGGCTCGATGCCTTCCACGAGTGGCCGGAACCCGGACGTTTCGTCGGCAAGGCATCCACCAATATCAGTTGGGCCCTGTGGCGCACCCGTCACCTCACCGCTGTCGGGGCAGTTCGGGCGTTTCCCGATGAGTTGGCCCGCGGGCTCGGACAACGCTCCGCCTGGTCGCTCCCGGTCCTCGTGCTGCGCCGCCTCGGGCGCGTACGCTTGCGCGCATGAGCAACGCCCCCAAAGGTCCCTACACCCCCGTTGTCCGCGCCGGAGACTGGATCATCGTGTCCGGCCAGTTGGGCATGAAGGACGGCGCACTCGTCCCGGGGGGCGTGACCGCTCAGACCGCGCAGGCCGTCGAGAACCTCAAGGCTCAGTTGGCCACCATGGGTGCCACCGTCGCAGACGTGAAGAAGACGATGTGCTTCCTCACCGACATGGCCGACTTCCCGGTGTTCAACGAGGCCTACGTGGCGGGCTTCGGCGAGCACCGTCCGGCACGGTCCACAATCGGCGTCGCGGCCCTGCCGATGGGTGGCGTGGTGGAGATCGAGGCCTGGGCCTTCGTCGGCTGACGCCGATCGGATAAGGTTTTCGTTATGGCAGGTGCCGTCCTCATCATCATCGCCCTCGTGCTGGCGCCCGTCGTCATCTGCATGAGTTTTGCCGGCCTTGCCGCCCTGCTCGGCCAGATGCTGTGGAGCGACGGCGAGAAGCGCCACGAGGGCAGCGAACTGCTCGACGTCGGCGTCTGACGTCAGCGCACGTCTGCCACAACCACCTCCGCACTACCGTGTGGGTCAACGTCGCCCGTTCGCGACAACTGGGGTGACAGATGGCCGACTTATTGATCCGTAACGCCTGGTGCGTGGCCACTATGGACGGCACTCGTCGGGAACTCAACGGTGGTTGGGTGGCCATCACCAACGGTCTCGTTGAGGCCGTCGGTTCCTCAACGGACCCGCATCCTGGGGCTACGGAGGTGGTCGACGCCCAGGGGTGTCTCGTCACGCCGGGTCTCATCAACACCCACCATCACCTCTACCAGAACCTCACTCGCGCGCTGCCGTTGATGACGTCGCAGCCGCTGTTCGGATGGCTGCAGTCGCTCTACCCACTGTGGCGTGGACTTAACGAGGAAGCGGCCTACGTGTCGGCGTGGGTGGGTCTTGCCGAACTCGCGCTCGGTGGTTGCACCACCAGCACCGATCACCTGTATCTCCACCCGCAGAACAGTGGCGACCTGCTCGACGCCGAGATCGAGGCTGCCAAGTCGATCGGCATGCGCTTCCACCCCACACGCGGATCAATGTCGCTCTCGCAGAAGGACGGCGGACTCCCGCCAGACGATGTCGTTTCCGACGACGACTCGATCCTCACTGCGTCCGAGGCGGCTGTTCACCGTCATCACGACCGGTCGCACGGCGCCATGGTTCGCATCGCGCTCGCACCGTGCTCGCCGTTCAGCGTCACCGAGTCGCTCATGGTCCGCTCGGCAGAGCTTGCCGAACGCCTCGACGTGCGTCTGCACACACACTTTGCCGAGAACTCCGAGGACGACGCCTTCTCGCTCGCCCGGTTCGGGTGTCGCCCCATGGAGTATCTGGAGCGCACCGGTTGGTGCACGGAACGCACCTGGGTCGCCCATTGCGTGATGCCGAACGACGATGAGGTTCGGCGCCTCGGTGCGGCACGCATGGGTGTGGCGCACTGCCCATCGTCCAACCTCATCCTTGCGTCGGGCATCGCTCCGGTTGTGCCGATGCGTGCTGCTGGCGTGAACGTTGGTCTTGGTGTCGACGGCTCGTCGTCTGCAGACTCGGCCTCGCTCTGGCTCGAGGCGCGTCAGGCGATGTTGCTCGCGAAACTGCGAGACGGTGCCGGCGCTGGAACGGCACGCATGGCGCTCGAGGTTGCGACGCTTGGTGGCGCAGGCTGTCTCGGACGCGAAGGTGAGATTGGTGTGCTCACCCCAGGCGCGGTGGGCGACGTTGCGGTGTGGAGGCTCGACGGGCCGATCTTCGCCGGCGCCATTGCCGATCCGATCGAGGGTTGGTTGCGCTGCGGACCGACGTCGGCGTGGCACACCATCGTGCATGGACGCTTCGTGGTGAGAGATGGTCACATCGTCGACGAACGCAACCTCGCCGATGCCTTGCGTCGGCACCGTGTCGAGGCAACACGGATTCAGGCCGGCTGAGGGGATTCCTATGACAACGAAGAAGTTCCGATTTGGTGTGTTCGGCGCAGCCGCTCCCACGGGCAAGGCATGGATGGACGAGGCGCGAAAGGCCGAGGCTCTCGGCTATTCGTCACTGCACGCTGCAGACCACTACGTGGACACCGCCTCGAACGGCGGACAACAACTGGCCTGCATCCCCGCCATCTCAATGGCAGCAGCGGTTACCAACACGATCCGCATCGGTGCCCGTGTGTTCTGCATCGACTATCACCATCCCGTCGTACTGGCGAAGAGTGCAGCAACGCTCGACCTGCTGTCCGATGGTCGACTCGAACTTGGACTTGGCGCCGGCTGGGTGAACTCCGAGTACGAGGCGATGGGCCTGAAGATGGATGGTGCAGGCGTACGCATTCAGCGCCTTGCTGACTACGTGGACTTCACCAAGGCCTTTTTTGCCGGTGCCACGCTCAATATGAGCAACTCCGCAGCAAGTGTGCACGCCTTCCAAGGTCAGCCCGTTCCGGTGCAACAACCATGTCCGCCGATCATGATTGGCGGCGGTGGCAAGAAAGTGCTCACGCTCGCCGGCCGTGTTGCAGACATTGTCAGCTTCAATTTCAACAACTCGGAGGGCAAGGTGGGCGCCAACAGCGTGCGCACCTCATCAGCGGCACTGATGGACGAACGCGTGGGCTGGGTGCGCGAAGGCGCCGGAAGCCGTTTTGACGACATCGAGCTTGAGGTTGGTGGCTACTTCCTCGCCATCACCGACGATGCACTGGGCACTGCCGAGAAGTTCGCCGCTCCTTTCGGCCTGACCGCCGAGGAAATGCTCGATCACCCCAACGCGCTCATCGGATCGGTCGACGCAATCTGCGACCGGCTGGTCGAGCGGCGCGAGCGCTACGGCATCAGCTACGTGATGGTGTCGATGCGCAGCACCGAGGCCTTTGCTCCGGTAGTCGCCCGCCTCGCCGGCGGCTGATCTCGCGCTCGGATTTCCCGCGGGAAATTAGTTGCCCCAGCGGCTCTGGCCGAAGCGGTAGCCCACCGAACGAACCGTCTGGATCAGGTTCGCGTGCTCCTCGCCCATCTTCGCCCGCAGGCGGCGGATGTGTACGTCGACCGTACGCGCACCGCCGTAGTACTCGTATCCCCAGACCCGCGACAGCAACATTTCGCGCGTGAACACCTTGCCGGGGCTCTGGGCGAGGAACTTGAGCAGCTCGTACTCCATGTAGGTGAGGTCCAGCGGAACGCCTGCGATCGAGGCCTGGTAGGTCTCGAGGTTGAGGCTCAACGGGCCGTAGTCGACGAGCTCGGGCCGGGCTCCGCCACCCCTGCTAAAGAACAGGTGCTTGAGGCGTGCGGTCAGTTCGCGCGGGTGGAACGGCGTGAGGCAGAAGTCGTCGAACAGTTCGTCCCGCAGCTCCAGCTCCTCCAGCTGTGCACCGGACACGAGGACAATCAACGACTCGACCCCCGGCTCCCGCTTGCGCAGAGTGCGGCAGAATGCCCAGGCGGTCTCGGGGTCGATGTCGGCCATCACGACGGCCCCGGACCAGCCGTCCGCTGGCTCTTGCCGGAGCGCCTCGTCGGCGGACGCGAATGCCTTCCATCGGTAGCCGGACAGGTCGAGCGTGCGCGCGAGTTCCGGCGGTGCAGGGTCCGGGAAGACGGCGAGGATCCCCATCGATTTGCTCACAGCGCCCGCAGGTACCGATCGAGCTCGAACGCTGACACGTGCGTCTTGTACTCGCGCCACTCGCGGCGCTTGTTGCGCAGGAACCACTCGAAGAGCCGGTCGCCGAGGGCGTCGGCGACGAGTTCGCTTTTCTCCATCACCTTGAGCGCATCGCTGAGGGACTGCGGCAACTGCTCGATGCCGAGCTTCGCGAGCTCGACATCGCTCAGCTCAAAGAGGTTCGCGTCCGCCTCCACCGGCAGCTCGTAACCCTTCTCGATGCCCTTGAGGCCGGCCGCGAGGAGCACGCTGAACGCGAGGTACGGGTTGCACGCAGCGTCGGGCGAGCGGTACTCGATGCGGGTGGCGAGCGGATTTCCCTTCTTCGGGATGGGGACCCGGATGAGGCCGCTGCGGTTGTTGCGCGCCCACGAGATGTGCACGGGTGCCTCGAACCCCGGCACGAGGCGCTTGTAGCTGTTCACCGTCTGGTTGGTGACTGCGGTGATCTCGGCAGCGTGGACGAGCAGTCCGGCGATGAACTGCTTCGCCACGTCCGAGAGGTTGTACGCATCGTTGGCGTCGTAGAACGCGTTGTCCTCGCCCTTGAAGAGCGAGAGGTGTGTATGCATGCCGGAGCCCTGGACACCCTCGAGCGGCTTGGGCATGAACGTGGCGTGGACGCCCTGTGCGGCGGCAACCTCTTTCACGATGAGGCGGAAGGTCATGACGCTGTCCGCCATCGTGAGGGCGTCGGTGTGGCGCAGGTCGATCTCGTGCTGGCTCGGGGCGTCCTCGTGGAATGCGTATTCCACCGGGATGGACATTGCCTCGAGCGTGCGGATCGTCTGCTTGCGCAGATTGCTGCTCACGTCGTTGGTGGTGAGGTCGAAGAAGCCCGCCTCGTCGAGCAGTTGGGGCGGCTGGCCCTTCTGGGGCGGTGCGACGTAGAAGAACTCGAGATCTGGTGCCACGAAGAAGTCGAACCCGAGCTTGCGAGCCTGCATGAGGTTCCGGCGCAACACCTGGCGTGGGTCGCCGTCGAACGGGGTGCCGTCGAGGTTGTGAATATCGCAGAAGACGCGGGCCTCGGCAGACTTGGTGTCGCCCCACGGCAGCACCTCGAACGTTGTCGCATCGGGGATGGCGAGGACATCGGCTTCCTGCACGCGCGAGAAGCCGTCGATGGAGGAACCGTCGAAGGTCATACCGTCCTCGAGGGCGTTCTCGAGCTCTGCCGGGCTGATGGCAAAGGACTTGAGGACGCCAAGTACGTCGGTGAACCAGAGACGGATGAGTCGTACCCCGCGCTCTTCCACGGTGTGGAGCACGTAGTTGCGCTGCTGTTCGTTCACGGAAACCTCTCGGGCTGAAGGGGAGTCCGGTCGTGGCGACCGGAAAACGCAGTTGGGGGACCTTACGGCCCCCCAACCCGATGCTCAGCGTGGCATCGTCACGTCATTCGTGCGGCCGGGAGCGCTCAGCGCTCGTTGGCGCACACCGTCTCGTTGATGAGCCGGCACACCACGTAGGGGTCCATGTTGGCGTTCGGGCGACGATCCTCGGCGTAGCCCTTGCCGTCACGGGCGACCTGCCACGGGATACGGATCGAGGCACCGCGGTTCGAGACACCGTACGAGAACTTGTTGTACGGGGCGGTCTCATGCTTGCCGGTGAGGCGCTCCTCGATGCCGTGACCGTAGTGCTTCACGTGCTGGTCGACCTTCTTGCCGATTGCCTGACAGGCCTTCTCGACTGCTGCGTAGCTCTTGCGCATTGCAGCGGTGGAGAAGTTCGTGTGGCAGCCTGCGCCGTTCCAGTCGCCCTTCATGGGCTTGGCGGCCAACGAGATCACCACGTCGTAGTCCTCGGCGATGCGGTGAAGCAGCCAACGGGCCATGATCAGGTGGTCGGACGCCTCGAGAGCACTCGCCGGTCCGATCTGGAACTCCCACTGGCCGGGCATTACCTCGGCGTTCGTGCCGGAGATCTTGAGGCCCGCTGCGAGGCATGCCTCGGTGTGCTCCTCGATGATCTCGCGACCGACGACGCGGCCTGCGCCGACGCCGCAGTAGTACGGGCCCTGGGGCGCCGGGAAGCCACCCACGGGGAAGCCGTACGGCGTGCCGTCGAGGCGGAGCATGGTGTACTCCTGCTCGAGGCCGAACCACATGTCGTTCTTCGCGTACTTCTTCTGCGTCTTGGCACAGGCATCACGCGTGTTGGTGGGGTGCGGCTTCATCGTGGAGGCCAGGTACACCTCGCAGAGCACGAGGATGTTGCGACCGCCGCGGATCGGGTCCGGGCAGCGGAACACGGGCTTGAGCACGCAGTCCGACGACTCACCAGTTGCCTGTTCGGTCGACGAGCCGTCGAACCCCCAGAGGTCGGGTTCGGTGACGTCGTCCTCGATGATCCTGGTCTTGTTGCGCAGCAACGGTGTCGGCTGGGTTCCGTCCAACCAGATGTATTCGGCTTGATAGGCCACGGGAATCCTCTCGGTGCAAAGGTGGGGCGTTATTACCCTGCCGGGACGGCGTTTCGATGCCTTTTCCCGACTGTGAACGCTCTGTGAACTGCCCCGGCGGCGCCGTTGCCGAGAGCGACAATCCTACCCAATCGTCTCGGGGACCCTTTTGTCAAATGCGGCTCGCCGAAGTCCGCGCAGGTCAGCCCGCCCGGGGAACCGAAGCGGTGGATCAGACGTCGGAATGGGCATGAACCGACGCCGCGCCCTTGCCGCCCTGGCCACCGCCCCGCTCGCCCTGCTCGCCGCCGCCTGCGGTACGCGGACCGAGGTGAGCACCGACGCAAGCACGACGTCTACGCCGCCCACCGAGGTCCCCACCACCACACCGGGCATCACGCACCCCACCGGCGGCGACGACGTCGTCATCGGCCTCACCTACGACGGCGGCTTCGTGGCCCCCGGAACCATCTTCACCCGCCTGCCCCGACTGCTGATCGCCGGCGACGGTTCGGTGTATTTCGAGGGCGCGCAGATCGAGATCTACCCGCAACCGCTTCTGCCTCCGATCCTCGTCGGCAGGATCAGCGAGGGTGAGCTGCAGGCGCTGCTGCTCGGCGCCGAGAGCGGTGGCCTGTTCCGCAACATCACCTACGGCCCGCCCGAGGCCAACGTCGCTGACGCCCCCAACACGGTCCTGGTCATCAACGCCAACGGGGTCACCTATACGCACGATGCCTATGCCCTCGGGATCGGCGGTGAGGACGCCGAGACCGACGAGGATCGCCAGAACCTCCTCGAGTACGTGAGCCTGCTCGAGCCCATTGCCTATGGGGTTCCGGACACTCGGTCGTCTGCCGCCACCCGATTCGCCATCAGGGCCACCGCTGCGGACGAGGCGCCTCCGGCAGACGGCATCACCCCCAACGAGCTTGCGTGGCCGGAGGGCTCCGCCGTACGTCTCGCAGACGCCGCGGAGTGTCAGGTTGTTGCCGCATCCTCGATCGGGATGCTGTTCAACGAGGCCACACAGATCACCCGATTCGTGGACAACGGAATCAAGTACGTGCTGCTGGTGCGACCGATGCTGCCCGGCGACCTTGGGTGCGGAGCCCGGTAGCGAGCAGGCCCACGGCAACGCACGATGTTGCGACCACGGGGAACACCGCTGTGGTGGCGCCGTAATGGTCGTACAGCCAGGTGCTCATCATGGTCCCGGCTGCGATACCGATGGTGTTCGCAGTGAACATCAACCCGAGTCCCGCACCGGGGGCGCCGGCCACGAGTGACGTCGCCACCGAGAACGAGCTGATGATGCAGTACTCAAAGCCGAGCGTGAGCACGGCGAAAGCAATCAGGCCGACAACCACGAATCGGTGGGTGAGGACGAACAGTGCGGCAGCGGGCACGATCAGCATCCCGCCGCGCATAACGCTGCGCCAGCCGCCCCAGCGGTCGGTGAAGCGCACGGCGGCGAACGACGAGACGAGCTCGAACACACCCAACCCGAACGACACTGCCGCGAGCCCGCCGGAGCTGTATCCGTGCTCGTCCTGCAACCACGGGCCGAGCACCGAGATCATCGTCTGCATCGACAGGAGCATGAATCCCATCGAGACCAGGAACTGCCAGGCGTCCCGGGTGAGTTTGGTCCGGGTTGCCGCAACGGCTCGGGTTGCTGACGGCGAGCGGGGTGTGGCACCGGGCAGCCGGACGAGCATCGCGAGGGCAACGGCGAACAGCACGACGGCCGAGAACGCGTAGGCCCATCGCCACGACCAGATGGCCGTGATCCCGCCGAGCACGGCCACGCCGATGAACAGCCCGGCGGCCCAAGACATCTCAATGATCCCGAAGACGCGGCCGCGCCCGTTCACGGGGACGTACTCAGAGACCCAGCTCGTCAGCGCCACGTCGAACACCAGCTTGCCGAGGCTGAGCACGACAAGCCCGCCGCCGAACACCCAGACACCGGGTGCGGCTGCGGCGAGCCCTGCTCCCGTCGCGATGCTGGCAAGCCCGCCCACCATGAGGAGGCGGTGCGAGCCGCGGTCGGTCCACCGCCCGACCACCGAGCCGAGCAGGCCGGTCAGCTGGCTCACCGTCAGGGCGATGCCGATCTCGGAGATGCTGATGTCGAGTCCTCGCGCCAGCACCGCCAGGAAGGGGATCACATACCGGAACGCGCCGTTGGTGCTGAGGCGCGCAAGGGTGAGCAGCGTGAGGTTCGTGCGAACCTCGGGGGCGTAGGAGTCGTCGAGAGCACGGCCGAGCAGCATCAGTCGATGTCCTCGGCGTCGTCACTGCGGGCAATGAGGTACCCGATTGCGCGCTCGGACTTCGGGAACTGGTGGACAATTCGCCAGAACTCGTCGTTGTGCGCAAGCACCACGAGGTGGGCGAGCTCGTGCACGATCACGTAGTCGAGTACCCAGCTGGGGAACGCCGCAAGGCGGGACGAGAGCCGGATGGTGGAGATGGAGGGTGTGCACGAGCCCCATTGGGACTTCATGCCGTCGGACCAGTGGATCTCCCGCGGCCTCGGGAGGTCGTACCGGCGCGCGAGGGTGGTCGAGCGCTCCCTCAGGTCCACACGGTCGGCATTGGCCTTGCGGCGGAAGCGGTCCGCCCATCGGTCGCGCCATACGGCTTCTTCCGCACGCGACATCCATGACGGCACGGTGACGAAGAGAACGTCCCCCTTCATCTGGGCCCCGACGGTGCGTTTGCGGCGGGTGCTGCGCACGACCTGTACCTCGAACGGCCAGCGAGGCTGCTCTACGTCGAGTGCCTTCGGCTCGGGTTCGGTGGTCGGCACTGCAGGGCGAGCGGGTGCGGCCCTCGACATGGTTGGGCCGGTGTCGAAGGGGAGCGGTTCCTGCTGCACGACGCGCCGACTCAGAGGGGGGTCGTTGTGATCGGGCGTTCGGAGGTGACGAGCTCAACGACCTCGCCGGGTGTGAGTTCGTTGTTGTGCGCCTCGAACCACTGGCCGCTCAGGTTCGCGAACGCGAGGTCGTCGCTGATCCCGAGGAGTACACGCAGCGCCCTCAGTATCCCGCCGTGGCTCACGACGAGCGCACTTGCGCCATCCAGCCGATGGGCGAGCCCGACGAGACAGCTGCTCGCCCGGGCGCCAGCCGCTTCGGACGGCTCGAAGCCCGCAGGGCGTTGACCGCTCGCGAGGTATCCCGGGAACTGTTCGTCAACCTCGGCGCGGGTGAGGCCCTGCCACTCACCTGCGTGACGTTCCCGCAGACGCTTGTCCATCGCGACCGGCGCGAACCCCAGTTCGTCGGCGATGATGCTCGCCGTGACGGCAGCGCGCTGGAGGTCACTTGTGATGACTGCCCCGAGCCTCTCGGTGGGGAGCAGGCCAGCAGCGAGCACCGATGCGGCCTGGAGCGCTTGTGTCTCGCCGACTGCGGTGAGCGGCGGGTCCGCCTGCCCCTGCCAACGTCCTTGCGCATTCCACGTCGACTGACCGTGGCGGATCACCAGGATGCGCGACGGTGTGGTGGGGGTAGAGGGACCGGACATGACGCACCGAGGGTATCGTCGGCGCCGTGGCCACTCTCCGGTTGTTCGCATCGGCACGTGAGGCTGCGGGGACCGCACGGGACACCGTGCCCGGTACCACCGTGGCCGAGGTGCTCGAGCACGCCGTACAGAGGTATGGAAGCGGCTTCGCGGCAGTGCTCGGAACTTGCAAAGTGTGGGTGAACGGCGACGAGGCGACACTGGATCGCGTCGTCAGCGATACCGATGAAGTAGCGATTCTCCCGCCCGTCTCCGGTGGCGCGTAGCCCGGGTACGCCGGGAGTATTGCGCCAGTAGCCTTTCCCCGGTGACGGATCAGGGGACTCCGACGACCACGCCGGGCCAAAGCCTGGCGATGATCTCGATGCACACCTCCCCGCTCGCGCTCCCCGGTCAGGGCGATGCCGGTGGCATGAACGTCTACGTCCGTGAACTGGTGTCGGCGCTCGCACAGGCCGGTGTTGACTGCACCACCTACACCCGTGCCAACCGACCGGGATTGCCCGAGGTGGTTCAGGTGGAGCCCGGCCACCGAGTGGTGCACATCAAGGCTGGCCGTTTCGACCTGCCCAAGGAAATGCTTCCGTCGATCGTTCCGGACTTCACCGAGGGTGTGAAGGAGTACATGCGCACCAACGGGGTGCCCGATGTGCTGCACGGCAACTACTGGCTGTCCGGTCAGGTTGGCCATCGTCTCAAGCACGATCTCAACCGGCCGCTGGTCATGACATTCCACACGTTTGCCCGCGTGAAGGCTCACGGGGGCGACCCCGAACCGCTCTGGCGCGAACTCGCCGAAACCGAGATCATCGGCTGCACCGACGCCGTCTGTGTGAGCTGCAGCGAGGAGGAGCGACAGTTCCTCGACCTGTACGGCAAGCCTCCCGGTCGGGTGGAGATCGTTGCCCCGGGTGTCGAGCACGCGTTCTTCACCCCGGGAGACCGGCGCGGCGCGCGTCAGGCACTGTGTCTCGATGACCGCCCGGTGCTGTTGTTCGTCGGCCGCATCCAGCCGTTGAAGGGCCTGGATGTCGCGGTGCAGGCGCTCTCACAGCTCGGTCGACCCGATGCACTGCTCGTTGCGGTCGGGGGTGCGAGCGGTTCGTCTGGCGATGGTGAGGTCGACCGCATCGCGGACCTCATCGAGGAACTCGGTGTGTCGGAGCAGGTGTTGTTCGTACCGCCGCAGCAGCACCACATTCTGTCGACCTATTACCGGGCTGCCGACGTCGTGCTCGTGCCCAGTCGGTCCGAGAGCTTCGGGCTCGTTGCGCTTGAGGCAGGTGCGTGCGGTGTGCCGGTCGTGGCGAACGCGGTCGGCGGCCTGCTCACGCTCGTCGACCATGGTGATACGGGCTTTCTCGTGCCGGACCGTGACCCCGATGTGTTTGCGCGTCATACGCGCTGGCTCCTCGACCACCCCGCAGAGGCCCAGCACATGGGCGAGCGCGCAGCACTGCGGGCACGTCGCTACACCTGGAGCCTCGCCGCGGCCCGCCTCCGCCGCATGTACTCGGACCTGCGTGCCGGCGCGCTCGTGAGCTGCGACTGACATGAACGAGTGCTTCGACGACGGCGAACTGGCGGTGGTCGAGCGCCGGATCGACGAATGGCTCGCCTCGTTCCGCGCAGCGGGCGGCGACATGGTCGTCGACGTGCAGCGTGGTGAGCCGGACGAGCGGCGGTGGTACGTGCGAATGCACG
>CAFBON010000008.1_pt1 | contig 17363 bp, 14 predicted proteins | sample 7269471 | NCBI WGS metagenome assembly CAFBON01 (sample SAMEA6814116, study PRJEB35770) | uncultured Acidimicrobiales bacterium | biome: Freshwater; feature: Freshwater reservoir; material: water | place: Czech Republic | collected 2017-07-26 | depth 30m m
GAGTCCGTAGAGGCCCTGCTCGCCGCATCGGTGGCGAAGTTCGGACGCGTTCACATCGTCTGCAACAACGCAGGGGTCGGCGGCGCAAACGTGGACCCGTGGACTGGGCCGCTCTCGGTGTTGGAGTGGGTCATTGACGTCAACTTCTGGGGCGTCATTCACGGCATCCGTGCGTTCGTGCCGCACTTCGCCGCGAACGGCGGCGGCTACATCGTGAACACGGCATCGATCGCCGGCTGCATGACCGGCTTCTCACCGATCTACGACGCCAGCAAGCACGCCGTCGTCGCCATCAGCGACAGCCTCTCCTGGTCGATGAAGGAAGCCGGCCTGCCCATCGGAGTCAGTTGCCTGTGCCCAGGCTGGGTGCGCACCGGAATCGTCGATTCGGACCGCAACTGGCCCGAGGAGCTGGGTGACAAGCCGGTCAGCGACCCCGCCGCCCAATCGATCCTTGACTACGGCCGCAAGGCGATTAGTGAGGGTATGACCCCCGCTGCCGTCGCGTCGATGGTGCTCGACGCAGTGCAGGAGGACCAGTTCTGGGTCTTCCCGCACCAGGACTTCCTCGACATCGCGATCGCCCGCTGGGACCGCATCGGCGAGCGCATCAACCCCGAGCCGCCGAAGCAACTCCCGGGTATGCCTCCCCGCGCCCAGATGATCGCCGAACTCATGCGGGCGATGGAGCAGGCCGCCAAGAACGGCTGATTTCCCGCGGGAAATCTCCGCGCCCGAACCGCCGAACGCCGCCAGGGGCACACCATCCAGCTACCCTGTGTCTTGTATAGTTAAGTATTCATTAGATTGCTTATGAATAACTTGCTATACAATCAGGAGGAAATGAATGGCACGCCAGTATCTGAGCAGCACCGCTGACGCCGCACGCGTCTTCGGCCTGCAACTCGTTTCGGCGCGCCGACAGCAGCGCCGCACTAGTACCGAGGTCGCAGAGCGGGCCGGCATCACGCGAGTCACGCTCTCCCACGTCGAACACGGGGAGCCGTCTGTGGCGATCGGCATCTACTTCGAGGTCGCAGCGGTGCTGGCCCTCCCGCTCTTCGGTGCCGAGCGCAGCGAACTCGCGGAACTGGCGGCACGCGGCGAGAAGGAACTTGCACTACTCCCGCGTCGCGTCAGGCGACGGGTGGTGACGGTCGATGACAACTTCTGACATCGCCCCGCAGAAGGCATTCGTCTGGGTGTGGCTCCCCGGCCACACAGTGCCTGTGGTTGCCGGGGTCATCCAGGTGGTCGACGGTGAACTCGTCTTCGCCTACGGCCAGTCGTACCTCGCGCGGGCCGACGCGATTTCGCTCCAACCGGACACGGACCACGCCAAGGGCCTCCCTCTCGTCGAGGGCGCACAACGACCGCCCGATGGCCTGGACGCACACGGCGCCATTCGCGACGCCGCCCCAGACTCGTGGGGACAGCAGGTCATTCTTCGCCGTCGGCTCGGACGTGGCGCAGCCGACACCGGAGACCTTCCCCTCATGACCTACCTCCTCGAGTCCGGCTCGAACCGGATCGGGGCGCTCGACGTGCAGGCACGCCCGGACGTCTACGTCCCCCGGAACAGCCACGGCACACTGGAAGAACTCGTCGAAGCAGGCGACCGCCTCACACGGGGTCTCGCCTTCTCGCCCGAACTCGACGACGCCCTCACCTATGGCTCGTCGGTGGGTGGTGCCCGACCCAAGGCACTCCTGGTCGATGGGGCTCGGGAGTTCATCGCCAAGTTCTCCGTGTCCACCGACGTGTTTCCGTGGATGCAGGCCGAAGCACTCGGCATGGAACTCGCCCGTCGGTGCGGGGTGCACACCGCATCGACACAACTCACCCGCGCGGCGGGCCGCGACGTTCTGCTCGTCGAGCGATTCGACCGGCCGGGCAACGGGACGCGCCGGCTCGTACTGAGCGCTCTCTCCCTACTCGGGCTGCACGAGCAGGCGGCCCGGCACGCCACCTACACCGATCTGGTGGACCTGATCAGGCTCTGCTTCCGTTCGCCCTCAACAACCCTCGGCGAGTTGTTCCAACGGATCGTCATCAACGTGGTCCTCGGCAACACCGACGACCACGCACGCAACCACGCCGCATTCTGGGACGGGACGCTGCTCGAGCTCACCCCTGCCTACGACCTCTGCCCGCAGCCGCGCTCCACCGGTGAAGCCTTTCTCGCCATGGCGTACGGCAAGAGCGGTCAGCGGCAGGCTCGCCTCGCCTCGTGCATCGAGGCTGCAGGCAGGTACGGCCTCTCCCGCAAACAGGCGACCGAGATTGTCGACCACTGCGTCACCGTGGTGCGAGACGCGTACGACTCCGCCTGCACCGACCTCGGCATCACCGAAGCCGTCCACGATCGGCTGTGGCAGCGGGAGATTCTCCACCCCTCGATCTTCTATCGCGGGTAACGGGCTGCGCCATCGGAGCGACGCTGGATACGGCGGGAAGTGAACACGCTCCCTTTTGGGGCGCACACGCCACCAACTACTGTGACATCCGCCACTCAATTGCGTTGTTGAGTGGTGTACAGGGGGTTACCACCATGAGCACCGGACCGCTGCACGGGATTCGTGTCATCGATCTCACCGACGATTCAGGCAGATTTGCGACCAAGCTGCTCGCCGAGAGCGGCGCGTCGGTCGTTCGTATCGGCCACGGAACCCCCGGACCCGCTATGCGTGACGCCGCTGAAGCCGCCAAGGGCGGGCTGCTCGACTGGTGGTACGACGGGGGCAAGCGCCGGGCTGACATCGATCTCGACACCGAAGCCGGACGCGAGGCGTATCGGCTCCTCGCCGAGGTGGCCGACCTCATCATCGACACCGAGCCGCCCGGCCGCCTCCAATCGCTCGGGCTGGCGCATGCTGAACTCGTCAAGACCAATCCGCGCCTCGTTCAGGTGTCGCTCACGCCGTTCGGGCTCACCGGGCCGCGCAAGGACTGGCAGTCGAGCGACCTCGTTGCGGCGGCGATGGGCGGGGTGCTGAGCGTGTCGGGAACGGCGGAGCAGGCCGTGAACCCGTGGGGCCGCCAGAGCCTTCACGTCGCCTCGATGATGGCCACCGTCTGTGCGATCGCCGGCGTGTACAGCGCCCGGGAGACCGGCACCGGCCAGCTTGTCGACCTGTCGATGCACGAGGTGGTTTCCACCACAGTCGAGCAGATCTTCTTCCAGCACTGGTTCGACGACATCCTCGAGCCAATGTTCGGCATGCCCAAGCATGCGCTGCGCATGGCCTCCCGTCACTGGCTGGGCGCCTACACCGTGACGCCGGCCAAAACGGGCGCGTGCATGGTCACGGTGTCACCGCGGCCCGTCGCCATGTACCAGTGGATGGGCGAGCAGGGAGACGAGGAGGGCGCGCTCCTCGGCGCGATGGCCCCCGAGGAATACCTCGCCCAGGTCGAGCGCGGGATGACCGCGTTCAAGAACTTCGCGAAGACCGTCGACTCAGGAACGCTGTTCCACAAGGCACAGGAGCTGCACGTTGCATTCGGTGAGGTCCAGACTGTCGCACAGGTGGCCCAGAACCCGCAGTACGAGTTCCGCAAGACCTTCCGCCCGTTCGACGGGCACGAACACGTGAAGACCCCCGGGCCGTTCGCCGTGTTCAGCGAGACCCCATCCCCGATGCCGAGGGCGCCGGAGCCGCAGCCCACCGACATCGACGACATCGTTCGCGAATGGGGCGCGATCCCGGCACCCCGTCCGAGCACGCACGCACTCCGGTCCGGCCCCTACTCGGCCGGGAAGCCGCTCGACGGCATCCGGGTCGTTGACTTCACGTGGGTGCTCGCCGGGCCGATGTGCTGCCGCATCCTCGGCGACCTCGGCGCAGACATCCTGAAGTTCCAGACCGCCGAGCGGGCGACACTCGTCAACTCACCAGACTTCCCGTACTACTACGTGTGGAACCGTTCGAAGCGTTCGGCGAGCCTCAACATGAAGCACGAGAAGGCACTCGAGATCATCAGGCCGATGATCGAGCAGTCCGACGTCATCATCGAGAACTTCTCCGCTGGCGTGCTCGCGCGCTGGGGAATCGGCTACGAGCAGGTGAAGGAATGGAACCCTGGGATCATCTACGTGACGATGAGCGGCCCCGGCCACGAGGGCCCGTGGAAGAACATGATCACCTACGCGCCCACTATCCACGCACTCTGCGGCCTCACCCATCTCTCGAACCCCGCTGATCGCCTCGATGTCGGCCCCGGTTTCTCGCTCAACGACCACGCTGCCGGCTTCCTCGGTGCGATCGGTGTGCTCTCTGCCGTCGAGGCTCGCCGCTCCACCGGAACGGGCCAACGCGTCGACATCGCACAGATGGAGACCGGCACGTATCTCATCGGTTCGGCGATGCTCGACTACCTGAGCAATGGCCGCGAGGCGCAGCCCAATGGCAACGTCGATCCGTTCGGCCATCACTGCCCGAACGAGGTGTACCGCTGCGGAGACCTCCGGGAGATTGCGCTCACCGTCCGCACGGACGACGAGTGGCGGCGACTCTGCGACGTGGTCGGTCCGCTCCTCGCGCTGCTCGCGCGGGACTCGCAGTGCGACACGGCTGCGGGCAGGTTCGAGCGACGCGCGGATATCGATGCCGCACTGCGTGAATGGTCCCAGAACCGCATCGCACGCGTGGCCGTTCAGGCACTGCAGAGCGTCGGGATCCCGGCCGGGATGGTGCAGGGCGGCGAGGACCTCATGAACGACCCGCAGCACGTCAGCCGCAACCTCTTCCGCTCGGGTGAGCACCAGGTGTTTGGTGAGCGGCCATACGACCGCTTCCCCGGGCTCTGGAGCGGAACGGACCTCGAGCCGTACCTGCTGTCACCCGGTTATCTGGGCGAGCACAACTTCGAGATCTTCACCGAACTGTCCGGCATGACCGACGAAGAGGTTGCCCTCGGCATGGGCGACGGTCTCTTCGGCTAGCGCTAGACGTTGGTGCGCTCGATGAAGATCGCTCGAGCCGTCGCCGTACGCGTCTCACCGTCGAGGATCTCGCCGGTCATGAAGATCTTGCGACCCTCCTTGCTCTCCATCCGCGCGCGCAGTTGCAGCGGACGGCCGATCGGCGTTCCCGCCTCGTAGCGAACGGTCAACTCACCCGTGAAGCCCATCAATTGATTGAGCTGCAACACGAAGCCGAACACGTCGTCGATGACCGCTGACACGACGCCGCCGTGGCTGCGGGTCGGTGCACCCTCGTGCGCTGCACGCAGTTCGAAGTGCGCCACCACCTCGTCGCCATCGCGTTCCACGCGCAGATCGAGCCCCAACGGGCTCGCCGTTCCCGAGTAGGGACGATCGGGATACGTGGTGAACGTACCCCCGTCCTGCACCTGCGCCTCGTTGTTGCGCCGCTGGAAGTTTTCCGGCGCACGCGTACGGATGGTGAGGCCATCGAGCTTTGCCGACAGCGAATTGAGCGTCTCTGCAACCTCGTCGAGCAGCGCATCGGGAGCGTGGTGACCCACCACCGCGTGGCTGATGTCCCGGATGGCGCTTCCGGCGCGAACGCGGGCCTCGGAGATGGCGAACGGATCGTCGTGCTGGGTGACTTCTTGGGGCATCGTGATCCAACCGTACGGTCTGTGCAACATCGACTCCTAACCGACGGGACAGTCGCGATACGTTCGTCGCCGACCAGCAGTTGGGGGTAGCACGTGGAACTCGACAAGGAACACGAGATCGAGGAGATGCTCGCCGAGCGGGCAATCCGGCGGGTGATCCAGGCATACGCGCACGCAGCCGATCGCGGGGATGTTGCCCTCATGCAGTCGCTGTTCTGGCCCGATGCAACACTCGACATCGGGATCTATCAGGGCGGCGTCGCCGGCTTCATCGAGGGGTTCGTTGCCGCGCAGCGCGACAGCACCCGCGTGACAAACCACTTCCAGGGCAACATGTTCATCGAGGTGAACCTGTCCGAGCACGTTGCCCGCGCCGAGACGTACTGCATCGGGGGAAGCCGCATCCGCAACGACGACGGAACCGTTGTGGACCGACTGTCACACGTTCGGTACGTCGACCGATTCGAGGAACGCCGCGGGGATTGGCGAATCCACCGTCGCGTCGTGGCCTTCGACTGGTCCGGCACGACACCAGTGCTCACTGACGATGCGCCCCGGCCCCAGTACGTGATGGGGCGCCGGGGCGCGGACGACATCTGGCACCACATCCTGGGCTGAACCGACGGCCAAGCCCGGACGCGCCTCCCTGCACCGTCACATGGACGGTTGCTTGGAGATCTCCTCGAGGAAGTGGTCGTTCGTGCGGAACGTCTTGAGACGGTCGATGAGCAATTCGAGCCCGGGGGCAGCGTTGCCGTCGGCCGCCAGTCCGGAGAGGACACGGCGGAGTTTCCACACCATCTGCAACTGCTTGCGGTCGAAAAGCAGTTCCTCGTGGCGTGTGCTCGAGGCGTCAACGTCGATAGCCGGATAGATACGGCGCTCGGCGAGCCTGCGGTCGAGGCGAAGCTCCATGTTGCCCGTGCCCTTGAACTCCTCGAAGATCGCCTCGTCCATCCGGCTGTTCGTCTCGACGAGTGCCGTGGCGAGGATGGTGAGCGAGCCACCCTCCTCGACGTTGCGCGCGGCGCCGAAGAACTTCTTCGGCGGGTACAGCGCACCGGCGTCGATACCACCCGACATGACGCGACCGGTTGCCGGGGCAGCAAGGTTGTAGGCACGCGAGAGCCTGGTGATGCCGTCAAGGATGATGACAACGTCCTCACCCATCTCCACGAGACGCTTTGCCTTCTCGATGACCAGTTCGGCGACGTGCGTGTGCTCCTCGCTCGGGCGGTCGAACGTGGAGGCAATGACTTCTCCCTTGACGGTGCGCCGGAAGTCCGTGACCTCCTCGGGACGCTCGTCGATCAACAGCACGATGAGCTTCACGTTCGGGTTGTTCTTCTCGATCGAATTGGCGATCGTCTTCATGACCGTGGTCTTGCCCGCCTTGGGGGGTGACACGATGATGCCGCGCTGGCCCATACCGATCGGCGAGATGAGGTCGATGATGCGAGCCGTCATGTTCGTTGGGTCGCTCGGGTCCTCGAGGCGCAGTTTGGTGTCCGGGAACAGCGGGGTGAGGTCCTCGAAACGGGGACGACCCTTCAGCTGATCGGGGTCCTTGCCGTTGATCGTGTAGATCTCGGCCAACCCGGGGTTCTTCTCGTTTCGACCGGCGGGGCGTGACATCCCTTCGACGAAGTCACCCTTGCGCAGGCCGTACTGGCGTGTCTGGCGAACCGAGATGTAGGCGTCCTCGCGGGTGGCGAGGTAGCCGCCGACGCGCAGGAAGCCGTAGCCCTGATCATGAAGGTCCAGGTAACCGGACACCCGCACGGGCTCGGCGGACAACGGGGCCTCGGTCTCCACACCGGCATCGGCGTCGCGCGGCCCGAAACGGTCACGCTCACCGCGTTCCCCGCGGCGTCCACGGTCGCGATCGCGATCACGATCCCGGTCCTTGCCCCGGTGATCACGCTGTTGCGGACCCTCGCCCTGACGCTGGCGGTCTCCGACGGGCTGACGCTCCGCACCGGCCTGGCGCTCGCCTCCACCCTGACGCTCGCCTCCACCGTGACGCTCCGCACCGGCTTGGCGCTCTTCCCCTGCGCCGGGCTCACCACCCTCAACTGTGCCACCGTCCTCGCCGCGGCTGCGGTTGCGGTTGCGGCGCCGCCGGCGCTTGCGCCCAGCGCCACCCTCACCCTGTGAGGACGAGCCGTCGTCGCCATCGTCACCGTCGTCGCCATCGGAATCATCGCCGTCCGCGTCGGTGCGAGCGGCCGGCGCTGCGGCCTCGCCCGACTTCATGAGCTCGATCTCCCAATCGGCGAGCGGCTCACCGTCGGGGCCGAGCACGACCCCGTTGTTCGTCCTCGCGGCAGCCCTAGGCACCCTTGCCGGTGTTGCCCTCGGTCCTTCTTGGGACGCCGCTGCTGCGGTCGGAGCGGCATCGGGCCCATCGTTGGGGCCCGTCTGCTCCAGAATCCTGTCGACCAGTTCGGCCTTCTTGAGGCGGGACACGGACTTGATCCCGAGCGCCTGGGCGATCGTCACCAGTTGCTCTTTGTCCTTGTTCTCCAGCACGTCTCGACCCATCGTCTGGCTGCTCACTCGATACCCCTCTCACGATCGGCACGGTGCCGATCGGGTGGTTCGGTCACCGGGGGATGGACACGTGTCCGAGACGGCTGCACTGACTAAGCGGAGCCCCACCACCGGTGAGATTGGATCCCCATGGACGCAAGCCTGTGAGGCGGCGTTTCCACTGGGAAGGACCTGGAATCCCAGGCAGCGCTAACCCTAGCGAGCGAATGACAGGCGTGCAACATTGCCGACCGTTCAGCGCGCAACGGACTCCACGAATCGCTGCACTGCGCCGAGATCGTTGGGGAGGGTCTGGGTGCGTTCCGGCCGTTCGAGCAGGTCAGCGAGGTGCGGGGGCAGGACGGGGCGGCTGCCGGTGGCCTGCTCGACCGCGTCGGGGAACTTTGCCGCGTGGGCCGTCAGGGTGGTGACCATCGGGATACCCGGCGAGCGGTGGCGTCGCGCGGCACCGATGCCGACGGCAGTGTGCGGATCGATGATCTCCCCCGTTGCCGATCGAACCTCACCGATGATGCGCAGTGTCTCGCTGTCGTCGAAACGAGCGGCCCGGAACACCGGTGCGATCCATCGCTCGAACTGGTCGGTCTCGACGTCCAGTCGACCCATCGACCTGAACCGCTGCAGTTGCTCCGCTGTCACTCCCCCGTCGCGATCGTTCATCTCGAACAGCAGGCGCTCAAAGTTCGACGAGACCTGAATGTCCATGCTGGGGCTCAGCGTCGGCACCACGGTGTCGGCGACCATCGAACGGGTCTCGAAGAACCGTGTGAGGATGTCGTTCTGGTTCGAGCCCACCACGAGCGAATGGATCGGCGCACCCATGCGCCGCGCGATCCAGCCTGCCAGCACGTTGCCGAAGTTTCCCGTCGGCACGCTGAACGACGTTGGCCGCCATCCGAGTTGCTGCGCGGCGTACACGTAATAGACGGTTTGGGCCATGACGCGTGCCCAGTTGATGGAGTTGACTGCCGACAGGCGCATCCGATCACGGAACGGCGCGTCGTTGAACATCGCCTTCACGAGGTCCTGACAGTCGTCGAACGTTCCCTCGACGGCCACTGCGTGGACGTTCGGGGAGTCAACGGTCGTCATCTGCTTCCGTTGGATATCGCTGGTCCGCCCGTGCGGGTAGAGGATCACGATGTCGACGTTGGAGCAGGACCTCACGCCGTCGATCGCGGCACTGCCCGTGTCGCCCGACGTGGCGCCGACAATCATCACGCGCTCGTTGCGCACCCCGAGGACGTAGTCGAACATCCTGCCCACCAACTGCAGAGCGACATCTTTGAACGCAAGGGTCGGGCCCTGGGAAAGATCGAGCAGCCAGTCGTCGGCAGCCAACTGGCGCAACGGGGTGACGGCCTCGTGCCGGAACGACGCGTACGCCTCGTCGACGAGTCGAGCGAAGACATCTGCCGGGATGTCATCGCCGATGAACGGGGCCATGACCACCGTCGCAAGTTCCTGGTACGACCCGGACGGTAGGTGCTCCGGGAGGCTGGGCCAGTCGACCGGCACGTACAAGCCGCCGTCCGGGGCGAGACCGGCGAGCAGGACGTCGGCGAAACCGAGTTCGGGTGCGCGGCCGCGGGTGGAGACGTAACGCATCAACAGTCCTTATGCACCGATGACGCGCAGCAGGCCGCCGACCTTGCGCACCGAATCGAGTTCCTTCAGTTCGCGCAGCGTGGACCGCACCGACGCCTCTTTTGCCACGTGGGTGATGAACACCAGCCGGGCGTCGTCGCCGATGCCCTCCTGCTCGGCGGCGCGGATGCTCACGTTGTTCCTTGCGAACACGCCGGTTACCGCATGCAGCACGCCCGGGCGGTCGGTGACCTCCATGCTCACGAGGTACTCGGCGCTCGTCTCGTCGATCGGGCGAATCTGCGCCTTCCCGAGCGTGCCGATCGTTCCGTGCGTTCCCATCTTGAGGTTGACCGCCGCGTCGATGACGTCGCCGAGCACCGAGCTGGCGGTCGGGTACCCGCCCGCACCGCGCCCGTAGAACATCAGCGAACCGACCGAATCGCCCTCGACGAACACTGCGTTGTACGAGTCCCGCACACTGGCAAGCGGGTGGTGCACCGGCACCATGGCCGGGTGGACCCGTACGCTAACCGACCCGTCACTCGGCTCGACCTCGGCAATCGCGAGTAGTTTGATCACGTACCCGAGGCGCCGCGCCATCTTGATGTCGGAAGCCGAGATGTTGCGGATGCCTTCGTGATACACGTCGCCGGCCACCACGCGCACGCCAAAGGCGATACTCGCGATGATGGCGGCCTTCGCTCCCGCATCGAACCCGTCTACGTCAGCCGTTGGGTCCCGTTCTGCGTAGCCGAGTCGCTGCGCCTCAGCGAGGGCGGCGCCGTACTCCTGGCCGTCCTCGGTCATCCTCGTGAGGATGAAGTTCGTGGTTCCGTTGACGATGCCAAGCACCCGCACGATCGGCTCGCCGCGCAGGCTCTCGCGCAGGGGCCGGATGAACGGGATGCCACCGGCAACCGCTGCCTCGAACAGGAGGTCCACGCCATTCGCGTCCGCTTTCGCAAACAGTTCTGCGCCGACGTTCGCAAGCAGTTCCTTGTTCGCAGTGACCACCGGCTTGCCTGCGTCGAGCGCCGTGGTGATGAGTTCCCGCGCCGGCTCGATGCCTCCGATGACCTCGACGACAAGGTCGATATTCGGGTCCGCCACGAGCGCGTGTGCGTCCCGTGTGAGCACTCCGTCGGGGAGATGCACCGTGCGGTCCCCCGAGAGGTTCCGCACCGCCACCCTCGTGACCTCGAGACGCACGCCCGTGCGCATCTCGATGGTGTCAGCCTGACGGCCGACCAGTTCGAGAAATGCCGCACCGACGTTGCCGCACCCCAGGACCCCGATTCGGACGCGCTTGCCGTTGCTCACAGTGATGGGAGGCTAACTGCTCACCCCTTGACCTCACCGGACTTTCGGTCAGGCCAGAGCGGGGAGGCGGTCGCCGGACCACCGCGACAGCGCCCCGGCGAGAGCAGTGACCCCAGGGCGGCCCTGTCGCCGTTCCCTCCCGAGCATGTCGTGCACGGCGTCGATGCCGAAGCATCCGGCCCCCACCAACTCTGCCAGCACGGCGTCGAGCCGCGTGGGGTTCCACGCCGCCACGTCGAGCACCGAGCGCAGCGGGTCACACGTGCGCAACCCGCTGACGGTGCAGGACCGCGGGTACGGGACCGCCGTCGGCCGGTGGAATTCCACCCCATCGAGCCGCCCGGGATGCCGGTACGGCGGAGCGAGCAGTTCGACAACGGGCCCGACCGCCGAGGGCGATCCCCACAGCCACGCCGCCGTCAGCCCACCGGCAATCGATCCCGGCATTGATGCGGCGATCGCAGCCTCGACCCGCATCATCGGCGTGGGTTGCGTGCCGGCGAGGCGCGCAACCCCCGGGTGCAGGCGCACGAGTCTTCCCGACGAGTGCGCGCGGTACCAGGCGGCGAGGCTCATGCGGGACGGGACCACGCTGTCGCGGACGAGCGACCCGTGTCGGAGGGCGAGATCGGTGAGTGAGGAGTGCTGCATGCCCCTACTGGGTGCATGACCGAAGCGGATCGGAAAGCGAATGCCGGCTCTTTGGGTCCTGTGACTCAGTCGACGTCGAGCGCTACGAGGTCCTCGAGCACCTGGCGACGGACCACCAGCCTGCTCTCGCCGTTGCGCACGAAGACGACCGGCGGCCTCGTGACCATGTTGTAGTTCGACGACATCGAGTAGCCGTACGCCCCGGTGACCGGCGTCGCGAGCACATCGCCGACATGGAGGTCCTCGGGGACCTGGGCGTCGTTGATGAGGATGTCACCGCTCTCGCAGTGCTTGCCCACCAGCCGCACGCGACGGTTCCGCTCGGCCTGCAGTGCCCGTGGCAGGAAGGCCTCGTAGCCACTGCCGTAGAGGATCGGCCTCGGGTTGTCGCTCATGCCGCCGTCCACCGCCACGTAGGTGCGCACCCCTGGGATGTCCTTCACAGTGCCAACCGTGTACAGCGTGACGGCCGCGCCCGCGACGATCGAGCGACCGGGCTCCACGTTCACCGCACTGCGCACCCCGAGCGAGCGACAGGCATCGAGCAGCACCCGTGCCCACTCCGCGATCGGCGGCGCCTCCTCACCAGCGACATAGGCCACGCCGAGACCACCCCCGAGTGTGAGCTCGGGAAGATCGAGCGGCGCGGCAAAGCCCGCCATCACCTCGGCCGCCCGGGCGAACGACGAGGCAGCGAACACGTTCGACCCGATGTGGCAGTGGAGACCGATCAGCTCGACGGCAGCAGACCGTTGCGCCCGGGACACGGCACGGAGTGCGTCCCCGTTGCCGAGGTTGAAGCCGAACTTGGAGTCGTCCTGACCGGTGGCGATGAACTCGTGCGTGTGTGCCTCGACACCGGGCGTGATGCGCAGCGCCACGTTCGGGGTTGGGAGGCCCTCGGCGGAGAGCGCCTCGAGCCGATCGAGTTCGTCGAAGCTGTCCACGTTGATGTGGTGAACGCCCGCAGTGATCGCGTAGCGCAGTTCCTCGAGCGACTTGTTGTTCCCGTGGAGTACGCAGCGGTCCGCCGGCACACCCGCCGACAGCGCGACGAATAGCTCCCCCGAGGTGGCGACGTCCAGCATGAGCCCCTCCTCGTGCACGAGCCGCGCCATCGCCCTGCAGAGGAACGCCTTGGTTGCGTACACGACGCGGTTCGCGCCGAAGGAGTCCACTGCCTCGCGACAGCGGTTGCGCAGATGCTGTTCGTCGTACACGAACACAGGGGTGCCGTAGCGGGAGGCGAGTCCGAGCAGCGGCACACCTCCGATGGCGACCGAACCGTCGGCGAGTTCCGTGGCGGTGTCGGGAAGGAGATGGGGGGGAAGCTTGCTCATCGGGGCCTACATCCGGTCGGGAACGTCGATACCAAGGAGCCCGAGCCCGCGATCGAGTACCCGCGCTGTGAGGTCACAGAGCGCGAGCCGGCTCTGGCGCACACGCTCGTCCTCGGCGCGCAGCACGGGGCAGGCCTCGTAGAAGCCCGTGAAGTCCTGTGCGAGGTCGAACAGGTACGTGCAGAGGCGGTGCGGGACGAAGCGCTCCAGCGACTCGTTCACTGCTTGGTCGAACCCGAGCAGGCGCAGCGCGAGTGCGCGCTCCTTGGGATCGCCGAGGATGACCTCCCCGAGGTGCGCCTGACCATCGACACCCACGCGACGGAAGATCGAGCGGATCCTTGCGTGGGCGTACTGCAGGTACGGGGCAGTGTTCCCGTCGAAGGACAGCATCCGGTCCCAGTCGAAGACGTAGTCCTTGATCCGGTCGGTCGACAGGTCCGCGTACTTGACGGCGCCGATCCCAATCATCCTGCCGACGGAATCCTGTTCCGCTGGCGACAGTTCGGGACTGCGCTCACGCACCTGGGCGATCCCGCGCTCCACCGCCTCGTCGATCAACTCGACGAGTTTGACGGTGTCGCCGCCCCGGGTCTTGAACATCTTGCGATCCGAGCCGAGCACCGACCCGAACTGCACGTGGACACACCGGGCGGGCGGAGGGAGCCAGCCAGCCATCTCGCACACCTTCCAGACCATCTCGAAGTGCTGGGCCTGCGGGGCGCCGACCACGTAGAGCATGAGCGTGGCTCGGAGGCGCTCGACGCGGTCGATCACACAGGCAAGGTCGCTCGTGGCGTAGTTGAACCCACCGTTGCCCTTGCGGACAATGAGCGGCAGGGGCTCGCTCTCGCGGTTGACGAAGCCGGGCGCGAACACCACGTCGGCCCCGTCGGACTGCTGCAGCAACCCGGCCCGGTCGAGTCGCTGGATCACCTCGTCGAGCAGGCCGTGGTAGCTCGACTCGCCCGCGAGGTCCGCGCTCGTGAGCAGCACACCGAGCTTGCGGTAGACGATGTTGAAGTAGGCGGCGCTCGCGTCCACCAGCTCCTGCCAGAGGCGGAGGGTCTCGACGTCGCCGGACTGGAGGGCGACGACACGCAGCCGGCTGCGCTGCTTGAAATCGTCGTCGCTGTCGAACTTGACGCGCGCCTGGCGATAGAAGCCGTCGAGGTCGCCGACGGAGAGCTCGTTAGCCGCTTCGGCCTCACCGAGGTCCAGTAGGTGCTCAATGAGCATGCCGAACGGGGTTCCCCAGTCGCCGATGTGGTTCTCGCGGATCACCTCGTGGCCGACGAACTCCAGCATGCGGACGAGCGCGTCACCGATGATCGTGGTGCGCAGGTGCCCGACGTGCATCTCCTTCGCGACATTCGGGGCCGAGTAGTCGACAATGATGCGCTCCGCCACGGGGGTCGGCCGCACACCGAGGTGGGGATCGCGTGCAGCGCTCGCAAGTTCGCCAGCGACGAACGCATCGGAGAAGGTGAGGTTGATGAAGCCCGGACCGGCGATCTCCATGGTGGCCAACCCGCGGAGCGGGTCCGCAGCAGCGGCAACGATCTCCGCCGCGACCTCGCGGGGGTTGCGACCAACCTGCTTTGCCGCAGCAAGCGCACCGTTCACCTGCGCATCTGCCCGGTCGCTCGCTCGCACCACCGGATCGGCATCGACCCCGGTCACGGCGCGGAATACCGGCTCAAGGAGCGCGGAAACGGTATGCAGCGGATCGGCCATCGGGGAAAGGGTAACCGTCAGACCCCCTCCGCCCGGCTGTCATTCCCCCGGCCGCGGTATCATTGCTCCGCCCGCCTTCGTAGCTCAGGGGATAGAGCAACTGCCTCCGGCGCAGTAGGCCGCAGGTTCGAATCCTGCCGAGGGCACTCAACCGATCGTCATTCGGGGCCGCGGCCGAACGTTGACGGTACGGGTATCCAGGCCACGGGCTCGGGCCCAGACGTCAGACCGGCCTGGAGCTTCTTCTGGCGGTTCCACGGTGTGGGAACAAACACCCTCCGGTCGGGCCGGGCCTCGCTGTCGCCGGCCGTGACGCCCCACCAGCAGAACGACGAATTCGACATGATGACCGAGCCTGCACCGGCGAGCATCGCGAGATCGGTGATCCCCGGGGAGCCCTCGAACGACGGCACCCGCTGTGCCGCGATACCGCGGCTAACGAGCCAGTCACGGGCGAGGTCGAGGAAAAACGAATCGTCGCCCACCACGAAGCGATGAGCAGACATTTCCCGCTGGACGAACCGTCGTGATGGAAGTCCGCTCCGGCCTGCTGGCGCATGACGGTGAGGCGGCCGAGCCGGGTGGTCCACTCACGCTGGAGCCGGATGGCAACCCGCATCGGGGCAGCATCCGAGCCGGCGGGCATCCCGAATGAGCAACGAACGCGGTTTGATGCAAAGGCGACCTCGTCCGACGACTTGCTCGCGGCCCCAGACTACGCGAGGGAGTCCCGGTAGAACGCGCTGATTCGGGACCGCCGGCACATCGGTCGGTATGAATCGTGGTCGACTCGGAACACCGACACCGGCATACTTCTGCCGTGCTCTCGCGTCGGCAATTGCTGCTTGCTGCTGCTGCTGCCGTACCGGCGGCCGCACTCATCGACGCGAACCCGGCCGACGCCCGGCCGTTCGTCCTCGCCGACTCCCGGGTGCGCGGGTGGGGCCCCGTCATGCAGATCGGCGACTCGACGTCGGGGGGATACCTCAACGGGCTCCAGCGAACAATCCGATCCAAGGACATCGGCCCGTTCCGCTGCGACATCCAGGGGGCCCGCTCAATCAATCGCGTCTCCAAGCGTTTTCCCTCGGCGATCTCGGCGATTCGCACCGCGCGGGCCGCCGGGTTCGACCCCCCGTGTTACTTGCTTGCGCTCGGCAGCAATGACCTCTGGGTGGTCAAGCGCAAGAAGAACTCCGCCCCGGCGATGATCGACGCGATCATGAACGAGATCGGCCCGGACCGAACGGTTGGCTTCCTCACGCTCTACACCGTGCACCAGAGTTCGGCACCCAAGTTCAACGCTGCCCTGCGCGAGGCGACCAAGCGTTGGCCGAACCTCCACATCATGGACTGGGCATCCGTGGCCCGCCGCAACGTGCGTTGGCACAACAAGGGCGGGGTTCACTACACGATGAAGGGCGCCATCGCCCGGAATCGCTACCTCGCCGATGCCATGGTGCGGACCGTCAAAATCGCGCGGGCCCAACCGCCCGTTCCCACGACCACCACGACGACGGCTTCGACCACCACGTCATCGACCACCACACTGCCGACGACAACCGCCACGAGTGGCTAACCCTTCGACTTCTTCGGCGTGGTATTCCGTACTGCGGTGACGTTGCTGCCCGCCTCGTCCTCGAGGTTGTAGGTACCGACCGGCTCGAACGCCTCGAGGTGGTACTCAACTTTCGAGTTCCACATGAAGAAGCCCGATGCCTTCGACCGATAGCCACCCTCGATCTGTGCGAGTACCTGAGGTGTGCCGTACTGATAGCTCTTGGCACCGAAGTCCTGCAGCCACGGCACGGTGTAGGCGCCGCCTGTGGATGCCTGGCGCACGAATTCGGCTACCGATCGTTCCACGATCACGCCCGGCTGGGCGATGGGCAACGGCACCTTGAACTCGCCCTCCACCCAGTGTGACGGGTACACCATCGGGGCGATGTAGTCGACGAGCGGCGCAAGGAGCCGGATGTCTTGGCCGACGAGGTACGGCCTCGAGGCTGACACGCCGAACACGGCAACCCCGAGTGTGGTGCCGGGCGGAAGTGCCTGGCGGGCCTCACGAACGAAATTGGCGATGCCGACGGCGGGCGAGGTGGTGAGCCCGGGGAAGTTGAGGTTCTCCATGAGCCCCTCAGGACGGCGCACGTAGTCGAACATGATGTCGTCGAACCCGAGCTTGGCCGCCTCGACGGCGAGCTGGATGTTGTACTGACGCACCTGCTCGTTCGCAAAGTTGGTGAACACAGCCGTGCCGTACGCGGTGCGGATGGCATCGCCATTCTTGTCCTGCACGATCATGTCGGTCTGACCGTTCTTCAGCGCCCACTCGGCGAGCTGCGGGTCGAGGAAGCAGGTGATGCGACCAATCGCCTTGAGGCCGAGCTCGTGCAAGCGATCGATCGCCTGACGCGCTTCGTAGAAGCCCACGGTGAGCTCGCCATTCTTCACGCGCCAGTCCTTGCCGACCGCACCGATGCGCTTGGCGAGCGGCACCCCGGTGTCGTACCCGATGATGCCGTTCTCGTCCTTGATGGTCAGCACGACTGCGTTGATCTTCTTCTCCCTGGCCAAACGGAC
>CAFBON010000010.1_pt1 | contig 15839 bp, 15 predicted proteins | sample 7269471 | NCBI WGS metagenome assembly CAFBON01 (sample SAMEA6814116, study PRJEB35770) | uncultured Acidimicrobiales bacterium | biome: Freshwater; feature: Freshwater reservoir; material: water | place: Czech Republic | collected 2017-07-26 | depth 30m m
GGTGGACCTCGTGGACGACTGCATCTTCGCCGCCGTGGATCACCTCGTGGGCCGGTCCGGGAGCCTCCCGCAGGACGAGCAGGCATTCCGCGAACTGCAGCGAAGGGTTGGCGCAGATCTCGCCGGGGTCGCGGCGACCCTCACGAAACAGGCCGGCTCCGCCATGATCCTCGCCGCCCGCACGGCGGGCCTGCTCGACACGCTCACTGCGCCCAAGATCGCTGCATCCGTGAGCGATGCCTCCCGTCAGCTCACCGCACTCGTGCACCCCGGCTTCGTCAGCGAGGCCGGCCTCGTCCAGACCCAGCACCTCGCCCGGTACGTGTCCGCAATCGAGTACCGGCTCACGAAGTTGCGGGAGAAGCCCGAACGCGACCTCCAGTTGATGGGTCGTATCCACACGATCGAGCGTCGCTACGCGGAGGTGCTGCGCCTGCCCGAGGCGGCCCCGGCGCGTTGGTTATTGCAGGAACTCCGGGTGAGCCTGTTCGCGCAGCACCTCGGCACTGCCGAGCCGGTGTCCGAGCACCGGGTGGCGGCGGAGCTGAATCGTATTTCCCCGCCGACATAGCCTCCGCTGCGCTTCGGCATAGTTCGGCGTGCAGCTCGTCGCTAGCGCTTCCCTCGCCGCCGCACTTCCCCGCCGGGCGGGTTTACACCGTCTTCACACGGTGGCTGTCCCGCACCCGCACCCGGCCGGTACCTTCTACTGATCGCCGACCCCCGTCTTCACCATGACCACGCCTGACCTCCCCAACCCGCCGTCCACCGATTTCGTCCGCGAACTCGTCCGACAGGACAACAGCCAGGGAACCTTCGGCGGCCGCGTCCAGACCCGGTTCCCGCCCGAGCCGAACGGCTACCTCCACATCGGGCATGCCAAGGCCATCTGCATCGACTTCGGTCTCGCCAGCGAGTTCGGCGGCCGCTGCAACCTTCGTCTCGACGACACGAACCCCGAGACCGAGAACGAGGAGTTCGTCCGCGGCATCATTGCGGACCTCACCTGGCTCGGCTTCCCGCCGCCCGAGCCGATCCTCTACGCGTCGAACTACTTCGAGCAGTTGTACCAGTGGGCCGAGTACCTCGTCGAGCGTGGTCTTGCCTACGTCGACGACCAGGACGGCGAAACCATCTCCGCCCAGCGCGGCGGTTATGGCAAGCCCGGCATCGAGAGCCCGTTCCGCAGCCGCACGCCCGGGGACAACCTCGATCTCCTCCGCCGCATGCGGGCCGGCGAGTTCCCCGATGGGTCCCGCGTGCTGCGCGCGAAGATCGACATGCAGGACGAGAACATGCAGCTGCGCGACCCGGTCATGTACCGCATCCGTCGCCAGCACCACTTCCGTACCGGCGACCAGTGGTCGATCTATCCCACCTACGACTGGGCGCACGGTCAGAGCGACGCCATCGAGGGTGTTACTCACTCACTGTGCACGCTCGAGTTCGACAGTCACCGAGCGCTGTACGACTGGTACCTCGAACAGCTACCGCTGCCGGGGAACAAGCCGCGCCAAACCGAGTTCGCCCGCCTGGAGCTCACGTACACCGTCACCTCCAAGCGCAAGCTCGCCGCGCTCGTTTCGCAGGGCACAGTGGACGGCTGGGACGACCCGCGCCTGCCAACACTGCGCGGGCTGCGACGCCGTGGATATCCCGCCAGCGCCATCCGCGAGTTCTGCAGCTACATCGGTGTCAGCCGTACCAACAGCCGCCACGACATCGAACTGCTCGAGTCGTTCGTGCGCACCGACCTGAACCGCACAGCACAGAGGCGGATGGCCGTGTTGCGGCCGATCCGGCTCGTCATCACTAACTGGCCCACGGACGCGAACGGAAATCCGCTCGTGGAGATGTGCGAGGTCGCGAACAATCCGGAGAATGCAGCCGACGGGACGCGGATGGTGCCGTTCTCGGGCCAGCTGTACCTAGAGGGCGAGGACTTCTCTGCGGACCCGCCGCCCCAGTTCTTCCGCCTCGCGCCGGGGCGGGAGGTTCGCCTGCGCGCTGCGTACTTCGTGAAGTACCAGAGCCACCTGACCGATCCCGACGGCACCGTCACCGAGGTGCACTGCACCTACGACCCCGACACCCGTGGCGGCAACGCACCGGACGGCCGCAAGGTGAAGACCACGCTGCACTGGGTCTCTGCCGCGCATGCCGTCGACGCAACGGTTGCGCTCTACAACCGGCTGTTCACGGGCAAGGTGCCCGGCGAGGCGAGCGGCGAGCCCTTCGACGACCTGAACCCGAACAGCCTCGAGTTGCTCACGACCTGCAAGGTGGAGGCTTCACTGGCCGACACCCCGCTCGGCGCTGTGGTGCAGTTCGAGCGCCTCGGTTACTTTGCACACGACCCACGCACGCCGATGCTGTTCCACCGCACCGTCGGCCTGCGCGACGAGTGGGCGAACATCCAGAAGCGCCCGAAGTAACACCTCGCGCTACTTCAGCAGCGACAGCACCTCGTCGTCCGCGCTGAAGTCGTACTCGTACAGTTCCCGACCGCCATTCGCATACCACTGGTACGAGTCGGCGTAGCCCGATTCGATGCCAAACTTCGGTGTCCAGACAAGATCGGACAGTGCCTTGTCGATCGAGTACACGGTGCTCCCCATGATCGCCTCGCCCCAGTGAACGATCGGCGGGTTGCGACGCCGGGCGATCTCCAGCGGCACGTGCACGAGATCAGGCTTCGCGCCAGCGGCCCTACCGATCATCTCGAGTACGCCGAGCAGGCTCGCGAACTCGTGACCCACCACGTTGTAGGTGGACCCCACGGACTTCGGGTTGCCGAGCACGGACACCATAAGACGCGCCACGTCGGCCACGTGCACGAGGCACAGCGCTGCGAACCCGTCGCCGGGCACGAGCGTGGGCCTGCCGAGTTCCATACGGCGGAAGAAGAGCGGGTCACGCGTCACGAGCGGACTGCGCGGCCCGAACGTGTGGCCCACCCGCAGGGTTGTGTGCGGCAGGCCCGTGCGGCGATGGAGGTCATCGAGATAGTCCTCGCACTGCACCTTGCCGACGCCATACGACTTGCGGTGATCCGGATCCTCCGGCGCGTGCCGGCGGAAGTCCTCCTGCACGGGCTGCACGAAACTGCGGCGGTACACGGCCACCGAACTCGTGAACACGAAGTGCTGCACCCGACCGTTGAACAGTTCCACCATCGGCTCAAGGTCCTTCGGGAAGTACGACGTGTTGTCGAACACTGCGTCGAACTCGTCGCGGTGTGGGCCGAGTACCTCGTGGATCGCCCCCGGTTGCTGACGGTCGCCGTGCAGCCGTCGCACCCCTGCTGGGTACGGCACGGCGTGACTGTTCATCACCGTCACCTCGTGTCCCTGACGAACCAATTCCTCGACGAGGCAGAGACCGATGTATCGGTTGCCTCCCATGACCAATGCGCGCATCCCTGAAACCTAACGCAGAGTGTTCGCGCACCACAGCAACCACGCTTCGTGCATCACGAACACCATGCGTCTACGAACAGCAACTTGTTGGTGAATACGCAGAGAAACCGCTGTTCTGTGCCGACACATCTCCGTACACTCACCCTTGCGGGCACAGGAGACTCCAATGTTCTATCGCGCCCTGCGATCTTTCAATCGACAGCGAATCGCCATCCTTGCGGTGGGCGCGCTCGTCGTCGGCGTTCCGGTCTTGCGCACCACACCCTCGGCACGCGCCGACGTGTCACCGGTCCAGTCGGTGGTGATTGACGGTCGTGGCAACGGTCACGGCGCCGGACTCAGCCAGTGGGGTGCGCTCGGCTGGGCCACGCAGTACGACAAGACGTGGCAGGAGATCCTCGGCATCTACTACACGAACACCTCGCTCGGCCAGGTGAAGGATTCGGACTTCCACAGCACTCCCGTAGGGCGCATGCGCGTGCAGTTGAGCGCACTTGACGGCCTGCAGACTGCCGTCGTCAGCGAGTCCACTGCGCTGTCCACCACAGTGGACCCGACCAGACGCGCATGGGGCTCTCTCGTAGCGCGCGAGGTTGCCGGGCGAAACAACGTGTACGAGGTATGGGGCAAGCGCACCGCTGACTGCCCTGCTGCCGATGCGACGCTGCAGTCGCCCGATACCGACGACGGCGACGGTACGGACACCACCACCCCCGACTCGACGACCACTTCGGTGGTCGACACATCTTCCACCGTTGAGGCAACCAGTTCCACAGCACCGGACACCACAGGCCCGGCTTCATCTGCCCCGGTCTCGACCGGGACCGCCTCCGCGAGCAGCACCACCGCAGGTTGGGTGCGTCTCGCGAGCGGTGTGACGGGACCGGTCACGTTTACCACGGCTCTCGTGGACAGCGCGTCGGCGGTTGCCCCGCGCGATCTCATCGGTGTTTGTCAGAAGAGCAAGTCGGTTCGCTATTACCGCGGCACGGTCAGTGCGGTGAACAACGCAACCGGACGCAACTACACGTTCAACACGGTGCTCCTCGAGGACTACGTCCGCGGCGTGGTACCTCGCGAGTCCCCCGCCTCGTGGGCCAAGGCCGGTGGCGGCAAGGGCATCCATGCACTCCGCGCACAGGCAGTTGCTGCCCGCAGTTATGCGGTGTCCAGCCGGCCCCGTTCATCCGGCGCCAAGACCTGTGACACGTCGAGCTGTCAGGTGTACGGAGGCGCTGCGAGCCGTTCGCGTCTCGGCGGCAAGCTAGCCCGCCTCGAGAACCCTGCATCCAACGCAGCCGTTGCGGACACGGAAGGTGTTGTGCTGCGCTACGCGAACGGAGCAGTTGCCTGGGCGCTGTTCTCCTCAAGCAACGGCGGTCGCTCGATCACCAGCCTGTACAAGGCCGTGGACGACCCGGGCGACGCCATCGCCTCCAACCCGCATCACGCATGGTCGAAGTCGGTTCCGGCGTCCACCATCATCTCGAAGTGGCCCCAGCTCGGTGAACTGGTGAACATTCAGGTCACCAAGCGTTCGGGTGGCGGCGTCTGGGACGGTTGGGTGGACAACCTGGTGCTGGAAGGCACCAAAACCTCCGTGCGCCTCACGGGTGACCAGTTCCGCCGCGCTCTCAAGCTGAAGTCGCGATACCTGAGCTTCACGCTCTTGCGTGCACCGAGCCGGGGGTCGGTGGGCCCGGCGCTCTACATCGGCGACACCGTCAGTGCGGGCGCGCTGAACGACCTCAAGATGCTGGTGGACAGCTCGTACCAGGTGACGTGGGACGCCAAGATCTCGCGCTGCGTCGTTACAAGAACCGGGACCTGCGCAAGCAACAATGTCGCCCGCTCGATCGCGGCTTCCCAGACGCCGGCCTTTGCGGTGGTGCAGGCCGGGTACGCCGAGGACCCGACAACGATGGGTGCGGCAATCGACCAGACCATGGAGGCCCTGCTCGCCCGCGGCGTCAGTCGGGTGCTGTGGGTCAACCTTTCAGAGCGGCGACTCAACGCCGATGGCACTGCCACCTTCGCGCCGGCCAACGCTGCTCTCACCGAGGCAGCACTGCGGTGGACGCAGTTGACGGTGTTGGACTGGAACACAGCGTCGGGCAGCGACAACGCCGACCGCTGGTTCCTCAAGGGCACTGCAACGAACCCGGACCTCGTCAACCTGACGGCGGCCGGACGCAGCCGATTCGCCCTCTTCGTGCGCACACAACTCGATGATCTCCGCTCGAAGGACCTCTTGCCTGCAGTGGTATCCGAGACGCCGATCTCCACGGTGCCGGTTACCACTATCCCGGGAGCAGAGGGCGAGACCACGGTGCCCACCTCTGCAGCGCCAACCTCGGCGGCGCCGGATACCACTTCGTCCACCACGAGCACCACGCTGGCCAAGCCGAAGATCCGCCCGCTCCGGCTCGGGACCCGCGGCACCCTCGTGCGCATCCTCCAACGGGCCCTCGCGGACCAGGGGTACCCGGTTCGCGAGACCGGCTATTTCGGTCTCATCACCCAGCGGTACGTAAAGGTCTTCCAGCGCTCCCAGAAACTCCCCGTGAGCGGGATCGCCGGAATGCGTACGTGGGCGGCGCTGGGCTACTGATCAGGAACGCCGCTCGGCCGAGTGGCGTGCGTCAGGCGAGGTGCTTGGCGAAGAAGCGGAAGGTACGCGCCTGAGCAACGGCCGCTGACTGCGCGTGGAACACGGCGCGGTGGTCGCAGTTGAACCCGTGGTCCGCTCCGTAGGCATACACCTCGGCATCGGGCCACGCCTGTTCGATCTTGGCAACATCGCTCATCGGGATGTAGGCATCCAACTCGCCGTAGTGGGCCTGAAGCGGGATCTGCGGCTTCTGGTCGATGAGGGTGACGGTGTTGCCGCCGTAGTACGACGAACCAGCAGCGAACACCTCTGCAGAGTGGATCGACGAGGCTGCCGTGACGAGACCGCCGAAGCAGTAGCCGACGATGCCCACCTTGCCGGCAGACGATGCGAACCGGCCCGCCGAGCGGGCGTCAGCCAGCACCTTGGTGAAGTCCAGCTGTCCGCCTGCAACGATGCCGATACCGGCCTGCATGTCATCGGGTGTGTAGCCAAGCTCCACGTTGCGCTCAACACGGTCGAAGACAGCCGGAGCAATGGCGAGATATCCGTTTGCGGCGTACCGATCGACCATCTCACGGACGTGGATGTTGACCCCGAAGATCTCCTGAATAACGACGATGCCGCCGCGGGCCGGGCCCTCGGGATCAGCGGTGTAGGCCGCGAACTCGAAACCATCTTCGGACGTGAGCGTGATGTGCTTCCCCATGGGCTGAGACCATAGCCCGTCCCGATGGAGTCGGCCCATGGTCTGTGGGCCGCTAGCGTTTCGGCCCTATGGGCAAAGTCCTGACCGAACTCCCCATCGGCGACCGGGTGGGTATTGCCTTCTCCGGTGGGCTCGATACGTCGTGTGCCGTGGCGTGGATGCGCAACAAGGGGGCCGTTCCGTACGCATACACAGCAGACCTCGGCCAGCCCGACGAGCCAGACCTACCGGGTGTCCCCGGCCGGGCCCGCGAGTACGGCGCCGAGCAGGCCCGACTCGTCGACTGCCGCGCAGACCTCGTCCATGAGGGTCTCGTAGCGCTCCAGTGCGGCGCGTTCCACATCGTCACGGCCGGCAAGACGTACTTCAACACCACGCCGTTGGGCCGTGCAGTCACCGGCACCATGCTCGTGCGGGCCATGCACGACGACGGCGTTGACGTGTGGGGAGACGGCTCCACCTACAAGGGCAACGACATCGAGCGCTTCTACCGCTACGGACTGCTCGTCAACCCGAACCTGCGTATCTACAAGCCCTGGCTCGACCCGACGTTCGTCGAGGAACTCGGAGGTCGCGCCGAGATGAGCCAGTGGCTGATCGATCACGGCTATCCGTACCGCGACAGCAAGGAGAAGGCGTACTCCACCGACGCCAACATCTGGGGTGCCACGCACGAGGCCAAGAAGCTCGAGTTCCTCAACGAGTCGATGGAACTCGTTGAGCCCATCATGGGTGTGCGCCACTGGGACCAGTCGATTGCGATCGAGCCGGAGGATGTCACCATTGCGTTCGAGGGTGGCTTCCCGGTCAGTATCAACGGCAAGGCCTTCGCCGATCACGTGGCCCTCGTGAACGAGGCCAACACCATCGGCGGACGCCACGGTCTCGGCATGAGCGACCAGATCGAGAACCGCATCATCGAGGCAAAGAGCCGTGGTATCTACGAGGCACCGGGAATGGCGCTGCTGTACATCGCGTACGAACGGCTCGTCAGCGGCATCCATAACGAGGGCACCATCGAGAACCTGCGGGTGATGGGCCGCCGCCTCGGCCGCCTGCTGTACGAGGGTCGTTGGTTCGACCCGCAGGCGATCATGCTGCGCGAGCCGCTGCAGCGCTGGGTCGGCGCCGTGATCACCGGTGAGGTCACCGTGCGTCTGCGCCGCGGCGACGACTACAGCATCGTCGACACGCAGAGCCCGAACCTCACGTACGAGCCGGAGCGCCTGAGCATGGAGCGCAGCGAGAGCGTGTTCGGCCCGCTGGACCGCATCGGCCAGCTCACCATGAGAAACCTCGACATCCAGGACACCCGCTCGAAGATCGAGCAATATCGCGCTGCCGGCACACTGGGCCCCGGCACGGAACTGGGCATGCTCAGCTCCGGCGAGTAGTCAGCAACAACTTTCGAGCTCGTAGAACGGCACGGCGCCGGAGCGCTGCGCCCACAGGCCGGCACCCACCTGCAGGAAGTGCGGCGCAAGTCGGCGTCGATACCAATCGCCCGAACGCCAGTGACAGTCAAGGTCGGTCGAACCGGCATCGATCACGTGCTCGTGATCGTGCTTGGTCGGCACCTCGAGGTACAGCAGGTGACCCGTCGCGGTTGCGAGGTTGAGGATCGCCGCACTGGCCTGCTCGTTATTCAGGTACTGCAGCACGCCGTGGCACACCACGAGGTCGAACGGCTTGCCCGGTGCCCACTGTGAGATGTCCCGTTGGTCGTGTGCGTACTGCTCACAGGCGTACTCGCTCACGTCGGTGGACACATAGCGCACCGTCGGATGGTGCTCGCGGAACCAATCACGCCAGAATCCGGGGCCCGCACCGACGTCGAGCGCTGAGCCAACGCGAATCCCCCACCAGGCGCTCAGGCTCATCACCGCCTGCGCGAGGTGCCCGATCGATGTCGCAGTGTGCACTGGGTCGTGTTCGTAGAAGCGCCGGTAATAGGCCGCTCCGAAGCGGTCTGCGCTCATCGGACGGGTGGCACACCTTTCACGCGGGTGATCTTCGGCTTGGGCGGGAAGAGCGCTGCTCGTACCCACATCGTCAGGAGACCACCGACAACAGCAACTGCACCGAAGATCGTGACGGCAAGGGAGATCCGCGTGACTCGACGGAGGAACTGGTCCGCGGCAAGTCGTGCAACTCGACGGCTCAGCCCGTCGTCGATCCCATTGAGCACACGGTTGGCTCCTGTGGTGAACAGCAGCCAGACGACGAGCATGGCTACCGTCGCCACAGCCGCCGCCATCGTAAAAATGCTGAGTCGCCCCGGGCCGAGGAGCAGCGCAATAGCCACGAGCGCTGCACCCCCGATGAACAGACCCCACGCCGCACCGCGGGTGCCGCTCACGAGTTCGTATGCCCACGGCAATGACGACCGCTCGAGCAGGGTGAAGCGCAGGAGGTTCTCGCTGATCGGCAGGGTGTTGTCGAGGTTCGGGTTCAGGCCCACCAACTGCCGGCGCACCTGCTGGGCCTCGTTCGGGAGATTGAGGTCAAGGCGCGGGTTATCGGTATCCATCAGAGTCGTGTACGCGCCGAGTACCCCCGTGCGAATCTCCTCCCTCACCTGCGGCGTCGCCAACTGTTGATCCACGAAGGCCTGAACGACCTCGCGTTCCCCTTCAAGGTCCCCAAGCGCCACCGAGCGCCGCACGATCTCGCGGGCGAGCAATCGGTTCACGTCCGGGTCCTCAAGGATCCTGTCGACGGTGCCCTCGACCGTCGGGCGGTCGAACACCTCCTTGTCGGCCACGGCCACCACGAGTGCCACCACGGCCACCAGTGCACCCACGAGGGCGAGCAGCACCGAGACGACCCGACGGACTCCCACGCTCAGCCCTTGATCAACGAGGCAAGGCCCCAGATCGCCACGACAAACCCGATGGCGGCCATGGCGCCACTTCGCCCCTTGGGTACCACGCGGGGCTCGCCGGTTTCGGGATCGAGCGGGGGGCGGATGATGGCGAGCACGTTGCCCACGCCGAGCGCACCGCCGAGTGCGAGCAGAAGCCACGCAAGAAGGTTCTCACCGAGAAACATCGTTCCCATGGTACGTGGCACAGCGCCACGAGCGCGAGAATCAGGTAATGGGTAGGTGGGCACGTTGATCAAGCGATGGAACCTCGGTCTCGTTGCAGCGCTGCTGCTCGTTGCCACGCTCGTCGGTGGGGGGTTGTTCCTCGCGGCGCTCCTCGACCGCAACTATTCGGACCGTGTCTCGGTAACGGAGGGCCCGGCCCTCGAGCCACCGGTTCCCGAGGCTGCCGGCACCACGATGGGTACCGATACAACACGTTCATTCGATGTGCTCGCAACGGTCCACCCCGACCGCTCGGTAACGATCACCGAGACGATCGTGCAGGTGTTCCGCACAGACCGACACGGCATCGAGCGCCTCATCCCCCTGAAGACCAACCTCAGTACGAACATGATGCGCTCGCTCGAGGTGTCGACTTCTCGGGGCACGCCGGGCGACGTCAGTGTCCGGGACGTGACCGACGGCGTGCTGATCCGTATCGGCGATCCGAACACCACGGTCACGGGCGCGCACACCTACCGCCTCTCGTACGTGCTCGAGAACCTCCTGACCATCGAGAACGGGCAGGCAGTCGTTCGCTTGGACGCCATCAGCGACTGGGATCAGAGGGTGGACACGCTCACTTATCAGGTGAGCGCACCCGGCAGTCCCACGACGGTGCGCTGTTTCGTGGGTGAGTTCCGCAGCACCGAATCGTGCGGCAGTGCCGCGCTTACCGAGAACGGTGGCGCCTTCTCGACGGGCCGATTGCTCGAGACCGGCGAGGGCTTCACCGCGGAGGTCCGCTACCCGCTCGATGTGTTCGCCCTCCGCGCCACCGTTACCCCGGTGCGCGGCCCCATCGGTGTCGCCATCGTGATGTGGGCGGTGCTCTACGCATCCGTTGCCGCAGGATTCGTGATCACGGTTGCACGGGCGCGCCGCTCCCGCGCGCTCGCCGCGTCCTACGTGGCTCTCACCTTCGACGGACCCACAGCACCCGCACTTGCGGACCGCATGGAGCGCGGCGCGGTTGCCGCGGACGTCCTGATCGCTAACCCGCAAGCCGATGCACCGCTCGAGTTCGTACCGCCGCTCAACCTTGATCCCGCCTCAATGCTCCGTCTGCGAGACACGGTGACAGTCGACGTGCCGCTGCTGCTCGCAGCGACGTTGGTGGACCTGGCTGCCGATGGCATGGTGGACCTCGAGCGCGCGGATCACGACTCGTGGACCGTGCGTCGCCACGACCGGCAACCCCGACCGGTGCGCGAGTACGAAGAGGTGCTGCTGCATGCCCTGCTCGGCGACACGCGCGAACGTGAGCTCGGAGAGGCTGCTGCAGGGGTCGGTGATGCTCTTGACCGGTTCATGTCCGCGCTCGACAATCACCTCGTCGGGCTCAACCTCATCGCTCCCGGCAAGATGCCCTTCTCTGCCACCAAGAACCCCGCTGGATGCGCTGCCACCGGAATGCTCGCAGGCCTGCTTCTTGCGTTCTCGGGGGTCGGCTTTGCCGCGCTGCGCAGTGCTGCAGGTACGGCGCTGTCGGCGTGCATCGTCGGTGGTGTGCTTGCGGCGGTCGTCATCGTCATGGCCGTGTATCGGGAACGCTCCCGTCTGATGCGCTACACCAAGCGGGGACTCGGCACGGTCCTGCGCATCACGGGGTTCGAGCGATTCTTCCGGGACAGCGAGGCGATTCATGCACGGGCTGCCGGCAACATGAACCTGTACCGGGAGTACATGGGGTATGCGGTTGCGCTGGGCCACGTGGACGAGTGGGTGGGAGCAATGCCCGCCGAGGTGTCCGCCGCCCTCGTCGGGGCCGTTCCCGTGGCCTCGCTCGCCGATGTTGCGTTCCACCCGCTCTGGCTGGCCTCGAGCCGGCGCTACACCGCGGCCCACACGGTGAAGTCCCGCAGCAGCTTCAGCAGCGGCGGCGGGTTCAGTGGGGGCGGGTTCAGTGGCGGCGGCGGTGGTGGCGGTGGTGGCGGCAGCTGGTAACGCGCAGGGGAGACTGACCGCAACCGAAAGGGTTAGGAGCGGAAGCGCTCGGCGCTCTCGAACTTCGTGTACTCCTTGAGGAACACGAGGCGCACCGAACCCGTCGGGCCAGCGCGGTGCTTGCCGATGATGATCTCTGCCATCGCCTTGTCCTGGGTCTCGTGGGTATAGACCTCGTCCCGGTACACGAACATCACTACGTCGGCGTCCTGCTCGATCGAACCGCTCTCTCGCAGGTCGGCGAGCATCGGTCGCTTGTCCTGACGGCTCTCGAGGCTTCGTGACAACTGCGAGAGCGCAACGATCGGGCACTCGAGTTCACGGGCAAGGATCTTCAGGCCACGGCTGATCTCGCTGATCTCCAACTGGCGGTTCTCCGCCCCGGTACCGCTCATCAGTTGCAGGTAGTCCACCACGATGAGGCCGATCTGGCCGGCCTTGGCCTTGAGCCGACGGGCCTTGGCACGGATCTCCATCACGGTGACATTCGGGTTCTCGTCGATGAGGAGGTCCACCTCGAGACGCCCGAGCGCCCCGGATACCTTCGTCCAGTCGGGCTGATCGAGGTTGCCGGTGCGCAACTTCTTGGAGTCCACCTTCGCCTCGATGGAGAGCACACGCTGGGCAAGCTCGAAGTGACCCATCTCCAGCGAGAAGAACAGCACCGGCAGCTTGCTGTTCTTAGCGACATTGATCGCCATGCAGAGCGCGAGCGCCGTCTTGCCCATCGAAGGGCGGGCGCCGATGATGTTCAGTGTGGAGGGCTGCAGCCCGTTGAGCAGTTCGTCGAGGTCCGGGAAACCCGTTGCGGTGCCGGTGATGGAGCTTCGACGCTCGTACAGGTCCTCGAGGTTGTCCATCACGTCGGACAGGATCGCGTTGATCGGCTTTGTGGAATCGGTGACCCGGCGCTCGGCCACCTCGAACATTTTCGTCTCAGCCCGGTCCAGCAGACGGATCACGTCGTCGGCCTCGCCGTAGGCCATCTCGGCGATCTCGGAAGAGACAGCGATGAGTTTGCGGGCAAGTGCCGTGTCCTGGACGATCTTTGCGTACCGACCAGCATTGGAGATCGCCGGTGTTCGCCCCTGCAGTTCGATGAGGTACTGCGAGCCGCCGAGTTCTTCGAGCATGCCCGCCCGCCGCAGTTCGTCTGCCACGGTCACGACGTCAACGGGTTGGCCTCCCGCCGTGAGCGTGCGGATGGCGTCGTAGATGTGCTGGTGCGTTGGTTTGTAGAACTCACCCGAGGTGAGTCCCATCTCCGCGACCGCGTTGACGGCGTCGCGCGACAGTAGGAGCGCACCGAGCACCGACTCCTCGGCATCGAGGTTGTGCGGTGGTACCCGGGAACTCAGGGCGCGAGGACGCTTGGAGTCGCCGGAGCGACGTGGTTCTCTGGCCGTGTCCGTCATGAAGGACCTACTCTGTCGCGCTCTGCCTGTGGATATCCAGCGGTCAAAACCTGTGGATAACGGTGTGCATAACCGGTTCCCGACTGGGGATAACCGGTGAAAAACGCGTGGGTCAGGCGCTGACCACGTTGAACGACACCGGGAACTGCACGTCTGAGTGCAGTTTGACGGTGGCGCTGTACGTGCCCGTGGTCTTCACGACATCGAAGGACAGCTTGCGCTTATCGATCGAAATGCCGGTCTGAGCCTCGATGGCCGCTGCGAGATCGGCCGTGGTGACCGATCCATAGAGACGACCTTCGGAGCCGGTCTTGACCTTCACCAAAATGGTGGTGGGCACGAGGGCCGAGGCCACGGTCTGAGCCGATTCACGGTCTGCGGCATCGCGCAGATCGCGGGCACGGCGCATGGCTGCTGCCTGGGACACCGCACCATCGGTCGCCACCATGGCGAGACCCTTGGGGAACAAGAAGTTGCGGGCGAAGCCGTCGGCGACCTCGCAGATGTCGCCGCGCTTACCCACGGTACGAACATCGGCTCGCAGAATCACCTTGACGCTCATTCGTCTCCACCGCCCTCAACTTCGTCGGTGCCGACATCGACGCCGAGATCCTCAACCTGATCGACAACGGCCTCGGGGGCCGGGCCGCCACGACCCTCACGACCCTCGCGGTCGCCACGCGACGTGCGCTGGCTGGACACTCGCTTCGTGTAGGGGAGCAGAGCCATCTCGCGGGCGTTCTTGATTGCCCGAGCGATCTCGTTCTGCTGCTGCACGTCGTTGCCGTTGACGCGGCGAGCCTTGATCTTGGAACGATCCGAGACGAATCGGCCAAGCAGGTTGACGTCTTTGTAGTCCACGTAGTCGACCTTCTCGCTGGTGAGAACGGAAGTCTTCTTGCGGATCTTCTTGGTGCTGTCCTTCGCCCTGGGCGGGCGGGGCTTCTTGTTGCTCATTTCAGTTACGAACTCCTCGTAGGTTCGGACCCAACCGCTCGGCGGGATCCGGGGTCATCACGATCAGAACGGCTCTTCATCGCCGCCGTAGTAGTTGTCGTCTCCGCGGGGGGCAGTGCCGCCGCGATTGGCTCCGGCATTGCTGCTACCGCCGGGATTGCCACCGCTTGCGCCGCCTGCGCCACCTGCACCGCTCGTGGTGCGCTCGACCTGGGCCGTTGCGTACCGAAGACTGGGTGCGACCTCGTCGGCATTGACCTCGATCACGGTGCGCTTCTCGCCCTGCTGGGTTTGATACTCACGCTGCTCGAGGCGGCCGTTCACGATGACGCGAGCGCCCTTGGTGAGCGAGGCTGCTGCGTTCTCGCCGAGTTGACCCCATGCGACCACGTTGAAGAACGACGTCTGTTCCTGCCACTCACCATTGACCTGGTAGCGGCGATTGACGGCGATTCCGAACGAGGCCACGGCGCGTCCTCCCTGCGTGAAGCGCAGTTCGGGGTCGCGGGTGATATTCCCAACGAGGGTGACGGTGTTGTCGGCCATGGCAATGTCTCCTTAGGTAGACGGCCTGAGGTCAGGCCGCTTGCGTCATGCCGCGGCGCTTGGCCTCGGAATCCGGCAGACGGAACAGGACGTGACGGACGATGTCGTCCGCAATACGGAGCTGACGCTCGAAATCGTCGAGGGCACCGCCCTCGGCGAGAACGTTGTAGAACACGTAGTAGCCCTCCCACTTCTTTTCAATGGGATACGCAAAGCGGCGGCGACCCCACCAGTCGGCTGTGCCAACGATGGTTCCGCCGGCAGCAGCAACCTGCTGGGCGAGGGTCTTTTGACGATCAGCGGCAGCAGGCTCTTCGAGCTCTCCGGCGATGATGATTCCGAGTTCATAGGCGCGCAAGGCCATGAAATTCCTCCCTTCGGACCCGGCTCGGCACCGGGGCCCCCGGCGGGGGCAGGGTTGATATGACCTCGCGACTCTAGCGGCGGGCAGCCACGGACGCTCCCGGCGGGTGCTGAGCAGGGAAGATCTCCGTCCGGGGGCATGCGGGCAGCCTGACACAGGGGTGTGACGGGGTTTGTGGCCCATACTCGTGCCGATGGACCTTCGTGAGTGGATGACCGCCGAACACAACGACGTCGGGAACCGGTTGACCGACGGGGTCACCTCCCGGGTGCCGCTCGACCGATGGACCGAGCACCCCGACGACGGGGGTTCCTGCCTCGCTCAACTGCTCTTCCACGTCAGCCTCCACGCCGACATGGCGCTGCAGGCCGTCATCCGCGCCAAATCACCCCTCGTCAACAGCTGGCGGGACCGACTCGGGCTCACCAACCTGTTGCCCCACAAGGGCCTTCCCGAAGCCGAGGATGCCGGGGTGGTGGCCAACATTCAGGTCCCTCACCTGCTCCACTACGCCGCAGACGTCCACGGCGAAACAGCGGCCTGGATCGCGACCGCCGACCTCACCCAGTTCGACGAGATCCCGCCCGCCTCCGAGCGCCTGCGCAAGTACGGGCTGGTGAGCGTGGATTCCGTGCCGTGGCTGCATGCCATGTGGACCGACAAGCCGGTCTCCTGGTTTGTCCAGTGGGAATGCATCGGTCACGTGCTCAACCATCTCGGCGAAATGGTGGCGGTGCGCAACCGGATGGGGCTCAGCCCCTTCTAGACCGATACCTGCACCGA
>CAFBON010000012.1_pt1 | contig 15123 bp, 19 predicted proteins | sample 7269471 | NCBI WGS metagenome assembly CAFBON01 (sample SAMEA6814116, study PRJEB35770) | uncultured Acidimicrobiales bacterium | biome: Freshwater; feature: Freshwater reservoir; material: water | place: Czech Republic | collected 2017-07-26 | depth 30m m
CCGGGAGGCGTTCGCTGCCATCGCCCCGCTGCGATCCGGGAATGCCTGAATAGCCTGAGCGGCATGATCAAGCTTGTCGTGTGTCACGAGGGTTGGGTTGGGGAGTTCACGGAGGACCCGATCGCGTCGTCGTTCGCCTCGTACGACGAGCTCGTCGGCGCCGGAAGCTGACGACGGGCCCGGGCCGGGGACCATCACGGTGATCACTCCCATCGACATCGAGGGCACCACATCGTCCACGTGGTTCGTCCAGCGAACGCTCTATCCGTACTCACGCGAGCGCTTCGCCGAGTACCTCTCCACCCACCGGGATCGGCCCGACGTGGACGCGATGGTGCAGACGGTCCGGGACCTCGCCAGTGAGCCCGATGCTGATGATTCACGAGTGGTCTGGTGGCTCGAGCACTGGCTCGACGGGGACCAGAAGGTGACGCCAGAACTCGGGGTGCCACCGGACAGCATCGTGTTCCTCTCTGACGTCAGCGACGACACACCCCAACTGGTCACGGCGTAAGGAATGTCGCTCCCACAACAGGGTCCGAGCCTCACGAATCTCTCGCAAGTATTCGACGTCCTCGTCATCGGCGGGGGCATCACCGGCGTCGGTGTGGCGCGCGAGGCGGTCGGGCGCGGTCTGCGCGTCCTTCTGGTGGACCAGGGGGACTTCGGCGGCGGCACCAGTGCGGCTACCACGAAGTACATCCATGGCGGTATCCGCTACCTCGAGCAGTACGACTTCAAGGTGGTGCGTGAGAGCCTGCGCGAGCGCCGCATCCTTGCACTCGGCGCGCCTCACCTCGTGCACCAGACGCAGTTCATCATGCCCGCGTGGCGCTGGAGCAAGCCCTCCCGAGCACTCATGGGCGCCGGTGTCGCGCTGTACGACGCCCTCTCCTTCGACCGCAACCGCGGCGCCCCCGCATCCCTGCGCATCCCTCACCCGACCTGGCTGGGGAGGAAGCGACTGATGCAGCAGGTGCCGTGGCTCGACGCCGATGGCCTGCAGGGTGGGTTCGCGTACCACGACACGCTGAACATGCACCCCGAACGTCTGCTGCTTGCGTACGTGAAGTCCGCTGCGGCCGATGGCGCCTCGTTCCTCACCCACACCGAGGTGACCGGGTTCGTGCAGCACAGCGACCGCGGCAACTTGGTGATTGATGGGGTCACTGCGCGGGACCGTCTTGGGGGTGTCACGTACACGCTGCGCGCCCGCGTCGTCGTGAACGCTGCGGGGCCCTGGATCGACCGTGTGCTCCAACCGCTCGGCAGGTCGCTCGGGGTGGCCGTCAACCGATCCAAAGGGGTCCACGTGCTCACACGCCCCCTCGGCGGGCCCGGTCGGGTTGATGCGGCGGTATTCGCCCGCGCGAAGTCCGGCAAGCACGTCATCGTCTCGCCGTGGATGGGCGGCTCGTTCATCGGGCCCACCGACACGCCGCTCCCCGACGGGTCGGACGAGGTGGTGGCCGATACCGATGACGTCGACTCAATCCTCACCACCGTGAACTCCACGATGAACCCGGGCGAGCGAGCGCTCACAGTGGACGATGTCGTGGCCGCCACGGTCGGCCTGCGTCCCCTCATCCGACGCGGCGAGCAGGGTGACGGCGGCAACACATACTCCGCCAGCCGCCGCCACGAGCTGTACCACCACATCGATCGCGGCGTCACCAACCTCTGGTCGATCGGTGGCGGCAAGTGGACGACAGCACGGGCCACCGGCGAACAGATGGTGGATGCCTTGCTCAAGCACGAACTGCGCGGTGTGCCGACGCGTCGGTTCGACTCGGAACGGTCGGGCACCAGCACCACGTTCGCGTGGGCACAGGATGCAGGGCCGTTCCTCGCCGGTGTCGCGAGCGCTGCGGGCGCGCTCGGTCTCGACACCGCAACCGGGGAGCACCTCGGACGGCTGTACGGCACCGAGTACGCCGCCATCATCGGGCTCATCGGAGCCCAGCCCGGCCTCGCGCAGCGCATCACCCACGAACACGGCTGCCTCGACGTGCTCGCCCAGGCCGTCTACGCAGTCACGCACGAGGGTGCGCGCACACTCGACGACGTCATCGACCGCAGACTCGTGGTCGGCACGCTCGGTCCGGTGAGCCGGGCAACGATCGGTGTGATCGCGGATGCTGCCGGCCCGCTGTGGGGCTGGGACGAAGAGCGCTGCGGCCGGGAGTCCAACGCCGAGTTCTCCCGCCGGAGCACACTCGAGCGCCTCTGGCGAACCCACAGCTAGTCAGACGAGCCGGTACTCGGCCTTGCTCGTCGGGCGACCGTCACCGCCGACGGTCACGGCACCATCGGCCACCAACTTGCGCAGGTGAGAGAGCACGCTGCGCCCGGCTGCCCGATGCAGTTCCTCGCGAACGTCCTTGTACAACACCTTCACCATCACCTCGATGGTGGTCGGCCCACTGCCGAGGAACGCAACCACCTGGGCCTCGCGCTCAAGTCGGTGCGCGAGGAGCGCGCGCAGGAAGGGTTGCGGGTCCGTGACCGGGTTGCCGTGCGTGGGCCAAATGATCCGGTCCGGCCGCGCAATCACCTTCTCCATCGAGGCGCAGTACGCCCGCATGTCGCCGTCGGGCGGCGAGACCACGGTGGTGGACCATCCCATCACGTGGTCTCCCGAGAACAGCGCCTGCTCCTCGCGCAGCGCGAAACACGTGTGGTTCGAGGTGTGCCCGGGCGTGAACACCGAGTCGAAGGTCCAGCCCGGTCCGCTGATCACGAACCCGTCGGCCGTCACGACATCGGGGGCAAAGTCGGTGTCCACGGACTCCTTGTGCTCCACCTCCGTGTTGGGCTTCGCGTCCGTCTCGGGTTCGGGGTCGTCGTCGGGGTCCTCGGTTGCCCCGTGCGGGCCGAACGCGTACGTCGGTGCCCCCGTGTACTCCTTGAGCCACTGAGCAAGCGGCGAATGATCCGAGTGGCAGTGCGTGACGAGGATCGCCACCACCTTTTCGTCGACCAGTTCGGCCATCAGCGCGTCACGGTGGCCGGGCAGATCGGGGCCCGGGTCGATGACCGCAACCTCGCCGCGCCCCACGATGTACGTGCCGGTTCCGCGGTACGAGTACTTGGACGGATTCTCCGCGATCACCCGTCGGATGAGCGGGGACACCTGCTCGGCGGTGCCGTAGGTGACATCGTCGAGCGGTGGGACGAACGGGATCGCGGTTGCCACGGAGACGACCCTAATCCCGCTCGGTGCGTGCCTGCTCCACGAACGCGTCGTAGATGCGCTGCTGAGCAGGATCGTTGTGCGCAGTGTCCTCCGGGTGCCACTGCAGGCAGACGAACCAGCCATCGCCGCGCTCCATCGCCTCCACATGCGCATCGGCCGCCCACGCGGTTGCGGTGAAACCCGACCCGAGCCGGTCGACTGCTTGATGGTGGTACGAGATCGCGGGAGGAACGTCGTAGCCGTTCAGCGCCTTTGTGAGCAGGCTGCCCGGCGCGATCTCGATCGGGTGCTCCACCCCCTCCAACGGCGAGGGGAAGCCGTGGGGCCCGTGGGCCACTTGGAAGGGCACCTCGACATCTGCGAGGTGCTGATGGAGCGAACCGCCGAAGGCCACGTTCGCCACCTGCATGCCGCGGCAGATCGCGAGCGTCGGCAGGCCGATCCGGGCAGCGGCACGGCACAGCGCCGCCTCGAACTCGTCGTTCCGGCGGTCGACGCCATAGGTCCGTGGGTGCGGCTCCTGGCCGTACATCGCCGGGTCCACGTCGGAGCCGCCCATCAGGAGCAGACCGTCGAAGCGTCCGAGGATCTGCGCGGCGTCCTCGTCGGAGAGTGCGCGCGGCGCAAGCGTCACCGGCTCGCCACCAGCGCGGATGACCGCATCGAGGTATCGACGACCCGCAAAGGAGACCTCGATCCGGGACACCTTGCCGCGAGCGCCGATCCGACCTGCGACAGCGATCAACGGCAACATGAGTACTGAATCTACCCATCGCCTGCGAGACTGAGCCGGTGAGCAGCGACGCCCCGGCAGGTGCCGACCAACTAACCCCGGAGGCGCTGCCGGAGGACGCCGAGGAGAACGTCGAGGACGAGTTCCTCCCCGAGGACTTCGAGGACGATCCCAACGACAACCGGCCACGCTCCACCCGCAAGCGCTCTGGCCTCGGTGGCCAGATGATCGGTGCGGCGATGATCGGGCTCGCAGAGATCCTCGAGCCCAAGCCCAAGCGGGACGCACCGATCGAGGTCACCAATCCCGGCAAGCCGCTCGACCTCGACCGGGATGGTCTCGACGAGTCATTTGGTGTGGCCGGGGCACGCATGAAAGGGCCTCCGCTCGACTCGGTGAAGGCAAGGGCCCGAGCGGGCCGACCGGTCAAGCGTCGACGTTGATGCGCTGACGCGCGAGCGCGCCGGCGAGGGCGCCGTTGCGTGCCACGGTCACCCGTTCGAGACCGAGCCAGCCGGCCATCAGCGCCAGTTCGGCGCCGAGCGCCTCGGCGACACCGTCCATCCCGGCACGCGTGCGAATCGTGTCCTCGGCGAACGCTCCCTGCACGAGCAGGGTGCTGCGAGCACGATCCGCCTTCAGGTCCACGCGGCCGACGAGCTCGTCCCCGAGCAGGAACGGCAGTACGTAGTAGCCGTAGACGCGCTTGGGTGCCGGCGTGTAGATCTCGATGCGGTAGCGAAAGCCATGGAGGCGTTCGGTGCGCGGCCGGTTCCACACCACCGGGTCGAACGGGGACAGCAGGGCGCGCGCCGCAACCGTCCGCGGCGTGCTTGCCGCCGGATCGAGGTACGCAACCTCCTTCCAGCCCTCCACACGGACCGGCAGCAGCCGCCCCTCCTCCACCAGTTCGGCAACGAGTGGTTTGCACGGCGTTGCCTTCTGGCGGTGATAGTCGACGAGGTCCGCGAGCGTGCCGACACCGAGGTGCGATGCTGCCAGCACGAGTAGTTCCTTGCGGGCCTCGCGCTCGGGAGGTGTCGGCACCGCGAGGGCTGATGCCGGTATCACCCGTTCGGTCAGGTCGTAGATCCGCGCAAAATCGCTCGGGCGCCGCTGCGCCGTGATCCGACCCGTCCAGAACAGGTGCTCGAGCACCATCTTCGCCTCGTCCCAGTCCCACCATGGCCCCTTTGGCCCGGTGCGGGCGGACAGTTCCCCGGCAACCAGTGGTCCCCCGTCACGCACGCGGGCATAGACCTCCTCGACATAACCAGGGCGACGGCGCGACATCGCCTCCACGCTCTTCCAGCGGTGGCTCTGGGCCATCTTCCAGCGGTGCAGGTGGTGATGCCGCGTGGGCACGTGCGACGCCTCGTGCACCCAGTACTCGAACAGTTCGCCTGCCCTCGTGGCGCGGTGGATGAGGTCACGCGGGTGCGGCCCGAGACGGGCGAACAGCGGCAGTTCCTGACTGCGCACGAGAACGTTCACCGAGTCGATCTGGATGAGCCCCATACGGTCCAGCACCCGACGGAGGTGACGCAGGTCCACCCGCCCGGTCGGTCGCGGATCACCGAATCCCTGTGCGGCAAGCGCAACCCTGCGGGCCTGCCCGAGGTTCATGGTCTCCATCGTTCGCCCGACGATATAGCGTCGCCCCGATGCCTGTGCCCGACGCCTCCCCCGTGGGTGCACCATCGGTTACGCGTTCCACCGAGTACCGCATTCTCGGGGGGCTGATGGGCTCGTCTGCACTCGGCGGGCTCGGACAGCTCATCGGGCTCACCGGAACCCCGCTGCTCATCCAGGAGTTACTTGGGTCCAAGACCTGGATCGGCGTGGGCAGCTTCGCCACGATGGGCGGCACCGCGCTCGGTGCCGTGGTGCTGACCAAGCGCATCGGCCGGACGCGGCGGCGCCCCACGCTCATCGGCGGATACCTCGTTGGCGCGGTTGGCGGCGTGTTGGTGGGTCTGGCCGCCCGCTGGCAGTGGTACTCACTCGTGCTCGTCGGGCTGCTGCTGTTCGGGTTCGGGAACACCGCGAGTCAGCAGTCACGCTTTGCGGCAGCGGACGTCGTGGTCGATGCGCGACGCGGTCGGGCGGTAGCGATCGTGGTGTGGGCGAGCACCATCGGGGTTGTGTTCGGGCCCAAGTTGTGGGGGCCGTCGGGTCGCATGATGACCCACGTGGGCCTTCCCGAGCTCGGTGGGCCGTTCGTCGTCGGCGGTGGCGTCTACGTGGTCGCCGCGGTGGCCTGCTGGCTCGTGATCCGACCCGACCCCCGAGACATCTCGCGCCGGCTGCGCGACGAGCCGGTGACCAGCAACGCCAAGGTGGACGTCCGTGCCTGCCTGCAGCGACCTGCCCTGCAACTTGCCTTCGCGGCGCTCGTGATCGGTCAGGTGGTCATGGTCGCGGTCATGTCCGTCACCTCCGTGCACCTGAGGGACCACGGCTACTCCGCGGACGGCATCGGCACCGTGATCTCCGCACACGTGCTCGGCATGTACGCGCCGTCACCGATCTCGGGATGGCTCGTCGACAGGGTCGGTCGGCTCCCCGTGGTGGTCGGCGGTTGCGTGGTGCTCGTTGCCGGTTGCGTCACGGCCGCGCTGGCGGACCCCAGCAGCCACATGGCCATGATCGTCGCGCTGTTCATCCTCGGCATCGGCTGGAACGCGAACTTCGTCGCCGGTTCCACGCTCGTCACCGACGCGGTCACGGCGGCCGAGCGGTCGCGGATCCAGGCAGTTGCGGATACGACCACGTTCCTCGCATCCGGTGTCGCAGCGCTGCTCGCGGGCTTCGCCCTCGAGTGGTCGAACTACGCAACGATGGGGATCATCGGCGCGTGCATCGCAGCACTCTGCGGGGTGCTCGTGCTCGCCTACCGGCCGCGGTTGCGGTCGGCCTGACGGCCACCGCCAGCCAACCTCGCATTCTGGGCAAGGTTTCCCCACGCATACGTGGGGAATGTGCCGTCAGAACGCGAGGGGGTTAGTCGGCGATGGTGATGGTGACCGAGTTGATCACCACGTCGGTCTTCGGGCGGTCGCCCGAACCGGTGGGCACGTTCTGCATCGCCTCCACCACCTCGAGACCCTTCACCACCTGACCGAAGAGTGCGTAGGCGGGCGGCAGACCCGCACCGGACGGGCCGCTGATGAGGAAGAACTGCGAACCGTTCGTGTCGGGGCCGGCGTTGGCCATGGCCAGCGAACCGATCTGGTACTGACCAGCCTTGGGCAGTTCGTCCTTGAACTGGTAGCCGGGGCCACCGCGGCCGGTACCCGTCGGGTCCCCGCCCTGGCAGACGAAACCGTTGATGATGCGGTGGAAGATGATGCCGTCGTAGTAGTGGTACAACGCGAGGAACACGAAGTTGTTGACGGTCACCGGCGCCTTGATCGGGTCGAGCGCGATGACCAGCGTGCCCATGGAGGTCTCCATGGTGGCGGTGTAGCGCTTCGCAGGGTCAACGCCCATCTCGGGAGCGTCGTTGAACTTTTGCGTCTTGGGGGATGACCCGTCGAGTGCGGGGAAGGGATACGGCATGGGTCAGAACGCTACCGGCCCCTAGGCTTGCCACCATGACCGACGACGCACCGCAGGCCCCGCCCAACGTGGCACCCGCCGCCGTGCTGGACCTCGACGCCATCACCGCGGACCTCGCAGGCGTGGAGATTGCCCTCGCCCGTCTCGAGACTGGCACCTACTTCACCGACGAGGTCACCGGACAACCATTGCCCGAGGCCCTGCTCATCGCCCATCCCACGGCCCGCACCGTGGCACCTGCACCAACGGCGTGAGGCTCCGGCACTTCCGGACTCGCGCGTCCCGCGGTCTGCGGATCGGCCGACTCACTGCGCGAAACGGCGCACGCTTCATCGGCACCCGCATCCGGGGTGTCGGCGCGGACGATGCACGCAAGGCTGCCCTCAACGAGCAGTTCGCCATCCGCACTGCGCAGGACGTGGCCCGCGAACTCGGTCAGATGAAGGGCGCCATGATGAAGGCCGGTCAGCTGATCGGTTTCATCATCGAGTCGCTTCCCGACGATGCACAGCAGGCGCTCGCCACGCTCCAGGCCGACGCACCGCCGATGGCACCCGCGCTCGCAACACAGGTGGTCACCGAAGAACTCGGCGACCCGCGCAGCGTCTTTCTCGACTGGGGCGAGACGCCGATCGCTGCCGCGTCAATCGGCCAGGTGCACAAGGCCGTCACCCGCGACGGCCGCGTGGTTGCGGTGAAGGTGCAGTACCCCGGCATCGCCGACGCGCTCGGCGCAGACCTCGCGAACGTCGAGGTGCTTTACAGCCTCATGACCTCGTTCGCCCTGAAGGGCATCGACGCCAAGGCGGTGGTGGAGGAGGTTCGGCTCCGCATGATCGACGAGCTCGACTACCGCCTCGAGGCCACCAACCAGGTGGAGTTCGCCGACTACTACCGAGATCACCCCTTCATCCACATCCCCGCGCTCATTCCCGAGCTGTCGACGGAGCGCGTGCTCACGTCGGACTGGGTGGACGGCCTGTCGTTCCAGTCGTTCATGGACCAGTCAACCCCGGAGGCCCGTCAGCGTGCAGGTGAGATCATCTGGCGCTTCTCGCAGCACTCGATCCTCCGGCTCGGCGCGTTCAACGGGGACCCGCACCCGGGCAACTACCGGTTCGCGCCGGACGGCTCGGTGACCTTCCTCGACTTCGGTCTCGTGAAGCGATGGACCCCGGGCGAGTGGGACCATCTCGAACCCTCGCTGCACGGCATCCTCGGCCGCGACCCCGAACGACTCGTTCGTGACATGGAGACGATCGGCTTTCTCCCTGTGGGTCACGGGCTCGATGCGCTTGCGGTGTTCGACTACGTGAGCGCGCCGTACCGTCCGTACCTCGCGGACGAGTTCACGTACACACGCGAGTACGTAAAGGACACGATCGGCAGGATCCTCGACATCAAGGGACCGCACGCGCCCGTGATCGAGAAGCTGAACCTGCCGGTGAGTTTCGTCATGCTCGACCGGGTGGTGTGGGGGATCTCTGCGCTCCTCGGAAAGCTCGGTGCGCACGGCCCCTGGCGCTCAATGATGAACGAGTACCTGATCGACGGCCCTCCGTCCACGCCGCTCGGCCGGCTCGAGGCGGATTGGCTTGCGAGCACCAAGCCGTAGCATCACGCCGATGGACATCGTCACCGCATCGCGGCTTGCCGGTCAGTACTGCTGGGTGGAGCTGCAGCTGTTCGAACTCCTCGGCTCGTGGATGCACCGCAGCACCGATCCAGAACTGGTGGTGGCGCTCGGTGACCGGTGTACCCGTCACGGTGAGCACGCAGAGGCGTGGCGCGGGCGGATCGCCACCATTCCTGCGATCGATGTCGAGCGCTCAGTCAACGCACCCGGCAGCGCTGTCGCCTCGGCGATCGCCCGGCTGCGCCAACCGGAATCCGCGGACGACGTCCTTGCGCTCGCTGCCGCCTACGACAGCGAGATCCGGCCCGCCGTCCTTGCGGCCTACCGAGCTCACCGTGCAGAGGTCGACCCATTGCTGGACGGCCCGACCGCGCGTCTGCTCGACGTCGTCATTGCCTGCTCGGAACAGCAACTGCTCGCCTGAGGGTGGCCCCGGCCGAAAATGAGGAAGAGCCCCGGGTGAAGGGACCCGGGGCTCTTCGATTGTGGGGCTTCGTCGGCGCGTGCCAACCAACCCTGATCGTGGGGATGTTCGCGCTGGGCTCAGTGAGCGAGCGCGGGAGTCGCCAAGAGCATCGTGAGCGTGAAGAGCACGGCGCTAATGCGGAAGACTCGGCTGATGCTGATGAGTTCCATGATGGATCCTTCGTAGAGTGCGAGATGCCTGACGGTTACTCCGCCACCCCCACCCACCAGTTGTGTTCAACTGGTGACTCTGAGCGACCTTGACACTCATTGTGGCAGAGCGACCACGAAAAGTCACGCAGCGTTGATGACAGATTGGAATCATTTTCTCCGCCAAGAGTTCGACAAGCCCTACTGGGCCGAACTCCAGGCATTTCTGCAGCACGAGCGCGCCAGCGCTACCGTATTTCCCCCTCCTGAGCAGGTCTTTTCTGCGCTACACCTCACCCCGTTCGCGCACACCAAGGTGCTCATCCTCGGTCAGGATCCGTACCACGGTCCGGGGCAGGCCCACGGTTTGTGCTTCAGCGTCACCGAGGGTGTTGCCGTGCCGCCCTCGTTGGCAAACATTTATCGGGAACTCGAGAGCGATCTCGGCATTACCCACCCCGGCCACGGCAATCTGGAGGCCTGGGCACGGCAGGGGGTACTGCTGCTCAATACGGTGCTCACCGTGCGCGCCCACGCCGCCGCTTCCCACGCCGGCCGGGGCTGGGAGACCTTTACCGACGGGGTGATCCGCACCGTCAACAGCAAGACCGACCGAGTCGTGTTCATCCTCTGGGGTGCCTCGGCCCGCAAGAAGAAGGATCTCATCGACCTCTCCCGACATGTCGTGATCGAGTCGGCCCACCCGTCACCGCTCAGCGCCCGCAACGGATTCTTCGGCAGCAAACCGTTCTCACGGGCGAACGCTGCACTCGTCGAGGCCGGTCTCAACACGGTGGACTGGGCGCTCGCGCCACCCGTCGCGCCCACTGTCGCGCAGCACGTCACGCCGCCCGACAGCGCCTAGCCGCACCACTCCACCCCGGCGGTGCACGTTGCTGCGCCGTGGCAACATGTCGCCCATGTCGTCACCCGCAATCCGTACGCGTCGCGCCAAGGTCAACAACGTCGAACTCGATCTGCTGGAGTGCGGGGACCCCGGACAGCCACTCGTCATCCTCAGCCACGGCTTCCCGGAGGCCGCCCACTCGTGGCGCCACCAGATCCCGGTGCTCGCGGCAGCCGGTTATCACGTCATCGCTCCGGACCAGCGCGGGTACGGGCGCTCATCGCGCCCGTCGAGCGTGTCCGACTACGGGATCACGCACCTCTGTGGCGACCTGCTCGGCCTTGTCGACGAGGCGGGTGAGGAGCAGGCGGTGTTCGTCGGCCACGACTGGGGTGCGCTGATCGTCTGGGAACTGTCCAAGTTGTACCCGGAACGCGTGAAGGCAGTGGTCGGCGTGAGCGTGCCATTCGTTGCATGGCCCGCCCCGCCCACACAACTGATGCAGGCGCTGTATGGCGATCGCTTCTTCTACATCCTCTACTTCCAGAACGTCGGGCCTGCCGAGGCCGAACTAGGACACGACCCGCGCAACACGATGGCCAAGGTGCTGTGGGGCGCTTCTGGCCGTGGTTGGCCCGATCCGGAGAACCTGCCCACCGAACTACCCCCGATGCAGGGCACCGGATTCCTCACGCAGATGCCCGCCACGCCTGCGCTGCCGTATCAGGGGCCAGAGGGTGTCTGGCTCACCGAGGCGGACCTCGATCGGTACGCCGACCTCTTCGGTGCGAGTGGCTTCTTCGGACCCGTCAGCTACTACCGCAACCTCGACGCCAACTACGAGATCGTCAAGGACCTCGGACCAGAACTCGTCACCATGCCGAGCTACTTCATCGGCGGCACACTGGACCCAGTCAACATGATGGACCCGGGCGGCCCGGAACGCATGAGGAGTGTGCTGCCCAACTTCCGCGGCAGCACGATGATCGAGGGCGCAGGGCACTGGACGCAGCAGGAGGCCCCCAAGGCCTTCAACGAGGCGCTGCTCGGTTTCCTCCGCACACTCTGAGCCGTCACGCTCGCGTGGTGCCGCCCACGGGTCGCCATCACTAACGTCTTGCGCATGACAGTCGACAGCGCCCTCATCGTTGCAGGCGGCTCACACGGCCACGACTTCCCGGCAACCGCGCAGGCGCTCGCCGGTGTGCTGCGTGATCACGGACTCGCGGTCGACATCGTCGACGAACCGGACGAGGCGTGGTCCGCAATGCTCGACCGGCCCGAGCCCTACGGGATGCTCGCCGTGAACGGGCTCCGCTTCGGCATGACCCATCCCCGCTACGACGCGTTGCGCGATCGGTGGGCCTACCGCACCCCGCCTGCAGCCGATGCAGCGCTGGACCGTCACCTCGCCGCCGGGTCCTCGGTGTTTTCCGTCCACACCGGTTGCATCTGCTTCGACGACTGGGACCGCTGGAGCCGCGTACTCGGGCGCCAGTGGAGCTGGGACGAGCAGCGCCTCTCGTGGCACCCCGAGCTCGCACCGATCAGGGTCGAACCCGCCGAGAGCCTCGGTGACCCCTTCCAGATCGTCGACGAGGTCTACACCGACATGATCGACCTGAGTGATGTCGACGTGCTCGCCCGCTGCAGCGGCCAACCGGTCGTATGGACACGCCACGAGGCCGCAAGCCGGGTGGGCGTCACCACCGTCGGACACGGCGTGGACACCTACGAGAACGATTCGTACCGGAGACTGCTCGACGGTCTGGTGGGCTGGCTCGTCAACGGCTGAGGCGCGACCGACCGCGCCAGCGCTCAGTCGAGCGGGATTGCGGAGCCGTCCTCGCGCTCCACCACAATCGCCCGGTTCGGGCAGTTCCGGGCGATCCGAACGGCGGTCGCCTCGTCGAGGGCACCGTCCTGGCCCGGGATCACCTCGGACAGTTCGTTGTCGTCGAAACGGAAAACGTTCGGGGCGTCAGCGAGGCAGCGACCGATCGACATGCACTCGTCCTGAATCACCCGCACGCGCACCACGATCAGAACTCGAACTGCACGGCAGAACGCTGGGCGATGATGACCGAACCCTTCTCACGGATCATCCGCTGGTGCTCGGGATGATCCCGATAGGTGAGATAGCCGGCCACGTCCTCGAAATCGACAACGGCCGAAAAGTCGAAATTACCCGGATTCACCCCGACATCGCGACCGGCGGAGAACGCCCGAACCTGCGGAACGATCTCGGGCAGGGTGGCGAGGTCTGCGAGGAAGTCGGCAACCTGCCCCTCGGTGGCCTCCTCCTTCAACTTGAACATCACAACGTGGCGGAACATGCACAAAACGTAGCGGAAACAAGGAAATGTAGAACCCGACACGAAAAAGTTTGTACCCCGCACGGGCTCAGGGTGGAGGGTATTGACCACGTAGGTATGTTGATCCCACTGTCCCGGGGGTCAGTGCCCACGGACAAAACAGCGGCGCCACAGGCGTCCGGGAAGTCGAGGAGCATCGTGGCCAAAGACCGCGTCGAACGTGATGAGGAGGACCTCGTCCGCCTATACCTCACGGACATTGGCCAGTACACGCTGCTCACCAAGGACGATGAAGTTCGTCTCGCCAAACTCATCGAGAGCGGCAAGGTAGCGGCCGAGGCGATGGAAAAGGGTGGCAAGGAAATCACCCCGGCCAAGAAGCGCGAACTGCGCCGGCAGGCCCGCGAGGGCGAAGATGCCCAGCAGGCCTTTGTGCAGTCCAACCTCCGGCTCGTCGTGTCGATCGCCAAGAAGTATCAGGCGTCCGGCCTCCCCCTGCTCGACCTCATCCAGGAGGGCAACCTCGGGCTGATGCACGCTGTCGAGAAGTTCGACTGGCGCAAGGGTTTCAAGTTCTCCACCTACGCAACGTGGTGGATCCGCCAGGCGATCACGCGTGGTATTGCGAATACCGGCCGCACCATTCGTCTGCCAGTCCACGCCGGCGACACCCTCGCCCGTCTGCAGAAGGCACGTGCCCGCCTCGAGCTCAAGCTCGGTCGTCCGGCCACGCTCGCAGAGCTCTCAGCAGAAGTCGAGATGCCCGAGGACAAAGTCACCGAGGCGCTTCGCTTCGCAGCCGAGCCGCTGTCGCTGTCCGAGCCGCTCCGCGAGGACGGCGATGCCGAACTCGGCGACGTGGTCGAGGACCGCTCGGCCGAGTCCCCGTTCGAGGTTGCTGCCACAGCGCTGCTTCCCGACGAGATCAACCGTCTGCTCGCCCCGCTGGACGATCGCGAGCGCGAAATCCTCAAGCTTCGCTTCGGGCTGGACCGCGGCGAGCCGCGCACGCTCGAAGAGGTTGGCGAACACTTCAACCTCACCCGTGAGCGCATCCGCCAGATCGAGGCACGTGCCATGAGCAAGCTGCGCCACCCCTCGTCGGACACCGGCGCCCGAGACCTGCTCGCGGTCTGACACCCCTTCGTTAGCCTGCGGTCGTGTCCACCACGATTGCCCAATGGCTGCAGGGCCTCGAACACAACGGCGAACGGTCGCCGTACGACGCTGCCGAATTGCATGACGCTGCCCGTGAGGCGGTGCGTGGTGTTCCCGAGGATCGCCTTCCGCTCCGCCTCGCCAAGCACCGGATCGAACTGCTCAATTCGTGCCCACGGCGGGCGGTGGCCGAAGCAGCCGCGGACTTCGACCCCACGAACGAACTGTTCCTCATCGGGCGCCTCGTGGAGCGTGCGGCACGGATCCACCTCTGGGGGCGCTACCCGACTGGGGACACCGAAGCCGTGCGCGCGGCGCTGCTCGAGCATCACGTTGCGCGCAACGAGTCGCTCCCCGAACTGGACGACGACGTCTGGCACACCATCACGCTGCGGGCCGACCGCTTCGCACGTTCGTGGGGCGAGCCCAAGCACCAGGTGGAGGTCCACGTGGGCGAGCAACTCATCGTGCCGCTCGCACCGAGTGCCTCCGGCGTTCCCGGGGTGGTGCTGAAGGGCATCACCGATATCTCACTCGGCACGCACGTGGCGCAAAGCCCACACCGCCCGCGGGCAATCCTCGAGCTGAAGTCCGGCCGCACGCCGTGGAACCCGTTCAACGAGACCAGTTGGTACCAGTTCCTCGTCGCTGCTGCCGATGGCTTCGCTCCGCACCGAGTCGGTGTGTGGGCCGCCGCACCGGACCACGACAGCCCCCACGGGGAACTGGTCGACACACCCGTGAACCCAGGATCGATAGCAACCGCTACGAGATGGGTGTGCGACGCGTTGCTCCTCGTCGGTGATCTCGCCTCGGGTGCCAAACCGGAGGAACGCCCATCGGCCCTGTGCCGTTCGTGCCCCGATCGCCACCGCTGCCCGTCTGCACACGTCGGGCTCGCGCTACCGGGTGGCGATGCACCTACCGACGCCTTCGCATTCGACGAGGAGGACCTCGATGCCGAGGCGTGACGGCGACTGGGTGAAGACCACGCTCGCCACCATGAAGCCGCTCGCAGAGCGTTTCCCGGATGGCTGGACGAGCATCAGCGACACCGCCGCA
>CAFBON010000014.1_pt1 | contig 14515 bp, 12 predicted proteins | sample 7269471 | NCBI WGS metagenome assembly CAFBON01 (sample SAMEA6814116, study PRJEB35770) | uncultured Acidimicrobiales bacterium | biome: Freshwater; feature: Freshwater reservoir; material: water | place: Czech Republic | collected 2017-07-26 | depth 30m m
CGGTGTCCACCTAAGCAGCCCACACCGAGGGATCCTGGTACATCTGCTTGGCCGGGGAGGCGAAGCCGATAGCCGGGCCACCGGCGCGGATGTCGAGCGTGATACCAGCGACCTGACCCGTGTAGCTGCCCTTCTTCGGGTCCTGTGTGCCGTTGGGACCGATGAGCTGGTAGGTCCAGCCGTGGTCCGCCTCGGGGAACCAGTCGGTCTGGATGACCATCGGATCCGGGCAACCGGCGTCCTTGAGAGCCGTTGCCGACATCGCGGCGGTCGTCTCCGTGACGGCGGTTGTTTCCGGCGCTGCCGAGGTTTCCACCGCTGCTGCGGTGGTCTCCGGGGCTGCAGTAGTTGTGCTGCTGCTCTTGCTGCCGCAGGAAACTGCGATCAGCGCGAGAGCAGCCACGGACACGCTCAGTGTCACAGTGCGTTTCTTCATGTGGTTTGGGTCCTCCCCCAATATGTGGTGTTTGTTCCGGCAGGGGCCGGTCGCTTTCTGGTAGCGATGGGTACTAGCGGCCGGACACTGGATCCGACCGCCACGAACTGGTGACACGGTTGGCAAGCCAACCGAAAAACAGGAAGATCACGATTCCCATTACCGCAGTCATCGAGATGGCGGCCATGAGCTTGGCTGTCTCGCTGCGCACGGTGTAGGTCTGGATCCGGCTTCCGATGCCAACGGCTCCGGATTTGAAGAAGAACTCGCCGACGATCGCACCGACCACGCTGAGCCCGGAAGAGATCCGGAAGCCGGTGAACATAGCGGGAAGCGAACCGGGCAGGTCGAGCTTCACGAGCCTGATTGCCCGTCCGGCCCCGTGCAGACGGAACAAGTCCCGCTGTCCACGTTCTGCGGCCTTCAACCCGAACAGCGAGTTGGTGATGATCGGGAAGATCGCGATCAGCACGCAGACCGACACCCTGGACAACTGGCCGCTGCCGAACCAGATGATCATCATCGGGGTGATTGCCACGATCGGCAGGGTCTGGAGCACCACTGCGTACGGGTACAGCGTTCGCTCGATCGGGCGGGCGAGACTCATGAGGAGCGCGAGGAACACGCCGACAGCGATGGCGAGGGCAAGCCCAATCAGCGCAACCTGCGCCGTCTGCCAGAGCGAACGCAGCATCTCGGTGAGATTGCGCGAGATAAGGAATCCCTTGCGAACGACATCATGCGGGTACGGCTGGAACTGGTTCCGACTCAACTGATTGTCGAACTGAACCTTGCTGGTGAGGTACCAAACCCCGATCAACAGCCCGAGGATAAGCACCGGGGGCAGCGTCTTAGACGCACGCCCCGACCAAGCCGGTCGACTGCGGTGCATGACCGAACTCACCGATTGCCCTCGGCAAGCAGTTGGGCCTTGCTGATCTTTCCGGTCGGTGTCATCGGCATGGAGTTCAATACTTCCACGGAAAGCGACGCTGGACAGCGTCCGAGTTCCTTCTGCACAAACTGTACGAGGGCGTCTGTGTCCGCAGGATGAAGCGTCGGTTCGGCGGGGGTGACGAAGGCAACCGGCCGCTGACCGAGCGTCGGGTCAGGGAAGCCGACCAGTGCCGCTTCGCGCACCGACGGATGGCGCATCAGCACCTCCTCCACGTCCCTCGGGTACCACTGCTCGCCGAGCACCGTGAGTCGCTCACTGAGCCTGCCCCTCATGAACACGAAACCCCCGGCGTCGATGAAGCCAACGTCGCCGGTGTGAAGCCAACCGTCACGGAGGGTCTCCGCAGTCTTGTCGGGCCGGTCCCAGTACCCAGCCATGAATCCGCCGCGCAGGCACAGTTCACCCAACGAACCGGTGGGCACCTCGACCCCGTTGTCGTCGAGTGCGCGCACTTCCTTGTCGGCCAGCGGCCGCCCGCACGACAGCAGACGGTCATCGGTGACCGGCTGGTCGGCCGCCCAGAGCCCGACGAAGCCGCCGAGTTCGGACTGGCCGTAGGACTCACAGAGCGGAATACCGAAGCGGTCCCTCCACGCCTGCTTGAGCCCCGGCGGCACCGGTCCACCGCCACTGACGGTGAGGCGCAGGCGGCCCGGTGCGCTCCCGCGAGCTGTTGACTCATCGAGGAGATCGCGCAGCACGGTCGGGTTCGCCGGTATCGAGGTAACGCCTAGTGCTTCCGCCGCCTCCCAGCCAGCCGCGCCGGACCACTTGCTCATCACGCACACTGTCGCTCCGACCGCGAGGACCGGAAGCAGGTTTGCCACCAACTGGTACGACGACGACAGTGCGGTCGGCCCGAGGCTCACATCGGATGCCGTCAGGCGGAGGCGTTCGGCAATGCAGCGGGTTGCCCGCAGCGTCGGCTCGTGAGAAAGGCTGGCTCCCTTGGGGTTCCCCGAAGTGCCGGAGGTGTATGAGAGATGTGCAACGTCACTCTCGATGGTCGTGTCCGGCGGCGGGGCCGGGGCATCGGCCAGCAGAGCAGACCAGTCGTGAGCACCCGGCTGCGGACCGTCCATGCAGACGTAGTGCTCCACCGACGGCAGGTTGGCACGGTGACGATCGATCGTTTCGAGGTAGTCGCCTGTGTAGATCAGCACCTTGGGCCGCGAGTCGTTGACGTAGTAATCGAGGGAATCCGCGTACTGCAGGTTGATCAGTGCACTGACGGCACCGAGGCGCCAGGTGCCGAACATCGCCGTCAGGTAGTCCAGACCGTTGTGGGCGAAGATGCCCACCCGGTCCCCGTGCCCCACGCCGAGCGTGCTCAGCGCACCGGCCACCCGGTCCATCTGTTCGACGGCCTGGGCGTAGGTAAGGGAGCGATTGCGCTCTACCCAGTGGAGTGCAATCTTGTCGGGTGTCCGGCGAGCCCCGTCTCGGAGCAGCTGTTGGAATAACATGGAAAAATTGTGACAGATGGCGGGCGCGTGGCAAGTCTTTACGGATGAAGATCGTGCATCAGGTCGGTCTGAGGGCGACCATGACAGACGGAACCGAGCTGGTTGCCGATGCGTGGCTGCCGTCCGACGGCGGTCGGTACCCCGTCCTGCTCCAGCGCCTGCCCTACGGAAGGACCGTGGCCTCGAGCCTGGTACTGCCCCACCCGTCCTGGTTCGCCCAAAAGGGCTACGCCGTCGTCGTGCAGGACTGCCGGGGCCGCGGGGACTCCGGGGGCACGTTTCAGCCCTTCGTCAACGAGGGAGCCGACGGCGCGGCCACGATCGAGTGGGCTGCAGGGCTTCCGTTCGCGGACGGGCGTGTCGCCACCTACGGATTCTCGTATCAAGGTCTGAACCAGCTGTACGCAGCGGCCAGACGGCCCAAGGGCCTCTGCGCCATCGCGCCGATGATGTGTGCAAGCGACCCTTACGAGGGCTGGACCTACGAGGGAGGGGCGCTGCGCTGGCCCTTTGCCTGTTTCTGGGCAGCCCAGCTTGCGGGCCAAGACGCGCACCACCCACCGGTGCCGTTCGACACCTCGATGGTCCCGATCATCGACGCACTCGGGGCCGATCCGCCCCGGTGGTTCCAGGAGTGGTTGGCGCACCCCGAGGACGACGGGTATTGGACAGCAAGGCGCCCCGATCTCCAGGCAATCGAGGTGCCGGCGTTCAGCGTTCTCGGCTGGTTCGACGACTTCTCGAGCGGCACTGCACAACTGGTGGGAAGTCTCGGTGCAGAGGCTTGGTTCGGCCCGTGGTCACACATGCCGTGGGGCACGTTGCACGGCGGGATCGAGTTCGGTGTGGATGGGTCCCCCTCGGGCCTACCGGCGGCACTGCTGGCCTTCTTCGACCGGGTGTTCGGTAGGAACCAAACAGCGTCAAAGCCTCCCGTTCGGTACTTCGTTATCAATGAGGGATGGCGTGAGGCGGAGCAGTGGCCACCCCCGGCACACACCCGCCGATGGTCAGCGGTGTCCGAGTCGGGATCCGCGCTGTCCCGTTGGGGAGACGGTCGCCTGCTCGAGATCGCTGGTGAGGACAAACGCGTGCTCGGCGCTCCCGTTCCGGTAGTGGTCGAGCCCCACGCCCCGGTCCCGGGCGGCCCGATCGACTATCAGGACGAGTCAGCGATCCACGACCGTCGGGACCTCGCATGCTTCGACACCGAGGCCTTCGGGGAGGACCTCGTGATTGCCGGCAGTCCGACCGTACGCGTCGTAACCCGCAGCGACCGTCCGCGGCACGACCTAGTTGCCACGCTGTGTGTCGTGGCCCCGGATCTCTCCGCGCGTGTGGTTAGCTCCTATGCCCAACGTATGAGCCACGGAGAGCAGGTGGGCACGGAGAGGCACTGGGAGATCACGCTCCGACCGATCGCCGTACGAGTGCAGGCGGGATCATCGATTCGTCTCACCCTCGGCGGCTCGCGCTTTCCGTGCTACGACCTCAATGCTCACACCGAGACGCAATCCGCTCACTCACGACGCGAGGAGCAGGTGGTTGCGACGATCGAGATCCTCGCTGCGGACATCGCTCTGCCGGTGGTCGACAAGTTGCCGGCCTCCGGTTCAGGGGCCGACTAGCGCCCGAAGTCGAAGCGCTCGATCTCGCCGAACGCCTCGCACAGCGATCCCACACACGAGTCGAACAGTCGCTTGCCAAGCGCAGCATTCGAGCCAGTGGGATCGCCGATGACCCCCGACGGCCCGAAATCGTTCGACAGCCACCCGAATGACACCGACCCCCCGAACCGAACGTGCTTGTTGCCCGCCAGACCCTCGGGAACGTGGCGTTCGGCGAGCGTGAGATCCACGAGGTCGGGCCGCAGGTGCATGACCATTGATGTCTCGTCGATGCCGGCGTGGATCCCCATGCCCAGTTCCCCGCCGGTGGAGGCACCGCCGTGATCGGGCGGCACCATCGGATGCAGCAAGAACGTCTTCAGCCCGTACTTGAGCCGGAGTTCTCGACAGGCCATGCCAAGCAGCGACGTGTTCCCACCGTGTCCGTTCAGGATTGCCAGACGCTGCGCCCCGGTCTGCGCTGCGCAACGACCGATGTCGTCCAGCACCGAGAGCATCGTGGTGGCAGAGAGCCAGAACGTACCGGTGTCCCACGCATGCTCGTTCGACTTCGTGTACGCAAGCGCAGGAAGCAACCAGAGGTCGTGGTCGTCCCCGCACTGCTCGACGGTCGCCTCGGCCGCAGACTGCGCAACGAGGAGGTCGGTGGAGTACGGCAGGTGCGGCCCATGCTGTTCGATGGCCCCGAGCGGAAGCACCAGGGTGGAGCGATCGCTCACCCGGCCGGGAAACTCGGACGCTCTCAGGTCCGCAAGACGACGGTGGGAAGTCATAGGGCGATGGTAACGGCCGGCTACTCGTGGGCGAGCGTCAGCACGGTCTGCAGAAGCACGTTCGCGCCGGCAGCGAGGTCCGCCGGAGCAGTGTCCTCAGCGATGTTGTGACTCAGCCCGTTGATCGACGGGACGAAGATCATCGCGGACGGGCAAACCCGGGCGAGCATCTGTGCGTCGTGTCCCGCGCCTGACGGCATGCGCTTCACGGAGTGACCGAGCGCCTGTGCGGTCTTTTCGACGAGATCGATCATGCGATCGTCGAACTCAACCGGCTTGAAGCGGGCGAGCGGCTTCGTCGTGATGTCGCAACCCTCCTCGGCAGCCATCCGGCGCGCGAACGCGAACAGCGCCTGCTCCGCCTGTTGGAGACGGTCTTCCTCGGTATTCCTGACGTCAACGGTGAACGTGACTCGTGAGGGAATGACGTTCACAAGGTCCGGGAACACGTTCAGGTGCCCGACGGTTGCTACCTGTGTGCCACCCATCCGCCGGGCGATTGCTCGTGCCTCGGTAACGACCTGAGCCGCGACGACCATCGGGTCGCGGCGCAGCCTCATAGGCGTGGTGCCGGCATGGGCGGACTGCCCCGTCACGGTGACCTCCGTCCAGGAGATCCCCTGCACGCCGGTGACTGCCCCAATCGTCACCTGCTCATCCTCGAGCAACGGACCCTGTTCAATGTGCAGTTCCACAAACGCGTGCGGGAACACTGCCGCGGGGCACGGGATGGACCCCGCATAGCCGATGGCGTTCAGTTCGTCACCGAGGCGCACGCCGTCCGAGTCGATTGCGTCGAGTGCCTCCTCGAGCGCAAGACCACCAACATAAACGAGGGACCCGAGCATGTCCGGGGGAAAGCGGGCCCCCTCCTCATCGGTGAAGAACGCAACTTGAAGCGAGCGCTTCGGGCGTAGCTCCGCCTGCTGCACCGTCTCCACTACCTCGAGACCCGCGAGCACACCAAGGTTGCCGTCGAAGCGCCCCCCCGTGCGCACAGTGTCGATGTGCGAGCCCATCATCACGGGGGCGGCCGTGGGGTCCGAACCGGGCCAGGTGCCCACTGCGTTGCCGATCGCGTCGACCGACACACTCATCCCGAGGTCGCGCATCCACGACACCACCAGATCCCGGCCGAGCGCGTCCTCCCTGCTCAGGGCGATGCGAGCGCTGCCCCACTCGCCGTTCGGGCCGTTCACCCGTCCGATCTCGCCCAGGGCGTTGATTCGGCCGAGGAGGCGATCGATATCGATCCGGAGGTGATGCATCGGGGTCACGCTACCGACCGGGCAGAATAGAGAGAATGACCGACTTTGACGCCATCGTCGTCGGTGCGGGCCACAACGGGTTGGTCTGCGCTGCGTACCTCGCGAAGTCGGGTCTTCGAACCCTGCTCCTCGAGGCGAGAGACTCCGTCGGCGGTTGCGCATCCAGCGAGCAGTTCGCGGGCGCAACGGTCAACATCTGCAACTGCGATCACCTCACGTTCCGCACCACTCCGGTTATCGAGGAACTCGGTCTGGCACAGCACGGACTCCGGTACGTCGAGGTCGATCCCGGCCAGCTCAGCATCCCGTGGCCGGCCAGTGACGGCACCACACAACCCGCCTGGCCGGTTTTCCACGACGTGGACCGAACGGTAGACGCACTGAGACTGCTCTACCCGAGACAGGCCGACGCCTACCGTCGCTACGCGAACGAGGCCGTCCCTGCGCTGCAACTGATTCTCGAAGCGGCCGGCGAGCCGCCCTCCGCCCGACGGCTGATCAGCCTCGGCGCCAGACGATCGAGGGCTGCCGCCACCCTGCTGCGCTGGAGCAGACTCAGCGCCGGCGATGTCCTACGCACGTTCTTTGACGACGAGGCCATTCTCGGGCCCGCACTCGCGACCGGCCCCGTGGTCTGGGGGGTCTCGCCGCTCCTGCCGCGTACCGGTCTGGGTGCGCTCAGCCTCGCGATGCGCCACGCTGCCCGGATCGGTCGCCCCGTCGGCGGTAGCGGGATGGTGCCGGCAACCCTGCACCGAGCGTTTGAGGCTGCCGGAGGGGTCACGCGAACCTCGAGCCGGGTCACGGCAATCCTCTGCGACCCTCGGCGCGTCCGGGCGGTGCAACTCGAGGACGGCACGATCATTGAGGCAGGAACGGTGGTGTCGGCCTGCGACCCCCACGCAACCTTCCTCTCCTGGCTGCGCGGTGCCCCGAGAGCGGCAGAGTCCATGGTGGAGCGTTGGCGTGCGATTCCGCGGCACCAGGGGTACGAGTCCAAGATTGACGCCGTCGTCACTTCGCTCCCCCGTTATCGCAGCGTTGACCCCGACATCGCTGCACGACTCGGCTATGACGCGCTCGCGCCCTCGGCGATGATCGCACCGCCAGTCGACGAACTGCACCGCGGGAACGCCCGCTCGGCGGTGGGCCGGGTGATGGAGCGGCCGGTCTTCTTCGCCAACCTGCCAACCATCCTCGACCCGTCCATGGCCCCATCCGGTACGCACGTGTTCAGCCTCGAGGTCCTGTTCACGCCGTACCACCTGCAGGGCGGGTGGGACGGATCGCCGGAGCCACGGCGCTGGCTTGAGGCCTACTCGTCGCTCGTGGAGCCGGGCTTCCTCGAAGGAATCCGCGACTGGCGAGCGATGACACCGAACCGGTACGAGTCCGAGTTCAACATGCCTCTCGGCCACGCAACCGGGTTCGCGGGAGGACCACTTGCGGCTCTGCGAAACCAGAACCCCGAGCTCACGCGCTACGAGACAGCGGTCCCCGGGCTCTATCTCACGGGCGCCGCAACCTTCCCCGGCGCAGGCGTCTGGGGCGCGAGCGGACGGACTTGTGCCCGGGTGATCACCGATGGGCGCCGTTGAGCGCTAGAAAGCCACCATGCTTCGCGGTGCGAGGATCCTGACGATCCGTGGCATTCCAGTGCACGCTCACTGGAGTTCCGCCGTGATCATCGCACTGGTCGGCTTCAACATCGGTGGCGTTGCCGGACCGCTCGTCGGTTTCCTCGCCGGCCTGCTGTTCCTTGGCTCTGTGCTCATGCACGAACTCGCTCATGCGTTCACGGCCCGGAGATTCGGGGTCCCCACCGAACGCATCACGCTCTGGGGCCTCGGTGGCATCGCTGCACTCGGGGCCGAGGCACCGACACCCAAGGCTGAAGGATGGATCGCCGCTGCCGGGCCCCTCATGAGCGCCGCCCTCGGTGGCATCGGAATTGGCGGGGCCTCGTTGCTCCACCTGCTCGACATTCGCGGCGCTGCCGTCGGCGTGCTGTTCTGGCTCGGGCTCACGAATGCCGTGCTTGCTGCGTTCAACCTGTTACCCGGAGCCCCGCTCGACGGCGGACGCATCGTCGGGGCCTGGCGCTGGTCGCGTCACGGGGATCGTTACCGTGCGCGTGGCGAGGCGGCGCAACTCGGCGTGATCCTCGGTGCCGGCGTGGCCGCAGCAGGTGCCTTCTTGGCGCTCCGCGGTATCGGCAGCCTGATGGTGCCGCTCACCGGCGTGTTCATCGCGGTCAATGCTGCAACAGAGCGTCAGGCAGCACTGGCCTGCCGACGCCTAGCGGGGATGAGCGTCGGGGACCTCACGTGGTTCGGCATCGCCAGGGCACAACCGCAGACCGACGTCGCCACCATGCTCTGGGAACGTTCCCGGCTCGGATCCGCCGGCGTGGTTGCCCTGAACGACCCGTACGGCAACCTCCTAGGCATCGTCACCGAGTCACGGATGGACCGCGTGCCCGAAGATCAACGGGGCACCACGTCACTGGGTTCGCTCATGGTTCCCGCAGGCAACCTCGCTCGATCTCGACCGGACGAGTCCCTCGTGTACGCCCTCTCCCGCGTGAGTCCGCTCATGCCGGTCCTCACCGTGTGGGCGGACAACCGATTGGTCGGGGTGGTACCGACCGAATGGCTCCGCACGCGTATCGCCACGCACTGAACGCTCGCGTCAGGCGTCCTTAACGACGCCAACCCGCTTCACGACGGGGTCCTTGTCGCTCCAGGGGAAGTTGATCCACCGGTCGGTGTGCTTCCACACGTAGTCGCACTTCACGACGGAGTGCGACTTCTCGTACAGGCACGCTGCTCGCACCTCAGCCACCTTGCCGGCGCAGAACTCCTGAACCACCTTGAGGGTGCCGCCCGTATCAGCGACGTCATCCACGATCAGCACCTTGGCCTGTTTCACGAACTGAAAATCGGGGACCGGCGGGAGGATGAGGGGAACCTCCCGGCGCTCGTCGACCCCGGTGTAGAACTCGACGTTCATCGTGTAGATGTTCTTCACTGCGAGTGCGTACCCGAGCGCCCCGGCGGGGAGTAAACCACCTCGCGCGATCGCGAGGATCATGTCCGGTTCGTAGCCGGAGTCAGCAATGGCCTGCGCCAGTTCACGTGAACCCCTGCCAAACAGGTCCCACGTCATGATCTCGCGCTCTTCTGACACTCTTGCTCCTCCGCATTCCACAACCGACAACACGACGGTAGACGATCACGAACGCACGAACAGCAACCTGGACAAAACCCTCAGAGACAGATGTCCTGTGGGCGGACAGGTACCCGATGGAGGTCCTTGCCGATGGCGTCGCGGATCGCCGCAACGATGGCCGGGGTCACCGAGATACAGGGTGGCTCACCGACACCCTTGGCGCCGAGCGGCGCCCTCGGGTCGGGCTCTTCGATGAGCAACGCCAGTACGGGGGGCATGTCGAGGAACGTTGGCAGCAGGTAGTCGGTGAACGAGGGGTTCCGGATCCGTCCGTCCTGAATAATGATCTCCTCCATTACAGCGAGGCCGAGCCCTTGGGCGATGCCACCTTCGAGCTGCCCGATCACCGAGAGCGGGTTGAGCGCCACACCGACGTCCTGAGCGGTGGCGATCTGCACGACCTTGACGAGGCCGAGCTGAGGATCAACGTCCACGACGGCACGGTGTGCAACGAAGGCGAACGCCGTGTGGCATGCCCCCTGTCCGTTCTCGTCCAGCGGTTCTGTCGGTGGGTGGTGGTACTCCGCCGTCCCGGCAAGCCGTACACCGCTCGTCGCGCCCAAGACCGAGATGCGGCGTGCAGGGTTGACGGTATCGACCACGCAGTCGCCCTCGATCACAAGCAGAATGGGATCCGTCGCCCACAGCTGTCCGACATGCTCGAACAGGCGCTCGCGCACACGCCTGCATGCCATGTCCACGGCACCGCCACTCATCCACGTCTGACGGGATGCCGACGTGCTGCCGGCGGATCCGATCGTGGTGTCAATCCGGTCGAGACGGACCTCGTCGACCCCCAGAAGCGTCCGGGCGATCTGCTGCGCAATCGTCACGAATCCCTGTCCGACCTCCGCCGTGGCGAACTTCAGTGTTGCGACGCCGTCCTCGAGAACGCACCGGGCCGTCGAGTAGTCGTCGAAGCCCTCGGAGTACATCATGTTCTTGATCGCCACGCCCCAACCGATGCCTCGACGGATGTGGCTCCGGTCCGCCGTCAACCCGGCTCCGCCCGGCAGGCGCATCGGGTCGTCGTCGTAGCCACCGATCGGCTCATCAGGCAACGGGAGCGCATCGGTCTCGCGAATACAGCGCTCCACCGGTGCGACGTTCTCGATCACCTGGCCGGTAATCAGACGGTCGCCGGTACGCATGGCATTCCGTAAGCGAACCTCAACCGGGCTGAGGCCACACGCCGCCGCGAGCTTGTCCATCTGACCCTCGTGCGCGAAGCACGCCTGCACCACGCCGAATCCGCGCATCGCCCCGCAAGGGGGGTTGTTGGTGCGCACAGACCATCCGTCCACCACAGCGTTGTGGCACACGTATGGGCCCTGCGTGTGTGTCACGGCGTTCACCAGTACCGCGCTGCTCGTCGAGGCATACGCCCCGCCGTCGAGCACGAAGCGGGCCTCGATCTTCACGATCCGACCGTCCGAGGTGGCGTGGTGCCGCATCCAGATCGCTGCCGGGTGGCGATGGATGTGGCCGAGGAAGCTTTCCTCCCGGCCGTAGTGCACTCGGACAGGTCGGCCGGTCCGCAGGGCGAGCAGACAGGTGTGCACCTGCAGCGAAAGATCCTCTCGTCCGCCGAATGCCCCACCGACCCCGGCGAGCACGAGGCGAACCTTGTCCTCGGGGAGACCGAGACAGGCAGCGATCTGGTGCAGGTCCTCGTGCATTGCCTGAGTGGCAACGTGCAGTTCGACTCCCGCACCACCCGGGTCCGGCAGCGCGAGCGCAGCCTCGAGACCGAGAAACGCTTGGTCCTGCATTCCCACCTCGTACGAGCCCTCGACCACCACGGGACCGGTGGCGCTGCTGTCACCGTACAGCACCCGCTGGTGCCGGATGACGTTGCCATCGGGGTGAATAGGCGGATGGCTACCGTCCACCGCCCGCTCGGGGTCGGTGAGCGGTTCGAGTACCTCGTACTCCACGACGATCGCAGCAAGAGCCTTGCGACAGGTCTCGGGATGGTCTGCCGCCACGGCGGCAATCGGCTCGCCCACGTACCGAACGACGTCCGATGCGAACACCGGTTGGTCAGCGGAGATGAGTCCGTAGGTGGACTTGCCGGGGACGTCCTCTGCCGTGATGATCGCTTCGACACCGGGGATCTTCCAGGCGGGGGAGACATCGAGGCGCTTGATCCGCGCATGCGGGTGCAGCGAACGCAGGGTTGCTCCCCACAGCGCCCCCTCCACCGGGAGGTCCGAGGCGAAGCGGAACTCACCGCGCACCTTCTCGACGCCATCAGGCCTGATGACGTTGTCGCCAATCAGACCGTTGCGACGCCCGACGAGCACCTCGCTGTCAGTCACGGGATACCCCATTTGACAGACGAACCCTGGCGACATCGGCGACAGCCTGGATGAGCCGGCCGTAACCGGTACAGCGGCAGATGTTCCCGGAGAGCTCCTCGCGGATCTCGGTATCGGTCGGATTGGGCACCCGCTCGAGGAGGGAGTGCGCTGCCATCACCAAGCCCGGGGTGCAGAACCCGCACTGGATCGCGCCGGCCTCGACGAAGGCCTGCTGAACGTCGGTCGACACACCGCTCGGTGAGACACCCTCGATCGTGATGATCTCCCGACCGCTCTGGGCTGCCGCAAGCACGAGACAGGCACACACCAGTTCGCCGTCGAGCAGCACCGAGCACGAGCCGCACTCCCCCTGCTCGCAGGCCCCCTTGGTCCCCAGCAGGCCGAGGCGCTCACGAAGCACGAACAACAGGCTCTCGCCGAGCTGCGCATCCACCACCTCGCGATCCCTACCGTTCACCCTCAACCCGTAGAACTCAGCCATTCGGGAACGCCCTCCTCAGTTGGCGGGCTGCAAGAACCTCGACTGCTCGACGCCGATAGGCGGCAGTCGAACGGTGATCGTCGATCGGGCGGGCAGCAGCGCCGCACCGGAGACCGAACTCGTCCACATCGGCGTCGCTCACGGACAACTCGGCCCAGTCGACCCGGCCGGAGATCCATTCCTCTGCCTCGCCGCATCGGATGATCACCGGTCCCACCGAACCGAGACCCACGCGCACGCTCTGCGTGTCGGTATCGACAGCCAGACAGCTTGACGCGGTGGCGATCACCATGGCGTTGCGCACACCCACCTTGCTGTAACCCTGCCAACCGTTGAGGAGCGGAATCGTGACTCCGGTGATTAGCTCGTCGGGCTTCCGCGAGGTTCGCTTCACACCCACCATGAACTCGCCGAACCCGACGCTGCGCTCGCCGGAGGACGAGGCCAGATGCACCCTCGCGTCGAGCGCGGCGAGAACGGGCAGCGTGTCACCAGCGGGCGAACACGTTCCGAGATTGCCGCCGATGGTCCCGACGTGGCGGATCTGCGGGGAGCCGACGGTGCGGCTCGCCTGCGCGAGGGCGGGCACCAGTGTGGCGATCCCGTCCTGCATCACCGTCGAGTACGGCACGCCGGAACCGATCCACAGGTTCCGGCGATCCTCGTCCACGCTCCAGGTCCGCAGTTCAGCAACTCGGTCGATGGCGATGACCGACCCGATCTGGCGGTGACCTGAGTTGACCTCGACCATTAGGTCGGTGCCGCCTGCTAGGACCACCGAATCGGGACGTAGCGCAAGCAACGACAGAGCCTTCTCCAGGCTGGTCGGTATCGCTACCGGCATGGGGTCGGGCTCCTGTCTACTCAATGAACGGCTCAGCGAGCCGGAACCCAGACACCGGCCTTCACTTCGTACAGGGTGAACACCGGATACAGCGTGTCCCCATACTGGTCGAAGGCAACCTTGCCGCTCGCGCCGTCGAACGTGACGGTCATCAGTGCCTTCGAGAGGCTCACCCGAATGTCATCGGGCATGGAATTGCCGAGCAGCGCGGGAAGCAAATTGATAATTGCGTTAGCCGCGTCATAGGCGTACGGCCCGTATGCGGAGGGAGGCTCGGTAAAGCCAGCGGCCGCGTACGCAGCGAGGAAGGCCCTTGCCGACTCGAACTCCTCCAGCGGCACGCCAACCGTGCTGGCCAGCACACCCTCGGCGGCTTCCCCAGCGGCGCCGACGAGCGCATCGTCCTTGATCCCGTCGCCACCCATCACCGGCACGATCAGCCCCGCCGCAAATGCCTGCGTGCGCAGAGTCGCAGCGACCGGGTACTCGCCGCCGAAGAACACGAGGTCCGGCTTGGCAGCCGTTGCCGTGGCAACGACCGGGGCGAAGTCGGTTGCGCCGTCAGCCACTACCTCGGTCACGACCACCTTGCCACCCTTGGCGACAAACGAGGCGGCGAAGATATCTGCAAGGCCCTTGGAGACTGCCTTGGTCTCGCTGACGACTGCCACGGTCTTGAAACCGGCCTTGATTGCCTGCTCCGCGAGGAACACACCCTGCTTGTCGTCGGCGCCAACCATTCGGAAGTAGTTGGTGAACTGGCGAGAGGGGTCCGCAAGGTCGGTGCCGAGTGTCAGCGAGGTGAGGGTGTTGCTCGGCGACACGAGGGCGAGGCCCGCCTCAGACAGCACAGGGAGCATCGCGGCTGCCACGCCGGAGTTGTAGGAACCGACAACTGCCACGACCGAACCGTCGGCGATCGCCGCTGCGGCAGCAGCCTTGCCCTTCTCCGGGTCGCTCGAGTCGTCGAAGGCCTTCACCTCGATGGTCCACCCGGGAACCGCATTGGCGGCATTCGCCTCGGCGACGGCGAGTTCGACAGAACGGAGCATTCCGAGGCCGAAATCAGTCAGTCCGCCTTCCTGCGGGGTGATGACACCGATCGA
>CAFBON010000016.1_pt1 | contig 13858 bp, 9 predicted proteins | sample 7269471 | NCBI WGS metagenome assembly CAFBON01 (sample SAMEA6814116, study PRJEB35770) | uncultured Acidimicrobiales bacterium | biome: Freshwater; feature: Freshwater reservoir; material: water | place: Czech Republic | collected 2017-07-26 | depth 30m m
GTTGCTGGCCGGCATCGGGATGTTCGTGCTGCTGCTCCAGGTTGGACACAACAGTGCCCGGCGGGAAGTGGACCGCCGCCGCCGAGAAGCCCTCCTCGCGGCGGCTCTGCAAGGAGCCCCCGGGTGGACGGCGATCATCGACTCCGACGACCGTGTGCTCGTGGGGAACAACCACACCACCAGGGCTCCCCCCGGGAGCCTCGTCGTCGACACGCCGATCTGGGCACAGGACGAGGCGACCACCCACAAGGTGCTCAGCCTCCTGAACAACGCTCGGCAGGGTCACGCGGACTCGATCACCATCACAATCACCCCGCCGGAAGCGGCAGACCTGCAGTCGCTACGGATCTACGAGGTGTTCGCCCACCTCATCGCCGACGCTGCCCACGAAAACCTCGTGTTCATGCAGTGCATCGACGTGACCGAGCGGCGCGAGATCGCGATGCGAACTGCACAGGCAGAGCGCATGGAGTCGATCGGAGTGCTCGCCGGCAGCCTTGCACACGACTTCAACAACTTGCTCTTCATCACCCAGGGATACCTGCAGATGATGGAGCGCCAGCCCGCCGTCGTGAACGATCCGCAGTTGAACCGCTTCGTCGCCAAGGCATCGGACGCAGTCCACCGTGGCGCCACCATCGCCAAGTCCCTGCTTGCGGTCGCGCGCAGTCAGCCGATGACCTCGGTATCAATCAACATGAATCAGTTCATCGCAGACCTCAATCCGCTCCTGCAGCAGGCGCTCAGCGACTCGCCGGGAATCCGCCTGCACACCGAACTCGTCGGGCCGGACCTCGACGTGGACGTCGACCCGGGCCGTCTCTCCAGCGCCGTCCTCAACCTCGTGTTCAACGCACGAGAGGCCATGGGGCTTGGCGGGGACCTGACGATCTTGGCCGAGCGAACTCGGGCCACTAACCCCGCGGGTGACGTGCAGGACGTTGTGGCCCTCTCTGTACGCGACACGGGTACGGGCATGACCTCGGAGGTTGCAGCCCGCGCGTTCGAGCCGTTCTTCACCACGGGCAAGATCGGCAAGGGAACCGGATTGGGTCTTGCTGCCGTGTACTCCTTCGCCCAGCAGAGCGGCGGGTGGGCAACGATCGACACCCGCGAGGGATCGGGGACGACGATGTCTCTGTACCTGAAGCCGGCCGTTCCAGACCCGGATCACACCCCAGCAACCCTCCCGGTTGCGCTGACGAGGCTCCGGGCCCTCGTGGTAGACGACGAGGAGTCGCTCGCGGACCTTGTGGGCGTCTGGCTCTCCGAACTGGGCTTTGAGACCCGCAGGGCAACCGACAGCGCCACGGCTCTGGAGATCGCCAAGGAGTTTCGGCCCCACCTCCTGGTGTCGGACTCCAACCTCGGCGAGGCGATCGACGGTGCCGAATTGGCAGCGCGGATCACCTCGGACCTGCCAACCTTGGTGACTGTGTTCATGACCGGCTTCAGCGACAGCCTCCGTGCCCTCGAGACCGTCGGGGCCCTCACACTGGTTAAGCCGTTCTCCAAGGACGATCTGAACGCAGCGCTCATCAAGGTGCTCGGCGCCCGCCTCGCAGCCAGCACCCCCACAGGAGCCGGACCAAGGTGACCGAGCCGCAGCTCAGCAACCGTCTGCTCGTGATCGACGACGACGTCGCCGTTGCGGAACTGCTCGGGGATATCGCGTTCGGCCACGGGTTCGAGACCGACATCGCATCCACGCCAGCGGAGATCGACCAGCTTGCCGGGGTCGGCCATGACCTCGTCCTGCTCGACCTCACACTCGGCGACACCGATGGCCTCCAGGTCATGCGACTGCTCCGGAAGCGTCAACCCGGTGTTGCGCTCATCCTGCTCACCGGGGCGGACCGCACCGTGCTCGCCTCGGCCCAACGCGTGGCCGAGCTGAGCGGCTTCCGGGTGATCGGCGCCTGCTCCAAACCCGTCGACATCGACGAGCTCGGTCGCCTCTTCGAGGAGTCCAAGCAGGCTGTGATCAAGGACGACACGGGTGCCATCCGCCGCCTGAGCGATGTGGCGCTGAATGCGATCGACGAGGGTCAGGTGCACCTGCTGTACCAGCCGAAGGTGAACCTCGCGTCCGGCGCCATCACCGGGGCCGAGGCACTGGTGAGGCTCAGCGTTGCCGGGTTCGAGACCGTGTCACCCGGCGCCTGGATTCCCTTCATCGAGGCCTCCGGACGGAGCAGACGGCTGCTCAACCTGGTGCTCGAGCGTGCGGCAGACGACCGCAAGAATTTCGCCACACTCGCCGGGCTCGGCGAGATCTCGATCAATCTCTCGGTGCTCGATCTCGAGGACCTCGAGCTGCCCGACCACGTTCGCTCCGTGCTGTCCGCCAGTGGTGCACCCGCCAGTTGGACCCTCGAGATCACCGAATCTGCCGAGACCGGACAGCTCACCGATGCCCTCGACGTGCTCACGCGCTTCCGTCTGCTGGGCTTCCGCCTCGCGATGGACGACTTCGGCACGGGCAGTTCAACGTTCGAGCGGCTGCGCATCTACCCGTTCAACGAGCTGAAGATCAACCGGCTCTTCGTCCACACGGACCGCGGTGGTCTCGAGCACACGAGGGCCATGCTCCGGGCTGCTGTGGACCTTGGGGTGGCGCTCGAACTGAAAGTAGTGGTTGAGGGTGTGGAGTCCGAAGCCGAGTTGTCGCTCGTCAACGAGGTCGGTTGTGACGCTGTGCAGGGCTATCTGGTGAGCCGCCCGGTACCCGCAGACCAGTTCGGGCTCGCCCAAGCGGATTGGGACCGACGAAGGTCACAGCCAGTCTGATCTGCCCGGCTAGGCGTATGGCCCGATCGGTTCACTACGATCAGCGGCACAGCTACCCGAAAGGAGCAACATGGTTGGGGGCGCACTGAAGTCGGCCAGCATGGACGACTTCGACCTGAGGATGTCCACCAAGGTCGTACCACTGTACGAAGCGGTGAAGGCATTCATCCGCGACGAGGTTGAGCCGATCACCGAGGAGTTCTACCGACTCGGAGAGAACCGCGCCGAGCGCTGGAGCTGGGCACCCGGCCAGCTCGAGCTTCTCGACGGGGCCAAGACGAAGGCAAAGGCATCGGGGCTCTGGAACTTCTTCCTCCCGAACGCCGACACCGGCGAGGGTCTCACGAACCTCGACTATGCCTACATCGCCAACGAACTCGGCAAGAACCGTCTGGCCTCGGAGTGCCTCAACTGCTCCGCACCGGACACGGGCAACATGGAAGTCCTCGAGCGTGTCGGCACGCCCGAGCAGAAGGCACAGTGGCTCGAGCCGCTGCTCCACGGAGAGATCCGCTCCGCGTATGCCATGACGGAGCCCGGTGTGATGTCCTCCGACGCGAAGCAGATCGGCACCCTTGCGGTGCTTGACGGCGACGAGTGGGTCATCAACGGCGAGAAGTTCTACATCTCGGGCGCGGGCGACCCCCGCTGCAAGATCATGATCACCATGGTCAAGACGAACCCGAACGCTGACACGTACAAGCAGCAGTCGCAGATCCTCGTCCCGATTGATGCCCCCGGTGTGGAGATCGTCGGGCCGATGCATGTGTTCGGTCAGGACGATGCACCGCACGGGCACATGCACATCAAGTTCACCGACGTGCGTGTCCCGAAGTCAAACATCCTCTGGGGCGAGGGTCGTGGCTTCGAGATCTCGCAGCTCCGCCTCGGGCCCGGACGTATCCACCACTGCATGCGTTCCATCGGTTCGGCCGAGCGCGCCATCGAGATGATGGTCGACCGTGGTCTCAACCGTGAGGGCTTCGGCAAGAAGCTCATCAACCTCGGCAAGAACATGGAAGTCATCTCCCGTGCTCGCATCGAGGTTGAGGCAATGCGGCTGATGGTGCTCCGTGCCGCGAAGGCAATGGACACCCTCGGCAACGCAGAGGCACGCGTGTGGGTCAGCGCCGTCAAGGCAATGGTCCCGGAGAAGTGCTGCGACATCATCAACGAGGCGATCCAGATGCACGGTGCCGCAGGCATCTCGCAGTGGTTCCCCCTCGCCGAGATGTGGCACGGCCAGCGCACGCTTCGTCTGGCCGACGGCCCCGACGAGGTGCACCACCAGGTGGTGGCCCGCGCCGAGGCCAAGAGCCGTGAGGCCGATAAGGCAGCCGGCAGCAGCAACGGCCACCGCGGCTCGCTGTTCACCGGCTCCAGCTAAGCCAAAATCCCGAGTGTTCTGGGTCGATTCCCGGTTGATCTTCAGCCGGGAATCGACCCAGAACCTGTTTTCCGGACGGTTACACGCCGTCGTTCCCCGTCAGTGATTGACTGATGCCTCCATGTCCAACCGCCGCACCAGCGCAATGATCGTCCGTCTCGCCCGCAAGCACGGGTTCGAGACCTTCGATGATCTGCATGCCTGGTCGATCGCGGACCTCGACCGCTTCTGGTCCGAGGCGAGCGAGTTCCTCGGTGTCCGGTGGCACGACTATCCGACGGCAGCGCTCGCGGACCGCTCGATGCCGTCGGCCGCGTGGTACCCCGGCGGCACGCTCAACTACGCCGAGCACGCGCTCGCCCGCGCCGCCGTGGCGCCAGACGACATCGCCGTCATCGAGCACAGCCAGACACGTTCACCCCGCACGCTCACCTGGGCCCAGTTGGAGGACCAAGTGGCGCGCTGCGCGGCCGGCCTCGAGGCGCTCGGAGTAACCGCTGCGGACCGAGTTGGGTCGTACACGCCGAACATCGTCGAGACCCTCGTGACGTTCCTCGCCACTGCCACACTCGGCGCCGTGTGGTCCAGTTGCGCACCCGAGTTCGGGCCAAGGGCCGTGATCGACCGCTTCGCACAGTTCGAACCCACCGTGCTCCTCCATGTCGACGGCTACCGGTACGGCCCGAAAGAGATCGACCGTCGCCTCGAGGTCACCGAGATCCTCGAGCACCTCCCGTCGGTCCGCACCACCATTGCCGTGCAGTACCTCGGCGCCGGTCCCGACGAGTGGTCCTCGCTGATCGGTGAGGCACGTCACGAAGGCTTCGCACCGGTCGGTTACGAGACGCCGATCTACGTGCTGTACTCCTCCGGCACAACCGGGCTCCCCAAGCCCATCGTGCACAGCCACGTCGGCATCACGGTCGAGCACCTCGTCGTCCACGCTCTGCACACCGACATCACGCCGGCAGACCGGCTGTTCTGGTTCACCACCACCGGGTGGATGATGTGGAACTTCCTGGTGTCAGGCCTGCTGGTCGGCAGTTCGGTCGTGCTGTTCGACGGAGACCCCGCTAGCCCGGGCCTCAACACCCTGTGGGACGTTGCGGAACGGTCGCAGACCACGGTGTTCGGCGCGTCGGCGGGCTTCTACATGAACTGTCGCAAGGCAGGGCTCGAACCCCACCGCGGACGGATCTGGCAGGTCGGCTCCACCGGTGCCCCGCTCCCGGTCGAGGGATTCGAGTGGCTGGAGTCGGTGATGGGACCGGACGTCATCATCAACTCGATCTCCGGCGGCACCGACATCTGCAGTTGCTTCGTCGGCTGGAACCCGATGGTGCCGGTGGTGAACGGCGAGATCCCCGGACAGGTTCTCGGCCGGGAGGCCGCCGCGTTTGACGAGGACGGCAACCGGTGCGCCACCGGTGTGCAGGGCGAACTCGTGATCACCACACCCATGCCCTCGATGCCGCTCGGCTTCCTCGGCGACCACGACGGCTCGCGCTACCGCAGCGCCTACTTCGACCGGTACCCGGGTGTGTGGTGCCACGGCGACTGGATCACCTTCACCGAGAACGGTGGCTGCGTCATCTCCGGTCGATCGGATGCCACGCTGAACCGCGGCGGGGTACGACTCGGGTCCGCCGAGTTCTACACGGTGGTGGAGGCACTCCCCGAGGTGGTCGACAGTCTGGTAGTGCATCTCGAGGACGGCGACCTCGACCGGCTGTACCTCTTCGTGCAACTGCGCGACGGCATCGACCTCGACGATGCCCTGAGGGCCAGAATCCGCGCCGAGCTGCGCTCTGCGCTGTCGCCACGGCACTCCCCCGACGTCATCGAGGCGGTCCCGGTCGTGCCACGCACACTGTCGGGCAAGAAGCTCGAGGTTCCGGTCAAGAAGATCCTTGCGGGTCAGTCGGCCGACAAGGTGCTGAGCAGCGAGTCGCTCGCCGTTCCGTCTTCGATCGACTGGTTCGTCGCGTACGCCTCCCAGTAAGCACTCGTCCTCGCCCCCGAGAATGCACGGGAGTGCGCCTTACTTTCCGCCCTTGAGGATCGAGTCGAGGTCGAACCCGGCCAGTTGGCGGTACTGCGCAGCCACCTCCTCGAGTTCGCCCGGGGCGAACACCTCGTTCACGTCCGTGAAGCCGCTCGGCGCCCGCTGTTCGGCGAGGTCCATCACCCGTTCGGGGCCGTGCTTGCGATTCGAGAGCACGATCTGAGACGTACGCGGCCGACGCTCTGCCTCGTAGCGGGCGAGGCCTGCCGCAACGCCATCCTGAACGAGCGCGTCCGCGAGCACCAACCCGTCGATGATCGCCTGTGACGCACCGTTCGAGCCGATCGGGTACATGGGGTGGGCCGCGTCGCCCAGCAGGGTCACACTGCCGAACGTCCAACGCTCGAGTGGGTCGCGGTCGATCATCGGGAACTCGAACGCGGTATCCGTCTGGCGGCACATCGCCGGGATATCGAGCCAGTCGAACACCCAGTCCTCGAAGTGCGGCATGAAGTCGTTGAAGTTCCCCCGCCGGTTCCAGTCCTCGCGGTTCGTCATCCCGAACGCGCGGCGGTCGAGTTCAGCGATCCAGTTGACGGTGCACATTCCATCGTCACCGACCTCGCTGAGCGGGTAGGCCACGAACTTGTGCGGCAGATGGCCGGCCATGAACATCGACCGGCCCGTGAGGAACGGCTTCCAGCGCGACGTGGCGCGCCACAGGATGTCGCCCTGCCAGGACGGCGGGCCCTCGTCCGGATAGAAGTGCTGCCGGATCGCCGAGTGGATGCCGTCCGCACCCACGAGCACGTCTGCGGTGTCGGTCACCGTGCGGTCCGCCACGCGGTCGAGCACCTCCACCATTACCCGACCGCTCTCGTCCTCGCGGAACGTCTGCACGGCGTGCGCGTTGAGCACCGCGGCATCGCCGAGCCTGCGCCGGGCCTCGGCAAGGAGCGCCATGTGGAGGTGGCCGCGGTGCACCGAGAGCTGCGGGATCGGGTACCCGGCAGCGAGCCCGCGGGGCTCTCGCCAGATCAGCTGTCCGAACCTGTTGAAGAAGCACAACTCTGCCGTCTGCACACCCAACGGGAGCACGACGTCGAGCAGGTCGAGCCGCTGCAGGTGTGCCATCGCGTGTGGGAGCAGGTTGATGCCCACACCGAGCGGCTGCAGTTCCACCACCGATTCGTAAACCTGCACGTCGATGCCACGTGCGTGGAGCGCCATCGCTGCCATCAACCCACCGATGCCGCCCCCGGCGATAATCACTCGCATACGGGCATCCTGCCACCGGGACCGCCGACGAGGCGCACCGATACGCTCAGTGCGTGGAGCCGCCCCTCGTCTCGGTGGTGCTGCCGGTGTTCAACCGGCAGGACGTGATCGCGGACGCGTTGAAGAGCGTGCTGGACCAGACGTATTCGGACCTCGAGGTCATCGTGGTGGACGACGGGTCCACCGATGCCACGCTGTCCGAGGTTGCCCGCGTCGCCGACAGCCGCGTCAGGGTCATCCAGAACAGTGGTGCACGCGGGGCAGGCAGCGCGCGCAATGCCGGGATCGCACTCGCAACGGGCCGGTACCTCGCCTTCCAGGACTCCGATGACTGGTGGCACCCCGAAAAACTCGCCGTGCAGATGCACACGCTCACGGCACCCGGCAACGACCGGATCGCGGCCGTCGGCAGCAACTGGCGCCTCATGGCCGACGACGCTTCCAGCCCGACGGTGTTCGTGTCCGTCGTTCACACCACGGTCTCCCGCGACGCAGTACTTGCTGGTCTCGTGACCGGGGTGATCAGCACCCCCATGCTCCTGCTCGACAGGCAGCGGATTGCCGCCCCTGCCCAGTTCGACCCGGCGTTCCCCTCCCTCGAGGAGCGCGACTTCCTGTACCGCTGCCTCCCCGCAGGGCAGGGCACGCTCGCGCTCATGGAGTCCGTGCTAGTCGAGGTGCGCAGAGGTCGCAACGACCACGTCGCCAATCCGTCCGGCTCGCTCATCGGATACGAACGCTTCCTGACGAAGTACCCGGACGAAGTGTCCCGTCTGCCAGGCGCCGCTGACTGGTACCACTACCGCGCGATGAGAGAGGCGCTCATCCTGCGGGACCGCAGGCGCGCCCGCTCGCACCACAGTGCCGTTGCGTCACGCTCGATCCTGCTCGAGGTGGAGTACCAACTGGGCCGAGTGTTCGGCTATGCGGGTCTTGCAGTGGCAACCCGCTGCCGCCTGCGTCCTCGTCTCGCCACTCGGCGAAATGACGTGACACCCCCTCGGACCTCACGGATATCGATGCGGTGACCGCACTGGTCACACGCATCCTCACCGACCTCGGACCCCCGCAGACCTAATCGAAGCGGAGGCAGCCGTCGTCGAGGTTCGCTGCGGGCAACATCGTCTTCTCGCCCCAATAGTCCTGGGTGTGCTGCCACTCGGGCTTGTTCAGCTTCTTCGGCATGAGGTGCATGCTTCGCATCAGGTAGGCGGGATTGAAGTTGCTCTCGTCCATCCAGTCCTGGGGCGCTTCGTCGAGGTCCTCCGGCCGCAACTGCGGGGTGACCCGCTTCGCCCCGAGCTCGTCCATGTGCGTGAAGAGTCTGCAGGTGAAGTCTCCGAGGAGGTCTGCACGCAGCGTCCAGCTCGCACGGAAGTAGCCGAACACCCAGAGCAGATTCGGGACGCCAGTGAACATCATCCCGCGGTAGGCCACGGTCTGGGCAAAGTCCACGGGCTTGCCGTCCACGCAGAACGAGATGTCCCCGAGCACGCTGAGGTTGAAGCCGGTTGCGGTGACGACGATGTCGGCCTCGAGCTCGCGGCCGGACTTGGTGAGGATGCCCTTCTCGGTGAACCGATCGATCTCGTCGGTCACCATCTCGGCCTTGCCGGCCTTGATCCCCTCGAATAGGTCGCCGTCGGGAACGAAGGCAAGACGCTGCTGCCACGGGCGGTAGCTCGGCGTGAAGTGCTTCATGTCGTAGCCCTCGGGCAGGTGCGACTTCACGTCGGTGAGGAGCGTCTCGCGCAGCTCATCGGCCTGGTTGAACGACATCTGTGTGACCGTTTCCTGATCGTGCAGGATCCGGCGGCGCACGATCTCGTGGACCCACTCCTCGGGCACCTCGAGCTCACGCAACTGGTCCGCAAGGTCGTTGCCGTTGCGAGCGGTCCAGAAATACGTTGGCGATCTCTGCAGCACGTACACCTTGCGGGCCGTCGGCGCCATTGCGGGCACCACCGTTGCTGCGGTTGCGCCCGAGCCGATGACGATCACTGTCTTGTCGGTGTAGTCGAGATCGGTCGGCCAGGTCTGCGGGTGCACGATGCGACCCGTGAAGCGGTCCATCCCCTCCCACTGCGGCGTGTAGCCCTCGGAATGCCGGTAGTAGCCCTGACACATCCACAAGAAGTTGGTGGAGAGCATCTGCTGCTGCCCGGTTGAGGTGTCGGTCACCTCGACGGTCCAGAGGTTCGTCGTGCTGTCGAACGAGGCGCTCGAGATCCGGTGGTGGTAGCGGATGTGCGACGCGATCCGATTGTCGTCGATCACCTCGCCCATGTAGTTGCGGATCTCGGCTGCCGTTGCGATCGGCGGGCCAACCCACGGCTTGAACCGGTAGCCGAAGGTGTACAGGTCCGAGTCCGAGCGGATGCCCGGGTACTTATGGGTCCACCACGTGCCCCCGAAAGTCTCCTGTGCCTCGAGGACGACGTACGACCGTTTCGGGCACTGCTCGGCGAGGTGATAGGCGGCCCCGATGCCGGAAATACCTGCGCCGACGATGAGAACGTCGAAGTACTCGGTGATCGGACCGGCCCCCGCGGACCTGTCCATCGTGTTGGTCTGGCTCATGAAACCCCCCGGTTGTCGCCGGCATCGCGAATGTGCTCATGCCGAGGTGACTGCTTGATACCGATGGTGTCACCCGCGGACCGCACCCGTCAGGGCCCTTCGACCCACGAAGGGGTGACCCTTGTCGGTGCTTGCCCGAGCGCTCGCTCTGTCAGTAGCATTTTGTCGTGCGCAGCCTCTACACCGACGACCACGAGGCGTTCCGCGACTCCTTCGCCACCTTCGTGCAGAAAGAACTCAGCCCCAACTACCTCGACTGGGAGGAAGCCGGCATTGCCCCCCGGGAGATCTTCGCTACTGCCGGCCGGTACGGGTTCGTCGGAATGGCTGTACCCGAGCAGTACGGCGGCGGTGGCACCAAAGACTTCCGCTTCAACGCCGTGATCTGCGAAGAGCTCGCCGCAGCGGGGATCAGCGGGGCGGGCCTCGGGCTGACCCTGCACAACGACATCACCACCCCGTACTTCATCGAGTACTGCAACGAGGAGCAGGCCCAGCGCTGGCTACCGGGCGTTGCGTCCGGCGAGCTCATCACCGCCATCGCGATGACCGAGCCGGGCACCGGTTCAGACCTCGCCAGCATCACCACCACGGCAGTGCGAGACGGCGATCAGTACGTGCTCAACGGCTCGAAGACGTTCATCACGAACGGCATCAACGCAGACCTCGTCATCGTTGCCTGCAGGACGGACCCGACTGCCAAGCACACGGGGATGTCCCTGCTCGTCGTCGAGCGCGGGATGCCCGGATTCGAGCGTGGCCGCAACCTCGACAAGATCGGGATGCACAGCCAGGACACCGCCGAGCTGTACTTCAACGATGTGCGCGTCCCGGTTGCCAACCGCCTCGGCGACGAGGGCAAGGCGTTCCACTACCTCACCGCCAACCTTGCCCAGGAGCGCCTCTCGATCGCAATCACCGGCGTGGCCGCCGCCAGGGCAGCGCTTACCTGGACGGTCGAGTACGTGAAGGAGCGCAAGGCCTTCGGCCAGTCGATCTCCGCCTTCCAGAACTCCAAGTTCGTCCTCGCCGAGGTGAAGACAAGCGTCGACGTCGCCCAGGCGTACGTGGACCAATGCATCCTGAGGCTCAACGAGTCCACCCTCAGCCCGTCCGAGGCGGCTGAGGCCAAGTTCTGGTGCACCGAACTGCAGAAGACAGCGGTGGACCGCTGCCTCCAGTTGTTCGGCGGTTACGGCTATATGACCGAGGACCCGATCGCGCGTGCATACGCGGACGCCCGGGTCACGACGATCTACGGCGGCACGACCGAGGTCATGAAGGTCATCATCGCCAAGTCGCTCGGCCTCTGATCAGGAATCAACCCGGGCGCCCATCGGCCGCTTCGGCCACAATGGCAGCATGTTCGATCTCGTACTCAGCGAACGCCGGGGCACTGCTGCCGTCATCACACTGAACCGCCCGGAGGCCCTCAACGCCTTCCCCATGCACATGGTGCGCGAGTTCGAGGTTGCCGTGCGTGAGGCAGTCGCCGATCCCGGGGTGGTCGGCATCATTGTCACTGGAGCAGGACGTGGCTTCAGTGCCGGGCTCGACATGTCCACGCTCACGAACATCGCCGATACAGGCTCCGCTGCGCGGGACCTGCCCGACGAGCAGGCCCTCGCAGGGCTGTTCTCGTTCCTCGTCCAGCAGCCCAAGCCGATCATCGGAGCGATCAACGGAGTTGCCGCGGGCGGTGGCTTTGTCCTCGCCATGAAGTGCGACCTGCGCTTTGCCTCCACCAACGCATCGTTCATCTCGGTGTTCTCCAAGCGCGGGCTCATCGCCGAGCACGGCACCACGTGGCTCCTCCCCAAGGCGATCGGCACGGGCGCCGCGCTCGACCTCCTCTGGTCGTCGCGCAAGGTGGACGCGGACGAGGCACTGGCCCTCGGGCTCGTCCAGCGTGTGGTTGCCCCGGAACGACTGCTTGACGAGGCCGTGGAGTACGTGGAACTGCTTGCGACGACCGTCTCGCCCACCTCGATGGCCGAGACGAAGCGACTCGTCTACGAGGGTGCCGGCCAGGAGATGGCAGAGGCCTTCCGAGACGCCGACGAGACCACTTGGCGGCTCATGGACGGCCCCGACGTTGCCGAGGGTGCGGCATCGTTCGTGGAACGACGCCCGCCGAACTTCCCCCGTCTGAGCCAACAAGGAGGCAAGTGATGTCCGGATCATTCGAGGCAATCGCCTGGGAGGTGAGCGACAGTGTCGGGATGCTGTCGTTCAACCGTCCCGAACACTTCAACGGCATGACCAACGGAATGATCCGCGAGTTCTACGAACTGCTCACCGACGTCGCGAATGACTCCTCCGTTGCAGTCATCATTCTCACCGGAACGGGCAAGGCGTTCTGCCCGGGTGCAGATCTCAAGCACTATTCGTCCGGCCAGAAGGACGAGCCGCTCCGCGCCGAGAACTTCCTCGTGCCCGTACTGCTCCACGAGATGCCTCAGGTGACGATTGCGGCGATCAACGGTGCGTGCGCAGGGGCAGGCTTTGGCTATGCGATGGCGTGCGACCTGCGTTACGCCGCCCGGGGCGCAAAGTTGAACACCGCGTTTCTTGATGTCGCCGTTGCTGGCGACATGGGCGTTCCGTGGACCCTTCCCCGAATCGTCGGCGCCGGGCGCGCGAGGGAGTTATCCCTCCTGCCGCGCAAGATCGACGCCGACGAAGCAGCCGGGATGAACCTCGTCAACGCCGTGTTCGAGCCAGATCAGTTGATGAACGAGGTCCGGGATCGGGCCACTCGCATTGCGGAAGCCGCACCGCTCGCTCGTCGCGGGATGAAACAGCATTACGTGGAGGCAGAAGGACTCTCCTACCGCGAGTTCATCAACATCGAGACCGAACGCCACATGCGCATCTCGCAGTCACAGGACACCCAAGAGGCCTTCCTCGCGTTCGTCGAGAAGCGGCGAGCCCGTTACGTCGGACGCTGAGCGCCCTCGGTGGGCCCGCTCGGTCTGGCCGGACAGCCTTTTCCAAGTTGTCGAACCATCCGCCGCTCGTGTGGTGGTCACCGGGTTCCGGGCGGCTACAACTCGGTGTCGGTGCCGAGGGAACTGGTTCGAGGAGCGACGTTGCGACCTCGGCGAGAAGTTTGGAATATAGGTCGGCATCAACACGATCATCCGCGCAGTAGCGCAGGATCAGTCCATCGGCAAGCGCAAGGACAGTGACAACGAACTGTTCGAGGTCGAGTGGGGCCCGCGGTCGATAACCCCAGTAGGCGAGTACCTTGCCGTAGGCGTCGACCGCGGATTGTTGCAGCGCTCGATCGATCGCGGCCTCCAGCACAGCAAGGCGAGACTCGCTGTTCAGAACGTCACCAGCCGAAAATCCCTCGGTGCGGTAATAGCTCGCGCGGCACTTTCCTGCGCGCTTCGCGACGTGATCGGGTTTGAACCCCTCTGCAAGGGCGGTTGCACCGGACTCCACGAGGAGGCAGAGCACAGCGTCGAGTAGCCGCTCGTAGCCGAGGGCGTTGCGGTGCCCGTTGGTCACCGGCGACGTCCGTCTCGCCGAGGCGCCGGGCATCCGGTGCACGGTCGAAGCGCTGGCCGACTGAGGTGGCCGACTGAGGTGGCCATGTCTACAGTTCTGTATACTTTCTGTATGCGCAGCACAACGATCCGAGTTGACGAGGTGACACATGCCGAACTGCTCGACCTCGCGTCGGCGACTGGGGACTCCCTGATCGACACCGTCCGGGCGGCAGCGCAAGCGCTGCGTCAACAGAGGTTCGCCCAACAGGTCGCCCACGAGATGAACTCCCTGAGGGAGAACCCAACGGCGTGGAACGACTA
>CAFBON010000021.1_pt1 | contig 12988 bp, 10 predicted proteins | sample 7269471 | NCBI WGS metagenome assembly CAFBON01 (sample SAMEA6814116, study PRJEB35770) | uncultured Acidimicrobiales bacterium | biome: Freshwater; feature: Freshwater reservoir; material: water | place: Czech Republic | collected 2017-07-26 | depth 30m m
AGGTTGTTGGTGGGCTCGTCGAGCAACAACAGGTTGTTCCGGCCGACCATCAGCATTGCGAGCGCGAGTTTGGTCTTCTCGCCACCGGACAGCGTGCCGGACTCCTGGAACACCTTCGGGCCGGAGAGCCCGAACATACCGAGCAGCCCACGGAGATACGTCTCGGTGACCTGCGGGCCCGAGGGGGCGTCTCTACGGATGTTGTCGAGCAGCGAAGCGTGAGGGTCGAGGTTGTCGTGCTCCTGCGCGTAATAGCCGCTGGACACCTGGTGGCCGAGGTGGAACGTGCCACTGTCGGGCTGGGTCTCGCCGGCGAGGATACGCAGAAGGCTCGTCTTGCCAGCCCCGTTGAGGCCGAGCACGAGGATGCGCTCACCCCGACCGAGGTCGAACGACACCTTCTCGAACACCTTGGGCCCGCCGTAGGACTTCGCGAGGCCCGACACGGTGAGCACAGTGGCGCCACAGGGCGGCGGATCGGGAAACTTCACGCGCATCGAGCGTGAGGCCTTGGGCCCGTCGGAGACACCCGAGGACTCGAGTCGCGTGATTCGCTTCTCGATGCTGTGCGCCATCGCGGCCTTCGTCGCCTTGGCGCCGAAACGGTCGACGATCCCCTGCAGGCGGGCGATCTCCTTCGCCTGAGCGGCGGCCATCTTGGCAAGGCGCTCCTCGTCCTTGGCACGGGCGGCGTGGTACTGGCTGTACGTGCCGCGGTACTCCACGATCTCACCGAGCGCGTCCTCTCCGGCGCGGTCCAGGTGGATGACGCGGGTGATTGCCTCGTCGAGGAGGTCGAGGTCGTGGGAGATGACGAGCAGCGCGCCCCGGTACGACCGCAGGAAGCCCATCAACCAGTTCTTCGCGTCCACGTCGAGGTGGTTCGTTGGCTCGTCGAGCAGCAACACGTCGGAACCGGCGAACAGGATCCGGGAGAGCTCCACCCTGCGGCGCTCGCCGCCGGACAGGTCCTTCACCGCGAGGTCCAGACGGTCTGCCTTCAGGCCGAGACCCGCCGCGATCGAACGCGCCTCGCTGTCGGCCGCGTACCCGCCCTTGGTGGCGAACTCCTCCTCGGCCTTGGCGAAGCGCCGTACGTTGCGGTCGTTCGGGTCCTCCTCCATTGCGATCCGAAGCTTCTCGATGCGCACGAGGTCATCGTCGACACCGCGTCCCGACAGGATGTGGGTGACGGCGGTGCGGCCGTCCATCGCGCCTGCGGTGCGCGGGTCCTGCGGCAGGTAACCGAAGCCGCCCTTCTGCACGATGTGTCCGGCGGCTGGCTCCAGCTCGCCGCCGAGCGTGCGGAACAGGCTCGTCTTGCCGGCACCGTTGCGGCCGACCAGGGCCACTTTGTCCCGGGGCATGACCGTGAACGACGCGCCCTCGAGCACGACTCGACCACCCACCTCCACCGAAAGACCCGTTACCTGTAGCAAGGTATTCGAGGCTACGGCACCGAACGGTCAGCGATCGCGCAGGGCGTCGCGAATCTCGGTGAGTAGCCCCACTTCGGCCGAAACGGTGGGCGCCGGGGCTGACTCCTCCTTCGGCCGCTTCAGCCGGTTGTAGGTGTGGACGCACAGGAACAGCACCAAACCCACCAGAACCAGGTTGATCACCTGCGTGAGGACAGCACCGAAGGAGACGATCGACTCGTTCTCCTGCCCTCTGCGCATCGTGATGGTGAGGAAACTGTCGAGGTTCGGCTTGCCGACGATCGCCCCGATCAACGGGTTCACCACGGCCTCCATGAACCGGTCGATGACAGCCTTGACGGCTGCGCCGAGCACGACTGCGACCGCGAGGTCGATGACGTTGCCCGTGGCGATGAAATCGCGGAACTCTTTGATGAATCTCTTCATCGGCTCAGTAGAGCACGCCCGATGATTCTCCGTGAGGGACTCCCGTACCTGTTCAGCGTGTGACGGTGATGTCGTCGAACCGGTCGACATTGCGAAGCGCCGGGAACCTCACCCACCAGAACCCGACGATCGCGAGGGTTGCGAAGCCGCCGCCGACGACTGCCCAGGACGCTCCGAGCGCCTGACCGGCCATACCGCTCTCCCAGGCCCCGAGCTCGTTCGAGCCGCCGATGAACAGGTTCTCCACCGCGAGCACCCGGCCGCGCATGTCGTCCGGAGTTGCGAGGGGCACGATCGTCCCGCGGATGAACACGCTCACCATGTCCGCCCCCATGAGCACCACCATCGCAACGAACGCCACCCAGTACTGGCGCGTCGCGCCGAGCAGGATGGTGCCGAGACCGAAGATGGCCACCGCGATGAGCAGTTTGCGTCCGAGGTACCGGCTGAGCGGTTTCCACGCGAGCATGATCGCCACGGCGGCGGCCCCGATGCCACCGGCCGCGCGCAGGAAGCCGAGGCCGATGGCCCCCACCCCGAGCCGTTTCTCGGCGATCGCCGGCAGCAGCGCAACCGCCCCGCCGAACAGCACGGCAAACAGGTCGAGGGCTATCGCGCCGAGCAGCAGCGGGGTTTGGCGCACGAAGCGGAACCCGGCGACGGCCGCCTGGAACGTGGGGCGGTCCTTGCGGATCTCCTGCGGTCGGCGGAAGCGCACGAACGTGTAGCAGATGGCCGCACCGGTGCACATCACGGCTGCGCCGATGAAGGGCCAAGACGGTCCGATCGCGTAGAAGATGCCGCCGACCACCGGGCCGATGATGGACGCCGCCTGCCACGCACTGGACGAAAGAGCAGCCACCCGCGGCAGGGAGCCGTCCGGGGCCACGTTCACGGGCATCGCGCGGGTTGCGGGCACGGCGAACGCCCTGCAGGTGCCGAACGCTGCGGCGAGGATGTAGATCGGCCAGATCGCCGTTGGGCTGCTGTGCGCATAGAGCGCTATGGCGATCGAGCACACCGCCTCGAGCATGAATGCCACCGCTGCGACACGACGCCGGTCGAAGCGGTCGGAAACGCTTCCGGTCATCGTGACAAACACGAGAGCGGGCGCAAACTCCGCGAGACCGAGCCAACCGAGGTCGAGTTCACGGCCGCTGATGTCGTAGACGAGCTTTCCGAGCGCAGTGAACTGTGCGATCACGGCACCGGAGTGCAGGAACGACCCGGAGAGCACCAGCCGCACGTGGCGGTCCCGCATCACCGAACCCGCGGACGGGGAGGCAACAGCCGGCACGTCCATGGAAAAAGGAGCCTACTGTGCGGGTGTGGGGACACTGGGGGAGCAGCTGCACTGGCTCGATGCAACCGCTGTGGCCGAGCTCGTCCGGCGGGGTGACCTCGCACCGGCAGAGCCGACCATTGCCGCTGCCGAGCGCATCGAGCAACTGGACACGGAACTGAACGCCGTGAACCTGCGGTGGTTCGACCGGGCAATCGCCCGGGCACGCGACGGCTCGGCGCCCGTCGGCCCGCTGCGTGGGGTCCCGTTCCTCCTCAAGGACCTCTGGGCCGACTACGCAGGCCACCCAATCACGAACGGCAACCGGGCGCTCAAGGCCGCCGCACATGTCTCGACAGAGAACACCTGGCTCGTGGAGCGCTTCGAGACTGCGGGCCTGTCGATCGTCGGACGCGGGGCCAGCCCGGAATGGGGAAGCCTGCCGAGCACCGAACCGCTCGCGTTCGGGATCACGAGGAACCCCTGGAACCCCGACCACTCGCCCGGTGGTTCGTCCGGTGGGTCCGCCGCAGCGGTAGCCGCAGGCATGGTCCCGATCGCGCATGCGAGCGACGGGGGCGGCTCGATCCGCATCCCGGCATCGTGCTGCGGGCTCGTCGGGCTCAAGACCAGCCAGGGCCGCATCACCGCAGGGCCGCTGCGTGACGAGAGCGGTCTCGGCGTGGAGCTCTGCGTGTCGCGCACGGTTCGCGACACTGCGCTCGTGCTCGACATTGCGCAGGGGCCGGGCACCGGGGACACCGTCATCGCTGCGGCACCCACCCGCGCCTACGTAGACGAGGTGGGCGCCGAGCCGGGGCGTCTGCGCATCGGACTGCTCGACTTCCACCCCCGCGGCATCGAGGTGCACGACGAGTGCGTGAAGGCCGTGCGGAACACGGCACGAATCCTGGAATCGCTCGGCCATCACGTGGAACCCGCCTTCCCAGAGGCACTGGCCGACGAGGTGTTCCCGAAGCAGTTCTCCACCCTGTGGGCAGCAAACATGGCGGGACACCGCTCGCGTACGGGGGCCCTGCTCGGGCGACCACTCACCGCCGACGAGGTGGAGCCCATCAACTGGGCCCTTGCAGAGCTAGCCGGCGGGATATCTGCCGAGGCGTACGCGACGGCGCTCGGCGCTGTGGCCCGGTTCCGGCGCGCCATGCAGGGCTGGTGGTCAACCGATGGGTGGGACCTCCTGCTCACCCCCACGATGGCTGCTCCCCCGGCACCTGTGAGGTTCCTCGAGAACACACCGGACAATCCGCTTGCGCCGTTCGCCAAGTCGGGTCCGTATGTGCCGTTTACCGCTGCGTTCAACGCAAGCTTCCAGCCCGCCATCAGCCTGCCGATGCACTGGACACCCGATGGGCTTCCCGTCGGCGTGCAACTCGTCGCTGCCTACGGGCGTGAGGATGTGTTGATCAGGGTGGCGAGTCAGCTGGAACTCGCCGCGCCCTGGTCGCACCGTCGACCGTATTGATACTCGGGCCGTGCTGATGCTCGGGCATAGCCTCCGCTCCGCTTCGGCATAGCCCTCATGTGGCTCGTCGCTAGCGCTTCCCTCGCCACGTGCTGATGCTCGGGCATAGCCTCCGCTCCGCTTCGGCTGGCGCCGCGTCGCTCGCCGTCAGTGCGCGGTCCAGCCGCCGTCCACCACCAGCATGTGACCCGTCATGAATCCACCTGCCTCGCTCGCGAGGAGCAGCAGCGGGCCATCGAGTTCCTGGGGTTCGCCCATGCGAGGAATCGGTGAGTTCTGCTTGATGAACCGCTGCGAGGCGTCGTCGTCCTCCATCGGTGCGGTCATCTCCGACGGGAACCATCCCGGGCAGATCGCATTCACACGGATGCCCTTGCGCCCCCACTGGAGCGCAAGCTCGCGGGTCATGTTCACCACAGCGCCCTTGCTGGCGCAATAGTTCGCCTGCTTCACCGGGGTGCCCCCCACGAGCCCGAGCATCGACGCGATGTTGATCACGCTCCCGCCTCCGCCCGCCAGCATGTGGGGCCCGACCAGCTTGCAGAGGTGCCACACGGCCGTGACGTTGACCTCCATCGCCTCCCGGAAGAAGTCGATGTCCTCACCCTCGATCCCGACCACCCGGGTGATGCCTGCGTTGTTCACGAGGATGTCCACCCTCCCGAACCGAGCCATCGCCTCGTCGACGAGGTTGACGCGCTGCGCCTCAACGGCGAGGTCGCACGCGACGGCCAACGAACCCGGCAGTTCGGTGACGAGCGCATCGAGGCGCTCCTTTCGGCGCGCCGCCACCACAACGCTGGCCCCGGCAGCGTGCAGCACACGGGCGAACCGCTCGCCCAACCCGGACGATGCGCCCGTCACGATGGCTACCTTCCCGTCGAGACGGAACAGCGAGAACGGGTCAACGGCAACGTCGGTGGTCATGGCCGCGAGGCTAGGTGTGGTGGCGTGCGAAGATACAGCCATGACCCCCAAGACCATCCTCCTCGTTCACGGCGCTTGGCATGGCGCATGGTGCTGGGCCTCGCTCCAGGCGGAACTGGACCGGCGCGGCGTGCCTTCTCTCGCCATTGACCTCCCCGGTCACGGAGTGTCCCCGCTGCCGTTCTCGGACCTGCACGGCGACGCTCAATACGTCGCCGACGCCCTGAGCCGCATCAAGGGCCCGGTGGTGCTCGTGGGCCACAGTTACGGCGGCGCCGTTATCACCGAGGCCGCCACGCGCCACCCGGACAACGTGAACCACCTCGTGTACCTCACCGCCTTCGTGCTCGACGAGGGCGAGGCACTCATGCCGTTCCTCAAGACGATGCCCGTCATCGAGACCCCCCTCGGGGCGGCCATCCGCCCGACCGCCGACGGTGCGTTTTCCACCGTTGATCCGGCGCACTCCGAAGTGTCCTTCTACGGCGAGTGCCCGGAGGGCACCACCGAGGCGGCCAACCCGCGCCTGTGTCCGCAGCCGTTCGCCACGTTCTTCCAACCCGTCACCGGGGCACCGTGGAAAACCATCCCTTCCACCTATGTCGAGTGCACGCTCGACGGGGCCATCCCGATCGAGCACCAGAGGGTGATGTCCGCCCGCTGCCAGAACATCGTCACGCTCGAGACCGACCACTCACCCTTCGCGTCCAAGCCGGCAGAGACCGCCGACATCCTCGAACGCCTCGCGAGGAACTGACCCCACATCATGAAGATCCGCATTGGTTATGGCTTCGGTGTCCGCACCGGCCTCAACGACGAGTCCTTCGGCACTGTGGTGGATGCGCTCGAGCGCCTGCACTTCGACTCGCTCTGGCTCTCCGAACGCATCGGCGGTGCTGCACCGGACCCACTCGTGGCGATGTCCTACGCAGCAGGTCGCACGAAGAAGCTCAAGGTCGGCATGAGCGTGATGGTCCTGCCGGGGCGCAACCCCGTCATCCTCGCGAAGGAACTTGCCACCCTCGATCGAATGTCGGGTGGGCGTCTGCTCCCGGCATTCGGGCTCGGGGTTGCCGACGGCCACGAGCAGCAGGCGTTCGGGGTGGAGCGCACCGAGCGCGCAGCGATCTTCGACGAGGCCCTCACCGTGATGCGGGCGTGCTGGACCCAGGAACGTGTCAACCACTCCGGACGCTTCTTTCACTACGAGGACCTGCGCGTCGAGCCCAAGCCGAGACAGAGCCCGCCGGATGTCTGGCTCGGCGGGATCGCCCCCTCCGAGCTCAAGCGTGTCGGCCGGCTCGCAGACGGCTGGCTCCCGTCGTTCGTCACGCCGGCGGACGTCGAGAAGGCACGGTCCGTCATCGAGGAGGTTGCCCGTCAGCACGACCGTGAGATCGAGGACGAGCACTACGGCGTGCTCATCCCCTATGCGAACGGCGACGTCCCGCCGGCCGTGCTCGAGAACCTGCGCACGCGTCGACCCGATCTCGCCGACATCAACGAGCTCATCCCGTCCAACTGGGAACAGCTCGGGGCACTGGTACGGCGCTTCGTGGACGTCGGCACCTCGAAGTTCGTGGTCCTCCCGCTCAACGAGCCGGGATCCGCCGAGGCGTGGGTGGCGCACCTCGAGGAGGCGGCAACCACCGTCATCCCCTGGCAGACCTGACCTGACTGCGCAGGCGTACTACTTCTTCTGCTTCGTCATGTACGAGCGGAACATCTGGAGGTCGGGATCGATCGTTCGGTTGCGCTTCAGCTCGCTGAAGTTCTCGTAACGGGTGAGCCACGCCACGCTCTTCCAGAGATTGACCGCGTCGTCATCGTTCGCCGGCATGTTTGAGATCACCGGACCGAAGATTGCGGGACCGGAACCGCCGTCGAGCCGGATCGTGGGGACACCGAACGAACTGGAATTGTTCACGAGGTCACGATGCTCGGCGAGCACGGTCTCCCACGTGGTCGGGTCCGCAAGTGCACGATCAAGATAGGCGGTGTCGATGCCGGCGTCGCTGAGCGCCCCCTTGATGGTGGTCTCCTGTTGCAGGTCCTGCTCAAGCTCGAAGTACCGGTGCCCGAGGGTCTCGTAATACTTGCTCGCCGCATCCTGACCGAGGCCGTCGCGGACTGCAGCGAAGGTGCGCTGCGACGGCGCCGCGATGGACGAGAGCACATCGAACTCCTCGATCGGTCGGGTGAAGTTGACCACCTCAAGGCTGAACAGACCCCAGCTTGCCTCTACCTCGCCGATCTCGTGGAGGCGACGCACCCATTTGGAGGTCTGCCAGCACCACGGGCAGCGGGGATCGAGATAGAAACGGATCGGTTCGGCCATGTGCGTAGGTTACGCGTGGCAGCCGTGAATGGCTCCGGGGCCCCGTGCCCACCGGTACCGTTCCGGTCATGGCAACCGCCAACCCGGTACCCGAACCACTTCTCCGCTTCCTCTCCGGCGGCTGGGCAGCCGTGGAGCGCGAAACCCCCACACAGGACCCGCGTGCGGGCGCGTGGCAGGAGCGGCGGGCGCGTCTTTCGTCCCAGTTCCCCGATCGCACCATCGTGATCCGGGCCGGACATGAAGTAACGCGGAACTCCACCACCACCTACTCATTCCGCGCGCACAGCGACTTCATTTACCTCTGCGGTGCAGCGGAGCCCGACGCCGTCCTCGTCATCCATCCAGCCGGCGATGCCGAGTTGTTCGTCCACGCCCCGCACCGCCTCGGCGAGATCGAGTGGTTTACCGATCCGTCCCGGAGCCCGCTGTGGGCCGGGCCGCAGGTCGAGCCCGAAGAACTCGCCCTCCGGCTCGGGATCACCGTGCGCGCCCTCGCCGCGATGCCACCTTCCTACGCCGTGCCCGATGATGCAGCGTTCGACACCGAGGTCTCGCGCTCCGTTGCGCGCCTGCGCCTCGTCAAGGATGCGTTCGAGGTTGAGAGCCTGCGCGCAGCAGCAGCCGCGAGCCTGCTCGGTCATGCCGAACTGCGGGCCTCCATCCCCGAGGCCATACGTGAGGGTGGCGAGCGCTGGCTCGAGGGAACGTTTCTGCGCCGGTGCTCCGCGTCCGGCAACGGGCCCGGCTACTGGCCCATCGTCGGGGCCGGACCGCACTCCTGCATCCTGCACTGGCACCGCAACGACGGACCGGTGCGCAACGGCGATGTCGTGCTCGTGGACGCAGCAGTCGAGGGCACCGACCATTACACGGCCGACATCACCCGCACCTACCCGACGGGCGACGCGTTCACGGGCGCACAGCAGTCCGTGTACGACATCGTGCAGGCTTCCCACGATGCAGCAATCGCATCCATCAGGCCGGGGAGCGCGTTTCACGACTCGCAGGATGTTGCATGGGCGACACTCGTCGATGGCCTCATTGATCTTGGCGTGTTCCGGCCCGGGCAGCGTGCCGAGGCACTCGACCCCGACACGATGCTGCACCGCCGGTACACGCTGCACCGGACGTCGCACCATCTCGGTCTCGACGTGCACGACTGTCAGGTGATTGCTGCCGAGTACCGAGCGGGGACTCTCGTACCGGGCATGGTGTTCACCATCGAGCCGGGCCTGTATCTGCAGGCCAATGACGAGACCGTTCCCGAGCACCTCCGCGGTATCGGGGTGCGTATCGAGGACGACATCCTGTGCACCGCCGACGGGTGCGACATCCTCACGTCGGCGACATGATCGCAGCGCTGCAGTGGTGTGCGAAGAGCGGCACTGTTCTGCCCGCTGAAAAGGCCGTGAGACCCTTGTCATCGGCTCCGATCGCGGCAATGATCCCGCTGGTGCCGAACGCGTGGCACCCCCGGAAGGACCTCGATAATGCAAGGGCTCGGACTTCTGGTGGTGATCGCCCTGATCGTGTTCGGTGTATCGATGGCACGTCGCCGCCGGGCGGGGCATCGTGCTGATGGGGTAACGACACAACCCGCAGGGCGACACAGCGGCTACGTGGCACCGACCGAACTCCGTGGTGCGCTGACGAGGGCCACGGCCCTCGGGCAGATCACGACCGAGACAGCGGACTCGATCCTTGCCTCGGAGGCCGCCGAGGCCCTGACGGGCGCCGGGCGGCCGCGTCGTGTTCCGACACCTGCGATCGAGGCGATCGGCTACCTCGGGTCCGTGCTCGCCCTCGTGGGTGTTGCCTCCTTCGTCGTTCGTCGGTTGGACCTGAACATCGGACAACCCGTCCGTATCGGACTCTTCGGTGGGCTGTCCGCGTTGTTCCTCGTTGTCGGGCTGCTGCTGCGGCACGAGGACGAGGCCGTGATCCGGCGGCTGAGGGCCATCGTGCTCCTGCTCTCTACGGGCGCCTTCGCCATCGTCACCAACGTGGTGTTCGGCACCTTCGGTTTCGGTTGGCGCGGCGAACCCGTCGCCATCAGTATCGGGCTGCTCACCGCCGTGTTCAGCGGGGTGCTCTGGGCGCTCCGGGATCGCCCGGCCCAGCACGCCACCACGATGATCGGGATCCTCATTGCCGTCGATGCAGCGATGGGCTGGTGGGGCGGGCCGGGAGCAGTCGGGCTCACCACGGTTGCAATCAGTGCGCTCTGGCTCGTCCTCGCCCACTTCGATCTCGTCCCACCCAGGTCGACCGCGACCCTGCTCGGCCTGGCGGGTGTCCTGGTCGGGCCGGCCATCACGTCGGGCCCGTTCGGCCGCTGGGCTCCGGTGGTCGGACTGGTCATTGCCATCGCAGTGCTCGGCTACGGCGCAATCGTGCACCGCTTCGAGTTCGAGTTCACCGGCTTCGGAGCGATCGGCCTGTTCGGGTACCTGACGTCCGCCGTGAATCGCTGGTTCGGCTTCAATGACATCATTGTCGGCCTGCTCGGCATCGCGTTGCTCACGGCCACGTTGGTCCTCGTGAAGCGGCGACGGGGCCGGGGCCACGACGACGGACATCGCCCTTCGAGTGCTGCCCACTGATCCTGGCCGCCGAAAGGGTTCTCTCGGGAACCTCAGCGTGCTTGGCAGTCCCTACGGGATTCGAACCCGTGCCGCCACCTTGAGAGGGTGGAGTCCTAGGCCGCTAGACGAAGGGACCGTGTAGCGCGTTTCGATGGTAACAGCAGGGCCCGGGTGAGCCAACCGCTGCGCTTCGCGGAACGCACTTCCTGAAGACCGCCACGGCGGTCGAGTTGGGGAGCAAGGAATCGAACCCTGAATAACAGAACCAGAATCTGCTGTGTTGCCAGTTACACCACTCCCCAAGGAGCGGCCCTGAGGATAGCGACGTGGAGGGACCGTTCGCCACCGCTGACCGCGCAGCAACCCATCTGGGCAGGTCAGCCGGTCACTCGCCAAAGCCTCTGGAACCCGATGATCCGACCGAGCGCGATCCCCGCCGCTTCCTTCAGCGACTTGCGGAACTGGGTGCCGCTCCCCCACGGGCTCGAGCGCGTCGCCGACACGTACGCCCTCAAGCCGAGCTCTTCGGCAATCAGCTTCGCCCGCAGACAGTGGAACGGGTCCGTGACGATGAGCACTCGGGCCTTCGGGGTTCGCTTGGCGAGCAGGTCCACGACCCCTTCGAGTGATTGCCACGTGCTCCGACCCCGATCCTCCGAGAGGATCGCGGAAGCCGGTACGTCGCGATCCCGGAGGTACCTGCGGGAGGCGGCCGCCTCGGTGAAGCGGTCACCGCTCAGCTTGCCCCCGGTCACCACGATCACCGGGGCCCGCTTGGCGCGGTACAGCTCGAGTGCGTGGTCGAGACGTGCCTTGAGGAGCGGCGATGGCCGGCCGTCGTACTGAGCAGCACCCATCACCACAATGGCGTCGACCTTGCGCGCCTCATCGTGCCGGCCGGTGGACCAGACCTGATAGAGCGTGACGCCGTAGTAGCCGACGACGAGCAGAACGAGTGCGGCGAGACCACCGAGAATCCGCAGGAGCAGTCTGCGCCTCGGCAGCGCCCGGCGCGACACGATCGGTGTCCCGTTGACGGGGGTCGGGTCGACAGGCTCCCACGACGCGTCGCCGGTGGGAGGGAACTCCTCACCGGAGGCGTCCGTGGCGAACGCCTCGAACTGGCCCGCAGGCAGTCCGTCGAGCTCGATCGTCGGCTCGCCCGCGTCCTCGAAGGCATCGCCGTCGGGAACGGGCGGTTGGGCCGGCCGACGCCACAGCGAGTCGTCGGTCACGCGACTCCCAGGCGGGCGGCGGCGGCACGCAGCCTCCGCAACGACTCCTCCCGCCCGAGCACCTCGAGGGACTCGAACAGCGGCAGGCCGACGCTGCGGCCCGTCACCGCAACACGGATCGGCGCCTGCGTCTTGCCGAGCTTCAGGCCCATCGCCTCGCCAATGCGCTCGAGACCGGCCTTCAGGGTGTCCGCGTCCCACCCGGCGTCCTCGTAGGAGGCGAGAGCAGCGAGGAGGATCGGTAACGCATTCTCTGCGCCCATGGCTTTCGTCCACGAATCCGGATCGACCACGGGATCGTGCTGGAAAAGGAAGTCCACAGCGGCCGCCACCTCGCCGAGACGGACCAGACGGAGCTGAACGTGCGGCGCAATCAGGGCGAACCGGGACCGGTCGAAGTTCGTGATGTCCTTCGTCCATGGCTCACAGACGCGGACGAAATCGTCCACCGACAGTGCCCTGATGTAGTGCCCGTTGAACGACTCGAGCTTCTTCACGTCGAAGAATGCAGGAGAGTGATTCACGTCCTTGAGCCGGAAGTCAGCGACGATCTGCCCCCACGGAACGATCTCCACATCGTCCCCAGGGTTCCAGCCGAGCGTCATGAGATAGTTGCGCATCGCCTCGGGCAGGAAGCCCTCGTCCTTGTACATCTCGAGGGCAACTTTGTCCCTGCGCTTGGAGAGCTTCTTGCGCTGCTCGTTCACGAGCACCGGGACGTGCGCCCAGGCGGGGTGCTCCTCGCCGAGTGCGTCCCAGATCATCTGTTGCTTCGGCGTGTTCGGCAGGTGCTCCTCGGCCCGAACGACGAGCGTGACACCCATCTGCAGGTCGTCCACCACGTTCGCCAACAGGAACATCGGCGAGCCATTGCCCCTCAGGAGCACGAAGTCCTCGGTGAGATCGTTGTCGAACTCGACGGTTCCGCGCACACGGTCCTCCACCACGGTGAGCCCCGGCGGCACACGGAAGCGGAGGGCCCGCCCCGCTTCGGCGGTGAGGCCGCGATCGCGACAGTGTCGGTCGTAGCCGAGATTCCCCTCGCCAGTCCGCGCAATGACGTCGTCGCGGGTGCAGTCGCAGTAGTACGCGCTGCCGGCGGCAGCGAGCCTCGCGGCAGCCGCCACGTGCTGTTCGGCAAACGCGGACTGGAAGTACGGCCCCTCGAAACACGGGTCCGAGGCATCCATGCCCAGCCAGGCCATTGCATCGATGATGCCCTGCGTCCACTCCGGTTGGTTCCGGGACTCGTCGGTGTCCTCGATGC
>CAFBON010000024.1_pt1 | contig 12637 bp, 11 predicted proteins | sample 7269471 | NCBI WGS metagenome assembly CAFBON01 (sample SAMEA6814116, study PRJEB35770) | uncultured Acidimicrobiales bacterium | biome: Freshwater; feature: Freshwater reservoir; material: water | place: Czech Republic | collected 2017-07-26 | depth 30m m
CTGCAGCATCGTGAGGTGATCGCCGCTCACACGAGTGATCGAGACGGTCAAGTGCCCCTCCCACTCCCGAGCCGTCCCGTCCGACACGCAGATCGCCAGCCCTGGTAGATCGAAGGGCTCCACGGTGTGACGGCTCAACGCGTGCAGTGCCCACTGGAAAAACACACCGAAGCGTTCGACGCTGCCGATCGGGGTTGCGAGGCCCGCCAACCGCCTCCACACCGACACTGATCTCCATTTGACCCATTTCGCCACATGGATCGCTATCGGCGACTGCCGGGTCCGGATGGCTTCGGGCACGAACGACTCCCGCCTCACCGAGTGCACCGAGTCGAGCACGATCAACGACACGTCGTGCCCCTGCCGATGGAGCATCCCAGCCATGCAGTGCGCTACGACGCCGCCGTACGAATGACCGCCGAGCAGGTACGGGCCCTGCGGCTGGACGCGACGCACCTCCCGCAGGTGCCGGCGCGCTGCGGACGCAATGCTCCAGTCGGGCCACGCGTGCGAGCGAAGCCCGCGTTGCTCGAGCACAACCAGCGGTTGCTCCACACCGAGTTCGATAGCGAGTGCCCGATAGGTGAGCGGGAACCCGCCACCGCCCGCAACGAAGAAGATCGGGCGTTCGCGTCCGTCGTCGTTGAACGTCGTCGACCGCGTCCTGCGGCGTGAGCGCCTTACACGCAGACGCTCGGCGATGAGACGACAGGTATTCGCGGCAACGAGGTCGTTCGCCTCGAGGTAACCCTCCCCAGCCTCGTTCACGAGCACGACAAACTCAATCGCTCCGAGGGAGTCCATGCCGAGATCGAACAACGACTCGTCGGCACCGATGTCGCCGATCTCCAGAACCAGTCGGGCGATCGAGAGCACCGCCTCCACGAGCCGATCGGCTACCGGTTCCGGGTTCGCCTCCCTCCACGGTTTCACCAGCGACGAGGACAGCGCTCCCCGATCCACCTTGCCGCGATCGTTCAGCGGAAGGGACTCGTGCTGAACGAGTACGGACGGGATGAGATGGGCCGGCAGCTCTCGACTCAACGCTGCCCTCACGACGGCGGGCGTCAACGATCCGTCGGTCTCGAGGTGCGCCACGAGCTGTTGGCGGCCCGAGGGCAGTACCCGCGGCAGGACGATGACGTTCCTCATTCCGGGCAATGCCGTCAGAACTCGCTCGGCCTCGGCCGGCTCGACCAGCTTGCCGTTGATCTTCACCATGTCGTCGATGCGACCTCGAAGGTGGATCACCCCCTCCGCATCGATCTGCACCAGATCGCCCGACCGCCAGATAGGCACACCATCGGGATCAACGCCATAGCGCAACGCATTCAGCTCCGGATCGTCGAGATACCCGTCCGACAGGAGGCCCCGGTAGATCAACTCGCCGCTCCCGTCGGTGCGTCCAGTGAGATCAAGACGGACCGCGTCCGGTGTGACTGGACGGCCCAGCGGCAGACGTCCCTCGCCAAGTGCCCCGTGCGGGCCGATCACGGTTGACGCGCGCGGGCCGAGCGCCTCGGTTGCGCTGTAGTTCGACACCACAGTGACCAGCGGGCCAAAACGCTCCCGGGCGAGCGCCACATCACCCCACACCGCTGGCTCGCCGGTGAGCCATATCTCGCGAACCTTTCGCAAGTCGTAGTTACCGAACAACGCTCTGTCCGCCGAGAGCGAGCGAAGGAACGAAGGCGTGGCATGAAGACGCTCTATCCCGTACTCGCCCAGACTGGCGAGCAAGAGCGCAGTGGAATGCACGCGTGGATCGACGAGCATCGTGAACCGGCCAGTCGTCAATCCGAATACCACCGGACTGATACCAGCGGCGAACTGCAGCGGCATGGCGACAGCGGTTCGCTTTGGCTCGAGGAGCGCGGAGTACGTCCCCCAGACGTCAAGATTCGTCTCGTAGGTGACGAACGACTTCACCACCCCTTTAGCCCGACCCGTCGATCCGGACGTGAACTGCACCGAGCACTGGGCGTTGCCGCCCACCTGCCGGACGGGAATCCACTGTGCTGGGTCCGCGATCGGCTTGCGGAGCGCGAGAACCTCGTGGTCTCCTACCCGGCCCGGTCCGTTGCCTGTCGCGTCGAGCACCACACCGACACCGGCGCGCGCGAACAATTCGGCGAGCCGCTCAACCGGTTCGTCAACGTCCTGACCAACCTGCCCCCGACCGGACCAGAGAGTGCCGATCACCGCTGCCACTGACGAAAGGTGTCGATCGGTGAGAAGTCCCACCGAGGAGGAGTCGGGTTGTTCCGAGAGTTGCGCCGCCACTGCCGCCGCCTGTGACGCAAGCTCACCGAAGGTCCAGGTGGTCTCGAGATCGGTGAGGGCTGGGTCATTACCCCGATCACCACCGAGTCGGTGGATAGCGGTGGCAATGCGGGATTCCATCTCACGCATTCTGCTACGAAGCCCGCGGGCCTTACTTGTCCAATACAGATCAAGGTTGTCGAGGCATCATGGACCGCTGAGGAAGGAGCGGACAACCTCCGCTACATCCGACACGTGTGGCGGCTGCAGCATCGTGAGGTGATCGCCGCCGACGAGCGCGAGACTCATGTGCGGATGGTCATCCCACTCGTGCGGGTTACCGGTCTCGGCGCACACATAGAGCACCGGGACCGCTATCGGTGCAACGTGGTGTCTCGTCAACGCGTGGAGCGCCCATCGATAGAACACCGTGAACCGATCAACACTGCCCAGTGGGGCACGAAGTCCGGCAGTCCGTCTCCAGACAGTCACTCCACGCCACTTCAGCCACTTCAGGGCATGAACCGGGGTCGGGGACTGCCTCAGCCGGATGACCTCGGGCACGAAGTCCTCCGGGCGTAGGGACCGGACTGAGTCCAGCACCACAAGCGCCACCTCTTCACCCGATCCGGCGAGCAGTAGCGCGGCATGGTGCGCTACGACGCCGCCGTACGAATGACCGCCGAGTAAGTACGGGCCCTGCGGCTGGATGCGACGCACCTCCCGCAGGTGCCGGCGCGCTGCGGACGCAATGGTACGGTCCGGCCAAGAGTGTGAGCGGAGTCCGCGCTGCTCGAGCACCACCAGCGGTTGTTCGGCACCGAGTTCGATAGCGAGTGCCCGGTATGAGAGCGGGAACCCACCGCCCCCCGCAACGAGAAAGAACGCACGGTTTTTGCCTCCTTCGTTGAACACGGTGGAACGAGGCGTGCGCCGCGAGCGTTGCTCCCTCATATGTGCAGCGATGAGGCGACAGGTGTTCGCGGCAGCGAGATCGTTGGCCTCGAGGTGGCCCTCACCGGCCTCGTTGACGAGCGCGGCAAACTCAATCGCGCCGAGCGAGTCCATGCCAAGATCGAACAACGACTCGTCAGCCTCGACGTCGGCGACGTCCAGAACGAGTCGGGCGATCGAGAGCACTGCCTGCACGAGCCGATCGTCATCCTGTCCCGGAGTGGCCCCAAGTCCACGTGGGGGCAACGCCGTCGCGAGCGCTTCCCGATCCACCTTGCCCCGATCGGTGAGAGGAAGTACCGAATGGCGCACCAGCAGGCCCGGCACCAGATGAGCGGGAAGCTCGTGGTGTAGCGCCGTCCGCAGGTCGGAGTCCGACAAGGCGGGATCTGCCTCCACGTGTGCCACGAGTTGGTGATGGCCCGACGGCAACCGGCGGGGCAGGACGACCACGTTCACCACACCGGGGATACTCCGCAACACCCGCTCGGGCTCGGCTGGCTCCACCAACTTGCCATTGATCTTCACCATGTCGTCGATGCGACCTCGAAGGTGGATCACCCCCCTCCGCATCAACCTGCACGAGATCGCCAGATCGCCAGATGCGCACACCGTCAAGGTCGATTCCGAAGCGCCGCTCGTTGAGTTCAGCATCGTCGAGGTAACCAGCACTCAGCGCATCGCGGAAGATCAGCTCGCCGATAGCTGCCTCGCGCTGTTCGTCAGTGACGTTGTCGAAATCGAGCCTCACCGTCAGGGTCGGCGCCGGGCACCCGATCGGCAGCAGCCCAATGCCAAATGGACCGGTGGTGCTGACGGTGTTGATGCCGAACATTCCGTTCCCCTCGGTGGCGCCATACATCGTGGTCACCGAGACATCCGGCCCGAAACAGGCCGCAGCAGCCTCGACGTCTGCCCAGTAGAGCGCGTCACCCATCGTCACGAGACGTCGGACCGTCGAGGACGCAGAACCAGACCCTCGATTCGTCGAGATCGCCCGCAACAACGAAGCGGGCATCATCAACTGCTCCACTCCCAACCTCGTGAGGCGGGCGAGCAGGTCGTTAGTTGACGATTCCGTTGGATCGACGAACACGGTGAAGCGACCCGACGAGAGACCAAACACTCCTGCGTTCAGCCCACCGAGCCAATTGATCGGCATGAAGACGGCGGTCCGGCAGGGGAAGTAGAGCTTCTGTGACCGTTCGCCGAGTATCACCAATTCGTTGAGGTCGTCGAGCGTCCGCAGGACCCCCTTCGCCCGGCCGGTGGATCCCGAGGTGAAGAGCACCAACATCGGCGTATCACCCCGCCGCATGGTCGGCTCGGGCCAGTGCGACAACCCGATGGTGTCCCGGGTGATCGGTTCCACGTGAAGCCCCGTGAGCAGCGGCCGCGGTCGGGCCGTGGCATCGACGACCCGGGTGGTCCCGCAGCGCCCGGCAACCTCGCGAATCCGGTCGGTCGGCTCGCCCGCATCAACGGGGATCAGCATCGATCCGGCCCACAGCACACCGAGTGCTCCGGCTACCGAATCAAGGCTGCGATCGACGAGGAGCACGATCGGACCCAATGCGCTGCCTTCACTGATCTGTCGGGCAACGGCGGCCGCGCGACCCATGAGTTCGGCGAACGACCACGTATCGACGAGGTCACAGACCGCGGGTGCACCCGGTTGCTCCTTGGCGTAGCGGAGCAGGCGTTGGATGACCAGTGGCTCGGTCAGGTCGTCGAGCGCAAGCACGTGTGACAACTCGGACTTCAGGGCCGGAACGACAGGCTTGCTCACGGTGACTCCTCCCAGTTGGTGCAGGCACCCTAGAACGCTGATGGTGCTGCCGCCACGACCTCCTAGCCTCATGGCATGCCCGAAGCTTCGCGACTCGTGCTCGTACTCGGCGGCACGCGCAGCGGCAAGTCCGAGGTTGCCGAGCGTCTCGCCGCAAGCGCGGAGGGCCCGGTGACGTATCTCGCCACCGGCACGGCGGACGGCGATGGCATGGGGGACCGCATCGCACTCCACCGGGCTCGGCGCCCGTCAACGTGGGTCACCGTCGAGTGCGGGGCAGACCTCGCCAGAACACTCACGCGCCTGCCCCCTGGGGCTGTCCTCGTCGACTCGCTCGGCACGTGGCTCGCCGCTCATCACGACTTCGTGGCCGACGTGCCCGCACTGGTCACTGCGCTCGCTGCCCGCACCGGAACCACCGTGGTGGTGTCCGAAGAGGTCGGCCTGGCCGTTCATCCCGGCACCGAACTGGGTCGCCTCTTCGTCGACGCGCTCGGACACCTCAATCAGGCCGTTGCCGCGATTGCCCACGACGTTGCCCTCGTCGTTGCCGGTCGCACGATGTGGCTCCCCCCGGACGAGGCCGGTCCGCGTTGATCGGCGCGCTGGCGTTCCTCACCATCTTCGGTCGCGGGCGCCGACCGGATCCGTCGCAGCAGCCCTGGTTCCCGGTGGTCGGTGCAGCGATCGGTGCGATGGTCGGCCTCGTGTGGTGGGGCGCATCGCAGTGGTGGCCCCCGGCGGTCGCCGGTGGTCTTGCTCTTGCCACGGACCTGCTGCTTACCGGGCTTCTCCACATTGATGGACTCGCCGACACCGCAGACGGACTGCTGCCCCACATGGATCGCGAGCGGCGCCTTGCCGTGATGAGTGCTCCTGACACCGGCGCGTTTGCCGTGGCCACCGTAGTGGCGATGCTCGTCCTGCGCTGGGCCGCGCTCGGCTCGAACGAACTGCGCGGCGCACAGATGGTTGCGGCGTCCGCCGGTATCTGGGCGCTCAGTCGCGGCCTGATGGTCACTGCCATGAACACGATGACGTACGCGCGACCGAATGGTGGTCTGGGCAACGTGTTCGGGCGCACCGGGTCCACTGCCCGGACGGCCGGCATCGCCGGACTCTCGCTCGCACTCGGCGTCGGCGGCCTGATGCTCGGACGCGGCGCAGCGATCGGTGCGATCGTGGCGATTGCCGCCATCGCCGCAGGTGTCGGTGTTCTGTTGCTCGGGCGGCGCCGACTCGGTGGGTACACCGGGGACGTCCTCGGTGCTGCCGGAGTCGTGCTCGAGACCGTTGGTCTGGTTGCCCTCGCCGCTCGCTAGCGCTGCTGGATGGCCTCTACGTCTTCGTAGCCCGCCTCGTCCGCTTGTTGTGCATCGGCGACAATGACATGATTCGATCAGGCTTTATGGAAGAGCCGGGAGAGGTCGTACACCATGACGCTGCGAGCCGTCATTCCGCCGCCGGATGCCAACAACGAGTGGCGCCTCGAGACACCGGGCAGTGAGGGATGGGAACGCACGCCTCACCCCGATGCCGCCGACAAGTACTTCATGGCCTCTGCCGACGGTCATGTGCAGGAGCCGTCCAACCTGTGGCACGAGCGGATCGACAAGCGCTACCACGACCGCCTGCCCGGCGTGATCCTGTTGCCGGGAGGCAGCCAGGCGCAGAAGACGGAGGGCTTCCGCCAACCACTCTCAATGATGACGACCGTGCTGGAGGGGGAGGACAAGTTGCGCAACGCTTCGGGCAGGACACCCGAAGACCGTGTGGCCGACCTCGCGGCCGATGGTGTGGACGCTGAGGTCCTGTTCCCGAACAAGGGGCTCACCATGTGGGCAACGAGGGACCCCGAGTTCTCGGGTGTGATGTGCCGGGCCTACAACGACTGGGCGTGGGAAACGTTCTCCGCATTCAACGACCGCCTCGCCCCACTGGCCTGTATCGCGCCGGCTGACATCGACGCCTCGATCGCCGAGCTGCAGCGCTGCGCCGGGCTCGGCTTCCGTGGGCTGTCGCTGCCGTGCAAGCCGCTGTTCGGGCCGCCCGACCACGAGGACCCGAACTACAACCTGAAGGAATACGACCGGTTGTGGGCGGCCGTCTGCGATGTGGACCTGCCCGTCACGTTCCACGTCTCCACCGGGCGGGACCCGCGCACAGCCCGTAGCCGCGGTGGCGCCATCATCAACTACGCGGTGCACTCGCTGGCCCCCACGATGGAACCGATCGTCAACATCTGCGCATCGGGTGTGGCCGAGACGTTTCCGACACTGCGGTTCGGCTCCATCGAGGCAGGCATCGGCTGGGTGCCTTGGGCCCTGCAGGCGATGGACGAGGCGTACAAGAAGCACCACATGTGGGTGCGCCCGAAACTGGACATGCTGCCGAGCGAGTACTTCAAGCGTCAGGGCTTCGCGACTTTTCAGGATGATCCGGCAGGTCTCGACCTCGCCCGCGAGCATGGCCTCGTCGACAACTTCCTGTGGGCCAACGACTTCCCGCACCACGAGGGCACATGGCCGCACTCGGCGCAGACCATCGAACGCACGATGAGGAACCTCACCGATGACGAGCGCTCCCGCATCCTCGGGCTGAACAGCGCGCGCATCTTTCGGTTCCCGATCCCCGAGCGCTACCTCGGGCACGCGGACGCGGCCAAGGCCGCGAAATCGGCGCGTTCGTGAGCCCGGAACGCACCTTGCGAGGCAGGACCGCGGTCGTCGGCGTGGCAGAGACCGAGTACTACAAATGGGGCAAGTCACCCGATCCCGAGTTCAAGCTCGCGATCGAGGCGGTGCTGAAGGCGTGCGCAGATGCCGGCATCGATCCGCGTGACATCGATGGGTTCTCGTCGTACAGCAACGATCGCAGCGAGGCGTCGCGGTTATCCGCAGCGCTCGGCTGCAAACAGTTGAGCTTCGCCAGCATGCAGTGGGGCGGCGGAGGGGGAGGAGGCTCCGGAGCGTTGGCGAATGGCGCCGCCGCCATCGCAACCGGCCAGGCCGAGTGCGTCGTGGTGTTCCGTGCCCTCGCCCAGGGTCAGTTCGGTCGCTTCGGCCAGGGACCGCGCATCCGAACGGTTTCTGGTCACCCCGCGCACACCGTCCCCTACGGGCTGATGTCGGCCGCGCAGATGTTCGCCATGAAGGTCACCCGCTTCATGCACGACTACGACGTGCACCAGGAGGCGTTGCGCGCGATCTCGCTGGCGTCGTACGCGCACGCACAGCACAACCCGCGCGCCGTGATGTACGACCGGCCGCTCGACGAGGCCAAGTACGACTCGTCGCGCTGGATCACCGAACCGTTCCACCTGTTCGACTGCTGTCAGGAGAACGACGGCGCGGCCGCAATGATCCTCGTGTCGGCCGAACGGGCGAAGGATTTCCCGCACAAGCCGTGCTACGTCATGGCTGCGGTGTCGGGGTCGCAGCACCGCGCCGGCGCGCCGGTGCACAACACACCCGAGTACGCGTCGTCGGGTTTCACCACCGTGGCGCCCCGGCTGTACGCGATGGCGGGAATGAAGCCGAGCGATGTTGATGTGTTGCAGAGCTATGAGAACTTCACCGGTGGCGTGCTCATGAGCATCGTGGAGCACGGTTTCTGTGCGCCCGAGGAATGCAATGAGTTCTTTACCATCGAGAACCTGTTGGCACCCTCGGGCAAACTGCCACTCAATACAAGCGGTGGCAACCTTGCCGAGTGCTACATGCACGGCCTCGGGCTGAACATCGAAGCAGTGCGCCAGATCTGGGGCGAGTCCACGTGTCAGATCCCCGGCGCGAATGTGGCCATGGTGGGCTCCGGCCCGATGGTGACCCCCGTGAGTTCGTGCATCTTCGGAAGCGAGGCAACGCTGTGAGCAACGCCATGACGCCATACCTTCGGTCCGGATTGCCCAAGCCGGTGCCCGACTCCGATGGACTCGATGCGCCGTTCTGGGAGGGCCTGAGGTCGGAGCGCCTGCTGCTCCAGCGCTGCAATGGATGCAACGGTTGGCAGTGGGGTGCCGAGTTCGTGTGCCACCGCTGCCACTCGTTTGATCTGCGCTACGAGGAGACAAAGCCTGACGGCATCATCTACAGCCATCAACGCGTGTGGCACCCGGTGCACCCGGCGCTCGCTGAGCAGGGTCCGTACATCATCGTGCTCGTCGAACTTCCCCATGCCGACAACGTGCGCGTCGTTGGGAACCTCATCGGTGACCCGATGCAGTCGCTCGTCATCGGAGCTCGCCTGCACGGCGTGTTCGAGCACCATCCAGAGGACGATCCCGCGCACACCCTGCTGCAGTGGGCAGTGACCGACTGATCTCGGGTTCAGCGTCGACAAGACCCGATCGGGGACCACTCACCTTTGGCGCCACCTGCTTCCTGCCGGTCACCAGCTGCTGCGCGACTCCGTACCCACGAACTCGTGCATGACAAGTCCCGCTGCTAAGAGCCGGTCGAGCAGGCGCTCGGTGTCCAGCACTGCGTCGCCGGGAAGCACGAGCCCCGGAGTGAGTTCGTTGCGCACGAGCGCCAGCGCGAAGACCGCTGCAACGTGAGCCGTTGCCACCGCTGTTCGCTCGGCGAGCCCCGCCACGAGGGCGATGCGCTCGCCGTTGCGGTGGCCGCGTACCTCGACACGCAGACCGCCCAAGCCACCTTCGGGATGCGGTGGCGTGAGCATGGGCAGTCGTGCGGTGAGTCGGTCGCGGCGGGTGGCCGACATCCGCGCGCTCACCCGCTCCACCTCGGGGAACGCCCTAGGGAGCACGAGGGGGTCCACCATCTCGGCCCGGTAGCAGTCCTTGGCGCCGATCGGCTCGGGGAACCACGCAAGCTCGCGTCCGCTCCCGGCAGGCCGCTCCATCCACGCCCGGTCGGTCCAGCCGAGGGCCGTGCCGCCCAGCGCACGGTGGTGCTGGATTGCGCACTCCGGTCCACCGGTTCCGTGTATTGCCACGTGAATCTCGTCAAGGCGCTCCAGACGGGATGCAAGGTGTCGGGCGACGAGACCCGACAGACCCGGGCTCATTGCGGCACCGACGACGATCGTTGCGTTGTTCCGGCGGGCCAGCCGATCGAGGCTCATCAACGAACGCACATCGTCGACGTCGTCGCAGACGGACACCACGCTGATCCCCGCCGTCAGCGCCTTGCTGGCCGTCTCGATGTGCGACTTCGGCCGGGCGAGCACGACGACAGCCGGGTCCGGTTGCCCGACACCGAGTTCGCCTACCGCTCGGGCACGGTCGCCGAGCCCCGTGATGAGCGCACGCGTGACATCGGGCTTCACGTCGTCAATCTCGAGATCCACCGAGATCTCGGCGGCGAGGATCGCCCGGGCGAGCCTGGCTCCTACCGCCCCGGCTCCGACAACACGGACGAGCCTGCCGGTCTCTGCTGCAGAGTTCACGACTCGTCGAGGGGCAATTCGCGCCACCCGCCATTCTGCGGGGGCACACCACCCTTGCCCCGGATACGCAGGGCTCCGGCAATCATCCCGGCCATTGACAGGGCCATGAGTGCTCGGCGCAACAACTTCATGAACGTGACGCTAACCGCCACGGTCCTTCACGCACGGCGATACGCACAGGACGGGGCTCAGGCGACGCGGCGCATGCACAGCGCGTCAGGCGGGGACCGGCTGTTGGTGGGGCTAACAAGAATCGAACTTGTGACCTCATCCTTATCAGGGATGCGCTCTAACCGACTGAGCTATAGCCCCCAGCAGGGTCCAATGAGCATACCGACGGGAGGGGCAGACCCTCAACCGGCCGGAGGTCGACGAAGGCCTGCATGAACGTGGGTCAGCGACCCCGTGGCCGACGTCGCCAGCGATCGAGGGTTGGGCGGCCGGCGAGGACCGGGCTTGTAGCCGGGGCCAGGTCTGTCCCGCTCGGGTCGGTGCGACGGACCACCACCTCTTCTTCGAGCACCGTAAACCTCAGCCCGCCGACAAGGTCGGTAATCAGATTGAACAGCGTCGCCATCACGACGTTGAGGCCGGTCAGGCCGACGACGAGGAACAGCCCGATGATCCACGCGTTGTGGAAGATCTCGCCGCCCTTGAACTCGAATGACTTCCAGCCGAACGACTCAAAGAAGCTGGAGATGTTGTCGACCGTGCCGGTGCTGTAGGCAACATTCCACAACAGCACACCCGCGATCAGACAGACCGCGTACATGGCGAGGTAGAAGATGATTGACACCTTGAACACGGACCACGCGTCGACGGCTCGCACCACGCGACTTACCTTGCGCACCCGGGGCCGACCGCGGGGAACGAATACCTCCGCCGGATCGGGGTATAGGAACGTGCTCGGGTCGAACGCCGGATCAGACGGGTAGGTATCCGACGGTAGGTATTCCGCGGGCGGCTCGGATGCCGGCGACTGTTGGGTCGGGGGAACACTCCACTGCGGTGCGATCGCCGAGGCGCGGCCCACAGGTACCTGCACCGTCGGCATTCCGAGCGAGTCGTCGGAAGGTTCCGACGGTCGCATGAACGAACGCGAACGCGGGCGCTGCGCACCGGAGCCCGAGTCTGACTCGGTGCGAGGGTCGACCGGAGGGTCGCTCATGGACACAACGGCAGCGTAACGAACACCGGGTACACGCACCCCTCACCCCTCACGAACCGGTGGCGCGTGCAGATGCAACCGCACCCGATACGGCGGTGGTTACCCGCACCGAATCGCTGTCTGCGGCGAACGACACGAGTACCGCGCCATTTGCCTCAGCCACCTCCGCCGCCAACTGTCTACCGCCCTGTACCCCTGCGAGCGCTGCCGCGTCGGCGGCGGTCTGCGCTCGTGCACTGTCGTCGAGGTCGCGGCCGAAGCGGCCGATAGCCAGCAGGAGCACAACAACTACGGCGACAACGCCGATGACGATCAGCGAGATGGTGCCACGGTCTGCCGCGACTCCGCCCTGGCGCTGCCCTCCGGGGGCAGCACTACTGATCACTCGTCGGCAGCAATGATCGGAGCCACGGAGGCCACGGTCTGGCCCGAGTCGAGATTCATCACGCGTACTCCGGTGGCATCGCGCCCCTGTGAGGAGATCTCGCGCACTTCCATCCGAATGGTGATACCGGTCGAGGAAACGGCAACGATCTCGTCGTCGATGGTCACCATGAAGGCGGCCACCACCTTGCCCTTCTTGCCGGTGAGACGGATCCCCATCACACCCTGACCGCCGCGGCCCTGCCGGTTGAATCGGTCGAGCTGTGTGCGCTTGCCGTAGCCACCGTCGGTCACGAGCAGGATTGCCGAGTCGTCCTTGGCGAGGTCGCACGACACCACTTCGTCGCCGGCCTTCAGCCTCATGCCTCGCACACCCGCCGCCGCCCGGCCCATCGCGCGAACTTCCTCCTCGTTGAAACGGATCGTGATACCGCTGCGCGCCACCATGAAGATGTCGTTCGAGCCGTCGGTGACAATCACCTTCACGAGCTCGTCGTTGTCCCTGAGGTTGAGGGCAATCAGACCATCCCGGCGGGAGGAGTCATACTCGTTGAAGGCCGTCTTCTTCACCTGGCCGTTCTTGGTGGCGAAGAACAGGAAGCTCTCGCCGGGGAACCCGCGGGTATCGATGATCGCCTCGATGCGCTCGTTCGCCTGAAGCGGCAGCA
>CAFBON010000025.1_pt1 | contig 12316 bp, 9 predicted proteins | sample 7269471 | NCBI WGS metagenome assembly CAFBON01 (sample SAMEA6814116, study PRJEB35770) | uncultured Acidimicrobiales bacterium | biome: Freshwater; feature: Freshwater reservoir; material: water | place: Czech Republic | collected 2017-07-26 | depth 30m m
ACCCCGACCACCTCACCACGAACGGTGTAGGGCCGGTCGAGAAACATCGGCCCGTTGATGAAGGCGAGTTCCATGGCACCGAACATCGATGCCGTGTCCCCGATCGCTGGGTTGAGCTGCGGAAAATACGTGCCGTCGTCCGCGTTGGCCATTCGCAGCATCATGAACGCAACGTGGCTGGGGCACGCGATCGGGTCGCCCCACGGCGATGCCTCCGAGTACCACGGGAGCGCCGTATTCACTCCGCCGGTCCGCAGGGCAGCCGACTGTGCCTCCGACGACACGGTCCGCGTCATCTCCCCGAGCGAGCGACCCGGCATCACCCCCTTCAGGAGGCGGAGCGCCGATGGGTCGCACAGGCGCAGGTCACGGGTCCGAAGCTCGGACTGCGGATCGAACCCGATCGACGCGCTGCCCTGGGCGACGACGAACCCGGGCTCGCCGATCCGCTGCGCGTGCACGTTGACGCGCTGGTCGCCGTCACGCGGACGGTGCACGACAGACTCAACCTGTTCTCCGGACACGATGATGTTCTCGAAGTACAGCGAGATGGACCCACGCTCGAACCACGGCTGCCCGAAGGCCTCGAGCAACGGTGGGACGAAACAGTCCAGGTGGACCACCCCGGCAACGGCAGACCCCCGGAAGCCGAGGCGAAGTGCGGCCTCGGCATCGTGAATGCTCGCGTCGCTCTCGTTCAGGGCAACCCGCGGCGCCCCCATGATGACCTCGGACATCGCTCTCCCCCGCTCGTCGGGGCTCCGCACAAAAGGCAGAACCCAGCACCGTTCAGACACGACCCTACTGAGCCAGACACCTCGTGTGCACGGCTGAATCACGTCGCACAAATGCGCCGATCTCTACCCCAACGTTTATTGAGAGACTGAGATTCACAGGTTGTCGTTGGTCGTCGGCTAGGCACCTCCCCTTCGAACCGGGCCTTTCACTCGGTCTCTAACCAGGGCTCAGGAACACCATCCCTCTAACGCTTCGCGAGGAGCTGTTGCGTCGGGTACGGAATATTTTTGTCGTTAAATTGGTTAGGCTTTTTGCAATGCCTCCAGAAAACTCTCCCGATAGCAACCTGATCAGTTCGCCGCCGCGGACGAGGCGGAAAATCAGGGTTGCCGAGAAATCTGCTTTGCTGACGCGGGCGAAGTTGATAGACGCTGCACTCGAAACGATCCTAGCGGTCGGCTACTACCGGGCCAGTTCGAACGAAATTGCGCGACGAGCGGAGGTGAGTTGGGGCGCGGTTCAGCATCACTTCGGATCGCGGGAGCGACTCATGTACGCAGCGTTCGAGGCTGCGTGCACCGAGGTAACAGCCGTACTGAAGGCTGCCCGAGTTACCGGTGACACCGTGGAGGAACGACTGCTGTCCGTCCAGGACGTGGTGTTCGGGTTCTTCGGCAAGGCTTCGTACGTCGGAATTCTTCAGGTGATGTGGAATCTGACGAGCGATCCCGATACAAGTGATGAATTGCATGGATCCCTCAGGGCTATCGTCGCTCAGATCTACGACGAGTACGTTCGCCTCATGCTCCAGGTGAGCCCCGATGCGAGCACCGAATTTGCCTGGTTCAGCTACATGGCCAGTTGGGGTCTTGCCGTTGCCGCCGCCTCGGGCAAGGTACTGCGGTACGCAGACGATCTCGAGGAGAGCAACCTGCTTCAACGCCGGCTTCTCAGCAAAGCGCTTTCGGCGTTGCTATCCGAGAGCACGAGGACAGCGCCAGCGGGTGCAGCATTAATTGAGTCCTCTAAGTCGTGACCCATGTCGAAGGCCGCTGCGAAGTTCGACGCGACGAATCGTTACCGCCACGGCCGCCTCGACCGCGAACGGACCAATCTGGTTGCCAGCGGAGACGATGACCTCATCGGCGCAACCGACGAACCAGAGATACCCATCGGAACGAGCCGGCCCTCACCATCAATCGACAAGATCGTCGCACCGAGCCACCGCTTCCTGAAGAGTTCGCCCGCCACGCAAACTTCTTACTCGTGAGCTGCGTCTTGCCAGACCATGGCACCGCTCCGGTCTCGAAACAGCCGAGCCTCGCGGAGTAGCACTCCGGGCTGTGCGGGAGCTCAAGTATCGATCTATCATCCCGGCCGATCGCGCAAGCCTGGAGCAAGCCGGTCACTCGCGTCGACGCATTGCTGATCTCGCCGAACGTGAAGGTTTGCGCAGTCCCGCTCAGCAGGCTGCACAGTCGCCCACCGGTCAACGACATCAGCCGTGAACGTAGACGTCGGTGGTACGTCAACTTTCACCTTTCGATACTCAAGTTCGTAATCAGTGATGTTGAGCATCTTGTTGCGTGTACGAGACGGACAAAAGTTGTTTCAGGGACTGCTGCTTCAACAGCGCGCACCCACGTTGCTGAGGCGTGCGCGGAGTACGTCCCCTCGGCTGGACACTCAATGCTCTAAGTGCTTAGCCCGATCGGTGTGGTCAGGCGCCGACTGCCTTGCGGACGGAATCGATGAGGCCGGCAGAGCGAGGATCGCCTGCCACGCCACCACCGAGTTGGTTCTGGACGTAGCCGAAACCCAGTTTGGCGTCTCGATCAGCGAATCCAATCGCTCCACCCGCGCCCGTATGGCCGAACGATGCCGGGGACAGGTAGGCATTCGTTGGCGAGAAGAGCATGAAGCCCGTGCCGAATCGTGACGGCGACATCAGGACCTCGTCCATGCCAGCGCTCTGCTCCTTGGTGGCGTCGTCGAGTGTCGAGTCCGACAGCAGTCTGACGCCATCGACATGACTGACACAGGCCGCGTACATTCGGGCAAGCGATCGGGCATTGGTGATTGCATTGGCCCCGGGCTGTTCGGTCTGGTGCACACGCGGGTCGTTCCATGTGGCTGCATCGGGTGTGGGTAGCGCGCCGTTGGTCGACAGCACCTTCGAGAAGAGCGAGTTCGGGTCCATCATGGCCCCGACGATCTTCATGATCATCGCCTTAACGTCGGGGTCGGTAATCGCATCGAGAGCGTCCGGGGGCGGCGGCACCATGTTGATCAGGGGCGCGACACGGCCCTCTGCCGACGCCGGGAGTCCGATGTAGAAGTCGAGTCCGAGGGGCCCCGCGACCTCGGTGGCGAACAACGAACCGACTGTGCGACCGGTGGCCCGACGCACTACCTCGTTCAGCAGCCACCCGTAGGTCAGAGCGTGATATCCGTGAGATGTTCCCGGCTCCCAGATGGGCGCCTGTGCAGCTAATGCGTCGGCGACCGGCGCGCCCGCAATCACCTGTTCTCGTGTGAGTTTCGCCTCGACGAGCGGCAACCCCGCGCGGTGGCTGAGGAGCATGCGGACCGTAGTCTTCTCCTTGCCCTGGGCGCCGAAAGCCGGCCAGTACTTGGTGACCGGCGCGTCGAGTTCGAGTTGACCACGCTCGGCGAGCAGGTTCGCGACAACAGCGGTGGCGCCCTTTGTCACGGAGTACACGAGAGCCATGGAGTCCTCGTTCCACGCCCGGCCGGTGTTGACGTCGGCGGTCCCACCCCATAGGTCAACTTTCGTCTCACCGTCAACGATGACGGCTACGGATCCGCCTTGATCGCCATACTGCGTGAAGTTCTGCTCAAACGCGTCACGTACGCCCTCGAACCCTGATGCGGTTGTTCCGTTGATCTCGATGCCCGCCACGCGAGCCCCCTTCGTGTTCCCCGCGCTGCGCGGTTGATGCCTGTGTTGATCTGCTTATTGAGTGAGGGTGACGAATGCCGAGATCCACTGGGGAAATCGACACCCGCCACCCTCTGGCTACCTTGAGGAAATCAGTGGATCAGCTGTAGAAGCTCTTCTTCACGTCGCCCTCTTGGATCCACGCCGTCGTGGCCTTGGACCACTTGACGACGATGAACTCCTCGCCGCCCGAGGTGTCGCCGGTGAAGTCCACCGAGAGCTCGACTGCGGAGGCGATCTTGCCGACGGTCGGGGCTGCTGCCACGAAGGACGCCTGCGAGAGGGTGCCGCTGGCAGCGGCCTTCTCGACAACGGCCTTGAAGATGTTCAGGTCGGTGCAGTAGTTCATGACGAGCAGGTCGGTCTGAATCACCGTGAACGCCGGGAGGCCGGCAGCCTGAACGACAGCGTCGCAGGCCTTGGCAGCCGGAGCGAGGATGTCCTGGCGGAACGCCGTGATGCCGTATGAGCCATCGACCTCGTCCTGCATCAGGCTCTGCGCGTTGGCAGACTGCGTCGCGTAGTGGAAGTCGCCCCAGATGTACTGGGTCTTGAAGCCCTGCTTGTGGGCCAGCGCCGTGTAGTTACGGTCGACCGGCTGCGCGGCGATCATCGTTACGTTCACGCCATCCTGCGAGTGCTTGAGCAGCGCCTGCTCATGTGCGGCAAGGAGGCTCTCGAGTGCGCAGTCGGCACGGAACTCGCTGATCTTGTCCGAGGTGACTCCGACAGTCTCGAGCCAGTGCTTGATGCCCTTGGCCGGATCGTCCCAGATGCTCGCTTCGCAACTCGTCGACACGACGCCCAGCTTCTTGAAGCCCTTGGCCGGGTCGAACATTCCGAGGTCGTTCGCGCCGTACACCCAATCCTTGGCGCTGCGGTCGAACGTCGGCGACGGTGTCATGTGGTAGCCGGCGTAGCTTGCGTTGCCTGCGTCGGTGAGTGCGTTCACGTCGATGACCGGCGTCTTGCCGTCCTTCATGAAGCAATCGTTCGATGCGGTCGTCGCGTAGCCACTGATGATGGCGAAGACCTTCTCCTGGTTCACCAACTTGAGGCAGGCCTCATGGGAGTCGGTGATGACCGAGAAGTCGTACGTGACGAGTTCGATCTGGCGGCCAGCGATACCACCCTTGGCGTTGATGTCGGCAACCAGCGCCTTCACCGCAGCGTTGCCGTCCTTGCGGAAGAAGAATGGCGTGGTGTTGTCGGTCGGGTAATCCTCGACGATGATGCCGAGCTTGATCGTGGTGTCGGTGACGCCGACACCTTCGGACTTGCCGACGGGTCCGGTCGGTGCAGCCGTGGTCTCGGGCGCCCCGTCGGTCGTTGCGGAGTCGACGGTTGTCGTGGTATCCGCTGACAGCGGGGTTGCGACGGTTGTCGTGGGGTCCGCAGTCGTTTTGGAACCACAACTTGCGGTGATCAAGATGGCCGCGGTGGCTAGAGCCACCCCACCCATCAGTTTGAGTCGCTTCTTCTGAATAGACATGTGTTTACTTGCTCCTTTTCAGTTTTTGATGGGTTGTGGGTCCGGGAGAACAGCATCGGTGGCGAGGTCACCCGACCGTCGTGCGCCGACACCCCCCGGTGTCCCGAAATAGCTCTCGACGACCGCCGGGTTCTGACGAATCTCGTCGGGGGTCCCTTCGGCAATGATGCGGCCGAGTTCGAGGCAATAGATCCGATCTGCGAGGCTCAGCATCAGCGGGATGTCATGCTCGATCATGAGCACGGAACAGCCGAGACGGTCGACGATTTCCCGCAACCGGGGACCGAAGAGGTGTACCTCGGCCTGACTCAGGCCCGCAGCCGGCTCGTCGAGCAGGATGATCCTCGGACGACGTGAGAGTTGGATGCCGAGTTCGACCATGCGTCGTACGCCGGTGGGGAGGTCGGCGGTGAGTGTGAATGCGTACTTTGCGAGGCCGAGCGTGTCGAGGACCTCCTCGGCCCGCTCGCGGTTGCTCTGGTCCAGCGTGCCCTCTGCCGCCGAATCGACCCGCTGACCGGCAGCGAGCGCGAAGACCTCTCTCACGGTGAGCCCTGCGAAGAGCCGAGCGTCCTGGAAGGTTCGACCGATCCCGGTACGGGAACGCTGGGCGATGCTCCGACCCTTCATGTTTGTGCTGAAGATCTCGACGTCGCCCTCATGCGAGAGGGTTCCGGCGATGCAACTCAGCAGCGTGGTCTTTCCGGCGCCGTTGTTACCGATCAAACCGACGATCTCGTTCGTGCCGACCTTGATCGTCACTTCGTCGAGCGCCCTGACCACACCGAAGTTCTTCGTCACCTGATCGGTTCGCAACACGATGGACGCCATGTCCGGTTGACGAGCACTAACCGCCTGCGCCGATGCGGGTGCGAGCGTGGCCGTCTCGGCCTCGTCAGGCTTCCCTCTCCTGGCCGTGAGCTTGTGGAAGCTCTCGGCAAACACCGTGGCCAGACCACCGGGGTTGAGGAGCAGGTTAATGACAAGGCCTGCACCTCCGAGGAAGAGTTGGATCTGCAGCGGGTTCCCGCCCCAACTCTGGATCCACTTCGCCAGGAAGAGGGGAAGGCCGTAGACGAAGATCGTTGCCATCCCGGCACCGCTCATTGAACCCATGCCGCCGATGACCACCAACGAGATCACCACGAGGCCGACCTGCGGGTTGTACATCGTCGGGGCGAACATGCCGCGAACGCTGACGTCGAGTGCGCCGATGAAGCCCGAGAGCAGGCCGACCAGAGACACTGCGAGCAACTTCCAGAGTTCGACATTCAGACCGATCGAGCGTGCTCCGTCGTCACTGAAACGGACGGCCGCCATGCGCTTGCCGAGCGGGGAACGCTGCAGCCATGCGCCCAGCATGAGCACGATGAAGATGAGCACGGTGACGGCGACGGCGATGGACGGACCGGTCTTGAGTCCCCCGAGGAACGGAAGACTCTGGCTCTTGACCGACGACCCGCCTTCGTAACCGGCGCCTGCCTTGTTGAACCACTTCTGGTTGAAGAGCCATGAGGCGCAGAGCACGCCGAAGCCGAGGGTCGCCACGAGCGGCATCAGGGCCCCGCCTCGCAGTGAGGTGAGACCGACGAGTCCGTACACCACTGCGGTGATCACGCCCGCGACCAAAAGGTTCAGCAGCATCGAGTGCGAACCACCCCGGTCGATGCGGGCGACGACGCCCGCACCCAATCCGATGAAGGCCGCGTGTCCGAGGCTCATCTGGCCGGTGAGGCCAGCCAGCAGTGACGCGGTGCCGGCAATTGCGATCATGATGACGATCTGCTGGAGGCGGAACAGGTTCACCGGGTTGTGGCGGAACGCGATGATGAGGATGAAGGCCAGCGCGGTCATCACCGTGGGAAACGTCACCGCGCCGATGCGACCGGGCCGGGATGCCCGCTGTGCGGGACTCATGCCCGGGCGGATGAGTCCACCACGGAGGGATCCGGCCGTCTCACGCATGGCAGCCGAGTTGCGCCGCAGGATCATCCCGACGAGGGTCACGATGAAGAGCGCGAGGATCCCCTTGGCAGTGTCGGAGGTCTTGTAGACGACGATCGCCTGGATGACACTGAGCAGCGCCGCGGCGCCGACCACCTGGATGAACGAGGAGAAGCCGGCAAGGGCTGCCGCACCGAGGGCGGCGAACATGAGACCCGGTCCGACCGACGCCGGGTCGAACGCCGGCGAGTTCGGGGCGGCGAGGATGGCTCCGATCGCGGCCATGATTCCGGCCATCGACCAGGCGACCAACGAGAGCCGGCGAATGCTCAAACCAGCGAGTTGTGCCGCCTGCGTGTTGCAGGCGGTGGCGCGGATCGACTTTCCGGTGAGGGTTCTCGACAGGAAGATCCACAACAGGAGCGCCACGGTCGGCACCACGATGATCGTGAGCAGGTGCTGCGAGAAGAAGGTCGCTCCAGCAATCTTGAAACGGGTGTTGAACGGGACCGGATAGCCATTTGCGATCAGATCGCGCTGCTTGGCGCTCAGCTGCTTCACGTACGCGAGCCCGATCAGCACCTGGGACACACCGAGGGTGCCCACGAGGACGGCCTGCGGGCCGAGCTTCGACAGGGGCCGGACGATCAACGTCTCGAAGATGATGCCGAGCAGGGCACCAACGACCAGTGCAAACACAAACCCCAGGTACCAGTTCCAGTGTGCATCGATGCACACCTTGCCGAGGAGCAACATCGGCACGATGCCGAGTTGTGCCTGCGCAAGATTGATGTACTTGCCCGTCTTGAAGATGAGGACGATGCCCATGCCGATGACGGCGATGTTCAGTCCGTTCAGCAGGCCGAGGAGGATTGCACCACCCATGTCAGTTCGTACCCCCCGCGTGGCCACCGAGCAGAACGGACTGCATGAGGTGTTGGTCCTCGTGCAGTGCCTTCATCGATCCCTCGAACTGAACGCTTCCCTTTTCGATGAATATGGCGTGCTCGGCGAGAACCGCAGCGACGTTGATGCTCTGTTCGACGATGAGCAGGCTCATCCCTCGATCCTTGAAGACGCCCACGGATTCGACAAGCGAATCCACGACGGTCGGTGCCAAGCCAAGTGAAAGTTCATCAATCAGCATCGTGCTGGGGTGCAACTGGAAGACTTTTGCCAGCGCCAGCATCTGGCGTTCACCGCCCGACAACGTTGACGCGTGCTGCTTTCGGCGCTTGCCGAGCACCGGAAAGAGTGTCAGCACCTCATCGAGTCGTTCTGCACGCAACCGCCGGTCCTTGCGGAGCATGTATGCACCGACCTGAAGGTTGTCCTCAACGGACAGTTCCGGGAAGATCCCGCGGATCTCCGGCACGAGCACCAAGCCGCGTCGAACGCGATCAGATACATCGCCACCACTTACATCGTCACCGCCCACCCAGACGCTGCCACTGCTAGGTCGAAGTGTCCCGGCAATGAGTTGGAGGATGGTCGACTTACCGGCCCCATTGCTGCCGAGGAGTGCGACGACACCGCCAATTGGAACCGACACGGACACGCCAAAGAGCACCTGCACGCTTCCGTAACTGAAGGTGACGTCCTGCAGTTCAATTGCGGGAGACCCTGAGGCCCCCGCCTGATCAAGCGAACTATTGATGGACGTACCAACAACCGCCCCGCGACTTGACCTGAAAGTCACTTCAGTTCCCCTCGACGTTGTCGTACGAGATGCCAGTAGCGAATGCGGTACCCATCAAGTGATCCCCCCACAGTTCGTCCGCGACCCCCCAGCCGCAAAACAGATATCTAACACATTGCGGCTACTAGGTCAATTAGGTGCGACCAATTCAGGCGTTCCGGGTCCGAGGCGGGGATTGACCTGTGCGTGGGCTGGAGCTCTGCGCCGCGGACCGTGTCGTGAGCCGACCGACGTCGAGGTACCCCCTTTTGAATACCAATCCAGTGCGCAGTCTCGCTCCCTCTGTTGAGCTCTCGAAAGCGACGAGACGCCGTGCCGACGTCGGCACCAACCTGAAAATGTAGCCAGGAGGCTGTTCTTGACGACCGTAAACAACATGGCGAAATGAACGCGACGGCACCGACAAAACCGTGCCACCCGAGGTTCAGCGAAAAACCCTCGCACGCTTCGAAAGATGCCCTGGTGCACCCCAGGCGCGTTTACGCCTGAGCGCGGAGGGCCTCCCGAGCCGACTCGATGTCCCGACCGAGTTGTATCACCAGATCAGCGGGTGAACTAAAGCGAATCTGATCACGTAGCCGGCTCTTAAGCGACACAATGATGATCTGACCATAGAGGTCTCCTGCAAAGTCGAGGAGATGTGCCTCGAGGAGACGGACCGCCTTACCTGCGTAAAACGTCGGTCGACTGCCGATAGAGACGGCGCCCGGACACGTCACACCACTCTCCATCCGGACTTGCCCGGCGTAGACCCCATCGGTGATGTGCCCGTGCATATCCCCGAGTTCAAGGTTGGCTGTCGGGAATCCGAGCAGCCTCCCTCGTTGGTCGCCCATCACGACAGCACCATCAACGACAGGCAGGTGGATAAGCGCATCGTGTTCGCTTGCATTCATGCTTAGAATCTCCCGCCAATTACCCGGACACGTTCATCGTGGATGCTATGTCGCTGCGCTTGAAGTTGCCAATGCGCATCCGATGGCGATCTTTTCAGCCGTAGCGCTCTCCGATCCGGGACAAAGCCAGGCCCGAAATAGTCGAACGTCCGGGACCTGACGGTCTCGGACGATCGACCCAATTGGATTCGCTAGAGGCGCGACGTGACAGGCCACGTCAGGCCATTGCAACCTGCATCGGCTTGGGCGACAGTGCCTGGAGCGCTGGCAACACTTCCTTCGCAAACAACTTCATGCTCTTCTCGGCGACGGCCTGCGACATCGAACCGTACTTAAAGATGAACATGATCTCGTTCGTGCCAAAGAGGTTGGCGAGTTCGGTCGCCCGCTCAATGGTCTTCTCCGGCGTACCCCAAGGGTGGGCGTCGTAGAAGCCGCGAAGGAAGACATCTCGGTTGTCCTTGAGGGCTTCTGCCATGTCGCCATAGTGCTCGTACCCCTTAATCTTCGAGAAGTGGGAGCCGAGCATCTCGTAGTGACGGAGTGCCGAGTCTGAGTATTCGCACATGTACTTCAGCGCGCCATCATCAGCCTCTTCCTGCGTCTCGGCGACGTAGGTCCACAGGGCGAGTTTGGTGTGGGTACCATTGCCATGGCCCGCTTCGTGACGCAGCTTCATATAAGTCTGTGCAGTCTGCAGTGCGAGGTCGAGGCTCGTCGTCGGAATAATGAGGGGCTTGACATCGTTCTTCGCAATCACGTCGACGGTGTCGGGTGAACCGCCCGCAGACCACAGGTTGCCGCTGAGGTCGCGGTCGGGCTGCGGGCGAAGGCGCAGATTCTCGATGTTGTAGTGCTCACCTTTGAAGTTGCACTCACCAGTGGCTAGCAGCTGACGCAGCACCTTGATGCTCTCGTCGTAGCGGCCACGGGCCTCGTTCTGGTCTATCGATAGACCGCCGTACTCACGACGGCCGAGACCACGACCGACGCCAAGAATTACCTCACGACCCTCACCGAGCAGCGTGTCAAGCATGTTGACGTCCTCGGCGACACGGACCGGGTTATGCCACGGCAGCACCGTGACCATCGTGCCGAGGTCAACCCTCTTGGTGATCGCAGCGATGTACGAGAGGTACTGCAGCGGATTCGTGATCATCGTGTACGGCGTGAAGTGATGTTCAACCGTCCAGACCGCATCAAAGCCGGTTTCGTCGGCGATTCGAGCGATATTGAGTTCCTCCCGGAAGATGTCCCGGTCTTCTCGAGCGGGCCGATCGGTTACCGATTCGCCACGCTCCTCGGCTTCGTATCGATCCCAGTCGTTGTAGTTCTGGTTGAAAATGCATGCCCCGACGCGCATTGAGAAGCTCCTGATCTCTCTGAAGTGACCATTCCCCGATGGCCTAGTGCTTACTATGCTAAGGGATAGTCCGGGACCCGTCAACAGACGTTGGAGCGTCGTTGGTTAGGGCAATCCAGCAATGTCGCCCGGACCGCAGGCCGGGGATCGCGCGGGCGATCACCAGCTGCTGGATCTTCGGGCCCCGATGCCAGCGCTCCGCGGGGTACGCAAGCGTGTACCCGTTGCCACCGAGCAAGCAACGACCGGGGATGCGCACGTCGTCGAGCACCACTCGCTAGCGCGGGATGCCTTGATGCCGTGCTTGGCGTACTTCTGCACCATCGACAGTCCGTTCGTGCCGATCAGCACCCATTCATCCGTGGCCTCGTCGTACATCGCACGCGAGCGCAGCGATGACACGCTGAGCCGGCCTACGGCTCACTAACGTAGAACGCGCCGAGCATCACGTCGTCCGCCGTGCCGTAGCACTGTGGCACCCACTCCATGACCTGCTCGGGCGTCCCATTGCCCGAGATGCTGACCACAGCAACCCGCGGCGCCCCCATGATGACCTCGGACATCGCTCTTCCCCGCTCGTCGTTTCCCCCGAAACTTGCGCCCCGAAACTTGCGCCCCGGTACTCGACGGACCCTACCGAACGACGAATCCCCGCGCTGACCCCCGAGCACTCCCTGCCAGCGGCGGCGGAGATAACGTCGAGACACTTCCAGGAACCGGGGCCCCGCATGAACACTGACTACTACTCGTCTGTCGTTGACATTGTTCGGGCGAGACGCTCCAGCGACCGACCGGCGATCGTCGACGGCGAGCACCGCCTCACCTATGCCGATCTCGATACGAGTTCGAACCGCGTGGCGCAGATGCTCCTGTCGCTCGGCATCGGATCGGGCGACCGGGTTGGCTTCCTCGGCAGGAACTGTGCCGAGTTCTTCGAACTGCTCTTCGGCGCCGCGAAAATGGGCGCCGTGGTGTGCGCCGTCAACTGGCGACTCTCCGCGGAGGAAGTTGCCTATGTGCTCGGCGACTCCGGCGCGGGAACGGTGATCGCACACACGGAATTTCTCCATATGGTGCCGACAACCCTGCGGATCGTCGTGCTCGACGGCGACAGCAACGACTCATATACCGCCCGACGGGATGCGGCACCGAACCTTGATCCCAACGGCACCCCTGCACCCGACGACACCTGGCTGCAGCTGTACTCGTCTGGCACCACGGG
>CAFBON010000028.1_pt1 | contig 10999 bp, 11 predicted proteins | sample 7269471 | NCBI WGS metagenome assembly CAFBON01 (sample SAMEA6814116, study PRJEB35770) | uncultured Acidimicrobiales bacterium | biome: Freshwater; feature: Freshwater reservoir; material: water | place: Czech Republic | collected 2017-07-26 | depth 30m m
TGCCCGAAATGGGGAGCTGGCTTCGGTACTCATTGAGGCACGGTGTGTCCGCACCAGACCTACATGCTGTCGGGGATTGGTCGATTTCGTGCACCACAATGCCCGATCGGGGGAGGTGTGCGTCGAAGCCGGTGTTGGCGAGCGCCTCCACGGTGAGGAAGCGGGCATCGTCGATTGGGAGCACGAGGACTCGGGGACCCTCCGTGGCGTCTGAGGGCACGAGCGGGAAGGTGCCCGCTCCATCGGCCACCGTCACCGAGGTGAGGGGCAGCCATCCGGCGGCGAGGCGGTTCACTGCGATTGTGCCGGGCCCGTCCCGCCTGTCGGGGTCGACGTTCCGTGGGGCCGCACTGTTGCTCATGACGTCGATCGCGCTTGTGTACCCGTCGCCGCCACCCGAGTGGGGGAACCCGAGGGTGTGTCCGATCTCGTGCTCCAAGAGGTCCACCGCCGGGACGTCACCCCAGTCCGGGTGGAAATCCGACGCCCCGACGTAGGCCGCCCTCCCACTCACTCTGGCGGGGCAGGCAGCGGCCGCCTTGCAGCGCTCGCCGGTGCGCCCCCAGCCCCCGTGTTGGTCCTCGGCGTGCTCGGCATCGGCGATCACCACCAGGCCGTCGATATCGCCCGCCGAGCGCTCCGCCGCCCGGTCTACGCACGTGCGGTTCGTCTCGTTGGCGGCGATCGTTACCTCGCCTTCCGGCACGAACTCGGGAACGTAGGCACCATGGGTGAGCGTGGTGAAGTACGCGCTTACGTGCTCGCTCAGTAGTGCGGCGACCTTGCGGACCTCGAGGTCGAGGCGGAGGTCGACGGGGTTGTAGATCGGATCGGTGACGCCGACCGGTACGTGGCAGATCCACACCCCGAGCCGGTCGGTGCCGAGCGAGAAGCGGCGGAGCGGGCTGGCTCCCTCGAGCAGGGTCTGCAGCGCCCGGTACCCGGTCGTGCCATCCGGCGCGGTCGTGGTGGATGTGACGGGTGTGCCGCTCGTCGTCGGCGCAGTGGCGGCTCCGCAGGCCATCAGCGACGCGCTTGCGGCGACAACCAAGGCGAGCGACCGGCGGCGCATCATGACTGCCCCGCGCGCACGGCCCGCCGGAGGCGCTCGAGATACTCGTTGCGGGGGATCGCAACCGCGCCGAGCGAACCGAGGTGGTCGGTGTGCCACTGGACGTCGAGCAGTTCAACCCCGGATTCGCGCAGCATCCCAACCAGCGCTACGAGCGCCACCTTGGAGGCATCGCGCTGGGTGGAGAACATCGATTCGCCGGCGAAGAAGCGGTTGATCCGGACACCGTAGAGCCCACCGACCAGTTCGCCGTCGTCGCCCCTGCACTCAACGCTGTGGGCCCACCCCATCTCGTGGAGCCGTACGTACGCCCGCACGAAATCGTCGTTGATCCAGCCGTGTGGACGGTCAGGTCGCGCACACGTCACCATGACCTCGCGGAAGGCGGTGTCAACGGTAACGGTGTACCGCTTCGCGCTCTGGCGCAGCGACCGCGTGACGTGCAGCCCGTTGAGCGGGATGATCCCCCGCGGGTCGGGCGAGAACCAACCGATGTCACGCCGCGAGATCGGCATCGGGAACAAGCCGCGCCGGTAGGCGGCGATCAGGGTCGACGGCTCGAGGTCCGCGCCGACGGCCACGAGGTCGCCGTCGTCGCTCTCGTCACCGTTCGCGTCGTGATGTTCGTCGTGGTTCGCGTCGCCCGGGTCCGGCAGGCGCCAACGGCTCTCACCGGGGTCGGCCGGAACGGTGTCCCACGTGGTGGCGGGCCCCGCTTCGCGATTGCGTCGGTTCACGACAACGAGTGTGCCTACTTCTTGGCGTATTCGTAGAACCCGCGGCCGGTCTTGCGGCCGAGGTGTCCGGCCTCCACGAGGCGGCGCAGCGAGGGTGCGGGGGAGTCCGACGGGTCGCGGGTCTCTGCGTGGAGCGCCTCGAGGATGGAGACCGAGGTGTCGAGGCCAACGAGGTCGAGCAGTTCGAACGGCCCCATCGGGAAGTTGCAGCCGCCCTTCATGCCGGTATCGATGGCCTCCATCGAGGCGGTCTGCTGCTCGAGCATGCGAACCGCACGGTTGAGGTACGGGAAGAGCAGGGCGTTCACCACGAAGCCGGCGCGGTCCACGACATCGATCGCGTCCTTCCCGCAGCTATCGGTGAACTCGTGGGCGGCCAGGATCGTGGCATCGCTGGCGGTGATCGGTCGAATGATCTCGACGAGGCGCATCAGGGTTGCGGGGTTGAAGAAATGGATGCCGCACACCCGGTCGGGCCGGCCGGATGCCATTGCCATCTCGACGACCGGCAGGGTGGACGTGTTGGTGGCGAGGATGGTTTGCTCCGGGGCGTGCTCGCCGAGTTCGGTGAACAGCATTCGCTTGGTGGCGAGGTCTTCCACGATCGACTCGATCACCAGGTCACTCATCGCAACCTTCGCGATGTCGGTTGTGGTGGTGATGCGACCGAGCAACTCGTCACGCTTGTCGGTGGTAATCGCCGCCTTCTTCACCTGACGATCCAGCGACCGTGCAACGGCTGCAACGAGTTCGTCGGCCCCCATCTGGGTGCGGGACCTCACCATGACTTCGTACCCGGCGCGGGCGGCGACCTCGGCGAGGCCGCTGCCCATGATCCCTGAGCCGCAGATTCCGATGGACCGAAGAGTGCTGGAGCGTTCCATCCGGTCAAACTACCGATTGGTAACTTTCGGTAGCAACTTGTCTTTACAACTTGTCTGCCCCAGAGTACGTAGCGATCGGAGGCCGGTGATGGGTGTTATTGCGTTGCTCGGGGGCAAAGGGTTCGACGACCTCGGCGAGAACTGGGAGGTGACCCGGCGGTTGCTCGACCTCTCGGGCGGGACCGAGGTGCTGTTGCTGCCCACGGCGGACGCGTTTGAGGAGCCTGCCCGGGCGGTTGAGGCGGCGACTGCTTGGTTTGCCGGGTTCGGGGCAACGGTCCGGCCGCTCATGGTGCTCAGTCGGGGTGACGCAATGGATCTGTCGATGGCCGCGGCGATCGAGCAGGCGTCCTTCGTCTACCTGTTCGGTGACTCCCCGATGCACCTTCGCTCGAGCCTCAAGGACACCCCCGTCTGGGCGGCCATCGTGGCGGCGGCAGACCGGGCGGTCGTGGCTGCTGCAGGTCCGTGTACCGCGGCCATCTGCGACCCGATGACCGACCCTCGCGGCGGGGCATTCGGTCTTGGTCTCGGTCTGGTGCAGCCTCTCGCTGTGATCCACGAATCCGAGACGTGGTCCTTCGAGCGACTGCATCGCGCTCGTCAGCTCGCCACCGGCTTTCCGGTCGCCACCCTGCCCTCGGGCACGGCACTCATCTGCCACGACGGCATGTGGACCCGCTACGGCGACGGTGTTGAGGTAGCGGGAGAACTTCCCGCCTCGGGCTGACCCGCGGGTTGCCCTACGGATTGGTCAGTTCACCAAGTTCGCCGCGACGGTGTCAGCCGGTGCTGCAGTCGTCGTTGTGACCGTTGCAGACACGCCGGCCTTCACGCTCACCACGACTTTTTCGATGATCACATCGGACTTCGGCGTGCCGGCCCCCTCGGTGCCTTCGGCCTCCATCGCCTTGACGGTGGTGTCGAACCCAGCGGTCACCTGGCCGAACAACGAGTAGATCGGGTCGAGTGCCGCTCCGCTCGGGCCGGCGATGATGAAGAACTGGCTTGCGTTGGTGTCTGGTCCGCTATTCGCCATTGCGAGCGAGCCGAGCTTGTAGGAACCTGCCGTGGGCAGTTCGTCAGCGAAGCTGTAGCCGGGTCCACCGCTGCCCGTGCCGGTCGGATCGCCGCACTGCACCACGAAGCCGGGGATGATGCGGTGACACTTGGTGCCGTCGAAGTAGTGGTAGTTCGCGAGGTACACGAAGTTGTTGACCGTGTTCGGGGCGATACCCGGATCGAGTTCCATCGTGAACTCGCCCTTGTTGGTGGTGACCGTCGCGACGTAGACCTTGGTGGGGTCGATGCACAGCCCCGGCGCGGCCGGGAATTCGCCCTCATGGACCGACGAGCCGTCGTCCTTCGGGCAGGGGAGCGGTGCGATCGTGGTCTCGGGAACGGTGCTGTCATCGGTCGGGGCCGTATCGACGACCTCGGTGGTGTCGGTAGCGCCGCCGTCGGAGGTGGAGTCCTTGTCGTCGACCGTGACAGCCCACACGATGAGCACGAGGATGCCCACGAGGAGGGGGATGCCGACGCCGAGCTGGAGCCCGCGTCGCTTGACCTTCTGTTGACGGCGCTGCTTCTCGAGCTGTTCGAGACGGAGCTGACGGTTGGCCTTCTTGCGTTCACGTTTGGCAGTACCCACGAGTTCAGGAGGCTACCGGCCATCATGGGGGCATGGAGATTCCCCGCAGCACGATCCCCACGCCCCCCGTGGAGTGTGTGGTGCCAGGGCTGTGGGCCATTCCGGTACCGATCCCCAACAATCCCCTCGGTCACACCAATGTGTACGCGTTCGAGACGGATCGTGGGCCGGTCCTCGTCGACTCCGGCTGGGACGACGAGTCGAGCTGGAACAGCCTCGTGGCCGGTCTGGGCGAGGCGGGATTCCAGGCGGCGGACATCTATGGCGTGCTGGTTACCCACATGCACCCCGACCATCACGGGCTGTCAGGCCGGGTGCATGCGGCGTCGGGGGCGTGGATCGCCATGCACCCCAAGGACGCAGCCATGCTGCCGAAGATGAGCGTGGAGCAGGCCGAGAAGGAGTTCGTGGACGAGGTGGCGATGATGCTGCTCGACGCGGGTGCCGCCGAGGACGAGATCGTCATTCGCAAGCGGGCCAGCAGCAAGGGGCCGCGCCCGCCGATGATCGTCCCGAACCGGGAACTGTCCGACGGCGAGCGTGTGGACGTGCCCGGCTGGCAGGTGAAGGCGCTGTGGACGCCCGGTCACTCGCCCGGCCACACCTGTTTCAAGATCCTCGACCACGGGATGCTGCTCGCCGGCGACCACGTGCTGCCGTCCATCACGCCGCATATCGGTATGTCGAGGGCGGACCGGGCCGGCGATCCGCTCGGCGACTACCTCGCCTCGCTGCTCAAGGTGGACCAACCCGACATCACCACGGTGCTGCCGGCACACGAGCACCGCTTTGATCATCTCGGCACCCGAGTGCGCGAGATCATCGCTCATCACGAGGCGCACCTGGCTGCGCTGGTGATGTCACTCGCCACGGGGCCCAAGACCCTGTGGGAGCTCGCCAAGTCCCTTGAGTGGAACCGGCCGTGGGATCAGCTTGACCAGTTGATGCACCGGGCTGCGGTGAACGAGACGGCGGCGCACATGCGTCACCTGACCCGGCGTGGACTGGCGGCCCGGCAGAAGGGCGTGCGCCCGATCACGTTCGAGGCCGCGAATACCGAGCCGGACCCCGGGCACGGGCATGACCACTCCGACGGACGGGATCACGGGCACACGCACGGCCCAGGCGGCCACTCCCACTAACTCGCAGTCTCAGCAAGGCTTTCCTACTCCTGTCATGGGCATCTGGCAGCGACATGTTGGGGGTCTTGCTCGAGTAGCCCCGGCTGATTCAGGGTCTGCAATGTGTCGCCCAACTGTGCTGCAATCTGTAGCCCAGAATCGGCACAGCGGGAACACGACCCTCGTCGCGACCGGCACGAGCGTTGTGGAGCGCACGATCGGCCTTCCCGGCAGGGTGGTGCGCACGACACGCGCATCGGGTGATGTGTGGTCGTACCCGAACATCGCAGGTTCGGTCACCGCGACCGAGAACGCTCTGCAGTACGTGACTGGACGGGCACAAAACCCCCGATAGCCTCCATGAACCGTGGCTCTGATCGTCCAAAAGTACGGCGGTACGTCCGTCGCTGACCCCGACCGAATCCGCGCGGTTGCCGAGCACGTGGCCTTCACCAAGCGCCACGGCAACGACGTGGTGCTGGTGGTGTCTGCCATGGGCAAGTCCACCGACAACCTCATAGCGCTCGCCGAGAAGGTCTCGTCAGTGCGCACCGGTCGTGAGATGGACATGCTGCTCACCACGGGCGAGCAGGTGTCGATGGCGCTGGTGTCGATGGCACTCGCCGACGTCGGTGTGGATGCCATGTCGCTCACGGGCGACCAGATGGGCATCATCACCGACACCGTGCACGGCAAGGCGAAGATCCTCGAGGTGAAGCCCGAGCGCGCTCAGGAGGCCATCGCCCAGGGCAAGGTGGTGGTGGTGGCCGGTTTCCAGGGTCTGTCCACGAACAACGAGATCACCACGCTCGGCCGCGGCGGCAGCGACACCACGGCGGTCGCAATCGCCGCTGCGCTCGGCGCCGACTCGTGCGAGATCTACACCGACGTCACCGGCGTGTTCTCCGCAGACCCGCGCATCGTGCCGCAGGCCCGCAAGCTGGCGCGCATCAGCTTCGACGAGATGCTCGAGATGGCTGGCGCCGGTTCAAAGGTGCTTGCGCTGCGCTCCGTCGAGTTCGCCCGCAACCACAATGTCCCGCTCCAAGTACGCAGCAGTTTCACCTGGGAACCCGGTACGTGGGTTACCGCAGAGGAGTCCAGCATGGAAGATCCCATCATCTCCGGAATCGTTCAGGACGCGAACGAGTCCAAGGTCACCGTGCTGTCGGTTCCCGACCGGCCGGGTATCTCGGCTGCGCTGTTCGAGCCGCTGGCTGCAGCAAACGTGAACGTCGACATGATCGTGCAGAACACGTCGAACGATGGCAAGACCGACATCTCCTTCACCGTGCCGAAGGCAGAACTGAAGATTGCACTCGAGATCGTCGAGAGCGTGGCTGCCGAGATCGGTGCCGGCGGCGTGTCGCACCAGTCCGACATTGCCAAGGTGTCGCTGGTAGGTGCCGGCATGAAGACGTCGCCCGGTATCGCCGCCAAGATGTTCCGGGTGCTCGCCGACGAGAAGATCAACATTGAGATGATCTCCACGTCCACTATCCGTATTTCGGTTGTCGTGGCCGCTGCGTCAACGGAGAAGGCCTGCCAGGTACTGCACACGGCATTCGGGTTGGACTCCGGTCAGGCCTATTCGGCGCCGCTTCCCGAGCGGAAGTAGCACCGAGCACCGACGACCGGGGGCGCAGAGCAGCGAGTGCTCCGATCGCCCCCGATAATCTACGGTGACGCCGAAGAGCCTACCGCTAGCCTGAGTTGTCATGCGCGTAGGAGTCGTCGGAGCAACTGGTCAGGTCGGCGGGGTTATGCGAACCCTGCTCGAGGAGCGGAATTTCCCGGTCACCGAGATCCGCTATTTCGCATCAGCCCGCTCGGCCGGTTCCACGCTGCCGTGGAAGGGCCGCGACATCATCGTGGAGGACGCTGCTATCGCAGACCCGACCGGGCTCGATGTTGCGCTGTTCTCCTCCGGCGCATCGTCAGCGCTCGAACTCGCCCCGAGGTTCGCAGCAGCAGGCGTCATCGTCATCGACAACTCGTCGGCGTGGCGCATGGATCCCGACGTGCCGCTCGTGGTCAGCGAGGTGAACCCGCACGCCATCAAGGACGCACGCAAGGGCATCATCGCCAATCCGAACTGCACCACCATGGCCGCCATGCCGGTGCTCAAGCCACTGCACGTCGAGGCCGGCCTCGTGCGCCTCGTTGCGAGCACCTATCAGGCGGTCAGCGGCGGCGGTCTCGCCGGCGTGAACGACCTGGACGTCCAGGCCCGCGCCGTGGTGGAGGGCGCCGCCGGCCTCACCTATCGCGGCGATGCCGTGCAGTTCCCCGCACCGCAGAAGTTCGCCCGCCCCATCGCCTTCAACGTCATTCCGTACGCCGGCAAGCTGGTCGACGACGGTCTCGACGAGACCGACGAGGAGCAGAAGCTGCGCAACGAGAGCCGCAAGATCCTCGAGATCCCCAACCTGCGCGTCAGCGGCACGTGCGTGCGTGTCCCGGTCTTCACCGGTCACTCCATCTCCATCAACGTCGAGTTCGAGCGCCCCATCACCGCTGCCCGCGCCATCGAGCTGCTGTCGAAGGCGCCGGGTGTGGAGCTGTCGGAGATCCCCACGCCACTGCAGGCGGCTGGTCAGGACCCGAGCTACGTCGGCCGCATCCGTCAGGACACGTCGGTGGACGGCAACAAGGGCCTGGCGCTGTTCCTCAGCAACGACAACCTGCGCAAGGGTGCTGCGCTCAACGCCATCCAGATCGCCGAACTGCTCATCAAGTAATCACGCACACGCGCAGGGGAGCGCACCGCAGCGCGGACAGCCGTTCGCGTAGCGCTGCACGGCTTCGGTGAGGCTGATGCCCATCTGGTTGGCGAGCGATGCCACCCAGGCAACGACGTCGCCGAACTCGTGCAGCTGTCGGTCGGGCGTGCCCTTGCGCACGGCCTGCGCAAGCTCGCCGACCTCCTCGCAGAGCCAGGCGACCGTGGAGGGCACGCCGCGTGCGCGGTCACGCTCTCCGTAGGTGCGCTCGATGACGTCCTGAAACTCGTCCAACCTCACCCTCCCCACCCTACTTCTGCGTTCTGACGGCACGAACCCCACGTATATGAGGGGAAACCTTGTCGAGAACGACGATGGGTCAGTCGTTGGGCCACTGCTCGGCAGCCGCACGCAGTTCGTCGCGGAAGTCCGGGTGGCAGATCTCGGCGAGCGCACGGGAACGCTCTCGGATCGTCCGCCCGTGCAGTTCGGCAACACCGAACTCGGTGATCACCACGTCCACCTGGTGACGCGGCGTCGACACCACGCTGCCCGCAGGCAGTGAGGCAACGATGCGTGACACCGTCGTGCCGCCGACAACCGACGTCGACGGCAGACAGATGAGGCTGCGGCCCGAAGCCGACAGCCCCGGTCCGGACACGAAGTCCTCGTGGCCGCCCACACCGCTGAACTGCTTGCCCAGCACGTTGTCCGCAACCACCTGACCCGAGAGGTCCACCGCCATTGCACCGTTGATGGACACCATGTCCCGGTTGCGCGCAATGCGCTCGGGCGAGTTGACCACGCGCACGGGCAGGAACCGCACGTCCCGGTTCTCGTGCAGCCACGTGTACAGCTCGGGAATGCCGGCGGCGAACGTGGTGGGAGTGAAGCCGTCGAACTCGCTGTTCTTACGGTTGCTCACCTTGCCGGACTGGTGCAGTCGCATGAGGCCGGTGGTGAACATCTCGCTGTGCACGCCGAGATCACCGAACGGTCCGGCTGCGAGGCGCGCTGCGATCTGATTCGGGATTCCGCCGATGCCGGTCTGCACCGTGCAGCCGTCGTGGAAGAAGTGCAGGGCGTGCTCGGCGATGGCCATCTCGGCCTCGGTGGGCACGGCATCAGCAAGGTTCAGTGGTGCACGGTCGGTCTGCACCAAGAGGTCGATCTCGTCCACATGGAGACGGTGCGTGTAGTCGGGCTCCACGCCGTAGGTACGCGGGAAGTGCTCGCTCACCTCCACGATGAGCAGACGGTCGGGATCGGCCCCGGCGCGGTGCAGTTCGTCAACTGTGGCGCCGGCGTGTACGGACAGGCTCACCCAGCCGTCAACCGGCGGCGCGGCGGCCGTGGCCATCACCCGGGGGTTGAGGTGGCGCAGGACGGGTTCGAAGCGACGGAAGTCCGCCGGCACGAAGTCGATGTCCGCGCCGGAGTCCCGCAGGAACCGCTCGGCCGGCCCGAAGAACCCGCTGCGATAGCGGACGCCCTTGCGCATGAAGACTTGATAGAGGTCGGGCAGCAGCGCGCCGAACACCTCGAGGCGGGTGAAGTCGTCCCGCTCGCCGAGGGCGTGGAGGAACCCGCCGGGCACGCCTGGCCCGAGCGGCACGGCCATCGAGTCGTCTTGCCGGATCGCTGCTACTGCTGTCGCAAGGTCCACCGTCGCCATGGACCCAGTCTCCCACTGCCTCACCCGAACGCACTTCGGCGGCCAGTCCCGACCATGAAAACGAGAACGGACCGCCCTCGCGGGCGGCCCGAACCTGACCGTCGGGGTGGGGAGATTCGAACTCCCGGCCTCCACGTCCCGAACGTGGCGCGCTAACCAAGCTGCGCTACACCCCGGTCTTGAAGTGCAGAACTCTAGCCAGAGACGGCCGGTTCTCCATCTTGGGCAACCTCGGCAACCGCATCGAGCACCGGCGTGCCAACGACGGGATTGATGGCCCGGTCCACCGCCCGCCGGATGCTCAGCGCATCAATCGGCTTGACCAGCCACGACTCGGCGCCGCTGCGCCTTGCGAGATGCACGTCAGCCGTACGGTCGAGCAGCATGACGATCGGCACGTGGCTCACCGCACCAGCAGTCTCGTCAAGCCGGAGTGCCATCGTGACCGCCATGCCACCCATCGACCCGATCTGGAGGTCCAGCACGGCGACATCGGGCACTTGCACGTCCACTGCTGGTGAGACCTCCCGGCCGTTCCGGCAGACCGTGAAGGTGGTTCCGGCGCCCTCGAGGGCGGAACGCACCTCGTTGAGCACCCAGTCGGCGTCGGTGGCAATCAACACATGCACGAGTACTGACCCTATCGGAGGAGGCCGTCGGGGTGCAGACCCAGCAGATGTTCGACGACGCGCCCAAGTCCGTTGAGGTCATGGACGTCGGCCTCGAGCAGCGGAACGGTTGCCCGGCTCGCAGGCTGCCCATCGAGGAGCGCAAGCAGCGGCTCGAGGGCCTTGCGCTCGCTACCGGCAGCGGCCTCGAGCAGCGCGAGGTTCTCCCAGAGCGATCGCAGCGGTCCGTTTCCGTGGGAAGCGGCGAGGTCTGCGATCGCGGTCGTGTCGAGGCCGTCGGCGAAGTGTGGGTGCACACGGTTTGCGACCACTGCCGAGACGCCGAGCTGCTGGTCGGCCAGACGCCCGGCGAAGTATCTGGCCTCCTCGACCGCCTCACGACGGGGTGAGGTGATGAGGACATAGCCGGTGTCGTTGCTGCGCAGGAGGCTCATCACCGAGTCGGCGCGGCTCCGGAAGCCTGCCTCCATGCCGTCGAATGCCTGGAAGAACGAGACGGCCTCCGCA
>CAFBON010000029.1_pt1 | contig 10956 bp, 9 predicted proteins | sample 7269471 | NCBI WGS metagenome assembly CAFBON01 (sample SAMEA6814116, study PRJEB35770) | uncultured Acidimicrobiales bacterium | biome: Freshwater; feature: Freshwater reservoir; material: water | place: Czech Republic | collected 2017-07-26 | depth 30m m
AGAGAACCTCGACAAACGGTCCAACACCCTCTGGATTGTGCTCGCAGTGGTCTGCGTTCTGGTGCTGATCGTTTCTGTGGCAACATTCGTGCGGGCGTCGCGAGCACAGCGTGCAACGATCGAGAAAGATGTCCCAAGATGAAGCCGCCGAAGTGGATCGGCTCCATCGCTGTCTTGGGCGTTGCACTGCTGATGTCGTTCGCTGGACTGCTGATCGTCGGTGTCGGTTCGGCACGGGCTGACACGGCGCCGGTTCTCCTGATTACACCTGAGCCCTCGCAGCGGGACGACGTGCTGTCGATGACGTTCGCTTCGCGGCAACGTTGTCAGGGCGACAGCGAGGCCGGGTACCTCTGGCAGACCTTCCTCACGCCGATCGAGAATGATCCCGCGTCCTTGACGTACTCGCTCGGACTCCCGAAGGGCAGAGGCTTCACGAGCGGGCTGCGAGACACCACGCAGAGCTGGGTCCGCAACCGCAATCCGGGACTGACCGACGGACAGGTGATCCCTCCCGACGATCTGACGTTCTCGGGCAAGGCGTTCAATGCCATACCGGCAGGGGAGTACTGGATCGGTGTTGCCTGCACGAAGCAGGACGCCGAGGGAGTTACCCACACGACCCGATTCTGGGCTCGGCAGGTGGCCATCTCGTCACCAGCTAATCGAAGCGTCTTCATGTCGCTGCTTGATCAGCCGGCAGACACGTCCTCGGAAGGCGATAGCGCAGCAGTAGCAGGAAGCGAAACGGTCCAGTCCGTTGTGAGCACCGTGCAGCCGCCAACAACCCTCGGTGCCACAGCGAATGTGTTGGATGCAGAGCCAACCACTACGACCACCGCTGGTGTCCTCGCGCAGACACTCCCGGCTTCCAGCAACGAGCAGGTCATCGAGGCAGGACCGCTGAGCGACGACGTCGCCTCGCCCGTTGCGAGCAAGGGACACAACCTGTCCACACCGCTTGGCATCGCGCTTGGGGTGGCACTGGTGCTCGTCGTAGTGGTCGTATTCATCGCGCGCAGACGGCGAGTAAATCGGATGGTGCCGTCATGAAGTCCTCACTGATACTCACCGATGATGAGGAATCCGTGGTTGTTGATCAAATCGAGGCAGAGACCAGCGGCTGGTCCGGTGTGCCATCGATCCGACTGTCGAGCGAACGCGTTGCCCTCGTCCGCGGCGCTGTCCTGATGCTCTTTGTCCTGATGGTGTCGGCCGTCCTTCACCTCTTCGTGGCGAGCCGTATCCAGCACAGCGCGTCACAACAGAGACTCCACGACCGCTTCCGCAGTGCACTGGCCACGGGCACTGCCCCGGTCGGTTCACTGGACGGCGACGGTCGGCTCGTCAGCACAGGCACCCCTGTCGCGTACCTTCAGATTCCCGCGCTCGATGTGGAGGAGGTCATCGTTGAAGGAACGTCGTCGTCCAACCTCTACGCAGGCCCGGGACATCGCCGCGACACACCGCTTCCGGGACAGGTCGGTCGCAGTGTGATCGTTGGTCGCCGCCTCTTGTTCGGCGGACCGTTCGCCTTGCTCGACAGGCTCAAACCAGGCAACGAGATTCTCGTAACCACAGCACAAGGCGTCTTCCGGTTTTCCGTAATCGGCATTCGACGAGCGGGGGATCCGATACCCGAGGCACCACGCGGGCGAGCGTCCCGACTTGTGCTGGCGACCGCCGGTGGCAGCGGACTCAACCCGAGCGGGGTGCTGTGGGTGGACGCAGACCTACAGGGCGAAGCGGTAGGAGGACCGGCGAGAGTGCTGACGTCGGCAACCCTGCCGGGCGAGGAACAGGCCGGATCGAGCGACTCTCGAACACTGTGGGCGCTCGTCCTTTGGCTCCAATTACTGTTGATCTCCGTCGTCGGCGCCCTGTGGTCGTGGCGTAGGTGGGGGCACGCGCTGACCTGGATCATCGGCACACCAGTCCTGTTGCTCGTGAGCAATCTGATGTGGGACGAATTCTTTCGATTGCTCCCCAACGTTGTCTGATCACCATCGAGTGAGGAATCCATGATCACCGTACGAAACGAAAAGTCGGGTAGCGAGGACGCTCCGCGTAGCCGCGGGCGCCGTTCGGACCACGGCACTGCCCAAGTCACCACCGCCAAGCCGTTGATCGGTATCGAGGCCCGGGAGATCTCCGCGTGGTTCTCGAGCCGGCAGGTTCTCGACCGTGTGTCGCTCGACATGCAGGCAGGTCAGGTCACGGCTCTCATCGGCCCGTCCGGCTGCGGTAAGTCCACCTTTCTGCGGATTCTGAACCGGATGCACGAGATGATTCCGTCGGCATCGCTCGCAGGTGAGGTGCTACTCGACGGCGAGGATATTTATGACGCGGCCCGTCGGCTGACCGATGCAAGACGGCAGATTGGAATGGTGTTCCAGAAGCCAAACCCATTCCCGGCTATGTCGATTTACGACAACGCTGTCGCGAGCCTTCGGCTGACTGGGCTGAAAGTGCCGACGTCAGTGAAGGACGAGATCGTCGAGCAGTGTCTGTCGAAAGCTGGTCTCTGGAAAGAAGTACGTGACCGGCTCCGTCAACCAGGTGGTGGTCTGTCCGGAGGTCAGCAGCAGCGACTTTGCATTGCTCGAGCGCTTGCGATCCGACCGCGAGTGCTGCTGATGGATGAGCCCTGTTCGGCGCTCGACCCGACCTCAACGTTCCGTATCGAGGAGACCATCTCCGAACTGAAGTCCGAGGTCACCATCGTGATTGTTACCCACAATATGCAGCAAGCGGCTCGCGTGTCAGACCAGTGTGCGTTCTTCCTTGCACAGGATGGGGCGCCTGGTCACATTGTTGAACACGGGCCAACGTCGGCAATGTTCGGGTCGCCACAGGACAGTCGCACCGCTGCTTACGTCACGGGTCAATTTGGCTGACGTGCAAGCGTCTTGAAGGTGAACTCATCGCCGAATGGTGATGAGTACACGGGGACGACACCTTGACGTCACCTTGGCCTGAGACAGTGCAATGCGTCGGGCCACGAATGGCCCGGCCGACCGGGAACGCCCCGGGCGAACCTTGTCTCTCGAAAGGGAACGTCGACCAACATGTCGTCACCGACTAACAAGAAAATCTTCAGCCTCATAGCTGCTGCCGCAGCGCTCGCCGGTCTGGCCGGCGCAGGGATCGCCAGCACGCACACGGCAAACGCCGAACCCCAGCAGTACAAGGCACCGCTCTTCGGATTCGGCTCCGACACGACCCAGGACGTCATGAACGCCCTAGGCGGCTTCGCTAACGGAAAGACCTACACCCCCCTCGTGACCTCTGAGTCGACCGGGTACAAGCAGATCGTCAACTTCGATGCCACGATCCCTGGTGGGGCGGATGCCACCGCGCGTGAGTGCATCGCAACGAAGCTCGGCTCGCCGCTGATCCTGCGCCCGAACGGCTCGGGTGAGGGCCAGAAGATCCTCAGCCGTCAGGCTGGTGGCGTGTGGTACAACGGACTCAGCGTTACTGCAGCCATCACTACAGCAGCCTGCAACAGCAGCCGCAACGTCGCAGGACTCGTGGACTTCGCACGGTCCTCCTCAAGCGTCTCGAACGCCGTTGGCACCGATATCACGGCACTTCCGTTCGGCCTGGATGCCCTCACGTTCGCCTACAGCAAGCCGAAGACCTCGTCGGACTCGGTCTGTGGAACGGGCGCTGAGGCATGTAAAGACGCCATCGACACGCTCTCGAAGGTGGAGCTGACCAGCCTGTACACCAACGGCGTGCTCCTGAAGAACTCAACGGTGCTCATCCCGTGTGGTATCCAGACCTCGTCCGGCACCTACAAGACGTGGTACGGCAACACGGGTAACACCTCGTCGCAGGAAGGAACCGGCACGGCCTTCTGCAATGGCATCGGCAACGGCTCCCGCCTCCAGGAGAACCACGGCCCGGAACTCAAGGCCAAGGCAGACGCCATGCTCACCACAACGAACGCGATCTGCGATGGCGTTGCAGGCGGCAGTGCAGTGTCATGCAACGACGTGCAGGTGGTTGTCGGCTTCGCCGCGAGTGCTTGGGTTTCCAAGTCGAACGGGCTCTCCTCGCCGGCACCGGGCACCGGCGTGTCCCTCGGCCTGGCCGGTGGCAAGACCTTCGTGACCTACACCGCCGGTAACGCCGAAGGCAGCAAGTGGTCGCCGAACACCGACGGATTCAGCGACACGGCTTGGAACCGCAAGGTCTACAACATGGTGTTCAGTGCCAACCTCGACAACTCGACCGGCGACGCCGCCATTATCGAGATGTTCAAGGGCTCAACCTCGCTGATGTGTGGCAGCGCTGCACAGGCAATCGTGAACGCATTCGGCTTCCTGAGCCTCGGCAACGACGCGAGCACCGGCTGCGGAAACACCACCCTTAAGGGCGGCCTCGTCGCCAACGGCTGACCCGGCTACGCAACACCGACTTCTCTGCAACAGAACAAACTCTCCGAAAGGGAACCAACTTGAAACGAAACGGAAAGCGCCTCGCGGCGACCCTGGCGGGGCTCTCAGCCCTCGCCGGCGGACTGGTTGTGGTGGCAAATGCCACCACGGCCAGCGCCGCACAAACAGATCCATCCTCCGCAACCGGAACCGTTGTGGTCACACCTTCGAGCGGCAAGAGCGATGACACCTTCGCCCTGGGCTTCGCGAGTGGGCAGGTTTGCCCGGGTGATGCATCGAGCAACTACTCGGTGCAGACATTCATCACGCCTCGCTCCGAGGACCCTGCGGTAATGGTGTTCAACTTTGCTGCACCGACTGGCGCGGCCTTCACGGCGTACCTGCGCTACGCGAACGGTACGCAGGTCAAGAACATCAACCCGGGCCTCAGCACGGCAGACGTGCCGACCAGCCAACTCACGGGACTGTCGTTCAAGAACGCTGCATTCTCGTCGGTCTCGGCGGGCCAGTACTGGATCGGTGTTGCCTGTGCCCTCAACGACGCCACAACCACCGAGAATGTCAAGTACTGGAAGACGCCCCTGACCATCACGGCGGACAGCAGCACCGGCGGAGTGAACAACTTCACCTACAAGGTGGGGTTCGTGCCCAACGCCCCGACGCTCGGCGCACGGACGGCCGGTGACGGACAGGTGTCGGTTGCGTTCACCGAAGGCACGGCGATTGACGGGAACCCGTCGACCACCGGCTACACGGTGAAGGTGTACGACTCCACCTGCACGACAGAGGACAGCGCCAAGAACATCACCGGTGCCTCGTCGCCGCTCGTCGTGACGGGTCTCACCAACGGCACGACCTACTGCTTCAAGGCACTTGCCACGAACAGCGTTGGTGATAGCACGCTGTCCAGCACGGGTACCTCGACGCCGAACCCCGCTCAGCGTGGAGCGGTGACCAACCTGCAGGGAACCCCTGCCGCTGAGGAGGTCGCCCTGAGCTGGACAAACCCGAGCCCGGCGCCGTCGGCGTACACCATCACTGTCAGCCCGAACACTGGCACCGGTTCGTTCGTCGCCGGTCCGTACACGGGTGTGACCGGCACGTCGAGGACGATCACCGGCCTCACCGGCGGCACGCTCTACACGTTCACCATCACGCCGTCTTCGTACTCCGATAGCCCCTCGGGTGGCGGAAGCTTCACCGGTACGGCCGCACAGGTTCAGGCAACACCGAACTCCAACCAGGTCATCGGTCAGGACAACAGTGTCACTCGCCCGACAGGCGTCCTGCTCATCTACGTGAAGTGCGGCGTGTATGGCGCTCTTGACTCGTTCACCGCAACGAGCGGTTTGTTCCCCGGATTCCCGAGGACCCTCACGTCGGCAACGGGTTCGGGTTCGGGAACCGAGGCAGGCGGAGGTAGCGCGGCGTGCACCTTGAACATGGGTGAGGCCCAGCTCGTGCGGCTCGCTGATGACGCCAGCCTCGGCGGTAACTTCTTTACCAGCAGTGGCCGACTCAGCCAGGTGACGGTGCTCGACACCCGGGACTCCGATCTCGGTTGGAGTGTCACCGCCACGGCAGGAGCCCTCACGGGTTCGGTCAGCGGTTCGGTCAGCGGCAACTACGTCGGCTGGGTCCCGAAGGTCACCGCAACGTCAGCGCTCTACGGCACCTACGACCAGGTTGCAACTGCGGGTTCGCAGGTTCTCCCGGGAACTGGTGTGTCGAGCGGCGATGGTCTCGGCGACGGCACCCCGAACGTGCTTGCCTCGGCTGCAGCCGGAGCGGGCTTCGGCGAGGCACAACTCGATGCACGACTGCTGATGCTGATTCCCGTCACGGCAGATGCCCAGGTGTACACGGGCAGCATGACGCTCTCGCTCATCTGAGCAAGACACAATTTCCATCATCAATTCGGTTCGGCGGTATGGGGCGTGAATTGCCCCATACCGCTACCGTCATTTCTGGACAACACATCATGAACGCACGATCATTCACCGCTTCGCTCTCCCGGTTCACTCTCGCTGCGCTCACCTGCGCGCTTGTTCCTTGCCTCACTACTGGGCCTGCCGTTGCCGCCGATCCGCCGACAGTGCCTTCTCCGACTGCTAGTTCACCGACTACCTCCTTGGCGCTGCCGAATGGAGCCCCACTCAAGCCCGGCGATGAGATCATCCAGAGCTGGACGGTGGTTCCTGGCGGGGACGGCCAGCGCGCCTTCTTCTCGTACGATTCTGACGGGGGCGTTACCATCAGTGACTCGGTGAGCGTGCAGAACTACGGCAACGTTTCGCTGAATCTCCGGGTCTATGCCACCGACGGCATCAACAATCCGGACGGCAGTTTTGCGCTGCTCTCGGGCGATACGAAGCCAACCGACGTTGGCTCGTGGATCGCACTCGCGCAGGAGAACGTCACCATCCCGGCGGGCAAGCAGTTGCTGATTCCCTACACCATCACTATTCCCGCTGGCGCGGACCCCGGCGACCACGTCGGCGGCATCGTTGCATCGAACGAACTGCCGACGAAACCCGGCAAGGTGAACACGCTGTTGGTCTTCCGTCGGACCGGAGTCCGTCTCTACCTTCGAGTTCGCGGTCAGCTTCGGTCGAACCTTTCCACCGAGGCATTTCGGGTTTCGTACGATGGGGGCCTGAACACTGCCAACGGGAAGGTTCGGGTGCGCTTCCGCATCGTCAACCTCGGTAACGTCCGCCAGGCGGGCACGTACCGCCTCACGGTCAAGGGCGCATTCGGCACGGGCAAGCACGATCTTGGCGAGGAAGTGTTCCCTGAACTCCTGCCAGGCCAGAGCATTGAGGTAGCCAAGGACGTCCGGGGTGTCCCCGCACTCTTTGTAGCCAAGGCATCGGTGACCGTCACGCCGAAGGCAGGCGGTGACGAAGCGGCCTCACAGCCCACACGTCGGTCCGCCCAGACGTTTGCGCCTCCCCTCCTCCCACTGCTCATCGTCGCGGTGTTGCTGGCGTTTCTCGTTGTCTGGCGCATTGTGCGCCGATATCGGAATCTCGATGATTCCGATGGGAACGTCATCGACGGGAACCCCGGCGGCGATTCAGGCTCTAACGAGCAGGAGTCCGTGCTCGCATGAACCGTCGGTCGGTCAACGTCGCTGGACGGCTCGGTGGTGTCGTTGCTGTCTGCTTGTTCCTGGTGTTGGCCCCATTTGCAGTAGTGCCTGCAGGTGCGGGTGGTGTGTCGTCGCCGACAGCAACAACAGCACCAACGGCACCGACGAGTTCTTCGGCCGCCAAGCCTGCGTCAAGCGCTCGTGCCCCGTCGGTAGCCCTGGGGCTCAAGGAGATTGCTGTCGGATCAACGGTCTCGATCAGGCTCAACAACTTCATCGCGAAAGTCCTGACCGTCACCGTGTGCGGCAACGAAGGCCGGCGCGGTTCGGTCGACTGCAATGTCAAGGACGCCAAGACCGTCGAGGTCCCGACCGACAACAGGTTCTTCCTCGTGGATTTCACGATGTCGAAGCCGCCAGTGCCCTGTCCCTGCATAGTGCAGGTGTCGAGCGAGCGGTTCGACGAGGTTGCGGTGGCTGCGTTCACGTTGTTCGGGCACCCGATCGCGCCGGTCGTCGACAGCGGCAAGGGAGCCGTTCCGCTTCAGGTCTCCATCGTTGTCGAACCGGCCGACGATGGCCTGTGGGCGAGGGCACGCACGAGCCTGGCGGGTGCAACGTGGTACGACGTGACGGTCATCGTGCAGAACACCTCGGCATCCGCAGTGCAAGGAACCGCGCTCGCCGTTGAGGTTGGTCGGAACACCGAAGACTCGATCAAGGACGTGGCGTTTCCCAAGATTGACGACATCGGACCACGGGGCACCTGGCGTGAGACCGTTCGGCTCAGGCTGTCGTCCCCGATCTACGGCACGTACGTGTGGCGAGCGGCCACAACAGCATTCGGGCTGTCCACCACGGCGACCACGACAACCAAGAATCAACCGACGTTGTTCGTGGTACTCGCTGGAATCTTCGGTCTCGCCGTGCTGACGCTCGTCGTTCGACTGACGTTCCGTGTGGTGTGTCGACTCTTGCGCCGGCGCAAGCCGCCGGCCGTCGTTTCCCCGCCGTTAACCTGAGAAAACCCTGTTCAGAGGCACTATTAGTGATCGCTCGGGAGTTGGTTTCCTCGGCCGTTGCTGACCGTTTACCTCCTGTTCATTGTCGCAAAAGATGGCTGACACCCTGATTCTTTAGGTTCGGGAGTGCTGAACAACCCCCCAATCAGGAGAAAAAGCACAACGTGAATATTTCCAAGCGTGTTTCCTTCATCGGCGCAGCCGTCGCGCTCGCCCTCACCGCCGCAGCGTGCGGCGACAAGAAGGAGTCCACCGAGACGACAGCCGCACCCGAGACCACGGCGGCTACCGAGACAACGGCGGCGACCGAGACGACCACTGCCGGTGGGCTGGACCTCTCGGGTGTCAAGGGCAACGTGTTCGTTACGGGTTCTTCCACTGTCGAGCCGATCTCCATCAAGGTTGGCGAGCTTGCCAAGACCCTGAGCGGCGGCGGCCTAGCGGTGACCGTGGAGGGCCCCGGCACCGGCGACGGCTTCAAGACGTTCTGTGCCGGTGGTGCGGACATCTCCGACGCAAGCCGCAAGATCAAGGACACCGAGGCAGAGGCTTGCAAGGCCGGCGGGGTGGAGTACATCGAACTGGCTGTCGCCATTGACGGCCTGACGGTTGCAACCAGCCCGAAAAACACCGCCGTTGAGTGTCTCGACACCAAGGCGCTCTACGCGCTGCTCGGTCCGGAGTCCGAGGGCACGGTCAGCAAGTGGAGCGATGCGAATGCACTGGCCACCGAACTCGGCTCGAAGTACAACAACCTTCCCGCTGCTGACCTCGTGGTGAGCGGCCCCGGCGAGGAGTCGGGCACCTATGACACCTTCGTCGAGTTCGCAATTGCGGCGATCGCCAAGGAGCGCAAGATTGAGAAGGCGGCCGTTCGTGCGGACTACTCCTCCAGCGCAAACGACAACCTGATTGTCGAGGGCATCGAGGGTTCGGATGCCTCCCTCGGCTGGGTCGGCTATGCGTTCTACGTCGCCGAGGCTGCCCGCATGAAGGCAATCGCTATCGCGAACAAGGAAGGCGCCTGTGTCCTCCCGACGCCGGAGACGATTGCCGACGGCTCGTACCCGTTCAGCCGGACGCTGTACATCTACGTGAACAAAGCCAAGGCCGCAGCGAACCCGGCAGTGGCCGGCTACGTGGACCTGTACCTCAGCACCCAGGGCCTCGCCGAGGTTCCGGCTGCCGGGTATGTGTCACTGACGGCGGACAATATCAAGGCGAGCATCGACGCCTGGGCTGCTCGTACGGCCTAATCGTTAGTGCTCAGTAACGGCGTGAGGGTTGGGCACTGCGAGGCAGTGCCCAACCCCTTCGTTTGTAGCAAGATCCATACCGAAGCCGGATCGAGAGGGGGGGCGAGCAGTGACAACAGGAAACGTCAGAATCACGCTCGCCGACCTTCGCGGCAATGCTCGCCGACGGCGCAAGGAACAGCGCATGAAGGCGACCTTCTTTGCGGCCGCAGGTGTGTCGGTGGTCATCGGCGGTCTCATCCTCTTCGTGCTCACGAGGGGAGCGGTCCAGTTCCTCAGCCAGATCGATTTCGGCCAGCTGAAGGACTCGGGTTGGTTCCCGAGGCGCGACCGCTTCGACCTGACCACACTCGTGGTCGCGAGCGTCATCATGGGGCTCATCGCAATGATCGTTGCCGTGCCTGTCGGCCTCGGTACAGCGATCTACCTGTCCGAGTACGCGAAGCCTCGCGTGCGCTCGGTCATCAAGCCGATCATTGAGGTCCTCGCGGGTATCCCGTCGGTGGTCGTCGGGTACTTCGCCCTGAGGTTCATCCAGCCCGAGATCGTGGAGCGACTGTTCGACCCCCGCTCCAACAAGTCCATGCTCGCCGGCGGTCTCGGTATCGGAATCCTCGTGATCCCGATCATGGCATCCATCTCTGAGGACGCGCTTCGAGCCGTCCCGCACCCCCTCCGCGAGGCGAGCTACGGGGTGGGCGCGCGCAAATCCACCACGACCGCCAAGATCGTGCTCCCGGCAGCGGTGTCCGGCCTCGTCGCCGCATTCGTGATCGCAGTGTCACGCGCCATCGGCGAGACAATGGTGGCCACGATGGCGGGCGGACCCGACGGTTCCGGCCCGTTCTCGAGGAACCCGCTCGAGGGGGGGCTCACGCTTACCGCCGCGATGACCAACGCCGCCGGCGGCACCGATCAAGCCGTCAAGGGAGCGTCGTTCAACGCGCTGTTCTTCCTCGGCCTTGTGCTGTTCTTACTGACCATGGTCCTGAACCTCATTGGCGACCGCTTCGTCCGGCGCGTCCGGATGAAGTACTGAGTGAGCACCCGAACATGACCGCAACACAGGCACCCGGAATCAAGTCCCTCAACATCCGTGAGGCGCTGACGCGTAAGCAGCGCAACCCCGCAGGGGTCGCGCTGCACGTGGCGCTCGTGCTCTCGATGCTGTTCGCGCT
>CAFBON010000032.1_pt1 | contig 10687 bp, 13 predicted proteins | sample 7269471 | NCBI WGS metagenome assembly CAFBON01 (sample SAMEA6814116, study PRJEB35770) | uncultured Acidimicrobiales bacterium | biome: Freshwater; feature: Freshwater reservoir; material: water | place: Czech Republic | collected 2017-07-26 | depth 30m m
GGCCACGCGATCGGGCACCTCGCCGAGCGGGATCAGCGTGGCGCCGGCCACGTGCGCCTCGTCGAACTCGTAGGGCTGCCGCACGTCGAAGAGTGCGGCGCCGCCGGCGGCAAGCAACTCTGCCAGCCGCTCCACGGTGATCTCGGGAATCGTCATACCCACCGAACGCTAGTTGACACCGGCCGCTCAGGCACCGCCCGCATCAGGGAGCATCGCCCTGACCACGTCGGCCGGAGTGTTGATATTGACCACGCTTGTGGCGTCGACGTCGACGTCGATCACCCGGAGTTGCCCGACGGCACGGTGGATGGCGCGCTCCCCGCTCGCGAAGGCGAGGGCGAGCGAATGGTGTGCAGGACCGACCCGCCAAGCTGCGCAGAGCGGCTGTCGTCGGTCCGTCCGGGCGAACGCGACATCGACTCCCTCCAACGACACGACGAGGCGCAGAACTGTTTCGGGATCGAGAAACGCAAGGTCGCATGCCAGTGCCACGAGGCACTCTGACCCGATCCCCCGCGCGTGCACCAGTGCAGACAGCAATCCCCCCAACGGACCCTGATCAGGTTGTTCGTCCGCCCGGTGAGGCACCGCGAGTCCCCTGTCGGTACCGCCTACCGAGAACACGGGCTCGGCACCTGCCGCGCGGAGACAGTCGATCACCCGCAGCGCCATGGGTACACCGTGCACCGGCACAAGCGCCTTGTCGCTCCCCATCCGGCTGCTGCGGCCCCCGACAAGCACCGCACCGGCGAAGGAGGCCGGCGGCTGCTCAACCGGTTGGCGGGACACCGTTCGGGTCCAGTTGGAGGATGAACAGGCGGCAACGCTCGGCCTCGTCCGCCTCGCCGATCCGGGCAGCACAATCCGCAAGGCCCCGAATAGCCCGCAGGAACCCGCGGTTGGTCTCGTTGTGCCAGCGCACGAAACCGCTGCCGCGCCACCCATTGGCACGCAGCGTGTCGAGGCCGCGGTGGTACCCGATCCTGTAGTACGCGTACTGCTCGATGTCATCGCGACCGAGATCACCGAGCTTGGCCCACGCGTCGAGGTAGCGGGGCCAGCGGGCAACTACAGCCGCCACCGCATCGCGACGGAGGGCGGTGGGCTGGGACAACGCATCAGCGAGCGCCAGCGCTGCATCTGGTTCGGGTGCAGGCAGCACCGTCTCGGGAGGACCGGAGACGGAGAAGTTCACGGGTTGATCGCTCATGACCCAAGAGTACGGCGGTGCAGCACTAACGTGACCAAGGTGTTCGCATTGAACGTTGAGGCAGCGAAGCATCTGGGTCTGGCCATCTCGGCAGGCTCGGTCCTCCTGGCGCTCTTCGTGGCCGTCTTCGTGCGCAAGGCGATCGCGAAGGCGCTCGTGATCCTCCTGCTCGGAGGGCTGATCGTCGTCACGATGAGCCAGCGCTCGAACATCTCCAAGTGTGCCTCCCGGATCCAGACGGACTACCGATCGGGCGCCGGGACCACGACCACCTGCAAGTTCTTCGGCAGGCAGTTCGCCGTGGACGTGCCGAGTTCGGTCCCAGACGAGGCCAACGATGGTTCGGTCACGGAAGAGCCCGCCGAATGACCGGCACGATGAGTTCGTCTACGAACTGATCCGCTGCAGCGGTGTGCGCCATGTGGTGACAGCCGTCGAGCGTTACCAGTTGAGCGCCGCCGATCATCGCTGCGAGCCGGACCATGCCGTCGAGATGATGCGGTCGGGCGAGGCTCCCGCGTCCGACCATCACGGGAACACCGATGCGCGCCGCATCCCACGGAGCCTCATTGCGCACCGAGATCATCTCGCCGAGCAGCACGCGACCCTCGGCCCGACGCGCCAGCCTGCTGGTCTCCGGTAGGCGCTCCCAACGCTCCCGCCCGATCATCCCCTGCATGAAGGCCTCGGCCACGTCACCGGGGTCACGGCCATCGTTGCCGATCGTGCGACTCGTCGAGTTTGCCGGCCACTCCGGGGTCCAGGTGAGGGGGGTTTCGTACACCGCAACCCCCCGGACGAGATCGGGGCGACGGTCTGCGACGGCGAGGACGACGTTGCCGCCCATGCTGTGCCCGACGAGAACCGCCCGCCGGTCGCCGAGCACCTCGATGAGGTCGTCGGCGTGATCGGACACCGAGAAGGGTCCCGGGTGGGCCACCGAGGCGCCGTAGCCGCGCCGGTCGTACCGGAGCACCCGATAGTCCGCCGCAAGCCGCCTGGCGATCTTTGCAAAGCCAGCCATACGGTCCATCGAGCCGTGGACGAGCACAACGAGTGGAGCCGATTCCGGACCGTCCTCCTCGATAGCGAGGGACATCGAGAGGGTCACGTGACGCGCACGACGCGGAGCACGTCGGTGGCGCCCCCGGTGCCGCGACGCGGCTCGCCCGCGAGCACCACCACCAGCTCACCGTGCTTGACGGCACCGCTGCCCACCGAGCGCTCGACGGCGAACCACACGAGGTCGTCGATCGAGCGGTACACATCCACCTGTAGCGGCTCCACTCCCCATGACAGGGTCATCGACCGCACCGTACCGAGGTTGGGAGAGAGCCCGATGAGTCTCGCCTCGGGCCTGAAACGGGCCATCGCCCGCGCCGTGTTGCCCGAGCGCGTGCAGCACAGGATCGCGCTCGCACCGATATCCACGGCGGCCTGTTGCGCCGCGTGGGTGATCGCAAACGTGATGCGGTCGTTGTCCGTCACCACCGACGGCAGGCTCCGCTGGACCCTGCCGAGCCGGTTCGCCCACTGGCGGTAGGCGCTCTCCCGCTCGGCCCGCTCGGTGATGCGGGCCATCGTTCGCACCACCCGCACGGGGTCCGCGCCGATCGCGGTCTCGCCCGACAGCATCACTGCGTCGGTACCGTCGAAGACCGCGTTCGCCACGTCGCTGACCTCCGCGCGGGTGGGCGCAGGTGCAGTGATCATGCTTTCGAGCATCTGTGTCGCCGTGATCACCGGTACCCCGCTCTCGACACACCGACGCACGATCTGCTTCTGGAGGTGGGGCACGTCCTCCATAGGACACTCGATACCGAGGTCGCCGCGGGCCACCATGATGGCGTCTGCATCCTCAACGAGTTCGTTCAGGGCCTCGACGGCATGTGCTGTCTCGATCTTGGCGACGATGCCGCCACGCCAGTCACCCACCACCTCGCGCACCCGCCGGAGGTCCGCGGCCGCCCTGACGAATGACACGGCGAGGAAGTCCACATCTGCCGCCGCCATCGCACGCGCCAGCACGAGGTCCTCCTCTGTCGGGGTCTCCAGTCGCAGGCGCTTGGAATGCAGATGGGCCCCCGGTCGACCCTGGACGCGGCCGCCGCTCTCGACAACTGCCCGGACAACAGGCACCACCTGCAGCACGCGCAGCGTGATCGCCCCGTCCCCAAGGATGACGTAATCATCCACCCGGACATCGCTGGGCAGCGACGGGTACTCAATCTCGATCCGACGTTGATCCGAACTGGCCGAACCTGCGGCGAGTTCGACCACGGCGAGGGTCTCGAGCATCACGCCCCCATCCGGGAACGGAGCGCAACGCACCTTGGGTCCGGGAAGGTCAGCGAGCACCCCGACCACCCGACCGACCCGGTCCGCTGCGGCCCGGATCTCGATCACGCGCTCCAGGTGCTCCTCGAGCGTTCCGTGACTCAGGTTGAGGCGAAATACGTCGACACCTGCCCGGATAAGCGCCTCGAGCGCGTCGGGGCTCTCGCTCGCCGGGCCGACAGTGGCAACAATCTTGGTTCGTCTTGTCATGGCTGCTTACCTATTCACATGGAGCTGCTCCTCATCCGTCACGGCCTGCCGATCCGCAGGGAGATCAGCAACGGCCGGGCGGACCCGGAGCGGTCCGACGATGGACATCGCCAGGCGGAACACCTCGCAAAGTATCTCGCCGGCGAGCAGATCCACGCGATCTATGCGAGCCCGCTCCTCCGGGCGCACCAGACCGCCGAACCCCTCGCGAGGTCACTCGGACTCGACATCGTCACCGAGGACGGGGTTGCCGAGTACGACCGGGACTCCAACGAATACGTGCCTGTCGAGGAACTCAAGGCGAGCAACGACCCCCGTTGGCAGGCAATGCTCGCCGGCGAATGGGGTCATCCCGACCTGCCGAGGGGACGAACTTCTTCTACCCGAACTACACCTCGATCCACCGGGTGGCTGCGGCCCGCTCCGGCGAGCGCAACGTGCTCACCCTGAACGAGACGTACCATCTGCGCGGTACCGGACTGCCAATCGGGATCTACCAAGGGTGATCATGAGCCAACTCAACGACCTCATCGCCTACCTCGACGCCTCGCCGTCGCCCCACCACGCAGTTGCCAGCACGGCAACCCGCCTCGAGCAGGCCGGCTTCACGCGAGTGGCCGAGGACGAAGACTGGACCAACTCCGCAAGCGGATACGTGATCCGTGCAGGCGCTCTGATCGCGTGGATGCAGCCCGGCGCTCCCGCGCCCAGAGCCCCCTTTCGCATCGTCGGTGCGCACACCGACTCCCCCGGCCTACGCCTCAAGCCTCGACCCGATGCTGGTAGCTCGGGGTGGAAGCAGCTCGCCGTCGAGGTGTACGGCGGAGCACTGCTCAACTCGTGGCTCGATCGCGATTTGGGTATCGCCGGATGCGTCGTCGACCGGTCGGGCGGGGACTTCCTCGTTGACCTGCGCGAGCCGATTGCTCGCGTACCCCAGCTCGCCATCCACCTCGACCGCGACGTGAACGAGCGGGGCCTCGTGCTCGACAAGCAGCAACACCTCAGCCCGGTATGGGGCACGGGTGCACCACGCCCGGGGGAGTTCGTAGAGTTCCTCGCCCAGCAGACCGGTGTCCTCGCTGCCGGCGACATCGCCGGTTGGGACCTGTGCCTCTTCGACCTCACCCCTGCCGCTGTCATCGGCGCTGACGCGTCGCTCCTTGCCTCGGGCCGTCTCGACAACCTGGTGTCGTGCTGGGCGGCAACCACTGCGCTCTGCGGTGCCAAACCGAGCGGCGCCACGCACGTGATCGCGCTGTTCGACCACGAAGAGGTCGGCTCCGAGAGCACCTCGGGTGCGGCCAGCCCATTCCTCGAGCACGTCCTCGAGCGGCTCTCCCTCGCGAGGGGTGCCACCCGGGACGACTACCTGCGCTCGCTCACCGCCAGTTCCTGCATCTCGGCCGACAACGCGCACGCGGTTCACCCGAACTACCCCGAGCGACACGAGCCGGGCCACCGACCGATGGTCAACGAGGGACCGGCCATCAAGGTGAACGCAAACCAGCGTTACGCAACCTCTGCACGCACTTCCGTAATGTTCGAGCAGTGTTGCGCCAGCGCCGGAGTGCCGGTGCAGTCGTTCGTCTCCCGCAACAACATGCCTTGCGGATCCACTATCGGGCCGATCACCGCGACTCGGCTCGGCATCGCAACCGTCGACGTCGGTGTGCCGCAACTGTCAATGCACTCGGCGCGTGAGCTCTGCGGCACGCAGGACCCGATCTGGCTCGCGCGGGCCCTGGGCGCGTATTTCGCGGGCTGAACCTGCGTGTTTCAGACCTTTGACTGGGCAACGTCGAAGAGCCGCTGCAGTTCGTCGCGAAGCTGTTCGGTCAGGGCACGCATCGCATCCCGTGACACCCGACCGCCGTCCACGGCAACGGGCGGCATGATCGGCGGGCCGATCTCGAGATGCACGTGGCACGGGCGGACACCCTTGGACCCCTTGCCCATTGCGCGCTCGGTACCAGCAATACCCACCGGGATGATCGGCACGCTGCACTTGGATGCAACGTAGGACACTCCCTCGAACAGCGGACCCACTGTTGGCCCGCTCAGCCTCGTCCCCTCGGGGTACAGCACGAGCGACTCGCCGCCTTTCACCACGTCGAGGCAGCGCTGGAGGGCAACGCGGTCCACCGTTCCCCGGGTAACCGGGAACCCGCCGAGCGCGCTGAGGAGCCAGTTGAAGGGCTGCTTGCGCCAGAGGATCTCTTTGCCCATGTACCGCTGACGCCGCGTTGTCGTGGCGGAGAGGACAATGACGTCGAGATTCGAGCGGTGCACTGCAGCCATCACGTACGCCCCCTTCTTCGGCACATGCTCACGCCCGTTGCAGGAAAGGCGGAAAACGATCCTGCTCAACAGCACCAGCAGGTTTCTCACAATGAGGAAGACGACGTATCCCGTCCTGCCCTTGCCGAGTGCCTTCGAGTCGAACGTTGTCATCGGGATCCCCCCAGCAGTTCCGTGAGTTCTTCGAGCACATCCTCCACGGACCGTCCCGTCGTGTCGACGATTACGGCGCCGCTCGCCTCGGTGAGCGGCCCGTCCGTGCGTTCGCGGTCCATGCGGTCCCGGGCCTCGATGCTTGCAGCGATCTCGTCCACGTCGCCGCCCGATTCGAGTGCGCGACGCCGGGCACGCTCGAGTGGCGATGCCGTGAGGAACACCTTGAGCGCCGCATCGGGGAACACCACCGAACCGATGTCACGGCCCTCGAGCACCCCGCCGCCGCGCTGACGCGCCCACGCCCTCTGCCGATCAACCATCTCGCTGCGGACTTCCGGGTTTGCCGCCACCGCGCTCACGCAGGCGTTCACCTCCGGGGTGCGGATGGCGGCGGTTGCGTCGAACCCATCGACCACAACGCCACCGTCACCGACGTCGAGCACAACACGACGTGCGAGGTGCGCTACCGCAGCGGGAGCATCGAGCGCGATCCCCTCACGCATGGCAGCGACGGTGACCGCCCGGTACATGGCACCGGTGTCGAGGTACTGAAGCCCGAGGCGCGCCGCCAGGGCCCTGCCGATGGTGGACTTTCCCGCTCCCGCGGGACCGTCGATAGCGATCACGAACACTTCATTGACCGGTCCCATCGATCACCAACTGGTGCCCTGGGGCCGCCCCTCGTCGTACCCCGCAGCGCTCTGCACACCGACGACGGCACGCTCACGGAACTCGGGGATGCTCGCCGCGCCCGCATAGGTACATGCACTGCGCACGCCCGCGACGATCTGGTCGAGGATGTCCTCGACACCCGGACGTTCGGGATGGAGATACATGCGTGAGGTAGAGATCCCCTCCTCGAAGAGTTCCTTCCGCTCGCGCTCGAACGCCGATTCGGAGCGGGTGCGGTTCTTCACCGCTCGGTTCGACGCCATGCCGAACGACTCCTTGTACAGGCGACCCTCAAGGTCACGCAGGGTGTCTGCGGCCGACTCGTACGTACCGGCCAACCAGGATCCGAACATCACACTGGCTGCCCCTGCCGCCAGTGCGAGCGCCACGTCACGCGGGTAGCGCACACCACCATCCGCCCAGACATGACCACCGGACTCCGCCGCGGCCTGTGCACACTCCTCCACTGCGGAGAACTGCGGCCGGCCGACGCCGGTCATCATCCGCGTGGTACACATCGCGCCGGGCCCGACACCAACCTTCACCACGTCTGCGCCGGCCTCGATGATCTGGCGCGTTCCCTCCGCCGTGACGACGTTGCCCGCAACGATCTTCGCGTCGGGGACGACCGAGCGAACAGCCTCGATCGCACGGAGCATGCGCGTCTGGTGACCATGCGCCGTGTCGATAACCAGCACGTCGGCGCCCATCGCGGCGAGGTCCTTTGCCTTCGAGCCCGGGTCTCCGTTGATCCCGACCGCGACGGCCACCATCAACTGGCCGTTCCGGTCGAGTGCCGGTCGGTAGATCGTAGAGCGAAGGGTTCCGCGGCGGGTGATGATCCCGAGCAAACGGCCGTCGTCGTCCACCACCGGCGCGGCGCTGAGTCGGCGTCGCGAGAGTTGATCGTGGATCGCCTGGGGGTCCAGGCGGTGCGACATCGTAACTACGTCACGCGACATCACGTTCTGCACCTGGCTGAAGCGGTCGTAGCCGGCGGCGTCGCTCTCCGAGAAGATACCCATCGGTCGCTGCTCGTCGTCGACGACGATGACAACCCCGTGCGCACGCTTGTGGATGAGGCCGAGCGCGTCACCGATGGTGTTCTGCGGGGACATCGTGATCGGCGTCTCGAAGACGGGGTGCCTACTCTTGACCCACCCGATCACCTGTTCCACGACGTCGAGGGGGATGTCCTGGGGAAGCACGGCAACGCCCCCACGGCGAGCCACCGTCTCGGCCATCCGTCGACCAGCGACTGCGGTCATGTTCGACACGACCACGGGGATTGTGGTGCCGAGCGCGTCCGGCGTGGTGAGGTCCACATCCAAACGGGACGACACGGCCGACAGGCTCGGGACCATGAAGACGTCGTTATACGTCAGGTCGAACGGTGGGCGTTCGTTCAGGAACCTCATGGGTGGCTCTCGTCCTCCTGGCCCGCTCAAGGGCCACCCAAGGCTACCGGTCCGACTAGCGTTCGTGGTATGCCCGATTCAGGCCCTCCCGTGCTGCTCGTCCATGGCTGGGGCGGTTCGTTCTCCGAGACGTGGGTCCGCAGCGGCATGACTGCCCTCATTGAGGATGCTGGCCGAGAAGTGATCGGCGTGGACCTGCTCGGGCACGGCACCGCCCCGAAACCCCACGAGCCGGAGGCCTACAACGACCTCACCCTGCGGATTCTCGACGTGCTGCCCGACGGACCGGTGGACGCAATCGGGTTTTCCCTCGGGGCAATCACCCTGCTCCAACTCGCGTGTCGCAACCCCGGACGCCTCAACCGCCTCGTGTGCGGCGGGATCGGTGAGAACGTTTTCCGTTCCGACGACGAACGCCGCCAGCGACTGATCGCCGGGGTGGAGGGCCGGGCCGAGGAGGGCGACGTGGATGCCCAGGTGTTCGGCAATTATGCCGACAGACCCGGGCAGGATGCTGTTGCGCTGGCTGCGGTACTCAAGCGCACGAAGAGCTACTCGCTTACACCCGAGCGGCTGGCGTCCGTGACGATCCCGGTGCTCGTTGCGATCGGTGACAAGGACTTCGCCGGGCCCGGGGACCCCCTCGCGGCGGCATTGCCGAACTCCACACTCAAGGTGCTGAGGAACGTCGACCACTTCGCCACTCCCGAGGCATTTGCCTTCATCGACGCGACGCTCGAGTTCCTCGATTGCGTGTGACCCTGCACTGATGCCCGAGACCACCACCGACCCGCAGCGCGCCGCTGCGGTCCTTGCTGCCGGTGGGCTCGTGGCGATGCCGACCGAGACCGTGTATGGCCTCGCGGCCGACGCCGAGAACGAGCAGGCAGTCCGGCGGGTCTTTGCCGTGAAGGGCCGACCGGCCGATCATCCGCTCATTATCCATCTCGCGGCCGCGGAACAGGTGCTCGACGGTTGGGCCGAGCCGTTTCCCGCCTCGGCTGCTGCGCTCGCGGCGAGCTGCTGGCCGGGCCCCATCACGCTCCTCGTTCCCGCCGGCCCACGAGTGGGACCATGGATCACCGGTGGGCGCACCACGGTGGGGCTACGGGTGCCGGCGCATCCACTCGCCACCCGCATGCTCGAGTCGTTCGGCGGTGCGGTTGCAGCGCCCTCGGCGAATCGCTTCGGCAGGGTGAGCCCGACGACGGCCGCCCACGTGTTCGCCGACCTCGGCGACGATGTCGACCTCATCCTTGACGGGGGCGAGTGCCCGGTCGGCGTGGAATCAACGATCGTCGACTGCACCGTCGAGCCTGCCCAACTGCTCCGGCCCGGGGCGATCACCCTCGAGCAGGTGAAGATCATCCTCGGCGACGTCGCCGGCGCGAGCGGCCCCAGTCGGGCGGCGGGAATGCTCGCGTCGCACTACGCGCCCCGCTGCACCGTCTCGCTGTTCGAGTCACAGCAGGAGGCGCACTCGCACCTCGAACGATTGCGATCCTCGGGCGAGCGCGCTGTCTGGTTCGACGCGACGGGCGATCTCGCCAAGGCAGCACGCACCCTGTACACCGCGCTGCGCAAAGCAGACCTCGACGGCGCCCTCGAATTCGTCGCCGTGCTGCCCCCTCCGGAAGGCCTCGGCTACGCGATCCGCGATCGCCTCACGAAAGCCGCTGCCCCGAGGCCCTGACACAAGCCGGCGCGATTCAGTTCAGTCTCCGTCCCACCGGCCCAACTGGTTGAGGTGCGACACCCAGAGGTCGCGGACCACTTCGACGTCCGGACACGGCCCTCTGTCCACCGCGGCCACCGTGATGCTGACGGTGCTCGAACCGGCGTCGGGAACGAGTTCGAGCCGGCACCAGCACTCGGATGGATCGGACAGATGAACGTCGAGGAGATACGGCGGTTCGTCCACGAGGACCTCACCGATCCACGAGCACACGATGAGCAGCGCCTCGTACGCCTCCGCCGGGAGCGCGTCGATCGTGAACGAGGGGTGGTCGTGGGAGACGCGGAACCTCCCCGCACTGCGTGGCTGCTCCCGCTGGGCGGCCCGCGCCGTCGGTGCGGCAGGTGCGGCAGGTGCGGTCGACCGCCGCGAACCAGTCGCCGCGCCCCTCGTCCCGGGATCGACGAGTACCCGCCTTCCCGTGGCGTGAGCAATCGCGGAGTCGAACGCAGCGTTGAGGGCTTTCATCGCCTCTTCGGAACCCCCGCGGTCAGGATGGGCGTCGCGTGCAAGGCGTCGTCTCGCTGCTCGAATGTCGTCGAGCGGCGCACCGAACGAGAGCCCGAGGACAACGAACGGGTCGGAAGACGACAATGTCACCGACCCCGGAAGTCCGGGTTGCGCTTCTCCATGAACGCAGCAACACCC
>CAFBON010000033.1_pt1 | contig 10579 bp, 6 predicted proteins | sample 7269471 | NCBI WGS metagenome assembly CAFBON01 (sample SAMEA6814116, study PRJEB35770) | uncultured Acidimicrobiales bacterium | biome: Freshwater; feature: Freshwater reservoir; material: water | place: Czech Republic | collected 2017-07-26 | depth 30m m
CGAACCCGGTGGACAGATCGTTCGACTGCTCGGCTGAGGCGCTGCTCCTCGCATCGCCCACAACGACAGAGCCCCTGTCCTGCAAGGTGCAGGACAGGGGCTCTTGACGTTTTCGGGTGTGAACCCGGTTACTTGACCGAGGCCACCCGTCGGCGTGTGGTGACGAGCACCGTGCCAGCAGCCAGGAGCATTACGGCGAGCACGACGAACACCGTCGTGTCAGCGCCGGTCGGCGGGAGCTCCCCGCCACCGCCACCGGAATCGCCACCGGCACCGAGGCGCACCAGGATGCCGCTAGAACAGGCGCCGCCACCGATCAGGATCCTGCCGTCGCGCAGCACCACAATGGAGAACACCGGGCCGCTGAGCGATGGTGCGGTAAACGCACTGGCCTGGATACGGCCTGCACGATATGCGGCGGGGGCCAACTGCACCGGCCGGGCCGGCAGCGAGGTGTCGAGCGTGCCATCGGCGTTGAGGCGCGTCAGGTAACCGGTGAAGGCTCCGCCGACGAGAATCTTGCCGTCGGCCTGTACCGCGATGGCGTCCACCTGTCCGTCAAGCGTGGGCAGGTTGGCTGCGAAGCCGGTGTCCTCGCTGCCGTCATAGTTGAGGCGCCTCAGGTAACCGCCGAAGACTCCGCCGATCAGGATCTTGCCGTCAGCCTGAACGGCGATCGTGGCTACGCCGAAGCCGTCAAGCGTGGGCAGGTTGCCCGCGAAGCTGGTGTCCTCGGTGCCGTCGCTGTTGAGGCGCTTCAGGAAACCGGTGAAGGCTCCACCGATGAGGATCTTGCCATCAGCCTGCAGTGCGATCGCTCCCAGACCTTCGCCATCGAACGTGGGCAGGTTGGCTGCGAAGCCGGTGTCCTCGCTGCCGTCATAGTTGAGGCGCTTCAGGTAACCGCCGAAGACTCCGCCGATGAGGATTTTGCCGTCGGCTTGAACCGCGATGGCGTTCACCTGTCCGTCGAGTGCGGGCACGTTGCCCGCAAAGTCGGTGTCCACAGTGCCGTCGGCGTTGAGGCGCTTCAGCGTGATCGAGTCCTCAAGGCCGATGAGGATCTTGCCGTCAGCCTGGACCGCAATGGCGTTCACCCGTCCCTCGATCGAGGGCAGGTTGCCCGCAAAGTCGGTGTCCACAGTGCCGTCGGCGTTGAGGCGCTTCAGGTAACCGGCGAAGTTTCCACCGATGAGGACCTTGCCGTCAGCCTGAATTGCGGTGGAGTTCACCGGTCCGTCGAGGGTGGGCGGGATGAAGGTGGTGTCGACAGCGCCGTCGGAGGAGGTGGGTCCGATGTTGTTGAGGCGGATGATGTGGTCCGGGTTCCCGTCCGCGGTCACGACGATCTTGCCGTTGGCTTGGAGGCCGTAGGTTTGGGAATTGCCCGTTGCGGTGGGGGATGTGAAGGTGTCATCAATGGTGCCGTCGGCGTTGAGGCGCACGAGGGAACTGCTTGTGCCGATCAGGATCTTGCCGTCGGCCTGCACCACGATGGGTGCGTTGTAGCCGACTCCCGTCAGTGTGGCCGAGGTGAAACTGTCGTCTGCACTGCCGTCGTAGTTGAGGCGGGCGATGGTTGAAGCGCCATTGCTGTAGAGGATCTTGCCGTTGGGCAACGCCTTGAGGAGTCCTCCGTAGAAGCCCTCGGGGTTCACGAAGGTGAATCCGGTGTCGACGGTCCCGTCGCTATTGAGGCGCTTGATCTTCGGGCTGAAGTTTCCACCGATGAGGATCTTGCCGTCGGCCTGGAGTTCATAGGATCTCGGCATGCTCGCGTAGCCGGGGATGCCGAGGGTGCCGGACGGAATCGCGAACGTGCCGTCGGTGGAGCCGTCAGCGTTGAGGCGGATCGCCAACGGGCCGGGGTTCCGCGACACGGAGATCAGGATCTTGCCGTCAATTTGCACCTTGATCTCGCTCGCCGCGGAACAAGGTGTGCTGCTGTTGCACGTGGGCTGATTGACAGCGGTGGCGGCTGCCGCGAAGGCGGTGTCCTCGGTGCCGTCGGTGTTGAGGCGCACGATTCCCTTCGTGCCGTAGTTGTTCAGGTCCGTCACGGTGTTTACACCGAGGAGGATCTTGCCGTCCGCCTGCAGCGCCAACGTGGTAATTGCCGGGCCGCTGGTGTATGCCGAGGTGAAGGTGCCGTCGAGTGTGCCGTCGGCGTTCAAGCGCTTCAGCCCGCCGGTGAACCCGCCGTTCCCGCTCTTGATGAGGATCTTGCCGTCAGGCTGCACGAGGATCTTGCTCACGCCGCCGTCGAGTGTGGCTGGTGTGAAGGTGGCGTCCTTGCTGCCGTCGGCCGGGGTGGCGTCGCGCGGTGCGAGCGCGGTGCGCGTCGTTGCCGATGCAGTAGCGGCGGGCAGTGACGCCAGCACGAGTGCGGCGCCTACGGCGCACGCACCAAGATGGTTCCTCAAACGTTTCATGCACTTTCACCCTTCGGTCGGTGGGACGACTCATCCCGAACAACAGCCACGCCCACTGTACCCAAAAAAAGGGACGCTGGGCGCAACAGGGTGCAATGAACCTACCTCCGCTGCGTACTTCGGGAAGGCCAACGCCGCACCGACCGCCGGGCGGGGTGGGGCATTGACCGCTGGCGAACGTGCCGGGCCGACCAATGGCCAAAAAGCAAGAGGGCATCTCATGCGCCACCCGGCGCATGAGATGCCCTCGTGCTTTGTCAAGGTTGCCCTCGCCCGCGCGCACTTCATGGGGCGGGGGTGGGTGGGCCTCCTGGGGTTGGGCGGGGTCGCCCTTTGCTCACGGAGTCGTATTGCTGCCGTTCCCGGTTGCCGTGTTCATCTTGGCCCTCACCGGATTGTCGATCTCGAAGCCGGAGCCAACGTTGTCGTTCGACACGGAGTACTCAATGGCGTACGCCTGCTGGCCGGCAAGGTTCTCCTCGACGTCGATGCCATCCTCGCCATTGGAGATCGAGCGATGGCGCTTGATCTCGAAGTCAGCTGCTTCGCCGATGTACAGGCCATCGTCGTCGTTGTCCGACGTGGTTACGTAGTTGAGGCGGAGGCCTGAAACGCCATCGATATCCATCCCGTCGTCGTCGTTGCTCGAGAAGTCCGACTTATGGATGCGCAGATCGTTCACGCCACTGCTCTCGAAACCGTCGTCGCCATTGTCCCTCGCGCTCGACTGGTCGATGTGCGTGTCGTCGGAGTTGTCAACGTCGATGCCGTCGCTGCCGTTGTTGTTGGCCTGCACCTTGTGGATCTTGCTGTCGGGCGCATCGTCCAACTCGACCCCGTCGCTGTCGTTGTTCCAGAAGGTCGAGTACTTCACGTCGACGTCAGAGGAGTTCTCGACGTCGAGGCCATCGTCGCCATTGTTCGACGCGGTTGTCTTGTGCACGTGCACGTCGTGTGAGTTCTCGATGAAGATGCCGTCATCCGCGTTGCCGTCGGCCGTCACTCGGTAGAGGTGAACATCGTTGCTGCTGTCGATGCCGGGCTTGTCATCGGGGTCGCCCGCCGAGGAGGCGACACTCGTCACGCTGACGCGGCTCACCTTGACGTAGGTGGACGTGTCGATTCGGATGCCAGCGGTGCCGCCGCCCACGAGCGAGCCGTCCTTGACGGTCACCGTGTGTCGCCCGTTGATGTTGATGAGCGTGTCGTACTCATCGTCGTTGTCGATGATCGAGAAGCCATTGAGATCGATCGTGACGTCGTCGGCGGTGACGTCGAGGACTGCGGTACCGGGCGCCGGTGTTTCCCCGGTGCAGTCGAGGTCCTCGGTCAGGATCAGGTCAGTGGTGATGGTTGACCCGCAGGGAACTGAGGGGAGGGCAGACGCGGACGGCGCCAGTGAGAGGCCAACGGCCGGGGCGGCAACCCCGAGGACGGCTAGGGCACGGATGACGAGTTATTTCTTCATGGATATAACAATACTCTCAAATTCGTGGAAGTGAGTGCATGCCCCGGACACGACGGCCGGGAAGGACCCCGAAACCTCTCCGCGCCGAGTGCGGCGAACCGGGTGACCTGCACCCGAACCGGGTTGGGGCCTCTACTTCGACAGCAGGTCGTACACCTGCTGTGCGCGGCCGGCGTGAATGGTCTCCTCGCGGCCGTTGAGGCGCAACAGTTTCTGCACCTCGGGGTCGGTCTCGTTGTCCGCCCAGCGCTGGTAGCCGGCGTCACCGCCGAGCTCGCCCTTCACGATGCCGAGGAACATCTTGGCGTCGATCTGCTCGGGGAGCGGGATGTCCATGAGCGCTGCCTGCTCGGCCGTCGGTTCCCACTCGCGCCCCATTTTGATGCTGAGCGCCTTGGCGAGCCGACGGGCGTGCGCCTTTTCCTCCACACCATTCCTGCGGAGCAGTTCGGCGGCCTCCGGGTTCCCGACCCGGTCGGCGAGTCGGTAGTAGAACTCTTCGCCCGTCATCTCCAGTTGGTACATCAGCTCGAGGTCGGCCACGTCGAGCCGTTCCTTGCCGAAGAGAGCGGCGTTTGCCTCGTAGAAGTTGGTCGTGGACATGGTGCGGAACCTCCTGTGACTGATGGCAACGTAGCGCCCTGCTGGACAAATCCGCGGGGCAAGCGCAACGGATGCGCCGGGCGGATCAACGTGCGCGGTGGGCCCCGTAATGGGCAATAGGGTACGTACTTGTGACGGTCTGCCCCGCAGGTCGGGACGAGGAAACGAACCCGTGAGCGACTACACACCGCCGTTGGCAGACATCAAGTTCGCGATGGAGGCAATCGCCGACCTGGGCGCAATCGTCGCCAGCGACCGCTACTCGGGGGCCGACGAGGCCACCGTCGAGGGCATCCTCGCCGAGGCCGGTCGGTTCATCGCCGAGGTCATCGCTCCCGCCAACCGTGATGGTGACACCATCGGGTCGAAGTGGCAGCCGGGCGGCAAGGTGACGGTGCCCCCGAGTTTCGAGGTGGCGTACGCCAAGTGGGTGGAGTCCGGCTTTGGCGCAATGTCGTTCGACCCGGACTTCGGCGGTGGCGGCCTTCCGTGGATCGCGTCGATCGCCGTCCAGGAGATGCTCACCAGCGCCAACATGGGATTCTCGCTGTGTCCGCTCCTCACGCAGGGCGCCATCGAGGCGATCCACGTCCATGGGTCCGACGAACAGAAGGCCACGTACCTGCCCAAGATGCTCACCGGCGAGTGGACCGGCACGATGAACCTCACCGAACCACAGGCGGGCTCCGACGTGGGGGCGGTCATCTCCAAGGCGGAGCCGGCCGACGATGTTGCGCCGGGCGCATGGCGCATCTCCGGCCAGAAGATCTACATCACGTGGGGCGAGCACGACATGGCGAGCAACATCGTGCACCTCGTGCTCGCACGCACGCCCGGCGCTGCTCCGGGCACCAAGGGCATCTCGATGTTCCTCGTGCCGAAGTTCTTTGTGAACGCAGACGGCTCGCTCGGCGACCGCAACGCGGTGCAGTGCCTCTCCACCGAGCACAAGATGGGCATCCACGGTTCGCCCACCTGCGTGATGCTCTACGAGGACGCGATTGGTTGGCTCGTCGGCGGCGAGAACGAGGGCATGCGCAACATGTTCACGATGATGAACAACGCCCGCCTGTCGGTTGGGCTGCAGGGCCTTGCGCTCGCCGAGCGCGCCTATCAGCAGGCGCTGCAGTACTCGGTGGACCGCCAGCAGGGGCGCGCAATCGGTGCCCCGGCCGGGGCACCGAGTCCGATCATCGGGCACCCCGACGTACGTCGCATGTTGATGACACAGCGCGCCTGGATCGACGCACTGCGAGCGCTCATCTATACGAACGCTGCGGCAATCGACCTCGGTGCCGCTGCCCGCACGGCGGGGGACCGTGATGGCGCCCGCACGTGGCAGGAACTCACCGAACTGCTTATCCCGCTCTCCAAGAGCCTCTCCACCGACGTTGGCTGCGAGATGACCTCGCTCGCACTGCAGGTCCACGGCGGGATGGGCTTCGTGGAGGAAACCGGTGCGGCGCAGCACGTTCGCGACATCCGGATTTCCCCCATCTACGAGGGAACAAACGGCATCCAGGCAGCGGACCTCGTGGGGCGAAAATTGGCAATGCGCGGCGGGGCCGTGATCACCGACCTGCTCGACGAGTTCGACGGCCGTGGTGCGGCTCTCGCCCGCGTGGAGGGCTGCGCTGCGTATGCGGAGCAGTTGTCCCATGCCACCGCGCTGTGCCGGACGGCAACCGCCCATCTCGGTGAGGTGGCCGCCACGGACCCGAGAACGTTGCTGTCCGCGTCGTCGCCGTACCTGCGCCTGCTCGGCACCACGGTGTGCGCCGGGCTCCTGGCCAAGGGTGTGCTTGCGGCCGCCGGCAAGGACGACGACTACCACAGGGCACGCATCGCCTCGGCACGCTTCTTCGGCGAGCAGATCCTGCCGACGGTGTCCGGCTTGCTGCCTGCGATCCTCGCATCGGGCGCTCCGCTCTACGAACTGAGCGCCTCGCAACTCGCGTCGCGCTAAACGAGTCTGTTGGGGTCAGGTGCGGCGGCGGCGCTGGCGCTCCATGAGGTTGCACCAGTCCGCGCCGCCGCACCTCACCCCGTATCACTGCGCGAAGTGCCGCCTAGCCCGGAGCGCAACGTACACAAGTGCAATGAGCGCGGGAACCTCGATGAGTGGTCCAACCGTCCCCGCCAGCGCCTGGTCCGAGGTGATGCCGAACACGGCGATGCACACAGCGATGGCGAGTTCGAAGTTGTTGCCCGCTGAGGTGAATGCCACCGTGACGGCTTGGTCGTACGGGAGTCGCATTCGGTGGGCGAGCAGGAACGAGGCACCCCACATGACGGCGAAGTAGATCGCGAGGGGGAGGGCTACCCGCGCGACATCGAGTGGGTCGTGGGTGATGCGGTCGCCCTGCATCGCAAAGAGAAACACGATGGTGAGGAGCAACCCGTACAGCGCAATCGGGCCGATGCGGGGCAGGTAACGGCCCTCGTACCACTCGACACCCTTGACGCGCTCTCCGAGCCTGCGGCTCAGGTAGCCGAGTACCAGTGGGATGCCGAGGAAGATGAGCACCGAACAGGCGATGTCCCAGGCGGAGACGTCAATGCCGGCGGTGTCGAGGCCGAGCCAATCGGGCAGCACCGTGAGATAGAACCAGCCGTACACGGAGAACAGCAAGATCTGGACCAGTGCGTTGATCGCCACAAGCACCGCTGCCGATTCGCGGTTGCCGAACGCGAGGTCGTTCCAGATCAGCACCATCGCGATGCACGGGGCGATACCGACGATTACGAGGCCGGTTCGCAGCCCGGGTTGGTCGTCGAGGAACAGCCACGCGAGGCCGAACATGAGCAGCGGGCCGATGACCCAGTTGAAGAACAGCGTGAGCCCGTACACCCGGCGGTTGCCCCCGTCGGCCCGCACCTGCCCGTAGCGCACCTTCGCGAGCACCGGGTACATCATGAGCAGCAGGCCCATCGCGATCGGTAGCGAGACCGTGTCCACCTTCACGCTGTCCAGTTGGCTGTCGAGATCCGGGAAGATCGCCCCGAGCGCGAGCCCCGCGCCCATTGCCAACCCGATCCACAGGGGGAGGAAGCGGTCGAGGGTAGACAGACGAGCGACAACGTCGGTGGTCTCTGGCGTGACCCGGGTGCCGAGGTTCATGTCTTGCCGAGCGTAGTCACCAGCCGGCGAGCAACTTGATTGAAGCCGCCGCGGCGAGCACCAGCACGATCGTTACGAAGATCTGCGTCGGCACGATGTGGAACAGCCGACGGCCAACCAACACGGCGAGCACGACGATCGGGAGCATCATGATGGCGAACTTGCCCGCGTCAACGGTGAAGAAACCACCGCCACCGGTCCACCAGCCGAGCGCGGCGTAGATCGGGAACTTGGCGATGTTTACACCGAAGTAGAACCATGCCGCGGTGCCAACGAGTTCGGACTTCTCCAGTCCGAGGCGAAGCAGGTGGGAGTTGATGACCGGACCTGCGTTGTTCGACACGAACGTGGCAAATCCCCCGGTGGTCCCGTAGAACGCAGAGGCACCGGTGGTTGGCGGTCGGGCCGGGCTCCGGCGAATCATGCGCAGGCCCTGGAGGACCACCATGAGCAGGATCATCGCGCCCATCGTGATGTCGAGCGCTCGTCCACCGTTGCCGATTGCGATGAAGAACCACGCACCGGCGACATAGCCGAGCAATACCCACGGCACCATCGAGCGAAGCACGTCCCAACGCGTGTGTTCGCGGTACCAACGGACCGCGAACAGGTCCGCAGTGATGAGGATGATGAGCGTCGCCCCGACAGTCGGCCTGCCATCGAAAACGGCAGCAACGAGTGGCACGGCGAGCATGCCGGCACCGGGAATCGCCGTCTTTCCGAGACCAATGGTGATGGCTGCAAGTGCACCGAGTACGAGGTTCCAGATCGGGAACCCCCAGACGGTGGTGGCGAGAACTGCGATCAAACGACGATGTTGACGAGTCGGCCGGGAACCACGATGACCTTCTTGGGGGTCTTGCCGTCGAGGCTCGCGATCACTCGCTCGTCACCTATGGCCGCGGCCTCCACGTCTGCAACCGATGCACTGGCAGGGACGGTGAGCCGGGCGCGAACCTTGCCGTTCACCTGCACCGGGTACTCGATCGTGTCGGACACGAGCAGCGCCGGGTCGGGGAGCGGGAACGGTTCGTAGGTGACCGAACCGCTGTGGCCGAGCCGTGCCCACAGTTCCTCGGCGAGGTGTGGGCACAGGGGCGAGAGCATCTGCACGAACGGCACCGCCACCTCGCGCTCGAGGCCCGCAGCAGCGGCCTTGGTGATGTGGTTGTTCAGCTCGATGAGCTTCGCGACTGCCGTGTTGAACCGCAGTCCCTCGTAGTCGGCAGCGACACCCTCCATCGTGCGGTGCAGCAGGCGCCGGGTGGCGTCGTCGCACGGAGAGTCCACCACCCGGAACGAGCCGGCGTTCTCGTCGACGAAGTTGCGCCAAACGCGCTGCAGGAAGCGGTACATGCCGACCACGTCCTTGGTGGACCACGGCCGTGAGGTATCGAAGGGCCCCATGGACATCTCGTAGAGGCGCAGCGTGTCGGCCCCGTACTCGTTGTATAGGTCGTCGGGGGCGACGGCGTTCTTCAGGCTCTTGCCCATCTTGCCCCACTCACGCGCAACGGCCCTGCCCTCGAACGCGAACGTGCCGTCGGGCCCCTCTGTGACACCGAGCGCATCCACGTAGACCTCGCGCTCGTCCTTGAACGCGGCCGCAAGGATGTACCCCTGGTTGAAGAGACGGTGGTACGGCTCCCTCGACGAGACGTGGCCGAGGTCGAACAGCACCTTGTGCCAGAAGCGCGCATAGAGCAGGTGCAGCACTGCGTGCTCCACGCCGCCGACGTAGAGGTCCACGCCGCCGGAGTCGCCGGGTGCCTGCGGGCCCATCCAGTACCGCTCCACCTCGGGGTCCACGAAGCGCTCGGAGTTCGTCGGGTCGAGGTAACGCAGTTCGTACCAGCACGAGCCCGCCCACTGCGGCATGACGTTGAGGTCTCGCCGGTATTCCTTCGGGCCGTCCCCGAGGTCGAGGGTGACTGTTGCCCATTCCTTCACGCGTCCGAGCGGCAGGTCTGGTTCGCTCGATGCATCGTTCGGGTCGAATTCTGCGGGACGGAAGTTGTCGAGCGGCGGCAGTGTGACGGGGAGCATGGACTCGGGGATCGCAACGGGCATCCCCGTCTCGTCGTACACGATCGGGAACGGCTCGCCCCAGTACCGCTGGCGGGCAAAGAGCCAGTCGCGCAGGCGGTAGGTGGTGGTGCCCTCGCCGCTGTCCCCGGCAACGAGCCACGGGATGATGAGTTCCTTCGCCTCGGCAACCGTGCGCTCGCCGTCGAGCGAGATCGAGTCGTTGACCGAGTTGATGTACGTGCCGTCGCCGTCGAACGCGCACGGCCATGCGCCGGTGTCATCGGTCGGGTCGATGCCGTGCCCGGTGAACCACGAGGCCGGGGGCATCTGGATGGCGGGGATGGGCAGGCCGAACTTGCGGGCGAACTCGAAGTCGCGCTGGTCACCGCAGGGCACGGCCATGATGGCGCCGGTGCCGTATCCCATCAACACGTAGTCGGCGACCCACACGGGAACGAGTTCCCCGTTGACCGGGTTGGTGGCGTACGAACCGGTGAACACGCCGGTCTTGTCCCGGTCCTCCACCTGGCGGGCAACGTCGGATTTCGAGTTGGCCGCCGCCCGGTACGCCGTTACGACACCGGCCTGAGCAGGTGTAGTGAGCGCCTCCACGAGAGGGTGCTCGGGGGCGACCACGAGGAACGAGGCGCCGAACAACGTGTCGGGCCGCGTGGTGAACACCGTGATTGGCCCGGCGGGGGAGTCGAAGGTGACCCGAGCACCGGACGAACGCCCGATCCAGTTGCGCTGCATCGTCTTGATGGAGTCGGACCACTCAAGCAGGTTGAGGTCCTCGATGAGGCGGTCCGCGTATGCGGTAATGCGCATCATCCACTGCCTCATGCTGCGCTTGAACACCGGGAAGTTGCCGCGGTCACTGCGCCCGTCGGCGGTGACCTCCTCGTTAGCGAGCACGGTGCCGAGACC
>CAFBON010000035.1_pt1 | contig 10484 bp, 10 predicted proteins | sample 7269471 | NCBI WGS metagenome assembly CAFBON01 (sample SAMEA6814116, study PRJEB35770) | uncultured Acidimicrobiales bacterium | biome: Freshwater; feature: Freshwater reservoir; material: water | place: Czech Republic | collected 2017-07-26 | depth 30m m
ACCTCGACCGGCAGGGTTCCCGTTGGCGCAACCCCCGAGGCAGCGGCCTCGATGCTCAGGGTGATCGTCGAGCACCGCGCCGCAACCGGTCGGCTCGTGGGCCTGAAGGTGTCCGGCGGCGTCCGTACCGTTGCCGACGCTGCTGTGTACCTCCAGATGTTCGACGAGGCCCTTGCGCCTGTCACCGCCCACCCGGACAACTTCCGGGTCGGGGCGAGCAGCCTCTACGACGACATCGTGCGGGTGCTGTCGTGAGCATGCCGTTTCTCCCGCAGGAGATCATCCGTGCCAAGCGTGACGGGAGAGAACTGGCGGGGAGCGATATCGAGCGCTTCGTCGCCGGCCTGACCGACGGGTCTATCGGGGACGACCAAGTGGCCGCGTTCGCGATGGCCGTCTACTTCCGGGGGATGACGGTTGCCGAGCGTGTGGCGCTCACCGCAGCAATGGCGCACTCCGGCTCCGTGATGCACTGGGATCGCACCGAACTACCGGGCCCGGTGCTGGACAAGCACTCCACTGGGGGTGTGGGCGACAAGGTCAGCCTCATGCTCGCCCCGCTCGTCGCGGCGTGCGGCGGTGTTGTCCCGATGATCTCGGGCCGCGGGCTCGGCCATACCGGCGGCACGCTCGACAAGCTCGAGAGCATCCCCGGCTACACCGCAACGCCGTCGCAGGAGCAGTTCCGCAGCGCCGTCCTCGCAGCCGGGTGTGCGGTGATCGGCCAAACTGGGGACCTCGCTCCAGCGGACCGTCGGCTCTATTCGATCCGTGATGTCACCGCCACGGTGGAGTCGATCGCGCTCATCACCGCGTCCATCCTGTCCAAGAAGCTCGCGGCGGATCTCGATGCACTCGTGATGGACGTGAAGTTCGGTAGCGGTGCCTTCATGACCGCGGTCGACGACGCCGACGAACTCGCCCGCAGCATCGTCGATGTCGCAGAGGGCGCGGGCCTGCGTACTACCGCATTCCTCACGGACATGAACCAGGTGCTTGGCCGCTCGGCAGGCAATGCCCTCGAGGTGCACGAGACCATCGGGTGGCTCACCGGCACGTTCAGCGATCCACGTTTCGACGAGGTTGTCTATGCGCTCGGTGCGGAGATGCTCGTGCTCGGTCGGCTCGCGCGCGACACCGATGATGCACGCGTCCAACTCCGCGCCGCCCGGGACTCCGGTCGCGCTGCCGAACGTTTCGCGAAGATGGTGTCGGCGCTGGGCGGCCCGACAGATCTCCTTGACCGACCGACGCAGCACCTTCCCGCAGCCCCGGTCGTGGTGCCGGTTTACGCAGCCGGCAGCGGCACGGTGAACGCGATCGACGTGCGGGCCGTGGGTATGGCTGTCGTCGGTCTCGGTGGTGGCCGTGCGCGGACAACCGATCGCATCAACCCTGCTGTGGGTCTCAGCGAGGTCTCGGGGCTCGGCGAGGCGGTCGGCTCCGACCGTCCGCTCGCAATGGTCCACGCTCGGAACGACTCCGACGCCGAGGCTGCCGCACGCGCGCTGCGAGCCGCGTACACCGTTGGGCCCGCGACCGAGCACGGCAGCGGATCGGCGCCGGCGGTATTGCGCCGGATCACGCGCGCCTGACCGTCAGGCGACCAGCACGAGGAAGAACACCGGGATCGAGATGACCGCATTGCGGATGAGCGTTGCCGGTCCGACCGTCGAGGACGTCAACTGCCCGAAGCACCGACACTCAGGGGTACGGCCGCGGCCGAGGTTCACGGACACGGCCACGGTGAAGGAGGCCAGCAGGAGCAGCGAGACAAGCGCACCCCACCACGCGGTCGCAGGAACGAGGACCAGTGCCGCGGCGCCGAGTTCCATCCAGGGCAGCACCTCCGAAACGGGCCGTACGAGCGACGGGGAAACGCCGAAGTCGGCCACCGCTCGGCGCGTTCCGTCGCGGTCGGCAAGCTTGGCGCCGCCCGAGACGACAAACACGGCAACCGTGAGCAGGCGAGCGATCAGGACGAGGGAATCCACTCCGGATAACGCTAGCGAGCAGGGTCAGCGCAGCGCCTCGCCCGATTAATCATGTGGAACGCACATTTCAGGGCCGAAGGTGGGAGAATGCCGTCTCATGAAAACACGCTCTTTCGTTTCTTGTTCAACTGTTCTGCTCACGCTCGTCCTCGCCTCGTGCGGGGGCAGCAAGACTGCATCCACCACGACGGCCGAATCCACCACGACTGTCGCGCCCACCACGGTCGCCCCGGAGACCACTGTCGCGCCCACCACGGTCGCCCCGGAGACCACAGCCGCCCCCACCACGGCTGCCCCCACGGTGTCCACCATCGCCGACATTCCCGAGGCCCATGCAGAGATCGTGGCCGTCTGGGAGAAGTTCTTCGACAACAAGACTGCTGCCGAGGAGCGGATCCCGCTGCTCGAGAACGCAGACAAACTCACCGAAACGATTACTCAGGCTGTGGCTAGCCCGATGCTCAAGCAGGTGACCGCCACGGTGAGTGCCGTGGCGTTCGAGTCCGAGACCCGAGCACTCGTTACCTTTAACGTTCTCCTGAACGGCGCAGCCGCCATGACGGGTTCGCAGGGCGTGGCTGTCCTCGTCGATGGCAAGTGGCTCGTGAGCCAGGAGTCGTTCTGTACGCTCGTTGCCTTTGGTGGTATCACCATCGGCTGCGAGTAGCCGTCGTCCGCAGCCGGCGCCCCGGGTGATCAGGGCATGCCCCGCGGCAGGGCAATGATGCGCCGGCCTGTGAGCTCGTCGATGCGGATGCCGACCCATCCGGGGATGGAACCCATCCCCCAGGGACGCAGCTGGAGCGCGTGCAGCGCCTCGGGGGCAATATGGTCCTCGAGGCCGATGCCCCAGCCGATTGCCATCACGCTCCAGCCTGCGTGGAACCCGGGGTCGACGTGGTCGATCTCGAAGGTGAGCGCTCGGTCCCGCGCGAGTCGGTCGAACGCGCTCCCCTGCGCGGTACGGAACACGACGAGGTCTGCGGCGAGCGCATAGTTCACCGGCAGCACGTAGGCAAGGTCCCCCACCACGAGGCCCACGCGCCCGACGACGGCGGTGGACAGGAGCCGACGACACTCAGCGGGGTCAAGGGTCTCAAGGACCGTTTCCTTGCTGAGCTCGATCATCATCGTCTCCTGTCCGCCGGACGGTTGGTCTTGCGTGTGTGCTACCGCTCCACGATGAGCGCCGTGACCATGCCGAACATCCCCTGCTCGCCCTCGGCGTGGGTGAGGATGTGGCAGTGCCAGGCCCAGACACCGAGCTCGATTGCCTTGTAGAGCACCGTGTAGCGCTCGCCCGGGGAAACCCACAGCGTGTCGGTCGGCATCGGGGTAAGCAGCGGTACTCCATCTTTGGCAATCACCCAGCCCATCGGTTGGTGCATGTGCATCGGGTGCCCCATCAGGCCCTCGTTGTAGTAGTTGACGAGCATGACGTCGTTCTGCTTCAGCGTGTAGGGCTCGGTGGCCGGGAAGGACTTGCCGTTGAGGCTGAGACCGATCGTTCCCGCGTCGTTCAGCACCATGTTCACCGACGTGGCGATGCTGGTGTACCCCATCGGCTTGAGCACGTCGGGGATCGGGATGTCGCCAACAGTGATCGCGCCGAACATGCCATTGGGGATCTGCTTCTGCGCGTTGTGGTGTGAGTGATAGATGCCGGTGGCGAACGTGCTGTGGGCGCCCGGCTTGGCCACGAACTCATAGGTGAACGTGTCACCCGGAATGGTCGGTGGCTGGGTGTACGGATCCACGCCGTCCATGTTGTTGGGCACCTGGATGCCGTGGAGGTGCAGTGACGTGGACTCCGGCAACTCGTTCTTCAGCACGATGCGCACCCGGTCACCCACGTTGACGTGGATCTCGGGACCGGGAACCACACCGTTGTAGGTCCAGGCCTCGACGAGCCTGCCCGGCTCGACCTCCCACTGGACGATCTTGGCCACCAGGTCGAACTGCTTTGTCCCGTCGGCCAGCACGGTCGGCTCGAGCCGGTCACCGCCGTGTCCGGCAGTCTTGGCCGGGAAGGCCTGTGCACGCTTGAGCATGACGGCGTCCATCTCCTGCCAGGTCATGGTGGCACCGGTGCCACTGTGACCCGAGTGGTCCACACCGGACCCTGCCGTGCCGATGACGACAGTGCCCTTCATCCCGGCGTCCTTGTGGCCCGGGACACTGCACCACATTTCGAAGGTGCCCTCGGACTGCTTGGGGATCCGGACGGTCACCGACTCGCCGGGCTGGAGATCCTTCGTGGCGACACCAAGACCCGGGATGGTGAGGGCGTGTACCTGGGTGTCGATGTTGACGATCTTGAGGTGTGCGCCCACTGTCGGAATGTTCAGTTCCGCCGGCTCGATCTTCATGGCGCCGAGGTTGACCGCGATCGTCTCGATCGCTGCCTCCGACGGCGATGCCGCCGTGCCCTGGTCGCTAGTGCGCGTGATCAACAGGATTGCCGCGAAGAACAGGGCAGCGACCGCAACAGCGAACGAGCCGATGCTGAGGGCGCGGGCGTCGTTTTTGCTCATGCACCTAGGTTGTCCACCCTCGGTGGTACCCGGTACGGGGAGTTGGACCCGACGTTCGGGACCTTCGGCCCCGTTGCCCGTGTTCAGGCGAGCGGGACGGCCCAGACCGCCATGGAACCGCCGGCCTCCCCGGCGTCGAACGAGAAGCGCCCGCCGTAGCCGTTGGCCCGTTGTGAGAGGTTCCCCAGACCGAGTCCGGCCGGAGTCGTTTCCCGGTCGGGCCCGACACCGTTGTCGGACACGGTGACGGTGAGCCAGTTGTCCTCGACCGAGATGTTGACGCTCGAATGCGTGGCACGTGCGTGCTTGGCGACATTGGTGAGCAGTTCGCGGATCACGTCGGTCGCCTCGCTCGCGAGGGAATCGGGAACGAGGGCAAGGACACCGTGCTGGATGAGGCTCGGGTGGTGGCCGAGGACGCGTGAGGACTCGGCGAGGACCAGCCGCACCGCCGGCTCGAAGCCGGCGTCCATCCCCCGGAGGCTGTGCATCGTGAAGATGATGGTCCGGATCTGCCTGATGGCTTCGTCGATCTCGTCGATGACGCCGACGAGCTGTGGGTCCTGGTCGGGTCGGCCGAGCGACGCCTGGAGATGGAGACCCGCTGCGAAGAGCCGTTGGATGATGTTGTCGTGGAGGTCACGGGCGATGCGGTCACGCTCGTCGACCACTGCAAGCTTCGCGGCCGTCTCGCTGAGCCGGCTCACGATGTGCAGCCGGTACGAGATATCGCGCACCGCGACGACGACGAATTGACCCTCCTCGGTGACGAGCGGGTTGAGCGAGATCTCCACCGGGACCTCGTGACCAGCGCGATGGATCGCCGTGAGCTCGAGGCCCGCCCCCATCATCCTCGGCCTCGGCGATGCGGCGAACACCTTGCGGAACGACACATGCGCAGTACGTGACGCCGGCGGGACAAGAATCTCCACGGGCTGGCCGATGAGCTCGGCGGGCTGCCAGCCGAGGATCTCTGCCGTGCGCCGGTTGGCGCGGTTGATCAATCCGTCGAGCCCGACCACCAGTGTCGCGTCGGCGGCAGCCTCAAGCAGGAGCCATCGCTGTTCAACCGGGTTCACCGTCGAAGTCTCGCAGGAAAAGGTTCTGCTCCGCCACGAATGGTGAGCAGGCGAACGCGGACGACCGTGCGGGTCACCGACGGCCCCTCACGGTTCGGAGTAGTGACAAAGGTCCCCTGCTTGCGAGCCTCATGGCAAGTCCATCGCCCGCCGGCCCCGACGCACACTGCAACTGACCCACCGAGGAGCCGTGATGTTGGTTCGAGATTTCATCGAGGTGCCCGTGCCCCTCGAGACGGCGGTCGGCGCCGTCAGCGATCCCGGGTTCTGGGGGCATGCCCTTGATCCCGAGCTCGAACCCGGTGCGCACGTGCTGCTCGCCCGATTCGGCATCCAGGGCCTGTGCGGCCACCCGTCGGAGCCGGTCCACCTGCGTGTCGGAGTACCCACCCACCAGCCCCGCGGGACGATCATCGACGTGCAGTGGCGGTCGGGTGCGGGGAGCGGAGCGGACCCGGTCATGCAGGCTGACGTGACCCTCTCGGCACTCGGTTCGCGGCTCGTGCACCTCGAGTTCAACGGCTGTTACTGCGGGCCCGGGGTGCTCTCTGCAGCGCCGGCGGACCGGATGATGCAGCATCGTGTGCTGGAATACGCCGTACGCATGATTCTCATGCGTATGGCCCGGGGGCTCACCGTGACCCCCACCGAGGTACTGGGGTAATCGAATGACCCGTCCTGTTCTTGTCGGTTGGAGTGGATCCGAGGTGTCAAACCGTGCTGTCGAGGTGGCGGCCGGCTTTGCCGAGCGGCGCGCAGTGCCGCTTCGTGTGGTGCTCGGCTGGGATTTCCTCGACCAACCCGGCTACGAGTTCGATCCGCAGATCACGCCCGAGAAGGTGCAAAAGACGCTCGAGCGTGCCGTCGCCGGTGTTCGTGAGCGCCACCCCTCGGTGCTCATCACCTGCGAGGCGCTGATGGGCTGGGCGCCTGCCGTCGTGACGGAGGATGCCGAGTTCGCCGACCTGCTGGTCCTCGGGCGCTCGGACAAGACCAAGGGTCACTTCGGCGACTGGGCACCTGACGTCCTGGTTCGCCGGGTGAGGGTTCCTGTCGTCTACGTGCCATAAGGGCATGCCGTAGCGGCGGGACGCGCCAGTGGACAAAGGTCCCGCAACAAGCGTCGGTCGGCACTGTTCAGAGCCGTGGGGGGCGACGACGCTGAGTGCATGAAGAACCCGCCAGCCGTCGATTCCGCTTCGGGCGCAGATGGGGCCCGGGTGGTGGTCGGTGTCGACGGGTCCGAGAACGCCTTGGTGGCCGTCGAATGGGCCGCTGCAGAAGCAGCGCGTCGCAGGCTCCCGCTCCGGATCGTGTCGTGCTACTCGGTTCCCTTCTACGGCGAACCGGGGATGATCGGCACCTACGCCATCGAGAACCAGGTCGAGGCGATCAAGAATGAACACGAGGGATTCGTGCACACGGCTATCGAGCGGGCAGCCAGGGTCGCTGTACACCTCAAGGTCGACAGCATCGTCACGCTCGGCTCGCCCACGACGGTGCTGCCGCAGGCCGTCGAGTGCGGTGGGGAAGTGGTGGTGGGGGCAGCGGGGCGCTCGGGTCGACTTGCCGATGTGATCGGCTCGACAGCAACGGCCGTGTGCCATCACACGGCGGAACCGGTGGTGGTCGTGCGTACCACTTCGTCCAGAAAGGGAAGTTCTTTGAAGAAGATCGTTGTCGGGACCGATGGCTCGGAGTGCGCCGCCGAGGCACTCCGCTGGGCCTACGAGGAGGCCCGTCTGGCCGGCGCCAGCCTGGTGGTGCTCCACTGTTGGCAGTACCCGTACGGGGATCCGGTTTCCGGTGAGGAAGATGTTCGCAGGCGGATGCAGGCGGATGCTTCCGCTCAGCTTGCCGATGCCGTTGCGCGCGTGTCGGAGCGGGCCGAGGAGGACGGTGTAACGCTCAGCACGCGTCTCGTTGAGGACCTCCCGGGGAAGGCGATCATCGCGACAGCGGCCGATGCTGACCTCGTCGTCGTCGGGTCGAGGGGGCGCGGCGGGTTCACCTCGTTGTTGCTCGGGTCGGTGAGCCGTTCTGTCGTGCAGCACGCCCCCTGTCCGGTCGCGGTTATCCGCCAACCAGCCACCTGAGCCGCCGTGGGGAGCGAGAATGAACAGGGCCGTGTCGAGCGTCTTGCCGATCGAGGTGGGATTCTGGCTGGTCGTCATTGTCATAACCCCAGAGCACACGAGGGGCGCCGCCCGTCTGAGGACCCTATGGCCTCCACGCGTGGGACGAACCTACATACCGGCGTTGTGACGACGTCGTACCGCGAGGTCTATTGCCGCGATGAGTGCCGAGCCTGTCGCTGCGGCGATGAGGATGGTGAAGCCCCCGCCGCGTGTCTGTGTCTCGAGGCTGAACCAACTGCGGAGTGGCGCGATCTTCACGATCAGCAGTCCGGCGCTGAGCAGCGCGACAGGCATCCACCGCCACCTACCGGGGTTCTCCCCGAGATTGAGGGCCACGACGGTGAGGCTGATCGCCGTCATCGCGAGCGTGGTGCCAGACCGGGCTTCGGCAGTGGTGCGGTTCAGGGCGTAGTGGATGATCGCGAACGTTGCGGCTCCCACCCCGGCGCTCACGATCCCGGCAGGGAGGGAGCGCCGGACCACCCGGTTGAAGATCCCGGGGCGGGCGCGGGGCGCCTGCTTGCGGAACGAGAGGAGGAAGGCGGGTGCCCCGATCGCGAGGAAGCCGATCAGCGTTGCCTGGCTCGCGAACAGCGGATACGGCATACCGCTGATGCCGACCACCAGCGAGAGCGTGCAGGCCCAGACAGTCTTGATGAGGAAGAACACTGAGACGCGCTCGACGTTCGCGAGCACCCGGCGGCCCTCGTTGATGATGAGCGGCATCACGTCGAAGTTGTCGTCGAGCAGCACGAGCTCGGATACCGCGCGTGCTGCGGCGGAACCGGAGCCCATAGCGATCCCGAGGTCCGCCTCCTTGAGCGCCAGCACGTCGTTCACACCGTCGCCGGTCATCCCGACGACGCGGCCCTGGGTTCGCATGGCCCGGACGAGTTGCTGCTTGCCGTGGGGTTCCACCCGCCCGAGCACATCGTTTTCGTCGACGAGGCGGACTAGGTCATCGGTCTCTGTCGGGAGCAGGCGACCGTCGGCCGAGCCGTTCACCGGTTGCCCCGCAGACCGAACGACGGCTTCGACGGTTGCGGGGTGATCGCCGGAGAACACCTTCAGGCGGATGCCCTGCTCGCGCAGGTAAGCAAGCGTTGCGGGGGCCGTTGGACGAACTTGTTCGGCGAGCACGACGTGTCCAACCACGGCCACCCGGGGGATGATGCCCGTCGATGCCGTTTCCGCATCGAGGGGATCGGCGCTGTGTCCGAGTGCCACCACGCGGTTGCCGTCTGCTGCAGCGGGGAGCGGTAGCGACGGGTCGAGAACATCAGACGCGCCGAGCACCCAGGTTGTGTGTCCGGTGAAGGTTGCGCCACCCCAACGGCGCTGCGAGGAGAACGGGATGACGATGGTGGCAGCCCACTTCGGGTCATCCGGGTAGGCGGCGAGCATCGCGCTCAGCGTCAGGTTCGGGTGCGGGTCGCAGTGCGCGAGCGCGGCCAGCGCCGCAGTGCAGTCTTCGAGCGTCGGCGTGCCCTCCGGGAGGCCGACGAGGCGGAGGAACTCGGTCACCTTCGGCTGGCCGGTGGTGATGGTGCCGGTCTTGTCGAGGCACAGGGTGTCCACCCGCGCGAGCAGCTCGATGGCAGGAAGTTCCTGGGTGAGCACGCGCCGACGCGTGAGCCGCAGCGCCCCGAGCGTGAGTGTTGCCGACGTGAGCAGCATGAGTCCCTCGGGGACCATCGACACCATGCCGGCAACCGTTCCCCGCGCGCCCTCCCGCCAGCTTTCCGGTCCGAGCGCCTGGCGCAGCGCAAGCAACGGTCCGAGTACGACGATTGCCCAGGTGATGATGCGCAGCAGCCGGTCGGTGGTGTTGCGCAGGTCCGAGGGCGCGAGGTCGAAACGGCGCGCCTCGGCCTCGATGCGGCTGGCGAGACGCTGGTCTCCGACGCCGGTGGCGCGGATGGTGGCCGAACCCGCCACCACGGTGGTCCCCGCGCTGACGGCCTCGTCCGCCGCGACGAGCACCGGATCAGCCTCGCCGGTGAGCAGCGAGGTGTCGATCTCGAGCGAGCCGGACTCCACAACCATGCCATCCACAGGGATCTGGTCGCCACGGGCAACGCTGATCACGTCGCCGCGCACTAGTGCCTCGGCCGGCAGGTCAACCAGCACACCGTCGCGCCAAGTGGACACCGTGGGTGCGGCGAGCAATCTCAACCTCCCGAGCACGCGCGACGCGCGCCACTCCTGGATCACGCCGACAGCAGTGTTTGCCGCGACGACGATCATGAACGTGGCATCGCGCAGGGGGCCGACGACGATCGCAACGACGGCCAGGCCGCCGAGCAGGATGTTGAAGCGCGTGAGGAGGTTCGCCCTCAGGATCTGGCGGAGCGTTCTTGATGCACCGGTTCCCGACGTGTTCGTCTGGCCGGCCCGCCGGGCTGCTTCGACCTGTTCGGTACTCAGCCCCAGACGGATCGGGGTGTTCATGCAACCACCAGGTGGAATCCCAGGCCGGGGGCGCCGTGCAAGGGCCGTTGCTGCGCCAACTCCGGCCTGAGAGATCCAGGTATGCGAGCGGGCCCGGGAGCACTGGGGGCAGTGTTTCCGTATTCCCGTCTCGGGTGCTCATCGTGGCAGGCAGCAGGCCGAGTCCGTAGGGCCGAAAGTCCCATTCCATCGGGGAAATCTGTTGACACGCTCTGGGAGGGCGGTCGGGCCGGCATGTCCCGATCGTAGGCCACTCGGTACTGGCAACCTGCCCGTGATCACTTGGGC
>CAFBON010000037.1_pt1 | contig 10422 bp, 8 predicted proteins | sample 7269471 | NCBI WGS metagenome assembly CAFBON01 (sample SAMEA6814116, study PRJEB35770) | uncultured Acidimicrobiales bacterium | biome: Freshwater; feature: Freshwater reservoir; material: water | place: Czech Republic | collected 2017-07-26 | depth 30m m
ACTAACTACAACGCACCCGCAGTAGCCATCCAACACGACGGCAAGATTCTGGTCGGTGTGTCCGGAACCGGCCACGGCTTCAACCTGAGACGCTTTAACGCCGATGGCACCGCGGACACTGGCTTCGCGCCCCCGAACGTCTTCTCAGACGATGGACAGTACCCCGCCGAGGTGAGGTCGATAGCGATCCAATTCGACGACAAGATCCTCGTCGGTGGCTCGACCGGATCACTGAAGCGCCTCAACCCCGACGGCAGCGAGGACACCACCTTCACCACTGGCGACCTCTTCCAGTACGGATTCGATTACCTCGATGCGCTCGCCATCCAGGGCAACGGCAACGTTCTCGTCGGATCGTCATCGGGCGTCATCAAACGCCTGAACAACACCGGACCCATCTCGTCCGATGGCACCGTCGACACCGGCTTCACCCCGCCCACCCTCGACGGGCAGGTGAACGCCACCGCAATTCAGACAGACGGCAAGATCCTCACCGCTGGAGAATTCACCGGTTACCTGAAGCGCCTCAACACCGACGGCACCGAAGACACCGCCTTCGCGGGCAACCTGCTCACGCTCGACGGATCGGTGAACGCCATTGCGGTCCAGGCTGACGGCAAAATCCTCATCGGCGGCGGTTTCACCGGGAAGGTCAAGCGCCTCAACATCGATGGCACGGCGGACACCGCCTTCGGCGACGCCAAGCCCACGCTCGACGGACGCGTGAACGCCATTGCGGTCCAATTCGACGGCAAGATCCTTATCGGCGGCACCATGACCAGTCGCGTCAAGCGACTGAACATCGACGGCACCGAGGACACCACCTTCGCCGGCAACCTGCCCACATTCACTGGCGAGGGTCTCGGAGAGATCGCACTGCAGGCTGACGGCAAAATCCTCATCGGTGGAGCCTTCACCGGTTTCCTGAAGCGCCTCAACACCGATGGTACGGAGGACACAGGCTTCGCGGGCAACCTGCCCACGCTCGACGGAGGGGTGGACGCCATCGCCGTTCAGGCTGACGGCAAGATCCTGATCGGCGGCTATTTCACCGGGAACATCAAGCGCCTGAACTACGACGGCACCAACGACGACGGGTTCGCGCCGACGGTCGAGGCGGACTCGGTGGCCGCCATCGCGGTACAGGCCGACGGCAAGATCCTGATCGGCGGGCCCATTACCGGATACTTAGTGCGCCTCAATGCCGACGGCACGACCGATGCCTCGCTGCCGGCCCGCCCGGTGCAGTTGGCCTCTGCGACACATCGTGCTGGCCGTATCCAGCCCAGTGCGTTCACCCCGCCGACGCTCGGCAGTCCGGTGTACTCCATTGTGGTGCTGCGCGACGGCAGCATCCTGATTGGTGGCGGCGCCGGTTCTAGCGGCATCCTGCTGCGACTCGGACCCACTGCAAGCGGTGGCGGTGGCGGCGGCGGTGGCGGGGATCTCCCGCCGACCGGTACGGACACGACGGCGTTCGTCGTGCTCGCCGTGATCATGCTCGCTGCCGGCACGGTGCTCGTCACCACACGCCGACGGGCGGCCGCGGTCAAGTAACCGGGTTCACACCCGAAAACGTCAAGAGCCCCTGTCCTGCACCTTGCAGGACAGGGGCTCTGTCGTTGTGGGCGATGCGAGGAGCAGCGCCTCAGCCGAGCAGTCGAACGATCTGTCCACCGGGTTCGCCGGGGCCACTGCCGGCGGGCGAGATGCTGTGGTTCACCACGAGGATCCGGTTGCCGAGCGCCGCGATACCGGCGGGCTGCACCAGATCGTTAGCGATCACCCTGCGTGTACCCGCCGAGCCGTCGGACTTAATCGGAATCCGCACCACTGCACCGAACTCGTACTTGGTTGCCTTGGTTGCCCACTCCGAGACGTAGAGCGAACCGTTGATGATCGCGCACCCGGTGATCGGGTCGAAGCCCCCGGCCCACGCTTCGGCTGCCGTGAACGGATCGGTTGCGTTCACATTCACGCGGAACACGATCGACGTCGGCTCGGCCCCACCGAAGTTGCCCGCGAAGTCCAGGGTGCCGATGTACAGCCAGTCACCCTGCCGTGCGATGCAGGTCGGTACGGCGGCGCCACCGGTCACCGGGTTGGGGATAAAGGCAACGAGCTTCTGGGTGTACTTGCCACCTTGCTCCTGCACGAGCACGATGGCGTTGGCCCCGGCATCAGCCACCCAGAACCGGCCTCCGTCGTCGGCGAGCACTGCATACGGGTTCGAGTCGGGGAACTGACCGTCTGGCGCCCAAGACTGGTCCTTGTTCTTCTTCGCCCACGCGTAGTTCTCGCTGCCGACATCGGCGAGCACGCGCATCGGGCCGCTGTCGCCGACCGAAATCAGCCGACCGGCGTAACCCGTGATCGCCGCATCCAAACCTGCCGCCGGGACATAGGGCGGATCGGTTGCCGTAAACCGTGACCGGATACCGGGGTCGGAGAACATCATGATGCCGACGAGTTCGCCTTCGTCGGTGAGGTCGATGCCGGCAACACCGAGCACCTCTGGGCCCTCGGGGCGAAGCATGGCCATGGACACGATGCCCGAGGCGAGCGTCTCCCGAGAGGAGGTCGCCGTGCCGAGGCCCGTGTACCGCTGGATCGCACTGGTGAACCCGAAGCAGGGTCCGTCTTTCGGGTTGACGCAGTCCTCGCCGAGCGACCCGGCCTCGGACACGTAGACGTCGCCGTTGGCGCCCACAGCGAGACCGCGGGGGCTGTTGAGCCCCCAAGCAACGACTTCATAACTGCGACCGCTCTCCCCCGCCACCGGGAGCGAGTCAAGCCGGTCCACTCCACAAGCAGTGGCAATGAGTGCCAGAGCCGCCGAAACGGCGCCAATCGAACGAGGGCGGCGCGCGCGCTGCGCGGTGCGGGATGCTGAACAAGGATGTTTTGACGGCTTCATAACCGTCGAACTTATCCGCGAACAGTCACCGTATGGGTTGTCAGCACCGGGCGATCAGACCGGAGACGGTGAGAGACCGGTGCGGCGGCGAGCGTGACGTTCCCGTGGCTGGCACGCGGTGGCAGTTCACGCACAACGCCGCCGCCCGGCCGGACCGGGTAACGTGCCGGCAGCGGGCCTCTGGCGACTCGTGAGCCTGGGGGCTGGCCGTGAACGTTGCTCGTATCGTGCGTGTAGTTGGTGTTGTCGGGTTGTTGGCCGGCGCAGTGCTGGCGGTTCCGTCCGTAGCAGTGGCGGACTCGGGCCCGATCTGGGGTGAGGCGGTCCCCGCAACCTTCGCAACCGACATCCAGAACGCCGCTCCGACCGCACAGTTCAACTCGGTGTCGTGCACGTCGGACGGCTACTGCACCGCCGCCGGCAACTTCGTGCATCAGGACAGTTCCACTCAGGCGTTCACACAGACCTCGACCAGCGGCACCTGGGGCAACGCCATCCCCGCCACCTTCGCGACGAATGTCCAGAACGTCGCCCCCTACGCACGGTTCGACTCGGTGTCGTGCACGTCGGACGGCTACTGCACCGCTGCCGGCGCCTTCAAGGATCAAGGCGGGAACACTCAGGCGTTCACCCAGTCCTCGACCGGTGGCACCTGGGGTAACGCCGTCCCCGCAACCTTCGCAACCGACATCCAGAACGCCGCCCCGAACGCATACTTCAACTCGGTGTCGTGCACACCGGCCGGTTACTGCACGGCGGCCGGCGGTTTCAAGGATCAAGGCGGGAACACTCAGGCGTTCACCCAAACCTCAACCGGTGGCACGTGGGGCAACGCCGTCCCCGCCACCTTCGCAACCGACATCCAGAGCACCACCCCGAGCGCATACTTCAAATCGGTGTCGTGCACACCGGCCGGTTACTGCACAGCCGCCGGCCGGTTCAAGGATCACGACGAAAACAAGCAGGCGTTCACCCAAACCTCAACCGGGAGCGAACCACCGGTACTTCCGCCTACCGGTGCGGACACGGACGGGTTTATCGCAGCCGCAGTCGTGTTCCTTGCCGCCGGCGGCCTGCTCGTCGTGACGCGGCGACGGCGGGTGCTCTCGGCCTAGGCCGGTCACGCCGGAGGTCAACCACCATCCGTGGAATCGAACCCCTGACCTTCTCCATGCCATGGAGCAGTAAAGAGTCCCTCCCGACGGGGGATCGCAAATCAACGGGAGCGCACGATGCGCCAACCCCCGCCGGTTCATTACCGCATCCGCGCCCTGCTCTACGCCGGCAAACCCAACTGGCACCTACTCGACACCATCACTCCACCCTGAAACGCCGAGAGCCCGTATCAGGGCGCTTCGGAAGCGTCGCGAATAAGCAGAGCGGCTCGAGCGCTGACCTGTGACGCTGCCCTGCTCGATCACGCCGGAACACCATTAGGCCGGCACAAATTATTGCACAGCACTCGCGGGAGTACGCGTGGTTACTCAGCCGTCGAGTGCACGTTCACCGCCAGCATTCACTAACGCGATCGTGCCTGAACCAGCGATCATCTTGGCGACAGTCACGACCTCTACAGCTTTCGCCGGGTCAGGGCCGCGCATTAGATCGCCGAACGTGATCGTCGCGCCATCGTCGCTAATGGCACCGAGGTACCGCCCGTCGAGGATCTCGTAGAGACCGGGCTCAACCGCCATGCCGACCGCCGGAAATAGAACGGCGGCGAACGAACCAATCTCGTCTAACTCAGTGCGCAGACTCGCCAGATCAGTGGGTGCGGGGAGAGGCAAGGCGATTCGTACCTGCGCGGGCATATCACCGCTTTCGGCTACGCCATCGCGAACCTCCAAGCTGATGATGACGACGTCCACGACCGAGTCTTTGGAATTGAACGTAACCACGCCTTCTCCGGGAGAACTGTCACTTCCGACCCGCGGCTCGCTAGCCGCTTTGCCAAGTCCGAACCCGGCGTCAACGGACAAAACCTTCCCAACAACGAACACGGTGTTCTGAGCCTCTGGAACGCCGTTCACCCTCCAATGCGTCGACGGCGATGCTTCCTGGGCAGAGCGCCACCACGAAGTCGAAAGACTCACGGGCGCGCCTGCGATAGCAGTGCGGTCCGAAAGCGGTCTTGCGTCAAGTTGCGGCCCTTTGTTGACACATCCCGTCACGCCGAGCAGCGCAATCACCACCCCTCCGGCCAGGCGAGCCGGTCGTCGGCTAATAATTCGCATTGAGGTGATCCTTGTCGTGCTGGCTGAGAGATGCGGAGGACACGGTGTTCAAACATGAGGTGTAGGTAGGTGCTGTGTGAATAAGTGGCGCTTCGCGTTTCAGGGTTGGACCGTGCGTAGGAGGGTCCAGTCGGTTGGGACGCCGTCGGGAATCTCGGAGAACCACAAGCCGTACACGCCAGTTGCTGCCGGTACCGGGCACGGTGAAGCCGACACTTCGGCACTGCTCAGGAGCGGTGCCTCCAGCAATCGAAGGTCTGCTTGAGCCTCCATGCGCTCACACTACGACGAGGTCATACACCGACACCGGCTGCGAACACCCAATCAGCGAACTCGGCAATACCGGACCATTGCCCGGACAGATCACCGGAATAATCTCTGCATCGCTGACCCCGCCTAAGCGGATGTAGACGGGCCCCTAAAGCAGCAGCGGTTTGGTCAGAGTTGTGCCTCGAGGAACCCGACGTGCACGACCGGCGGCAACCACCATCTGTGGTTGTTGACTCCGTATACCGTCAAAGATACGTGGGTATACAACATTGGCCCAACGGCCCCCCGGAACGGAAGAAGCCCCGCCCTTTGGTCACGTTCGTGGCCTCTGAGCAGGGCTTTCTTTGTGGAGCTGAGGGGAATCGAACCCCTGACCTTCTCCATGCCATGGAGACGCTCTACCAACTGAGCCACAGCCCCCTTACGGGACTCCGAAGGTTACCAACGGCCCGCTGAGGTTCCAATCAGCCGAGCTGGCGGCGCTGGCGAATGCGGCGGCGCAACGGACGCACCGTCAACTGGCTGACCAGACCGAGCACGAGACCCGACACGAGCACCCGAAGCCCCAGAGTCATGGGCGGAAGCAGGGGCGCTACAAACACCGCCATGGCCAACGACACCGGGTACACCCAGAGGGCGTCGCCGAGCAATCGCTTCACAAAACCAGCTCTCGGAACGGCGCGCTCGGGCAGGTCGAACCAGTTGTCCACGCCCACCGTGCGTTGCACCTTCATGTCCTCAGCCACTCCGGCCAGTTCCGCCTGAAGCGCGGCACGCTGTGGCGACCGTTCCCAATTTCGCAGTGCAAGCCCGTCGGCGAAGCGAAACACCATGTGCCACTCACCACCGGCGGTGCCGGGGCGAAGTACTCCGATGCCGAGGCTTCCGGGGAACCGGTCCAGCACCTGCACGGCACGCTCAGCCCACTGCTCAAACTGCACCTCACGCCCAAGCAGCGGAGTGCGCGACACAGTCACCGTGACGGGTTGTCCGGCGATCTTGGAGATGCGTCCGGTATCGATGGCTCCGGTGAGCGAGGTGTCTGACATAGCGCTTCGTGGGTTGAAACGCTGTGTGCAGTGTGCAAGTTCCCGATCGTGACGGCTGCCACACGAGCCACCGGTCACGCTGCCGGACTACGCCTATCCGGCGTCGGCCACCGGCTGCCACTCCACGCGCGGCACGTCTTTGTACAGGCGCTCGATCTCGTAGAACCGTCGGGCCTCGTCGGCGAACACGTGCACGATCACGTCGCCGTAGTCCATGAGCACCCACTGGCGGTCGTTCAGGCCCTCGATACGAAGCGGGCGGCGCTCGAACAGCACGAACACCTGCTCCTCCACCTCGTCGACGATCGAGCGCACGAGACGGCTGTTGGGCGCAGACGTGATCACGAACAACTCGGTGATCCCGAGGATCGGGCCCACCTCGAGAATCGTGATGTCCTCACCCTTCTTGTCGTCGATAGCGCGGGCCGCGGCAATGGCGACTTCGGCAGCAGGGTTGGCGGTGGGCGTGGTGTCAGTGGTCATTTCGATGCACCAGTCTGCTTGAACCCGGCACCAATCACCACCGTGAGGTCAATATCCACGTACCGCATGTGGCGCTCACCGGGCTCCGCTACCGACTCGAAGGTGGTCAGACCGAACTCCTTGGCGAACAACTTGACGTCCGCCCGCTCGAGGCGACCGGTCAACGAGAACTCGGTCTGTGCGGGCAGTTCGCCCTTGGTCTCATCCACGATCGTCACCGCCCCGCCGGCCGCCCGGATCTTGCGGATCGCAGCGAGTGTGACGTCGGGGTCGCCGGTCGGGTTCACGACGCGAGCAGTGAACTGCGCGTCCACCGGCGAGAAGGTGTTCGAGAGCACGAGGCCGAGTACACGGTCGAGTTCGGCCCGGTCCAGCCGATAGACGTCGGAGTTGTTCGGGTTTGCGTCGCCCTGAGGAACCTTGGACCCGTTGATGGGATACACGCTGATCGGCCCGGTCAGGATCGAGTCGAAGAAACGGGTGATCGCACCCGTGGTTTGCGAACCGCTGAACGACAGCCCCTTGCCCACCCGCAGCGCGAGCCCGGTCCAGTAGGCAACCGTGGAGGCGAAGTGCGGCCCCTCGAGCCGGCCGCTTTGCGTGGCGAGCATCGTGGCGGCAGCGGCGGGCCCGAACGTCTGGTTGCCGGCCGACTGACGAATGGTGACCGTGCCGGCCGGGGTAAGCAACCGGGCCGCGGCGGGCACATCGAGCTCGGCAACGACCGAGAACGTGATGGACAGCAGACTGCCTGCCTGTTCTGCGAGCGCAGCAACACCACCGGCGAGATACAGCTCGGCGAGGCGACTCAATGACGGGTTCTTGCCGAACTGAATGCCGGAACCGACCGGGATCGGGATAATCGCCCCGCCCCGGGACTTGCCGTCGCCGCCCGGGGCAGCCTTTGCGAGAACGATGAGCGCGGCGAGCGCGCCGGTGTCGGCCTTGATGGCCAAGAGCGCGGCCTCCGTGCGGGGCAGCGCCTGGGCGGGCGGCAGCGAGCTTGCGTTCTGCCCGGCCTTGGAATTGGCGAGCGTGCGCACGCCCACCGCAGCCAGCACGGCAACGAGCACGAGTGCAACGACGCAGACGATCGCGCCGAGCCTCGTCCAGCGTTCGCGCAGCACCGAGGCCGAGCGAACCGCAGTCATCGCGAGCCCCCGTCGGCCGCTCGGTAGAGCCCACGCTCGCCAGCAACCCTGAGGACAGCATCGGGAATGAGGAAGTCGAGCGGGCGGCCATCAGCGAAGCGGGCGCGCAGATCCGTGCTCGACACCGCAAGATGGGGAACTTCCACGTGGATCCAGTCCGTCAGAGGGGGAACGTCCGAAGCCACCCCGGGCCGGTCTACAACAACCATGTGGCTCAGCCGGAGCACCTGTTCGAAACGCTCCCAGGTGGGCAGCAGCGCAGCAGCGTCTGCACCGACGACCGTATAGAACTCGGCGCCCGGGAACGCGTCAGCAAGCGTCTCGAGGGTGTCAACGGTGTAACTCGGGCCTTCGCGGTTGACCTCCACGGAGGAGGCCTCCAGTCCGTTCACCCCGGCCACCGCAGCCTGCACCATCGCCAGTCGATCTGCTGCGGGCGTGATGGACCTCGTGCCCTCCTTCTGCCACGGCGAACCGGCAACGACGAACAGGACGACGTCGAGGTTCAGCAGGTGGCGGACATTGACCGCCGTCACGAGGTGCCCGATGTGGGGCGGATCAAACGTCCCGCCGAAGAGCCCGATCCGACGGGTTCGGCTGTCATTCACCTCCGGCGCAACCACGCAACTGAGTGTAGAACCGGCCTGCTCCCGCTCCCGGGAGGCCAGATCGGGCTCACCGCCCGTTACCACCGGAATACGTCAGATACAACTTGCGCTTTTCTCATGACGCAAGATGTTGTACTCTCAGGGTCCCCCAAGAAGTTACCTCTCAGTAATCCTCCCGGACCGACGTCGTCGGCAGCCGGGAACTGAGGGGAAAGCCTCCCTAGCGAATACCCCCACTACTTCCCTCTGGCCAAATCTCGGGCTGAACCGCCCGCCCTGTCGCCTCGCGTCACGGCTGCCGTTCCGCCTTGCGTTGTAGCCACCTAGCCGTCAGGTTCGGTGACTCAGCGTGTGGCGAACGCCACGTTCCGGGCCGGAATGCCCAAGACGACAAACTGGTTGAAAGAAACATCATGAACGACTCCATTGGTCTGTACCTGAATGACATCGGCAAAGTGCCGCTGCTCAACGCAGAAGAAGAGCGCGAACTGTCACGGGCGATCGAGGCAGGCCGCGACGCCGCCGGACGCATCGAGGCTGGCGAGAAGGGTGTCGAGTTGAAGCGCTCGGTCCGCAAGGCCGCCGAGGCCAAAGACCGTTTCATCCGGGCCAACCTCCGCCTCGTGGTCTCCATTGCCCGTCGTTACCCGCTCCCCCAGGGCATGGACCTCCTCGACCTCATCCAAGAGGGCAATCTGGGCCTCGAGCACGCCGTCGACAAGTTCGACTGGCGCCGAGGCTTCAAGTTCTCCACCTATGCCACGTTCTGGATCCGTCAGGCCATCGGCCGGGCCCTCGACCAGAAGGCCAGCCTCATCCGGATCCCCGGGGACCGCTCGGCCAGCCTGCGCGCAGCACTGCGTCAGACCTCCGGCGACGGCGAGACCCTCGACCCGCTCTCGGCAGAACTGCACCGCCTCACCACCCCGGTCTCGCTTGACAAGACCATCGGTGACGACGGCGACGCAACCCTCGGAGACCTCATGGCCAACGGTCAGGGCACGCCCGAGGACGCTGTTATGGCCATGGTCGACACCGAGCTCCTCGATGAACTGCTCGGCACGCTCGACAACCGGGCCCGCTACGCCGTAGAGGCCCGCTTCGGTCTGCTCGACGGCGAGCGCAAGAGTTTCCGCGAGGTCGGCGAGCACCTGGGCGTCACCGCCGAGGCCGCCAGGCGCCTCGTGTCACGTGCGGTGGCCTCGTTGAAAGACGATGCCGCACGCGTGCTCGTCTCCTAACAGATCCCCGCAGACGTTGTGAAAGGGTGCCGCCACGCGGCACCCTTTTCGCGTGGGTAAGACATGGAGTCCGACGTCCTGGCAGGCATTCCCCGCCGAGCAGCAACCTGATTGGCCCGATCAGGCCAACCTCGACCGGGCGCTGAAGCAGATCGCCTCCTACCCTCCGCTGGTTTTCGCCGGGGAGGCACGCCGCCTCACCACCTCGCTCGGCCACGTTGCGGCCGGCAATGCGTTCCTGCTGCAGGCAGGCGACTGTGCGGAGAGCTTCGAGGAGTTCTCGGCGGTCGACATCCGCGAGAAGTTGCGCGTCATTCTCCAGATGGCCGTGGTGCTCACCTACTCCCTCGGCGTTCCCGTCGTGAAGGTGGGGCGAATCGCCGGCCAGTTCGCCAAACCCCGGTCGTCGCCGTTCGAGCAGGTTGGCGACCTGATGCTGCCGTCGTTCCGTGGCCACATCGTCAACGAC
>CAFBON010000040.1_pt1 | contig 10076 bp, 6 predicted proteins | sample 7269471 | NCBI WGS metagenome assembly CAFBON01 (sample SAMEA6814116, study PRJEB35770) | uncultured Acidimicrobiales bacterium | biome: Freshwater; feature: Freshwater reservoir; material: water | place: Czech Republic | collected 2017-07-26 | depth 30m m
AGGCGCGGACGAAAGCGACTCGTGGACACGACGAAGCCCGCACCACACCGCCCCAGTACCTTCGTGAGGTCCGGGCGGAGATGCGCAAGGTTGCTTGGCCGTCTTGGCCCGAGGTGCGCAAGTACTCAATCGTGGTGCTGGTCACCGTGGCGGTGGTTGCGGCCCTGATATTCGGCCTGGACTCCGGCTTCGGCAAACTCTCGAGCTGGTTGTACGGATGAACGACATGACTGAAGACGAACTGAACCCCACCGATCTCGAATCGGCCGAAACTGTGGACGCTGCGGAGCCGACTTCTGTCGATGCCTCGTTCGACCTCGTGGACGAAGGTGTCGAGGAGGCTGCGTACGACAACCCGTGGCTTCGCCCGGGGGCCTGGTACGTCGTCCACACCCAGTCCGGCTACGAGAAGAAGGTCAAGGCCAATCTCGAGGCCCGCATTCAGTCGATGAACATGGAGAACGAGATCTTCGAGATCGTTATCCCCATGGAGGATGTCGTGGAGTTCAAGGGCGGTCGCAAGCAGACTGTCCAAAAGAAAGTGTTCCCCGGCTACCTGCTGGTCCGCTGCAACATGGACGACTCGTCGTGGTATTGCGTTCGCAACACCCCCGGTGTCACCGGCTTCGTCGGCCAGAACAAGTTTGGGCAGAAGCCCACACCCCTCTCGCGCCGCGAGGTCGAGACCTTCCTGTCCGTCAAGGGCGGTCAGGATCTCGCACCGCGGCGCAAGCCCAAGCTCGAATACCAGGTCGGTGAGAGCGTTCGCGTCAAGGAAGGCCCGTTCGCGGACTTCTCCGGTCAGGTCGTTGAGCTCAATCCCGATCACATGAAGTTGAAGGTGTTGGTAAACATCTTCGGCCGGGAAACCCCGGTCGAGCTCGACTTCAGCCAAGTCTCCAAGCTCTGAGTTCGCTCAGACGTCACGAAGGGAAGCAGCCATGGCCAAGAAGAAGGTCGCTGCAATTGTGAAAATCCAGATTCCGGCCGGCAAGGCGACGCCCGCGCCTCCGGTCGGTACCGCGCTCGGACCGCACGGTGTCCCGATCATGGAATTCGTCAAGCAGTACAACGCAGCAACGGAATCTCAGGTCGGCACCGTGGTGCCGGTGGAAATCACGATCTACGAAGATCGCTCCTTCACGTTCATCCTGAAGACCCCGCCCACGCCGGTGCTCCTGCGCCAGAAGGTTGGGATCGAGAAGGGTTCCAAGGAGCCGGGCAAGGCATCAGCCGGTGTTGTCAGCGACGCAATCGTCGAGGAAATCGCCAAGATCAAGATGCCCGATCTCAATGCCTACGATCTTGAGGCCGCCAAGGAGCAGGTCCGAGGCACGGCACGTTCCATGGGCCTCAAGGTCCAAGGCTGAAGTAACTAACCACATCACTCTCGTCGGACAACCTCACCGGCGGAGCAGAACAATGAGGGAGGCAATCATGCCGTTGTCCAAGAAGTACGCAGACGCGCTCAAGCGATTCGATCGGGATGCTCAGTACACCCCAACCGAAGGTCTCGCTCTCGTGAAGTCGCTCGCCTCGGCGAAGTTCGACGAGACCGTCGAGATGGTGAGCCGTCTCGGCGTCGATCCCCGTAAGGCCGATCAGATGGTGCGCGGCACCGTGGCACTGCCCGCCGGTACGGGCAAGACCCTCCGGATCGCAGTGTTCGCCACAGGCGATGCCGCCCAGGCGGCGCGCGATGCCGGAGCGGACATGGTCGGCTCGGACGACCTGTATGCCGAGATCGAGAAGGGCAACATGAACTTCGATCTCGCAATCGCCACGCCCGACCTCATGCCGATGGTCGGCCGTCTCGGTCGTGTCCTCGGCCCGCGCGGGCTCATGCCGAACCCGAAGACGGGTACCGTCACCACCGACGTCGGTCGTGCGGTATCGGAGTTCAAGGGTGGCAAGGTGGAGTACCGCACGGACCGCTACGGCAACGTTCACGTGCTCATCGGCAAGGTGAGTTTTGCCCCCGAACTGCTTGAGCAGAACTTCCGCGCGGTGCTCGACGAGCTGCAGCGGGCAAAGCCTGCCTCGGCCAAGGGCAAGTACCTTCGCAAGATCGTGGTGGCCTCCACCATGGGTCCCGGCGTGAAGATTGACCTGAACCGGCTCAAGCCGGAACAGTAAAGCGTGCTCGCCTTGTGCGGTACCCGTGAGGGTGTCGCACAAGGCACTTGAGCAGGTAGTTTCAAAGTTCTACAACCGAAACGGTTCTCGCCAGAGACATCCGGTCCACCTGCCCGCAGCAGGGGCCAATGGGACACAGCATGGAGTGTCCCGCCGGACGAGGCGAACTCCAAGAGCACGCAGATCCTCTCTGCTCCTCGTGGTGTTCGCGAAAGCGAGCACCACCGAGTCGAGCGAGAGGAGGTGAATCAATGGAAAATCCGAGACCCGAAAAAGTCGCCACAGTGATGGAGATCGCAGCAAAACTGCGTAGCGCGGATGCGGCAATCCTCACGGAGTACCGCGGTCTGACCGTTTCCCAGATGGCAGGCATTCGTCGTCAGCTGCGTGAAGCAGGCGGTGAGTGGAAGGTGTACAAGAACAGTCTTGCCCGCCTTGCAGCGATCCAGACCGGTGCGGAAGCACTGTCAAGCGAACTCGTCGGTCCGACTGCTATCGCTTTCGTGAAGGGCGACGTTGCTGCTGCGGCCAAGGTGCTGCGTGAAGCATCGAAGGTCAACCCGCAGCTCGTCCTCAAGGGCGGTGTGATGGGCGACAAGATCCTGTCCGCCAAGGACGTGGAAGTCCTCGCCGACCTGCCCTCGCGGGAAACCCTGTTGGCGATGTTCGCTGGGCTGCTTACTGCACTGCCCCGCAATCTTGCCTACGGCCTCAAGGCCCTCATCGACCAGAAGGAATCCGAAGCCGTACCGGCCGAGTGACAACCCCTCTGCTCATATCAACTATTCGTTCATCAACAACTTTTCGTTACAAGGAGTAACAACATGGCTCTCACCAAGGAAGAGATCCTCGACGGCATCGCAGCGATGTCGCTCATGGAGGTCAAGGAACTGCTCGACGCGTTCGAGGAGAAGTTCGGCGTGTCCGCTGCTGCCCCGGTGGCAGTGATGGCTGCCGGTGGCGCTGCTGCTGCCCCGGTCGAGGAGGAGCAGGACGAGTTCGACGTCATCCTCACCGGCGCCGGTGCCGCGAAGATTCAGGTCATCAAGGTCGTGCGAGAGATCACGAGCCTGGGCCTCAAAGAAGCGAAGGACCTCGTCGACGGCGCCCCGCAGAAGGTGCTCGAGAAGGCCACCAAGGAAGATGCCGAGAAGGCCAAGGCCAAGCTCGTCGAGGCTGGCGCCGAGGTCGAGGTCAAGTGACCTCGCGGGCAGACGAATCTGTCTGCCCACTCTGAATCAGACTGAATCCTTGGGCGGGGGGAGAGGCTTGGGCCTCTCCCCCCGCCCATTTTTTGCGCAATACGTTCGGCTCGTTGTCCGAACGGGGTTCCTTGCCGTCGCCGGGTCGCACGTGCGGGATCCACTCAGCGGGGCGGGTACTGGAAGGTCTGGGGCATGAGGTGGTTGAGGCGACTCTGCCGGGCAACTATCTCGGGCTGCCCGGTGTGGTGGTCCCCGCCATGTGGTTTGATCCGACGGCCCCGTTGAGCAGCACAATTGTCGAGAGTGCTTGACGGAGCGCCTCGGCTCCTTTACCGTTCGGGCGAACTGAGCAAGCCTCCCGGCGTTCTCTGCCGGCGTGGTTGACGTCTTACGTACCTGAGCGGTAGGCTTGTTGTTTGCCGTGCGTCCCGACCTCTGTTTTTCCATTCCCGAACTGATGTCGCGCGCCCTAGCAATTCTGATCCCACCGCTCGATTTCGAGGAGTGACCCTTGGCCGCCCGTACGTCCGCTCGCGAGCGCTACTCCTTTGCCAACCTGAATGAGGTCCTGGAACTCCCGGACCTCATCGCAGTTCAGCGCGTCAGTTTTGACTGGTTCCTGAATCACGGGTTGGCGGAGACGTTCCGCGACATTTCCCCGATCAAGGACTTCTCCGAGACGCTCCAGCTCGAACTCGAGTTCGACCCGGACGACGAGGACCTGCGCCCCACCCCCAAGTTCACGGTGGAGGAGTGCAAAGAGAAGGACATCACGTATCAGGCCGCGATCTTCGTCAAGGCCCGGTTCATGAACCGGCACACCGGCGAGATCAAGGAACAGACGGTCTTCATGGGTGACTTCCCAATGATGACCGAAAAGGGAACCTTCATCATCAACGGCACCGAGCGCGTCGTCGTCTCGCAGCTCGTGCGCAGCCCCGGCGTCATCTTCGAGCCGGGCGAGCGCTTCCGCCTTCGTAACCTGTCGAAGCACCAGCTGGTGAAGGGCACGGTGCACCCCTACCGCGGTGAGTGGCTGGAGTTCGACGTCGAGCAGAAGCCCGGCAAGGACGTCACGGCCGGCACCCGCGTTGCCCGCAAGCGCCGCATGAGCATCTTCACGTTGCTCCGCGCCCTCGGCTACGACGAGGAGCACGCACCCGGCTTCATCGATCGCTTCGTGAGCCACTTCGACTTCCTTGAGGGACAGTGGGAGAAGGACCGCAACATCGCCCCGACCCAGGACGAGTCGCTGGTGGAGATCTACAAGCGTGCACGCCCGGGCGAGCCGCCCACCCTCGACTCCGCCCGTGCCTATTTCAAGAACGCGTTCTTCGAGAACCGCCGTTACGACCTGAGTCGTGTCGGTCGCTACAAGCTGAACCGCAAGCTCGGTGCCGAAGTTGCACGTCTCGGTGAGCTGTACGGGCTGAGCGGTGATCTGCTCGACCTGCCGCAGGAGGGTCAGGACGTCCTCTCGCGTTGCGAGGTCGTTGCAGCCGTCTCGTACATGCTTCACCTCGTCAAGCAGGAGCCGGGCTACCGACTCGACGATCAGGACCACTTCGCCAACCGTCGTATCCGTTCGGTGGGCGAGCTGATCCAGAACCAGGTCCGGATCGGGCTATCCCGCATGGAGCGGGTCGTGCGCGAGCGCATGACCACCCAAGACGTCGAGGCCATCACGCCCCAGACGCTCATCAACATCCGTCCGGTGGTGGCAGCGATCAAGGAGTTCTTCGGGACCTCTCAGCTGTCGCAGTTCATGGACCAGGTCAACCCCCTTTCTGGGCTGACCCACCGTCGTCGGCTCTCGGCCCTCGGGCCGGGCGGTCTCTCGCGTGAGCGCGCAGGCTTCGAGGTGCGAGACGTTCACTTCTCGCACTACGGCCGCATGTGCCCCATCGAGACCCCGGAAGGCCCGAACATCGGCCTGATCGGTGCTCTCTCCACGTTCGCCCGTGTCAACGAGTTCGGGTTCATCGAGACGCCGTACCGACGCGTGGTCAACGGTCGCGTTACCGACAATGTCGTGTACATGGCCGCCGACGAGGAGGAGGAGTATGTGGTCGCCCAGGCGAACACGCCCCTCAACGCGGACGGGACGTTCAAGGACGAGCGGATCCTCTGCCGCCGCTCGCCCCAGGCAGCGAACCTCGAGCAGCTCAAGCAGATGCTCGAGGCGGAGAGCTTCTTCGGTGCCACCACCGATATTGCGTCGGTGAAGCCCGAAGAGGTGGACCTCATGGACGTGTCGCCCAAGCAGATCGTGTCCGTCGCCACGGCGCTCATCCCGTTCCTCGAGCACGACGACGCCAACCGAGCACTCATGGGCGCCAACATGCAGCGCCAGGCTGTGCCGTTGGTGCGAGCCGAGGCCCCGTACATCGGTACAGGGATTGAGGCCCGTGCGGCGCGTGACGCGGCGGATCTCATCCAGGCGCTCGGCGACGGAACGGTGCTCGAGGTATCCGGCGACCTGATCGTGGTCGACTACAAGGAACACGGCAAGATGCCGTACAAACTCGCCAAGTTCCGCCGCTCCAACCAGGACACCTGCATCAACCAGATCCCGCGGGTTGTCGAGGGTCAGCAGGTCAGGAAGGGCGACATCATCGCCGACGGCCCGTCCACGGACCACGGCGAACTTGCTCTCGGAAAGAACCTGCTCGTGGCACTGGTGCCGTGGGAGGGCTACAACTTCGAGGACGCCATCATCCTCAACGAGCGCATCGTGCGTGACGACGTCCTCACGTCGATCCACATCCACGAGCACGAGGTCGATGCACGCGATACCAAGCTGGGCCAGGAAGAAATCTCCCGCGACATCCCGAACCTGTCGGACGACATCCTCCGGGATCTCGATGACCGCGGCATCATCCGTGTCGGCGCAGAAGTCGGTCCGGGAGACGTACTCGTCGGCAAGGTGACGCCCAAGGGCGAGACCGAGCTAACCCCCGAGGAGCGCCTGCTCCGTGCGATCTTCGGCGAGAAGGCGCGCGAGGTACGTGACACATCGCTGAAGGTCCCGCACGGCGAGAGCGGCAAGGTCATCGACGTCAAGGAGTTCGATCGTGAGAAGGGCGACGAGCTCCCGCCCGGCGTCAACAAGATCGTTCGCGTGTACGTGGCTCAGAAGCGCAAGATCTCCGTGGGCGACAAGCTCGCCGGCCGTCACGGCAACAAGGGCGTCATCTCCAAGATCCTTCCCACCGAGGACATGCCCTTCCTCTCTGACGGCACTGCCGTGGACATCATCCTCAACCCGCTCGGCGTTCCCTCACGGATGAACGTCGGTCAGGTGCTTGAGGCCCACCTCGGCTACGCCGCCCGTTGGGGATGGACCGACACGAAGAACAACGTGAAGGTCGGAGACGAGCCGATCCGCGGTACCGAAACCAAGACACGCCCGCTCACGACGCCGTCGACGTTCATCGCTACACCGGTGTTCGACGGTGCCCACTGGGATGAGGAGGAGCAGGCTGGCAAGCACCTCACGATCCAGAAGATCTTCGAGAACCTCAATCCGGAGAGCGTGGATGGTGAGCGGCTGATCCAGCGCGATGGCAAGACCATGCTGTACAACGGCCGTACGGGAGAGCCGTACGACAACCCGATCACCATCGGGTACATGTACATCCTGAAGCTCGCCCACCTGGTGGACGACAAGATCCACGCACGCTCGACCGGCCCGTACTCCATGATCACTCAGCAGCCGCTCGGTGGTAAGGCACAGTTCGGTGGACAGCGCTTTGGCGAGATGGAGGTGTGGGCCCTCGAGGCCTACGGAGCGGCGTACTGCCTGCAGGAACTGCTCACCATCAAGTCCGACGACGTGCTCGGCCGGGTCAAGGTGTACGAAGCCATCGTCAAGGGCGAGAACATCCCAGAACCGGGCATTCCGGAGAGCTTCAAGGTGCTCATGAAGGAGATGCAGGCGCTCTGCCTCGACGTGGACATCAAGGACCATGACGGCAAGGACATCGAACTGCGCGAGCTCGACGAGGACGTGTTCCGCACGGCCGAGGGGCTCGGCATCGACATCAGCCGTCCGGAGCGTGGCTCCGACGAAGACGACCGTGAACGCGATCGCGCCCGCCGCGAGCGCTCGTTCTGACCAGACGCTGACGACGAAGAGGCAAAGGAACACCAATGCTCGATGTGAACATGTTCGACCAGTTGAAGATCGGTCTGGCAACTGCCGACAAGATCCGTTTCTGGTCCCACGGTGAGGTCAAGAAGCCCGAGACCATCAACTACCGCACGCTGCGTCCGGAGAAGGACGGCCTCTTCTGCGAGAAGATCTTCGGGCCGACCCGCGACTGGGAGTGTTACTGCGGAAAGTACAAGCGGGTCCGCTTCAAGGGGATCATTTGCGAGCGCTGCGGTGTGGAGGTCACGCGGTCCAAAGTGCGCCGTGAGCGCATGGGCCATATCGAGCTCGCTGCACCCGTCGTTCACATCTGGTACCTCCGCGGCACTCGTTCGTGGCTGGCCTACCTCCTTGCCGGCATCGAGCCCCGTGAGGAACTGAAGGCCAAGCAGCTTGAGAAGGTCATCTACTTCGCTGCGAATCTGGTCACCTACGTGGACGTGGACAAGCGGCATGCCAACCTTGCAACGCTTGACGCCGAGTACCGCGAGGAGCTCGCTGCCATCCGCAAGGAGATGGAGCTCGACCTGGACGCTGTCTTCAAGCGCGGGGAGCAGGAAATTGCTCAGCTCGAGAAGGGCGGTGCGAAGGACAGCGAGATCAAGGCAGTCCAGCGCGCCAATGACAAAGAAGCTGCGTCAAAGCGGGAGCGCTTCGAGCAGGAGATCGATCTCGTCAGCCGCACGTGGGACGAATTCAAGGATCTTCACTCACGCAAGATCCTCGACGACGAGCTCCTCTGGCGTGAGCTGCGCGAGCGCTACGGCGACTACTTCGAGGGCGGAATGGGCGCTGACACGATCAAGTCGCTCATCGACCGCATCGACTTCAAGGAAGAGGAACTGCGCCTCCGGAACGCGATCGAGCCCACCGAGGGCAAGAAGCCGCTCTCTGCTCAGCGCCGCCAGAAGGCCATCAAGCGCCTCAAGATCGTGACGGCGTTCAATCGCACGGAGGATGGCCGTCAGGTCAACGACCCGAAGGCCATGATTCTCGATGTGGTGCCGGTGATCCCGCCGGAACTACGCCCGATGGTGCAGTTGGACGGCGGCCGTTTCGCTACCAGCGACCTCAATGACCTGTACCGCCGCGTGATCAACCGGAACAACCGCCTGAAGCGCCTGCTGGATCTCGGTGCTCCCGAGATCATCGTGAACAACGAGAAGCGCATGCTGCAGGAGGCCGTTGACGCGTTGTTCGACAACGGCCGTCGCGGTCGCCCGGTAACGGGTCCCGGCAACCGCCCGCTCAAGTCCCTGTCGGACATGCTGAAGGGTAAGCAGGGTCGCTTCCGCCAGAACCTCCTCGGCAAGCGAGTGGACTACTCCGGTCGTTCGGTCATCGTTGCCGGTCCGATGCTCAAGTTGCATCAGTGCGGCCTGCCCAAGTTGATGGCTCTCGAGCTCTTCAAACCCTTCGTGATGAAGCGCCTGGTAGACCTCGAACTGGCCCAAAACATCAAGTCCGCCAAGCGCATGGTGGAACGGCGCCGCCCGCAGGTGTGGGACGTTCTCGAGGACGTCATCAAGGAGCATCCGGTGATGCTCAACCGTGCGCCAACGCTTCACCGTCTCGGTATTCAGGCGTTCGAGCCGGTGCTCGTCGAGGGTAAGGCGATCCAGATCCATCCGCTCGTCTGCACGGCCTTCAATGCCGACTTCGACGGTGACCAGATGGCTGTTCACCTCCCGCTTTCGGCGGAGGCGCAGGCCGAGGCCCGCGTGCTGATGCTCTCGTCCAACAACATCTTGTCCCCGGCGTCCGGACGACCCATTGTCACCCCGACACAGGACCTCATCATCGGTGCGTTTTATCTCACTGAGCAGGTAAACGGCGCCAAGGGCGAGGGACGCGTGTTCCGTCACATGTGGGATGTCGAGCGTGCACTCGACGAAGGCACCCTGAATCTCCACGCCACCATCAAAGTCCGCGAGCAGCAGCCCGACGGCACCCGGATCGAGCGGGACACCACCGCAGGACGTCTTAAGTTCGAGGCGTCGCTGCCCCCGCTCTACGTGAAGGACTTCGGTTACATCACGAGCCCGGTCCGCAAGAAGGAAATGGGTGTCATCGTCGAGCAGATGTCCGACACCTACAACAAGGGCGTTGTTGCTATCTCTCTCGACGCCATCAAATCGGTCTGTTACCGCTACGCGTCGCAGTCGGGTCTCACCGTGTCTATCGACGACGTGAAGACGCCCGTGAACAAGAAGGACCTGCTCGACAAGTACGAGAAGGACGCCGAGAAGGTTGAGAACTACTACCGCCGGGGCATCATCACCGACGGGGAGCGCCGCCAGCAAGAGGTCCAGATTTGGACCGACGCCACCGAGGCCGTCAAGCAGGCCATGGAGGCAGCCTTCAAGGCTGCGCAGTTCAACCCCATCGAGATGATGGTCGGCTCGGGTGCCCGAGGCAACATGCTTCAGGTCCGACAGATCGCCGGCATGCGCGGCCTTGTGGCCAACCCCCGCGGCGACATGATTCCGCGCCCCATCAAGTCCTCGTTCCGCGAGGGCCTGCAAACGCTCGAGTACTTCATCGCCACCCCGGGTGCGCGAAAGGGGCTCGTAGACACCGCA
>CAFBON010000041.1_pt1 | contig 9947 bp, 7 predicted proteins | sample 7269471 | NCBI WGS metagenome assembly CAFBON01 (sample SAMEA6814116, study PRJEB35770) | uncultured Acidimicrobiales bacterium | biome: Freshwater; feature: Freshwater reservoir; material: water | place: Czech Republic | collected 2017-07-26 | depth 30m m
AACGGTCTCGTGGCGCTCGGGGTGGCGGCATGAACGGCGCCGACAACATGGACGACGCCGACGACGTGGGCGATCTCTTCGCGGGTCGCCCCGAGACCGTCCACATCGAGGGTGTCGGTGAGGTGCCGGTGGTGTACACCGAGAACGAGGAAGCACCGCTGCCGCCCGTCGGCCCGGCGGACGTCTTCGTGATCAGCCCGGAGGCCACGTGGGTGGTGCTCGGCGACGAGGTGGTTGTCCACCATGTGGCCTCGTCCACGAGCCACGTGCTCGACCGTGTTGCCGCCCTGCTCTGGCAGTGTCTCGACGCGGAGAGCACGTTGCACGATGTGCTCAGCGATCTGGCAGACGCGTTCGGTGTCCCACTCGACGGGATCGTCAGCGATCTCGCCACGGTCGTCGCAACATGGAAGCGCGACGGACTCGTTGTGCATGCGGGCAGTTCACCCTCGTTGCCGCCCGCCGGGTCGCGGTCCGCCGCCCCGGCCCTACGACACTTGGTCGACCCACCCAACAATTGAGACGGTGCTGCGCGGTCCGTGTGGCCGCACTCCTTGGTGATCGGTGTCCACGGTTCGGCCGTCACGATCGGCACCGATGACCCCGGTCTGGTGGGCTTCCTCGAACCCTGGCGGATTGACGAGCCCACAAGCATCGTGGACTTCGGTCTCGAGACCGCGCCGGCCCAGCCGACGGAGCGCTCCGCGCCCCGGATCCTGCCCAGCCTCAAGCACGGCTCGGAGCCGATTGCCCGCGTCGAGGACACTGCGTTCCTGCGTGACGCTCTGCTGCGCATCGTTGTTGCAGCAACGTCCCCAGTACCAGACGGACTCCTCAGGGTGAACGGCACCGTGCTCGAGCGCGATGGGGTCGGCCACCTGGTCCCCGAACCGAACCTGCGGACGGTGTCCCACCGTGCCCTCGGTCGTCGGGGGATCACGGCCCACGTGGGCCAGACGGTGCTCGTGGACGTCGAGACCCGCGAGGTGGTGCTCGACGTACCGCTCGGCATCGATACCCCGGGCCGTCGGCTTGCACTCGCGTCCTGGTGGATGAACCACCGGGAACCAGCCATCCCCACCACCCCCGCCGAGGACGTTGCCCGCCTGCTCGGCAACGTCGTTGTCGACGCCGAACTTGTTGCGGATCAGGCGTTGCTGTGCTCGCTTGCCTCGCGACTGGTGACGTCGATGCGCCCCCGCTATGTCGCCTTCGGCCGTCAGGCCCTCGAAAACGAACTCACCGCCCTGTTCGGGCGGTGAGTTGAACGATCGATTGGCGCGACGGTTGCCGCGTCTGCAACTACTTGCAGCGAACCCGGAACAGGATGCCGAACTTGCAGCGTTCGCCCTCATCGGCGCCTGTGCGACCGGTGTGGTAGTAGACGGTTCCGGTGAAGTGGTCGCCGCCGGTGCAACCACCGGGCGCTACCGCCGTACCGCCGCCGGTGCCGATTGCGGTGTCCGAGGAACCCTGTGCCCACGGAGTAGGCGCAGCGGTTTCGTTGGTCGGGTCGCAGGGTGCCTTGCTCTGCGGGTTGCAGACCACGTGCTCCACGACGATCTCGCAGTTGCTGTCCTGTGACGTGATGGCCACTCCACCACCGTGGTAGTAGTACGCCTCAACCGTGTTCTTGCCCTCGGACCCCGGGATGTTGTTCGGGTTGCCGGCGAACACGACACCGCGGTTGGTGCCGTCAACCTTCACATTGATGTTCATCGTCTGGCCGGCACCGGAGTCTGTCTTTGCGACCACTCCGTCAACCGTGTTCACGACGTCGGCATGCCACTTGCCAACCTTGCTGTTCTGGTTCGGCGAGAACCACACGCAGCACGTTCCGCTCTGCACGCGGTAACTGTCAAAGCCCGCAGCGGCATACGCCGGGATGGACTTCATCATCGGCACCGTGTACACCACTGCTCCGGCAGCCGCGGCCTTCGCCAGCAGAGCCCGACGACTGCTTCCAGTTGCCTCTGTCGTGATCTCTTCGTTGTCAGCCATTTCCATCCCTCTTGAGCCAAACGACTTCAGTACTGTCGGTGACTCTAGTCCACCGAGAGTGCGCCTACAATCATCAAATTCTCAAGAAGGGACTTTAGGTCGGCAATGAGGGTCCCGGAGGCGCCCCCGAAGACCTCCGCGAGGTCCTCGGCGAGTTCGCCGAGCGAGGCGGGGCGCTCGAGAAGTGCCCAAATAGCGGGCGCCGAGCCTTCGAGGAACAAGGGACGTTCGGCCCCCGGACAGAGCAGAAGCACCCCGTTTGCGTGCCGCCGGCTGAGCACTTCGGGGTTGCGGCGATACATCATCCCGCCACTCGGAGTGGTGGACTCGGAACAGTCGCCCTCCATCGACGAGTACAGTACCCCGATCGTGGGATCCTCCGGGAGCGACATCAGACGCCAGTGGCCCGTCGATGAGTGGGTCGCTGACGTGGCAGCGTCCGGCCTTCCCTCGAGCCGGCGCCTCGACAGCCTCGTGGTCCATCGATTTGCGTGGACCGAGTTCCTTGCAGCCTGCGAGGAGAACCGGGTACTCGGACTGCTCGCCGAGGCCCTGCGGGCTGGGGCTTGTCACTTGCCCGACTACCCGCGCGAATCGGTCGAGTCACGCTGCGGCTGGTGGCTCGCCCACGACCTCGTTGTCGAGCGTCAGCTCCTTCGCGTGGCCGGGGTGCTGCAGGGCGCAGGGGTCGAGTTTCGGGTGTTGAAGGGCGTGGCGCTCGCCAACTCGGTCTACCGGGACCCATCGCTCCGGCTGTTCGGCGACATCGACCTCGCGGTGGACTCCGACCACTTTGTGCGCGCAGCGGAGGCGATTGCAGCGGCGCTCTCTGCCGTCCGCGAGCTTCCCGAACTGCGCCCTGGGTTCGATCAACGGTTCGGGCGAGAGATCCTTCTTCGGAGTGACGGGACTGAGGTGGACCTCCACCGGACTCTGGTGGATGGACCCTTCGGACTGTGGATCCCGCTCGACGAGCTCGTTGCCGAAAAGCGTACGTTTTTACTTGGCGGGCAAGAGCTTCCGCGCCTCGGGGACCCCGCCCGGTTCGTGCACGCGTGCATGGCGGCCGTGCTCGGGGACTGGCCTCCGCGCCGTATCGCGCAGCGTGATATCGCCGAGTTGCTCCTCGGCGGCGAGCGGGCGGGGACGCTGGAGGCTGCGCCAGTGCAGGAGTTGGCGGCGCGCTGGCGCGCCACGGCGGTCGTCGCGCTCGCCATCCGCACGACAGTGGCAGACCTCGGGCTCGAAACCGACCATCCGCTGATCGACTGGGCGCAGGGGCATCGACCGGGTCCCGGTGACCGGCTGTTGCTCGCCTCCTACCGCGGCCGGGCGCGGGGATACACGAGCCAGGCGCTGTCGGTGTTTGCCCTGCCATCGTGGCGAGACCGGTGTGACTACGTCCGCGCGATCCTCCGCCCGAGCAGGGAATATCTCGATGCACGCGGCTTCCGGAGGGGTGACCGGCTGCGCCGGGCGGTCGGTCTGCGGGCCGTTCAACGCTGAAACTCTGGTGCCATCGGTTGGTGGGTTCCGTACACTTTCGTCCTGTCGGGCCAGCGTCGTCCCGATCCAGTTCAGAGGTTCCTTCGGCATCCCGTGCCGAGCCGACCACTTTGAGGATGAGGACGATGCATTCAGATCTTCCCGCGCCCTACGGGCTCTACGACCCACGGTTCGAGCGCGACGCCTGCGGCGTGTCGTTCGTGGCCAACCTGAAGGGCGTTCGCTCGCACGACATCGTGGCAAAGGGTTTGTCCGCGCTGTGCAACCTCGAGCACCGCGGGGCCACCGGCGCCGAGCAGAACACCGGTGACGGCGCCGGGATCCTCATCCAGGTTCCCGACGCCTTCCTGCGCGCTGTGCTTCCCTTCGACCTGCCGCCGTCGGGTGCCTACGCAGTCGGAATGGCATTCCTGCCCGCCGACGGCGCATCGTGCGCTCGGGCCAGGTCGGCGATCGAGGCGATCGTGAGCGATGAGGGCCTCAACCCGCTCGGGTGGCGCTTGGTCCCCACCAATCCCGCGATCCTCGGGCAGACCGCGCTCGACGTCATGCCGACGTTCGAGTTGTTCCTGCTCTCCGACCCGGCGGGAACAACCGGGCTCGAACTGGACCGCAAGGTCTACGTCGTGCGCAAGCGCGTCGAGCACGAACTGACCGGTGACGTCGCCACCTACTTCCCGTCCCTGTCGTCTCGGACGCTCGTGTACAAGGGCATGTTCACCTCGCCGCAGCTCGGCGAGTTCTACCCCGACCTCGCCGACGAGCGAATGGACTCGGCACTGGCGCTGGTGCACAGTCGCTTCTCCACGAACACGTTTCCGTCGTGGCCCCTGGCGCACCCGTATCGGTTTGTCGCCCACAACGGCGAGATCAACACGGTGCAGGGCAACGAGAACTGGATGCGCACCCGCGAGGCCATGCTCGCCACACCGCACATCCCGAACCTCGAGCGCACCTTCCCGGTATGCACGCCCGGAGGCTCGGACACCGCACGGCTCGACGAGGCCATCGAGTTGTTGCACCTCGGCGGGAGGTCGCTGCCGCACGCCGTGCTCATGCTCATCCCCGAGGCGTGGGAGAACCACCCCACGATGGAGCCCGCCAAGCGGGCGTTCTACCGGTTCCACTCGTCGATGATCGAGCCGTGGGACGGCCCGGCGAGCGTTGCGTTCACCGACGGAACGGTGATCGGTGCCGTGCTGGACCGCAACGGCCTGCGCCCGAGCCGCTTCTGGGTAACCGCCGATGATCTCGTCATCATGGCGAGCGAGGTCGGCGTCATCGATGTCGACCAGTCGCGGATCGTGAAGAAGGGGCGCCTCCAGCCCGGACGGATGTTCCTCGTGGACACCGCGCAGGGCCGCATCGTCGACGACAGCGAGTTCAAGGCACAACTCGCTTCCGAGCACCCGTACGCCGACTGGCTCGATCAGGGTCTCACCGAACTGTCGGATCTGCCTGCCCGGGAGCACATCGTGTTCAGCCACGACAGCGTGCTGCGCCGGCAGCAGGTGTTCGGCTACACGCACGAGGAACTGAAGATCATCGTTGCGCCGATGGCAAGGTCCGGTCTCGAACCGATCGGGTCAATGGGCACCGACACTCCGATTGCCGTGCTCTCCGAGCGTCCCCGGCTGCTGTTCGACTACTTCCAACAACTCTTCGCACAGGTGACCAACCCGCCGCTCGACGCGATTCGTGAGGAGGTCGTTACGGCGGTGTCGTCCACGATCGGGCCCGAGGCGAACCTGCTCCAGCCCGGACCCGAGAGCTGCCGACAGTTGGTCCTGCCGTTCCCGATCATCGACAACGACGAACTTGCCAAGATCGTGCACGCAGGTGAAGACCCCAGGTTCGCCCACCTGAAGGCGGTCACCGTGAGCGGCCTGTTCCGCGTGGCGGGCGGCGGTTCGGCGCTCAAGCAGGCCGTCGAGGACATCCGTGCGCAGGTTTCGCGGGCGATCGACGAGGGCGCGCGCATCATCGTGCTGTCGGACCGCAATAGCGATTCGGCCCTCGCCCCGATCCCGTCGCTTCTGCTCACGAGCGCGGTCCACCACCACCTGATCCGCGAGAAGAAGCGGACGAAGGTCGGCATGGTGGTCGAGTGCGGCGATGCACGTGAGGTTCACCACATGGCACTGTTGATCGGCTACGGGGCGGGCGCAGTCAACCCGTACCTCGCGTTCGAGTCCATTGAGGGCATGATCACCAACGGGGACTTCGGCCTCGCCGGCGCGGACCCGAAGAAGGCCCTGAAGAGCTATATCAAGGCCTGCGGCAAGGGCGTGCTGAAGGTCATGTCGAAGATGGGCGTGTCCACCGTCGCCTCGTACACGGGAGCGCAGATCTTCGAGGCGATCGGTCTCGGCAAAGAACTCGTCGCCGAGTACTTCAGCGGAACGGTTTCCCGAATCGGGGGTATCGGTCTGGACGAGCTCGCGAAAGAAGTGGCGATCCGGCACGCGAACGCGAATCCGTCCCGGCCAGAACTGCGGGCCCACCGCGAACTGGATCTCGGCGGTGAGTACCAGTGGCGCCGGGAGGGGGAGATTCACCTCTTCAACCCCGAGACCGTGTTCAAGCTGCAGCACGCGACCCGGTCGAAGCGGTACGACATCTTCAAGCAGTACACGAGGCTCGTCGACGACCAGAGCCGCAAGTTAGCGACCCTGCGTGGCTTATTCGAGCTGCGTTCCGAGGGACGTTCGGCGATCCCGATCGACGAGGTGGAGCCGACGAACGCGATCGTGCGCCGTTTCTCCACGGGAGCGATGAGCTACGGCTCGATCTCGAAGGAGGCGCACGAGACCCTCGCGATCGCCATGAACCGGATCGGCGGCAAGAGCAACACCGGCGAGGGTGGCGAGGACGCAGACCGCTTCACCGCGGACGCGAACGGCGACCTGCGTCGCTCGGCGATCAAACAGGTGGCATCGGGTCGCTTCGGCGTCACCAGCGAGTACCTCGTGAACGCCGACGACATCCAGATCAAGATGGCCCAGGGTGCCAAGCCCGGTGAGGGCGGTCAGTTGCCCGGCAGCAAGGTCTACCCGTGGGTGGCCAAGACGCGGCACTCCACCCCCGGCGTCGGTCTCATCAGCCCACCTCCGCACCACGACATCTATTCGATCGAGGACCTCAAGCAGCTCATCCACGACCTGAAGAACGCCAACCCAGCTGCACGTGTGCACGTGAAACTGGTGGCCGAGGTCGGTGTCGGAACGGTTGCTGCGGGTGTCTCGAAGTGCAAGGCCGACGTGGTGCTGATCTCCGGTCACGACGGCGGTACCGGCGCATCTCCGCTCACCTCGCTGAAGCACGCAGGAGGCCCGTGGGAACTCGGTCTTGCGGAGGCTCAGCAGACGTTGGTGCTCAACGGGCTGCGCGACCGCATCGTGGTGCAGGCCGACGGTCAAATGAAGACCGGACGGGACGTGGTGATCGCCGCGCTGCTCGGCGCCGAGGAGTTTGGGTTCGCTACGGCGCCGCTCGTCGTGAGCGGCTGCGTGATGATGCGCGTATGCCACCTCGACACGTGCCCGGTGGGCGTGGCCACCCAGAACCCCGTGCTCCGCAAGCGTTTCAGCGGCAAGCCGGAGTTCGTCGTGAACTTCTTCGAGTACATCGCTGAGGAGGTCCGCGAAATCATGGCGGAACTCGGGTTCCGGACGATGGACGAGATGATCGGCCGCGTTGAGGTCATCGACGCCCGTCACGCAGTCGATCACTGGAAGGCGGCCGGGCTGGACCTCTCGCCGATCCTGACGGTCCCGGACAACCGGTACAACCAGAGCCTGCGACAGACGGTCGCGCAGGACCACGGTCTCGAGGCGGCCCTTGATCGGACGCTGATCGAGCGTTGTCAACCGGCAATCGAGCGCGGTGAGGCCGTGGCCATCGAGGTGCCGATCCGCAACGTCAACCGTACGGTCGGCACGATGCTCGGGTACGAGGTCACCAAGCGCTATGGCGGTGCAGGGCTGCCGGACGGCACGATCGACATCAGCTTCCGCGGTGCAGCCGGCCAGAGCTTCGGGGCATTCGTCCCGTCGGGTATCACGATGCGCCTCGAGGGCGACGCCAACGACTTCCTCGGCAAGGGTCTGTCGGGCGGGCGGATCATCGTGCGGCCCGATCGTGCGTCCACCGTGGTGGCCGAGGACAACATCATCGCGGGGAACGTGGTCGCCTACGGCGCCACGTCCGGCGAGGTGTTCATCAGCGGCGTGGTGGGCGAGCGATTCTGTGTCCGCAACTCCGGCGCGATCGCCGTGGTTGAGGGTGTGGGTGACCACGGCTGCGAGTACATGACCGGGGGCAAGGTGGTCGTGCTCGGCGTGACTGGCCGGAACTTCGGTGCAGGGATGAGCGGTGGGGTCGCCTACGTATACGACGTAGACGGTTTCTTCGGCGCCCGGGTGAACTACGAGATGGTCGAGATCGAGCATCTCGACGACGAGGACGTGGCGTTCCTCCGGGCCACAGTGACGAGCCATCTCGGCTACACGGGTTCGGCAGTTGCCGGCCGCCTGCTCGGGGACTGGGATGCCGCGCTGTCCCGGTTCCGCAAGGTGATGCCGATGGACTATGCCCGTGTCATGCGGGTGATGCGCGAAGCCCAAGCCGCGGGCTTGTCCGATGACGAGATGTTCAAGCGAGTGATGGAGTCCTCCAATGGGTGAGACGACAGGTTTCCTGAAGTGGGATCGCCAGACGCCACAGCGCCGTCCGGTTCCGATCCGCCTGCGTGACTGGAAAGAGGTGTACGAACCGCTCGACGAGGAAGCACTCGCGCACCAGGCCGGGCGCTGCATGGATTGCGGTATCCCGTTCTGCAACAACGGCTGCCCGCTCGGGAACCTGATCCCAGACTGGAACGACCTCGTCTACCGGAATCACTGGCGAGAGGCAATTGACCGGCTGCACGCAACGAACAACTTCCCCGAGTTCACCGGTCGGCTCTGCCCGGCCCCCTGTGAGAGCGCCTGTGTCGTCGGTATCAACTCCGACCCCGTCGCCATCAAGCAGGTCGAGGTTGAGATCATCGACCGAGCGTGGGCCGAGGGATGGGTGGAGCCGCAGGTTCCGAGCGTGCGGACCGGCAAGCGTGTCGTCGTGATCGGTTCCGGTCCGGCGGGTCTCGCTGCGGCACAGCAGTTGACGCGAGCCGGGCACGATGTCGTGGTACTCGAGCGATCGGACCGTATCGGCGGACTGCTGCGTTACGGGATCCCCGAGTTCAAGATGGAGAAGCGTCACCTCGACCGTCGCCTCGAGCAAATGGAGGCCGAAGGGACCGAGTTCCGCGTCGGCGCCATCGTCGGCGAGAACGTCGACGCAGAGGTGCTGCTCGCCTCGCACGATGCGGTGGTCCTTGCGTGCGGGGCGACGGCCTGGCGTGACCTGCCGGTACCCGGTCGCGAACTGAGCGGCATCCATCAGGCCATGGAGTACCTCCCGCTCGCCAACAAGGTGCAGGAGGGCGATCTGTCGGCACCCTCGATCGATGCCGGTGGCAAGCACGTCGTCATCATCGGCGGCGGCGACACGGGGGCCGATTGTCTCGGCACCTCGCTTCGCCAAGGCGCCGCAAAGGTGACCCAACTGGAGATCATGCCGGCCCCGCCGGAGACCCGTTCCGAGGCCAACCCGTGGCCCCAGTATGCGATGGTCATGCGCACGTCGTCCGCCCACGAGGAGGGCGGTGAGCGCGTGTACAGCGTGAACACCGAGCGCTTCGTCGATGATGGAGCGGGCAACGTCCGCGCGCTGCTCATCCACGAGGTTGAGATGCGGGACGGAAGGTTCGTCAAGGTCGAGGGCACTGACTACGAACTGCCGGCCGACCTCGTGTTCCTCGCGATGGGGTTCGTCGGCCCGGAGCGCGGTTCGTGGCTCGATCAACTCGGTGTCACGCTCGACGAGCGCGGCAACGTTGCGCGTGACGAGCACTACATGACCAATATTCCCGGGGTCTTTGTTGCCGGTGACATGGGACGCGGTCAGAGCCTGATCGTGTGGGCAATCGCCGAGGGCAGGGCCTGCGCGGCAGGCGTTGATACGCGGTTGATGGGTGAGAGTCGGCTCCCTGTGCCGATCCCGCCGACTGCCCGGCCACTCGTCTGAGCGACGCGACACCACTGAAGCGCTCGGGCATATTACGCTCAATCCCGATGTTCCTTCCGCTGTTCCGTGTTGCCGCGCCCGTGATGTTGGGTGCTGCTGTGCTCGGTGCTTGTGCCGGGTCGTCGTCGGGCACGGAGACCACGCTGTCGCCGAATGCCACGGCATGGCGAACCGTCCCGCCCGTGTTGGCCACGGCCATCCCCACTTCGCTCTCCATAGCGAACGTGCAGTACACGGCCAAGCAGGGCGACTACGCCAACAGCATCGCCTCGATAGCGGGTGGGGGCTGCTCGGGTGCGGAGATCCTTGCG